>Ga0209075_1002685_pt1 | contig 15472 bp, 11 predicted proteins | sample Stecom2011_FD_187523 | JGI IMG/M metagenome (GOLD analysis project Ga0209075, IMG submission 187523) | Agricultural soil microbial communities from Utah to study Nitrogen management - Steer compost 2011 (SPAdes) (version 2) | ecosystem: Environmental > Terrestrial > Soil > Agricultural land... | reverse complement strand
GGTGACAACGTCAAGCTGTCTGTGACCCTGATCGCACCGATCGCCATGGAAGAAGGTCTGCGTTTCGCGATCCGCGAAGGCGGCCGTACCGTAGGCGCGGGCGTTGTGAGCAAGATCATCGCTTAAGTTTTACAGGCCAGTAGCTCAATTGGCAGAGCGGCGGTCTCCAAAACCGCAGGTTGGGGGTTCGATTCCCTCCTGGCCTGCCACTGTTAAACGGTAATGATAGAGGCTTGAATGGCGGTCAACTCCGAAGTGAAGCAAACTCGCTTTGATGGCTTGAAGTGGTTGCTTGTCGGTCTGTTGGTGGTCGTCGGTGTTGTAGGGAACTACATGTACTCCGGCGAGTCTCTATTGTACCGTGTGATCGGCTTGGTAGTTCTTGCCGTCATTGCTGCAGTGGTAGCCTTGCAGACTGAAAAAGGCAAGAGGTTCGCTGAGCTTTTGAAGGAAGCTCGGGTCGAAATCCGCAGAGTTGTGTGGCCCACTCGTCCTGAGCTGACTCAGACCACGCTGATTGTAGTGGTTTTCGTTCTCTTTGTTGCCCTGATCCTTTGGGGGTTGGATTCTCTGGTCAGCTGGGTCGTATCCCTGGTAATTGGTTAGGAGAATCGTCTGATGTCTAAGCGTTGGTATGTCGTACACGCGTATTCGGGTTACGAAAAGCAAGTCATGCGCTCCTTAAAGGAGCGTGTTGCCCTCAAAGGCCTGGAAGACCGTTTCGGCGATATTCTTGTTCCCACTGAAGAAGTGGTTGAAATGCGCGACGGAAAGAAGCGCAAAAGTGAACGCAAATTCTATCCGGGCTATGTGCTCGTTCACATGGAGATGGACGACGAGACCTGGCACCTTGTCAAATCCACGCCCCGTGTGATGGGCTTTATTGGCGGCACGCCGGAAAAGCCAGCTCCCATTACTGATCGCGAAGCCGAAGCCATTCTACAGCGCGTAGAGAGTGGTATCGACAAACCCAAGCCGAAAACCTTGTTCGAGCCAGGTGAAGTGGTTCGGGTTATTGATGGACCCTTTGCTGACTTTAGTGGTGTAGTGGAAGAGGTTGACTATGAGAAGAGCCGGGTGAAGGTTGCGGTTCTCATTTTCGGCCGATCCACGCCGGTTGATTTGGAATTCAGGCAAGTCGAAAAGGACTGACTGGATTTTAGAGAAGCGGCTCGCCATGCACCAAGTGTGGCGGGCTTTTTGTGTCTGTGACGGGGAGCACTTCGTGCGCTTGGACCCGTAGGAGGAAATATGGCAAAGAAAATCGAAGCCTATATCAAGCTTCAAATCAAGGCTGGCCAAGCAAACCCCAGCCCGCCCGTAGGTCCAGCACTGGGTCAGCGCGGTGTCAACATCATGGAGTTCTGTAAAGCGTTTAACGCAGCAACTCAAAGCTTGGAGCCGGGCCTTCCGATTCCGGTTGTGATCACGGTTTATAGTGACCGTAGCTTCACTTTCGTCACTAAAACTCCTCCCGCTACCATTCTCCTTAAGAAAGCCGCTGGTATTAAAACCGGTAGTGCGCGTCCCAATACAAGCAAAGTGGGAACCGTTACCCGTGCCCAGTTGGAAGAGATTGCGAAAACCAAAGAGCCTGATTTGTCTGCTGCAGATCTGGAAGCAGCGGTACGCACAATCGCAGGCAGCGCCCGCAGCATGGGCCTGAACGTGGAGGGGCTCTAAGATGGCAAAGTTAACTAAGCGTCAAAAACTGATTCGTGAAAAGGTTCAGCCGGGTAAGCTTTACGCGGTAGAAGAAGCTGTTCAGTTGCTGGCTGAGCTGGCCAAGCAAGTCAAGTTCCGCGAGTCCATCGACGTAGCGGTCAACCTGGGTGTTGATGCACGTAAATCCGATCAGGTTGTTCGCGGATCTTCTGTACTGCCGAACGGTACTGGTAAATCCGTGCGGGTAGCAGTGTTCACTTCCGGCGCCAACGTCGAGAAGGCGCAAGCTGCGGGTGCCGATATTGTAGGTATGGACGACCTGGCTGAGCAGGTTAAGGCCGGAAACATGGATTTCGACGTGGTGATTGCCACCCCCGAAGCCATGCGTGTTGTCGGTCAGCTGGGTCAGATCCTGGGGCCGCGTGGCCTGATGCCCAACCCCAAGGTTGGTACCGTAACCACTGACGTTGAAACCGCTGTTAAAAACGCGAAAGGCGGTCAGGTCCGGTACCGTACCGACAAGAACGGTATCATTCATTGTACGCTTGGCAATGTGGAGTTTTCTCCCGAAGCCATCAAGCAAAACCTGGAAACGCTGCTGGCTGACCTGCGTAAGGCCAAGCCTGCAACTTCCAAAGGCGTGTATCTCAAGAAGATTACCCTGTCTTCCACTATGGGGCCCGGCCTGGTAATCGATCAGAATTCAGTATCGGCCTAAGGCCGGTACTGTTTAATTTGGTAGTCTGAAGGCGTGAGCCATAGGCTGTCAAAGACCGCAGGTGTCAGATATTTGACTTAATCTTGCCTGCGCAGACGGTGTAATCAGTGACCTCACTGCAAGTTAACACCGTTGGGCGGTCCGCTACGGCGGACCAAACATGGGCGCTGGTTAAACTCCAGCAAACATAGGAGAAATCCAGTGGCAATTGGACTCGAAGACAAAAAGGCGATCGTCGCTGAGGTCAACGAGGCTGCCAGTGGTGCCTTGTCTGTGGTGTTGGCCGACTACCGCGGTATCACTTCCGCAGGTATGACCGGTCTTCGTGCTAAGGCTCGCTCCGAGAACGTGTATGTGAAGGTTGTTCGCAATACGCTGGCTCGTCGTGCAGTCGAAGGGACGGAGTTCGAGTGTATCAAAGATGCACTGGTCGGACCCACTTTGCTTGCGTTCTCTTTGGAAGATCCAGGTGCAGCAGCTCGCTTGCTGAAGGACTTCGCCAAAGAAAACAAAGCATTTGAGATCAAGGCACTTGCCGTTGGTGGCGAGTTGTTGGGTGCGGACCAGATCGATCGTCTGGCGTCGCTGCCGACTCGCGATCAAGCTCTGGCAATGCTGATGAGCGTAATGATCGCCCCGGTCACCAAACTGGCACGTACTTTCAAAGAAGTTCCTGCGAAAGTAACACGCGTGGTAGCTGCGGTCAGAGACCAGAAGCAAGAAGCGGCCTAATTACCCACTTAAAAGTTAACTTGTTTAAACCAGGAGATATGAGTCATGGCTCTGTCCAAAGAAGACATTTTGAATGCAATCGCCGAAATGAGCGTTATGGATGTTGTAGCGCTTGTTGAAGCTATGGAAGAGAAGTTCGGCGTTTCCGCAGCTGCTGCTGTTGCTGTTGCTCCCGCTGCAGGCGGTGCTGCTGCTCCGGCCGCTGAAGAGAAGACTGAGTTCGATATCGTTCTGCAGTCTGCCGGCGAGAAGAAAGTGAACGTGATCAAAGTAGTTCGCGAACTGACCGGTCTGGGCCTGAAAGAAGCCAAAGACATGGTTGACGGCGCTCCTGCTACTATCAAGGAAGCAGTTGCCAAAGCCGACGCTGAAGAAGCTAAGAAGAAGCTGGAAGAAGCCGGCGCAACCGTCGAACTCAAGTAAAAGCTGGAGAATTCAGCTTTTGCTGAGCCTGTGCTCCAAACGGCTGGTAGCGATTCGTTACCAGCCTTTTTCCGTTGTATGTGCTAACTGTGGACCTGCACCGAGTCATCAACACGCATAGATCCGCGATAGGCGATACAAGCCGTCGTTAACACACCAATTCGATTGGTGCGCGCTCCTGGCGCGAAAAGTCAGTTGAACAAGCTGGGGAATACTGATGACCTACTCGTATACTGAGAAGAAGCGAATTCGTAAAGATTTTAGCAAGCTTCCCACTGTAATGGATGTTCCATATCTGCTGACCATTCAGTTGGACTCCTATCGTGATTTTCTTCAACAGGACGTAGACCCTGAAGACCGTCAAGACATCGGCCTTCATGCAGCTTTCAAATCGGTATTTCCTATCGTCAGTTTTTCCGGCAATGCGGCGCTGGAGTATGTAAGCTACCGCCTTGGCCAACCTCCGTTTGACGTCAAGGAATGCCAAATGCGGGGCATCACCTACGCAGCTCCCTTGCGTGTGAAGGTGCGTCTGATCATTTACGATAAAGACTCCGCAAACAAGGCAATTAAAGACATCAAGGAACAGGAAGTGTACATGGGCGAAATGCCGCTCATGACCGAGAACGGCACATTCGTCGTCAACGGGACCGAACGGGTGATCGTTTCCCAGCTGCACCGTTCTCCCGGCGTGTTCTTTGATCATGACAAGGGCAAAACCCACTCTTCCGGCAAGCTACTCTACTCCGCGCGGATTATTCCCTACCGTGGTTCCTGGCTTGACTTTGAGTTCGACCCCAAAGACAACGTCTTTGTCCGGATCGACCGTCGCCGTAAGCTGCCTGCCACTATTCTGTTGCGTGCTCTGGGATACTCCTCTGAAGAGATCCTGGACATGTTCTTTGAAACCAGCAAGTTCACCTTGCTTGGTGACGAATACCATCTCGAATTGGTACCCAGCCGCCTGCGGGGTGAAATTGCCACCTTCGATATCAAAGACCAGGAAGGCAACATCCTGGTAGAAGAAGGTCGCCGTGTTACTGCGCGTCATATTCGCCAACTGGAAAAGGCCGGTATGACGGATCTGTCCGTACCGCGCAGCTACCTGTTCGGCAAGGTGTTGGCCCACAACGTGGTGCATCCGACCACTGGCGAACTGCTGGCCGAGTGTAATACGGAAATCACCGACGAGCTGCTGTCCAAGATCGAGCTGGCTAACATTAAAGTGATTGAGGCCCTCTACACCAACGACCTGGATTGGGGCCCCTTCATTTCCGATACCCTGCGTATCGACCCCACCCGCACTCAGCTTGAGGCGTTGGTGGAAATTTACCGCATGATGCGCCCGGGCGAGCCGCCCACCAAGGAGTCTGCGGAAAACCTGTTTAACAACCTGTTCTTCTCTGAGGAGCGCTACGACCTGTCCGCCGTTGGCCGGATGAAGTTCAACCGTCGTATCGGCCGTTCCGAAGTGGAAGGCCCGGGCGTGCTGGAGAAGCAGGACATCATTGATGTACTGAAAACCCTGATCGACATCCGTAACGGCCGTGGGTTCGTGGACGATATCGACCACCTGGGTAACCGTCGTATCCGTTCCGTAGGCGAGATGGCCGAGAACCAGTTCCGTGTCGGTCTGGTCCGAGTAGAGCGTGCGGTACGTGAGCGTTTGAGCTTGGCAGAATCTGAAGGCTTGATGCCGCAAGACCTGATCAACGCCAAGCCGGTCGCAGCTGCGGTGAAGGAGTTCTTCGGCTCCAGTCAGCTGTCCCAGTTTATGGACCAGAACAACCCCCTGTCGGAAGTGACCCATAAGCGTCGTGTATCCGCATTGGGGCCGGGCGGTCTGACCCGGGAGCGGGCCGGCTTTGAGGTGCGGGACGTTCACCCGACTCACTATGGTCGCGTGTGTCCGATTGAGACGCCGGAAGGTCCAAACATTGGTCTGATCAACTCGTTGGCCACCTACGCCCGTACCAACGCCTACGGCTTCCTGGAAAGTCCGTATCGCCGTGTGGTGGATGGCGTGGTGACCGAAGAGATCGAATACCTCTCCGCCATTGAAGAAAGCGAATACGTCATCGCCCAGGCCAGTGCGGAACTGGATGAAAACGGTCGTCTGGCCGAAGAACTGGTAACGGTTCGGTATCAGAATGAATTTACTGTGATGCCGCCTGAGCGGGTGAACTTCATGGACGTATCACCCCGTCAGGTTGTGTCCGTAGCCGCCTCCTTGATTCCGTTCCTGGAGCACGACGACGCCAACCGCGCCTTGATGGGTTCGAACATGCAACGTCAAGCGGTGCCCACACTGCGTGCTGAGAAGCCGCTGGTAGGTACCGGTATTGAGCGCTATGTGGCTCAGGACTCCGGTGTGTGTGTGGTCGCCCGTCGCGGCGGTGTGATTGAGCAGGTCGACGCAGCCCGGATCGTGGTTCGCGTAAGCGACGACGAAACCGAAGCCGGCGATGCTGGTGTGGATATCTATAACCTCACCAAGTACACCCGTTCCAACCAGAACACCTGTATCAACCAGCGTCCGTTGGTGAAGGAAGGTGAGGTGGTCGCGCGGGGTGACATCCTGGCCGACGGTCCGTCCGTAGACATGGGCGAGCTGGCACTGGGACAGAACATGCGGATCGCGTTCATGCCCTGGAACGGCTACAACTTCGAGGACTCCATCCTGATTTCCGAGCGGGTGGTGCAAGAAGACTGCTTCACCACCATCCACATTCAGGAACTGACCTGTGTGGCTCGTGACACCAAGCTGGGGCCGGAAGAAATCACCGCGGATATTCCCAACGTGGGTGAAAGTGCCCTGGCCAAGCTGGATGAGTCCGGTGTGGTCTATATCGGTGCCGAGGTGGGGCCTGGTGACATCCTGGTTGGTAAGGTGACGCCCAAAGGCGAAACCCAACTGACGCCAGAAGAGAAGCTGCTGCGTGCGATCTTCGGTGAGAAGGCATCCGACGTTAAGGATACCTCCCTGCGCGTGCCGACCGGTACCCGTGGAACGGTCATTGACGTACAGGTCTTTATCCGCGATGGCGTGGAAAAGGACCAGCGTGCCCTGGAAATCGAGAAAGCTCAGCTCGACCAGTACCGTAAGGACTTGAACGACGAATACCGAATCGTCGAAGGCGCGACCTTCGAGCGCTTGCTGGCAACGCTGTCTGGCCAATCGGTCATTGCTGGTCCCGGCTTGTCCAAAGGTGACACGCTCAGCAGCGATTACCTGAAGGCACTGGAGCATAAGGACTGGTTCAAGCTGCGCATGGCGGATGACACGCTGAACGAGATCCTGGAAAAGGCCGAAGCTCAGCTGATCGAACGCCGTAAGAGCCTGGAAGAGCGTTACGAAGACAAGAAGCGCAAGCTGCAAACCGGCGATGATCTGGCACCCGGCGTGCTGAAGATTGTCAAAGTCTACGTTGCGGTGAAGCGCCGTATCCAGCCGGGTGACAAGATGGCTGGCCGTCACGGTAACAAGGGTGTTATCTCGGTCATTATGCCCGTGGAAGACATGCCCTATGACGAGAACGGCAACCCGGTGGATATCGTGTTGAACCCGCTGGGTGTACCGTCTCGGATGAACGTGGGCCAGGTACTTGAAACCCACCTGGGTGCCGCAGCGAAAGGACTGGGCGACAAGATTAACCGTATGCTTGAAGAACAACGTCAGGTTGCGGAAATCCGAGGTTTCCTGGACGAGATCTATAACACCACGGGTTCCCGTCGTGAAGATCTGGCGTCCTTGACGGACGAGGAGATCCTGGAGCTGGCCAACAACCTGCGTGATGGCGTTCCCATGGCAACACCGGTCTTCGATGGTGCCACGGAAGAAGAGATCAAGCAGATGTTGCGCCTGGCTGATCTGGACGATAGCGGTCAGATCGAGCTGTACGATGGCCGTACTGGCGAGAAGTTCGAGCGTAAGGTGACCGTCGGTTACATGTATATGCTCAAGCTGAACCACTTGGTCGATGACAAGATGCACGCTCGTTCAACCGGCTCCTACAGTCTGGTTACCCAGCAGCCGCTGGGTGGTAAGGCCCAATTCGGTGGTCAGCGTTTCGGAGAGATGGAGGTCTGGGCCCTGGAGGCATACGGTGCAGCCTATACGCTGCAGGAGATGCTCACGGTCAAGTCGGACGACGTCAATGGTCGGACCAAGATGTACAAAAACATCGTGGATGGGGACCATTCGATGGAGCCGGGTATGCCCGAATCCTTCAACGTACTGGTTAAGGAAATCCGCTCTCTGGGTATCGACATCGAGTTGGAATCTGAATAAGAGCCGAAATCGAGTAAAGCTAGACATCGAGAGTAACAGCGTTCTGCACCCGGAGGAGCTGTCCGGGTGCGGGCTTCGAGGAGCTTAGGCTAATGAAAGATTTGCTGAATCTGTTGAAAAATCAGAGCGCCAAGCAGGAATTCGATTCCATTCGAATTGGCTTGGCGTCGCCGGATATGATCCGGTCATGGTCCTACGGCGAAGTGAAAAAGCCGGAGACCATTAACTACCGTACATTCAAGCCTGAGCGCGACGGTCTCTTCTGCGCCAAGATTTTTGGTCCGATCAAGGACTATGAGTGCCTGTGCGGCAAGTACAAGCGCCTGAAGCACCGTGGTGTTATTTGTGAAAAGTGTGGTGTTGAAGTCGCCCTGGCCAGCGTGCGTCGTGATCGCATGGGCCACATCGAGCTGGCGAGCCCGGTTGCCCACATTTGGTTTTTGAAGTCACTGCCCTCCCGTATCGGTCTGCTCCTGGACATGACGCTGCGTGATATCGAGCGCGTCCTGTACTTCGAGTCCTTTATCGTGATCGATCCGGGCATGACGACCCTGGAAAAAGGCCAGTTACTGTCCGATGAGCAGTATTATGAGGCCTTGGAAGAGTTTGGTGATGAGTTTGACGCTCGCATGGGGGCCGAAGCCGTCCAGGCGCTGCTGGCCGATATCGACCTGGAAGGGGAGATCGCCCGTCTGCGTGAAGAAATTCCGGCGACCAACTCTGAAACCAAGATCAAGAAGCTTTCCAAGCGACTGAAGCTGCTGGAGGCCTTCCAACAATCCGGCAACCGTCCGGAATGGATGATCCTCAGCGTGCTGCCGGTGCTGCCGCCGGATCTGCGCCCGTTGGTTCCGCTGGATGGTGGCCGTTTTGCCACCTCTGACCTAAACGACCTGTATCGTCGGGTGATCAACCGGAACAACCGTCTCAAGCGCCTGCTGGAGCTCAATGCGCCGGATATCATCGTGCGCAACGAAAAGCGGATGCTGCAAGAGTCTGTGGACGCCCTGTTGGATAACGGCCGTCGCGGACGTGCCATTACCGGCTCCAACAAGCGCCCGCTCAAGTCCCTGGCTGACATGATCAAGGGTAAGCAGGGTCGTTTCCGTCAGAACCTGCTGGGTAAGCGGGTGGACTATTCCGGCCGTTCCGTAATTGTGGTAGGTCCCACGCTGCGCCTGCACCAGTGCGGTCTGCCCAAGAAAATGGCACTGGAGCTGTTCAAGCCCTTTATCTTCAGCAAGCTCGAGCATCGCGGTCTGGCGACCACCATTAAAGCCGCCAAGAAAATGGTCGAGCGGGAAACGCCGGAAGTGTGGGATATCCTCGCCGAGGTTATCCGTGAGCACCCGGTACTGCTGAACCGTGCCCCGACGCTTCACCGTCTCGGGATTCAGGCTTTTGAGCCGGTGCTGATTGAAGGTAAGGCCATCCAGTTGCACCCGTTGGTGTGTGCGGCGTATAACGCCGACTTCGACGGTGACCAGATGGCTGTTCACGTGCCGCTGACGCTGGAAGCCCAGCTGGAAGCCCGCGCGCTGATGATGTCCACCAACAACATCCTGTCGCCCGCCAACGGCGAGCCGATCATTGTACCGTCCCAGGACGTGGTTCTTGGCCTGTACTACATGACTCGTGACCGTATTGGCGCGAAAGGCGAGGACATGGTCTTTGCCGATACTCACGAAGTGACCCGTGCCTATGGTGCCAAGCAGGTTGACCTGCAGGCCAAGGTGAAGGTGCGTATCCGTGAGGTGGAGAAGCTGGAAGACGGCTCGACCCAGGAGAAGTTCAGCCTGATCGAGACCACCGTTGGCCGTGCGATGCTGTACGACATCCTGCCTGAAGGACTGCCGTTCTCCCTGGTCAACCAGCCCATGACCAAGAAGGCGATTTCACGCCTGATCAACGCCTGCTACCGGAACGTTGGTCTGAAGGAAACCGTGATCTTCGCTGACCAGCTGATGTATACCGGCTTCCACTATGCCACCTTGTCCGGCTCGTCCATTGGTGTAAACGACTTCGTGATTCCGGAGGAGAAGGCGCAGATTATCCAGGCGGCCTCCGACGAGGTGAAAGAGATCGAGTCCCAGTTTGCCTCGGGTCTGCTGACTCAGGGCGAGAAATACAACAAGGTGATCGACATCTGGTCCCGCGCCAACGATAAGGTGGCGAAGGCCATGATGGAAACCCTGGGCAAGGAAAAGGTCATCAATAAGCAGGGAGAAGAAGTCCTGCAGGATTCCTTCAACTCCGTTTATATGATGGCTGACTCTGGTGCGCGGGGTTCTGCCGCCCAGATTCGTCAGCTCGCGGGTATGCGGGGGCTGATGGCCAAGCCGGACGGTTCCATTATCGAAACGCCGATTACGGCGAACTTCCGGGAAGGTTTGAACGTACTGCAGTACTTTATTTCTACCCACGGTGCGCGGAAAGGTTTGGCGGATACGGCTCTGAAAACCGCGAACTCCGGTTACCTGACCCGTCGTCTGGTAGACGTTGCCCAAGACCTGGTGGTCACGGAAGTCGACTGTGGCACTGATCAGGGCATCCTGGTCACGCCGTTGATCGAAGGTGGTGACGTTGTTGTGCCCCTGGGCGACCGGGTGCTGGGTCGTGTGACCGCCCGTGATGTGTACGCGCCTGGCGACGATCAAAACGTACTGTTGCCTGCCGGTACTCTGTTGGATGAGGCTCAGGTACAACTGGTTGAGAAGTCAGGTGTCGATGAGATCATCGTGCGCTCCACCATTACCTGTGAGACCCGCCACGGCGTTTGTGCCAAGTGCTACGGCCGTGACCTGGCCCGTGGTCACCTGGTGAACGTGGGTGAGGCCATCGGTGTTATCGCGGCCCAGTCCATCGGTGAGCCGGGCACCCAGTTGACGATGCGTACGTTCCACATCGGTGGTGCGGCATCGCGGGCGTCCGCAGTGGACAGCATTCACGTCAAGCACGGTGGTACCGTGCGCCTGCACAATCTGAAGTCCATCGAGAAATCCAACGGCAACCTGGTGGTGGTGTCCCGTTCCTCAGCCCTGGCAATTGCTGATAGCCATGGCCGTGAGCGGGAGTGGTACAAGCTGCCCTACGGTGCTGAGTTGAGCGTGAAGGCGGGCGATGAAGTTCAAGCCGGCCAGATCGTGGCTAAGTGGGACCCCCACACTCACCCGATTATCTCTGAGGTCGACGGCTTCGTCTCCCTGATCGGTGTGGAAGAAGGGATCACCGTCAACACCCAGACCGATGAATTGACAGGTCTGACCAGTATCCAGGTCATGGATCCCAAGGATCGTCCGGCGTCTGGTAAAGACATCCGCCCGATGATGCAGGTGGTTGACGAGAACGGCAATGAAGTGAAGCTGCCTGGCACCGATGCGCCGGCACAAATGTTCTTGCCTCCCAACGCGATGCTCAGCTTGCGCCAGGGTGATCGGATTAGCGTCGGTGACGTTATTGCCCGTATTCCCCAGGAAAGCTCCAAGACCCGGGATATTACCGGTGGTCTGCCGCGGGTTGCCGACCTGTTCGAAGCCCGTAAGCCGAAAGAATCCTCCATCCTGGCGGAAATCTCCGGTACGGTGAGCTTTGGTAAGGAAACCAAAGGCAAGAAGCGCTTGATCATTACGCCGAGCGACAACTCCGATCCGTATGAGGTGCTAATCCCGAAGTGGCGCCAAATGAACGTGTTCGAAGGCGAACAGGTGGAGAAAGGCGAAGTCATCTCCGACGGACCGGCCAACCCCCACGACATCCTGCGTCTGCTGGGTGTTGGTGAGCTGGCGAAGTACATCATTAACGAAATCCAGGATGTCTATCGCCTGCAGGGTGTAGTGATCAACGACAAGCACATTGAAGTCATCGTGCGTCAGATGCTGCGTAAGGTGGAAATCGTTGAGCCGGGTGACACCAATCTGATCAAGGGTGACCAGGTGGAGTACACCAAGGTTCTGGAAGAAAACGAGAAGGCCGAGAAAGAAGGCAAGTTCCCTGCGCGCTATGAGCGGGTGCTGCTGGGTATCACCAAGGCGTCCCTGGCCACGGAAAGCTTTATTTCCGCGGCGTCCTTCCAGGAAACCACCCGGGTTCTGACCGAAGGTGCCGTCACCGGCAAGCGGGATTACCTGCGCGGCCTGAAGGAAAACGTGGTGGTCGGACGCTTGATCCCGGCCGGTACCGGTCTGGCGTACCACAACGAGCGCAAGCGCCGCCGTCAGCAAAGTGCAGACAGCATCGGCGTGAGCGCGGCGGAAGTGGTTCAGGCTCTGAGTGCCGAACTGAACAAGTAAGCTGATTCCTGCTGTTCAAAAAGGGATCAGTACGCTTGACTAGGTGGAGGCTCGTCATTAGACTTGCCTCCCTTATTTTCATGCGCCTTTTGGCGTAACTCGAAAGTCATAGTGGAGTTTAATTAATGGCAACCATCAATCAGCTCGTACGCAAACCGCGTCGGCGCAAAGTGGCAAAGAGCGACGTTCCCGCGCTTCAATCTTGCCCCCAGCGCCGCGGTGTTTGTACCCGCGTATACACCACCACTCCGAAAAAGCCGAACTCGGCTCTGCGGAAAGTGTGCCGTGTGCGCCTGACCAACGGCTACGAAGTGTCCTCCTACATCGGTGGTGAAGGGCACAACCTGCAAGAACACAGTGTTGTCCTGATCCGGGGTGGCCGGGTGAAGGACTTGCCGGGTGTTCGTTACCATACTGTACGCGGTACCCTGGATACGTCCGGCGTGAACGGCCGTATGAAGGCGCGCTCCAAGTACGGTGCGAAACGTCCGAAGAAATAAATGGCCACTTTTGGCCAATCAACAGTAAGACTGGATAAGAGTAAGGCTGGATAGCTACGATTCCAGGTATTCCTGAAGACCGAATTGAAATATTGAGGGCTTATCATGCCAAGAAGACGCGTCGCCGCAAAACGTGAGATTTTGCCGGAACCAAAATATGGCAGCCAGAAATTGGCTAAATTCATTAACCATGTAATGGTCAGCGGTAAGAAGTCCGTGGCCGAGAGGATCGTTTACGGTGCGTTAGACGTGGTTGCCGAACGTACCAAGAAAGACCCGCTCGAGCTGTTTGAAACCGCACTGGAAGCCATTCAGCCCATGGTTGAGGTGAAATCTCGCCGGGTAGGCGGTGCGACTTATCAGGTGCCTGTAGAAGTTCGTCCCTCCCGTCAGGCCGCGCTTGCCATGCGCTGGTTGGTGGAATATGCCCGTAAGCGCGGTGAGAAATCCATGGCGCTGCGTCTGGCTGGTGAAATGATGGACGCCGCCGAAGGTAAGGGTGCCGCAGTGAAGAAGCGTGAAGACGTACACCGTATGGCTGAAGCCAACAAAGCCTTCTCGCACTACCGTTTCTAAAAGACAGGGGATCCAACCGTGGCACGTCAAACGCCAATTGAACGTTATAGAAATATCGGGATCAGTGCCCACATCGACGCTGGTAAGACCACAACGAGTGAGCGGATCCTGTTTTATACGGGTGTCAGCCATAAGCTCGGCGAGACCCACGAAGGCTCTGCGACCATGGACTGGATGGCGCAGGAGCAGGAGCGCGGTATTACCATTACGTCTGCCGCAACGACCTGTTTCTGGTCCGGCATGGCCAAGCAGTTCCCTGAGCACCGTATCAACGTTATCGATACCCCAGGTCACGTAGACTTCACCATTGAAGTAGAGCGTTCCATGCGGGTTCTCGACGGTGCGGTGATGGTGTACTGCTCTGTCGGTGGTGTACAGCCCCAGTCAGAAACTGTATGGCGTCAGGCTAACAAGTACGGTGTACCCCGTCTGGCCTTCGTCAACAAGATGGACCGTGTAGGTGCTAACTTCCTGCGCGTGGTCGAGCAGATGAAAACCCGTCTGCAGGCCAATCCGGTTCCCCTGCAGCTGCCCATCGGCCAGGAAGACTCCTTCCAGGGCGTGGTCGACCTGATCACCATGAAGGCCATCTACTGGCATGAAGATACTCAGGGCACGACGTTTGACCTGGCTGAGCCGCCCGAAGACATGCGCGCTGAGTGCGAAAAGTGGCGTGAAAGGCTGGTGGAATCCGCCGCTGAAGCCAACGAAGAGCTGATGAACAAATACCTCGAGGAAGGCGAACTGACCGAGGACGAAATTCATCAGGGCATTCGTCTGCGTACTCTGGCGGGCGAGATCATCCCGGCCATGTGTGGCTCTGCGTTCAAGAACAAGGGTGTTCAGGCGATGCTGGACGCGGTTGTTCGCTACCTGCCGGCTCCGACCGACATTCCTGCGATCAACGGTGTGCTGCCCAATGGTGAGCCTGCCGAGCGTCATGCCACTGACGATGAGCCGTTCTCCGCGCTGGCGTTTAAGATCGCTACTGACCCCTTCGTGGGTACCTTGACCTTTATCCGGGTTTATTCCGGTGTGGTTAACTCTGGTGACACGGTCCTGAACGCGGTCAAAGACCGTCGTGAGCGGGTTGGACGTCTGGTTCAGATGCACGCAAACAACCGTCAGGAGATCAAGGAGGTTCGCGCTGGTGACATTGCGGCCTGCGTGGGCCTGAAAGATGTGACCACGGGTGATACCCTGTGCGCCACTGATAGCCCGATCATCCTGGAGCGTATGGAGTTCCCCGAGCCGGTTATCGCTATTGCGGTCGAGCCCAAGTCCAAGGCGGACCAGGAGAAAATGGGCCTGGCGCTGCAGCGCTTGGCGCAAGAAGACCCCTCCTTCCGGGTTCACACCGACGAAGAGTCTGGTCAGACCATTATTTCCGGAATGGGTGAGCTTCACCTCGACATCATCGTCGACCGGCTCAAGCGTGAATTTAAAGTAGAAGCCAACGTAGGTAAGCCGCAAGTGGCCTACCGCGAAACCATTCGCGGCTCCGTTGAGCAGGAAGGCAAGTTCGTTCGTCAGTCTGGTGGTCGTGGTCAGTACGGTCACGTCTGGATCAAGATCGAGCCGCTGGAGCAAGGTGCAGGCTACGAGTTTGTGAACGAAATCGTGGGCGGTGTGGTTCCCAAGGAATACATCCCGGCTGTCGATAAGGGTATCCAAGAGCAGCTCAAGAACGGTGTGCTCGCGGGCTTCCCGGTAGTGGATGTGAAGGTCACCCTGTTTGATGGTTCTTACCACGATGTTGACTCTTCGGAAATGGCGTTTAAGATCGCCGGTTCCATGGCGTTCAAAGAAGGCTTTATGAAGGCCAAGCCAGTGTTGCTTGAGCCGGTCATGAAGGTCGAAGTCGAAACGCCCGAAGAATACATGGGTGATGTGATCGGTGACTTGAACCGTCGTCGCGGTCTGGTCCAGGGCATGGACGATCTGGTTGGCGGTGTGAAGCAAGTGCGCGCGGAAGTTCCGTTGTCCGAAATGTTCGGCTACGCAACTGACCTGCGTTCTGCAACTCAGGGGCGTGCGTCCTACTCCATGGAGTTCTCGCACTACTCTGAAGCGCCGTCAAACATTTCCGAAGCGATCATTAGCAAGAAATCATAATTATTCTTTGAACAAAGAGGTGTGACCGTGTCTAAAGCAAAATTTGAACGTACCAAACCGCACGTAAACGTGGGCACCATTGGCCACGTTGACCATGGTAAAACCACGCTGACCGCAGCGCTGACCCGCGTGTGCGCCGAAGTATTCGGCAGTGCCGGCGATG
>Ga0209075_1002684_pt1 | contig 15474 bp, 15 predicted proteins | sample Stecom2011_FD_187523 | JGI IMG/M metagenome (GOLD analysis project Ga0209075, IMG submission 187523) | Agricultural soil microbial communities from Utah to study Nitrogen management - Steer compost 2011 (SPAdes) (version 2) | ecosystem: Environmental > Terrestrial > Soil > Agricultural land... | reverse complement strand
TGCTGAACTGGCTCCCCTGATCAGAATGAACCATGACCTGGCCTGACGGCTTTCGTCGCCACACGGCAGCCAAGAGCGCGTCCAACGCCAGATCGGAAGTCATCCGGGGTTTCATCGACCAGCCGACAACCTGCCGAGAGAACAGATCGATAACGACTGCCAGGTAGAGCCAGCCTTCATAGGTGCGGATGTAGGTGATATCGGTAACCCAGGCCACATTGGGTGCAGGCGCGTCAAACTGCCTATCAAGATGATTGGGGGAAACAACCGCCGGTTTGCCACTGTAGTGCCCTGGACGGCGTCGATAGCCGGTCTGGGACCGCAGCCCTTCGCTACGCATGAGGCGGGCGACTCGATGCTTACCGCAGCGAACGCCTTCTTCGCGCAAATCCTGATGGATCTTGCGGTACCCATACACCCCGCCGCTTTCCAGCCACGCGTGTTTTATCCGGCCGAGAAGACGTTGGTCTTCCTGAGCACGCTGCGACAGCTTGTTCTGGCACCAGGCGTAATAACCACTTGGATGAACAGACATCACCCTGCACAGCCGACGTACCGGATACTGATCCGAATGAGCTTCAATGAACGCGTACCTCAGTCGGACTCTCTGGCGAAGTACGCGGTGGCCTTTTTTAAAATATCTCGCTCTTCTGACACGCGCTTCAGTTCTGCCTTCAATCGACGGTTCTCGGCCTGCAAGTCAGCATCCTGTTGGCGCGTTTCGGCGGGCTTGGAGTGAAGCTTTATCCACTGGTACAGGCTATGACTGGAAATCCCCAGTCGGATAGCCACATCAGCAACCCGGTGACCTCGGTTTACCACCTGTTTAACGGCTTCGATCTTGAATTCTTCGGTGTATCGTACTCGGCTCATGCGTCCTCCTAGGTGCCTTCAGTATAAGGCCTGGAGGTGTCTACAAAACCAGGGGCGATTCAGCTCATTGCTTGGGGTCATAGCCCAAACGTTGATAGCGCCGAGCAGGCTGGCGGTTACTATCAGGGTCTTTTTCATCAGGCTTCCATCATACTTGTCTTTGTCGTGAGAATTATTTGACTATCCGGACCTGTCCAAGCGCAGCCGTTGCGCCCGATCAAGATAGCTGGCTCCAGCCCTGGAGCAGTGTTTGCAGTTTCATCAACACTATTGTTATTTAATCAGAAATACTGGTTAGGGTATTCTTTTTTTGATTACGCCAGTGCAACTCGGCCCTGAGCCACTCCTCTGGCACTGGAACGAGCGGGACAGTCGCGATGACTGCCTGTTTGCAACAGAGTCCAATGTCCTTCCAGCCAGTCATCAGCCCTGTTTGATATCGGCATGCAGATGCTGTCGGTTGCTCTAATGGTGTCTGGCTTGCGCAACAGGGATGCGAAGTGCTGGTCTTGAAGAGTTCGCTGTGCACAATTGGCAAGGCCCCTCGTATGGAAGCTCAGCACGGCGTTAGCCTGCACCTCTTGCTCCTTTTGCCCTTGGGGCGGCAAATATTCCCGAGATGTGGTTGCTACGAGTAACAGCGTCTAGTGCCGCTCCTCCCAGCCGGAGATCATTGCCTTGATGTGTGCCAGAGGAGTATGGCCGGTGGTGGTCAAGTACACATGCACAATCAAGAACAGCAGCATCAGGAAGGCTGCGAAGGTGTGCGTCAAGGCCACCTGCTCAAGGCCTAGCCATTCCGGCAGGTAGACGTCCAAATATCCCCAGAACAGGTAGCAAAGGCCGCTCAGCCAGATCAGCGGGTTAATCAGCAGTAGTACGCTCAGGTAGGCGATGCGTTGCAGAGGGTTATGCTTGCGCTCTCGGGTGACATTGTAGGGATGCGGGGCGCCAGTGAAGATGCCGTGGGCGTAGTACAGCATCACCCGCTGGATATTGTTCAGGGTTGGGATGTACTGCTTCCACTGGCCGGTAGTGAAGTGCCAGAAGATTGCAAAGATCCACAGTCCGATCAGTAGCCAGGCAGCTATCTCGTGAACCTCCACCGCGGTGCGAAAGTCGAGCAGGGCGTGGCTGTTGTGTATGGCGAAGCCACTGAACAACAGGGTGATGATCAGTGCCGCCTGCGACCAGTGCCAGAAGCGCTCGAAGCGGGTAAACAGATAGAGACGCTCGCTCATCTCAATGCCTCCTTCTGCGTTGGTGCGCGACGATGCGCAGTAGCCCGTGGAGTAACACGCCGAGCAGGGCGAAGCCTGCCAGGCTGAAGCCGAGGGTGTCGAGCAGCGAAGAGCGGTCTTTGCCCGGCAGCCAGATGCCGGGGACGGCTGCCAGGCGGCTTGGGTCGGAGTGGCACTGTTCGCACTCCAGCGCCTGTTCTTTAGGGGCGACCATATGGGTGATCGGCCAAAGCATTGACGTATCGACGAATCCGTACTGGCCGCTGTAGGGCAAACCAGTGGCTTCGGCACCGGCCGTTAGCGCCTTTGCCCAGTCGAAGTTGTACCAGAAGGCGGTGTCGTCAGGAATGGCCGTGTGAGGGATCAGCAGGGTCATGAGTTGGGTATCGTAGGGTTGCCTGCTGTGGAATGTCTTCACTGGCCATATGCGTGCATCTGCGGCGCCCGGCGTACCGTGGAAGGTGTTGATCGGCACGCGCTGGCTCGGGTTTATGCGGGTGTCGGGCTGTACGTAAGTGACCGTACCGTTGAACCAGACATAGTCGGGCACCACGTTCTCGTCGAGGACGAAGTCGCCTTTGCGGCTGTCATAAAGCACATGGCCGCTGGCGTCCTTGCGCTGGAACGGCTTGCCATCGGCATCCAGCTGGCCGGCGGTGGACCAGTCCCAGGCCATCTTGGTCGGCACGCCGCCGCGGGCGAAACTGGGGATGTGGCAGCTCTGGCAGGCCAGGCTGCTGGTATGGTCATTCAGTCGACCGGCGTGCAGCAGGTTGCTCTCGTGCGGGCGATCGCCGTGGCATGATTGGCAGGTGGATGGGTTGCGAGTACTGCGGTCTCCGCGCAGGATCGGCGCGTGCGGGTCGCTGGCGGCGATGTTGATGCGGCTGCCAGCGATCTTGTGCTGGTCGGCTACATGGCAGGTGGAACAGCTGAAATTTACTCCTTCACTGGCCATATGTACGTCTAAGCTGCGTGGCGGATCGTTCAGCGATGAGTCGAGGTCGCCATGCTTGACTCCATCACCACCGCCACCGTAATAGTGGCAGCTGCCGCAGGACTGCCGTGAAGTGGCACCGATACTGCGCGCCACTGCAGCCAGGTCAATCGGGTCGACGAAGGTGCCCGAACCGGGTGCGCTTTCTGTGCGCACCAGCGGTGGATGACCAGCTAGTCCGGCGAGTTTCAGATAGTCGCCGGTGTTGTGGCAGGCCAGACAGTCGACCTTACTCTCGTCCGTGAAGTCGAAATTTGCGTCCTTCCAGCCATAGCCGATATGGCAGGACTGACAGAACGCCTCGTTGGAGCGGTCTCCGATGCAGAAGCCGTTGAGCATGGTCTTCTTGCCCAAGCGCTGACCTGTGTCCGGGTTGGTGTAGTCCCAAGTCCAATGGCGGGTATCCATCACTTGCCTCGACGCCTCAGTGTGGCAGCTCAGACAGGCGCGGGTAACTTCCTCACCGCTGTTGAATGGACCCTGCAGCTGCTTGAAGCGGCTGTGGTCGGCAGTGTTAGCCAGAACGATGCTGGGGGGAAGCAGAGTCAAGCAGAGTAGCCAGCGAAATATCGTCATGTGAGCCTCCGGGCTAGCATCAGAGCAGCCCAGTCCACCTGTCCAGTTCTAAGACCTCCATCAGCCACTGTGTACGCAGTACTGTAGGCGTTTGCTGCCGCTCTACAGTCAGCCTGAATAGCCAGAGTTTGGCTGCGTTGCATTGCTGGTTGCAATCGCGGACGAACACTTAGATCACCACGTGTTCGTCTTGAGCATAGCTGAACATCAATGCTAGATCTGCCAGCAACAGCAAAAAGCGATGAAGATACTAGTGCAAGTTGGGCATATCCCTCTACCATCTGAATTCACTCCATTGCGGATCAATTAACCGGTTACGCAGTTCAGCTGTCGATACTGGCAATACGCACCTTGCGACCAAACAGTAGACTCCAAGTTAGTCGCAGTAGCGCTGTCAGGGTGACCAGTTGGATTGTTGCGAGCACGCCGATGCCGATCCAGTAGGCCGCGCTGAACGGATGGACCAGTCCGCTGCCGACCCACACCAGATGCCACCAGAACATACCCATCACGAATAGTGCTACTCCGGGGCAGATCAGCCCGAAGCTGATAGGGCTGCGTTCGTGACCCCTCAGGTGGCTGCGCAGGTAGCCATTTAGCTGCATCACCCGGTAACCGATCAGCATCACGCCCAGTTGCAGCATGAAGATCCCGGTCAGGGTAACGAAGATCTTGCCGTTGTTTACCCCGCTGGAAAAGTGATGGCTGAGGCCATGTTGCAGGCGCATCCATTCGATGCCGAGTAGAGTCAGAATCGGAACCAGCATCCAGATACTTGGGGTCGCCTGAGCTTGCAGGCCGTGGGTCATCATTGCGCTGATGCCGGCCATCAGCACGATAAGCATTACCACCAGCGACAGCACCAGGAACAGAATTGAAAGCGTAGCAGCCAGGGTCGAAACCAGCTTGACATGCGACATGGCAGCCGGCGCGGCGAAACCGACAGAGAGCATGGCGAAGGTAAATACAGTCAGCAGAGCAGACAGATGATTGTGTTCCTCGCTGCGATAGCCACCGCTCACCAGCATGCGGCTGAAGTAGCGGCCATAGATCCGCAGTGCATGCCATGCGATAGCTACGAAGGCGAGCAGGGCTAGGGGAAACAGGTACTCAACCATTGACCACAGGCCCGGTATGAACAGAGCTCCTAGTGCAAAGCAGACGTTGACCGTCATTGCTAAGGTCAGCGGAATGGCCATCAGCTGCACTTCTGCCGGAGATTGGCGCAGGGTTTTCAATGCTTGCTGGTTTGACGCAGCCCGAAACTCTCTGATGTTCCAGGCCAAGAGCAGGAAGTGCAGGAAGGCCAGGCCTAACATTCCAATGGCGGCAACCAATAGGATTGCTAAAATTGGTGCGGGACTGCTTGCGGTGCCCTGCAAGAACGCTAGCAGATGTTCCCAGGTTGGCATCGGATAGCCTGGGTGGGGCAGCATCCACATCAAGTACATGAAGAACGATATCGAAAGTCCCCCGGCGCCGAGTGCCGACAGCCAGTAGCTTGGGTGATAGGGAATTTCGGAAGTACTCTGGAACATGCTATCGCTCCTAATGCTATCCGTTCATTCAGGGGTACAGATCTTGCCCTTGAGAGCTGCGATCAGGGTTTTCACTGTGAGTAATGCAATCACTCCTGACAGCAGCACCAATTGTGCAAAACCTAGCCAAATGTATAGTGATTGTCCGCTGCGTGAACTCATCTCGAAGGTCGCAATGGTCAGCGCCGCAAGTGGAAATGAGTAGGCCCAGGCGGAAATGAAGAACGGTACACGTAAGAACCGCGCAGCATTACTGGCCAGCAGAAGCCCTAGGAACAGTGCGGTGAAGTAGAGTATACGGGCGAAGGCATCCACGCTGTCAGTGAGTGCCAGATAAGATAGAAATCCTACCGAGGGCGGTGCCAGCAGGATGAATAGGGTAGGGGTAAGGCGAACCGGTAGAGGCTCGTGGAAGAACAAGCGGTACAGCACGATCGTCAGCAGCACAAGCCAGAACACTACTCCGATGCTGAAGAAGAACCAGCTCACATCAGCCGGGCCGAATCCAACGCCAACCACGGGAACAAGGATGTTGCCTACAACAGGAATGAACCAGGCAGGGTTGGCATGCGTGATCTGGAAATGCGTGTGGTGGATCCAGCTGCTCATTGCCATCAGCGTGAATGCCAGATGCAGGGCGGCACCGATGCCCCACATCCAGATGGCCACGGCGGGCGCTGCTTCAGCCCATGCTACTGCGAGGAGAATCAGGCCGATGGAGATGGCCGGCAAGAAGTTCTGCTTGAGCGGGTGTGCACGTTCAGCCTGCACTGCTGCCGGATAGCGCACCAGCTTGGCGACATAGGCAAGCAGCAGGAATGCATAGAGCGCGCTGGCCAGCCAGCGCAACAGGACGCCTGCCTCAGTGGGTGCCAGTCCCAGATGCCCGGCTTTGAGCCATGCAATGGCCAACCCTGCGGTGCCCATGACACTGGAGAACAGGGCGACAGGGAAGTGTTCAAGGCGATGGTAGGGTTCGGTTGCTGTGTTCATCTTATTCCTCGGCAGCGAAGCCCATGGGGATCTCGTCTGAGGTGGGGAAACTCTTGGCAATCTCTTGTAGTGCGGTTGCCAGGAGTTCTTCGACCGCAGGATGATAAAAAGGCATCTGCAGCAGGCTCTGCGCGGTTTCGCCTCGTTGGATCGCCCAAGCCAGCAGATGGGCCAGATGTTCTCCATTCGTGCACAGCATTGCGGCGCCGAGCAGGCGACCGGTTTGGGCATCTGCGTATACGCGTAGCAAGTTATCTTCACCGCCAAGGATGCGCAGGCGGCCGTTGCTGTCGCCCGAAGCGCTGCCGATTATGATCCGCTTTGGGTCCAACTCGCCGAGCCGTCTGCCTACGGCGACCACATCAGGGCTTGAGAAGACAATGCCCATCGGCACTTTGCGCTTCCAGCGGCAGCGACGTTTCCGGGCGGCGTTGTAGCCGGCGATGGCGCCCTCATCGGCTGCCTCGTGAAGCAGCGCGCGCTGGCCGTTGGCATCGCCTGCGATGAACACAGGCAAGTCACCGAGTTGCAGGGTGTCCGGATCGAATAGCGGTACCCCGCGTCCGTCGACGGCAATACCGGCCGCTGCCAGGTTCAGATCGTCGGTGTTAGGGCGGCGACCGGTGGCTGCCAGCAGCAAATCAACCTCGGCGTTACGCTCGCCGGAACGTAAGACTAAGCCCTGTGCCGTAGGCTCTGCGCTGGCAGGCGGACCTAGCCATAGCGTCATTTCCTTTGAGAACAGTGTTTGTGCTCGTTCGGCTACCTGCGGGTCATCGATGCCGGCTATGTTGCTGCTACCCACTGCAGTGACCTCGACGCCTAGTCGGGCGAGGGCGAGTCCCATCTCCAGGCCGATAGCGCCAAGGCCCAGCACGCCGATTCGCTGCGGCAGCACCTCCAGCTCGAACAGTTCGTTGGTTGTGACCAGGCGCTCGCGTACCGGCTCTAGCCAGGCCGGTATCTGTGGCCGAGAGCCGGTAGCGATTACCACGGCCTCAGCGCGTACACGCTGCAGGCCCTCGGCAGTTGTCACTTCCAGCAGGTTCGGCTCGATGAAGCGCACGTGCCCCCTGATCAAATACTCACCAGCAGCACTATGCGTTTTGCTGATTGCGCTGGACGTGAAGCGGTCACGCTGTGTGCGCACTGCCGACCATGTGCGAGCTAGGTCAAGTTGTAGGGACTCGCCGCCGGTCATGCCGAATTCGTGCAGCTCCTTGCGAGCTTTCCATAGGCTGGCGGCATGCAGTGCGACCTTTGAAGGCATGCAGCCGACACGGGCGCAGGTGGTGCCCAGAGGGCCTTCGTCGATAAGGACGAAGCTGCGTCCTGCACGTCGTACTTCGCGTAAAGCATAGAGGCCGGCGCTGCCAGCGCCAATAACGGCGACGTCGATTCGGATTTCGGGGAGCATGACAGTCAAATCCTTTTTGACTACTTAGAAAGTAGAAGGCCCCCATCACATGCACTAGACCATGCGATGGGGGGGCAAAACAGTGAACAGTGATTGTCACAGCGTCTTGGTTGAGAAGTACCAGTCCACAGTTTCGTAGCCTTCACCGGCACGCGTTTCGGCATCGGCAGCAGTCTTTGGTGGCGGCACGATCACGGGTTTGCCGGGGCACCAATTTTCTGGTGTGGCTACACCATGGGTGTCCGATGCCTGCAGGGCTTCAAGCAAGCGCACGAACTCGTCGATGCTGCGGCCGTTGCTCATCGGGTAATAGACCATCGCGCGCAGGATCCCATTAGGATCAATGAAGAAGGTCGCGCGTACAGCCTGGGTATCGGCAGCGCCTGGGTGGACCATGCCGTAGGCGCTGGCTACTTTCATGGAAATGTCTTCGATGATGGGGAATGGGATTTCAACGCCGAACTTTTCCTTAATATTGCGCATCCAGGCCAGGTGGGAGAACAGGCTGTCAATGGAGAGACCGAGTAGTTCGCAGTTCATAGAAGCAAATTTAGGCGCTGCTTGGGCGAAACCTATAAATTCGGTGGTGCATACCGGAGTGAAGTCAGCCGGGTGGGAGAACAGGATCAGCCACTTGCCACGGTAGTCCTCTAGCGAACGCTCACCGGAGGTGGTGCGTGCAGTGAAGGCCGGAGCCGGCTCATTGAGGCGCGGAAAGGTCATTTGGGGGGCGTTTTCCATGGTGTTTTTTCCTCTGGATAAATGGTTTGTCTACACATCAACTGCTTTGTGGTGGCGCATCCCTGAGGTGTTTTCTACAGCACATCAAGGGGAATCTTCAGATAGCGAGTGCCGTTGCTCTCAGCCGGCGGTAACTCGCCAGCGCGCATGTTTACCTGAACCGAAGGCAAGATCAGGGTCGGCATACCCAAAGTCGCGTCGCGAGTCTGGCGCATGGTGACAAACTGTTCCTCGCTTATAGCCGCGTGGATATGCACGTTGCCAGCGCGCTCCGCACCAATAGTTGTTTCGTATCGATAGTCCTCGCGCCCCGGTGCCTTGTAGTCGTGGCAAAGAAAGACTCGAGTCTCATCCGGCAACTGGAACAGCTTGTCGTGTATGGAGCGATACAGCGTATGGGCATCGCCACCAGGGAAGTCACATCTAGCAGTGCCGTAATCAGGCATGAACAGAGTGTCACCAACAAAGGCTGCGTCTCCGATCACATAGGTCATGCAGGCAGGTGTGTGGCCGGGAGTATGGATGGCGTGAGCCTTAATAGTGCCAAGCATGAACTCATCGCCATCGTGAAACAGGTGATCGAACTGACTTCCATCGGTTGGAAAGTCGGGTCCAGCATTAAACAGCTTGCCGAAAGTGTCCTGTACGACTTTTATTTGATCGCCGATGCCAAGGCTGCCGCCCAACTGCTGGCGTAAATAGCGGGCAGCGCTGAGATGATCGGCATGCACGTGGGTTTCGAGAATCCACTGCACGCTCAAACCCTCTTGACGAACATGGGCTATAAGACGGTCAGCACTTTGATAGGACGTGCGTCCCGAAGCCGGATCGTAGTCCAGCACGGAATCGATAAGCGCACACTGGCGGGTAGCCGGATCGCTCACCACATAGCTGTAGGTGAATGTTGCGGGATCGAAGAAGGCTTCAACGTGTGCTTTCATGGCTTACTCCTACTGACTTTCAATATACCCCCGTGGGTATCTTGTGAAATCAGATTAACTAATTTACGATAAGAAAACCAGAGACTCACTATCACCTCGATAGGCCGAGCCGATCTGAGGAGATGGCCCGGCAGCAGGGTTATTTCTTCATCGGGCAAGTTTTGATGCCGAGGAGGGTATAAGCCGGGCACCAACCGAGCAGTCCGGTGGCTAATGGCAGGACGCCGATCCAAGCCCAGACTGGGCCGCCAAAGAATGCCCAGACGATCAGTGCGATTCCAACCGCGATTCGAGCAATCTTGTCGATACCGCCAACGTTAGATTTCATGATGCATTACCTCTTTTGTTATGGCTCGAGTGGTACCGACGTTAAGGGCGGTACATCTTTTCCGGATTCATCTTCGGACTCCACGGGAGCCCCGAGTTTTGCCAGCCGTTCTGTAAGCGAAAGCCTGCCTGTGCGCCTTCCTTAATTGCCGAGCCCTGGAATCCATTGATCACATAACGCGCATTGGGAAAGCCGTTCTCACGGAGAAAAACCGCACTCGGTTCGCCCCGTTCGCTGCCGGAGCGACACATTGTGATGATCTCGGCATTGTCATCGAGACCTCGTTTCGTCAACTCGGCACGGATTTCGGCAATGAAGTTTGGGTTTTGCGCGATCCTGTATGTGCCGCGCTGTTCGTCCCAGGCGCTGCGGTCAACCAAGAGGTAGGGAACGTTGACGTGCACGGCATCGGTGAAGCCGACGAACATAATCTCGATCGGGTCGCGGACGTCGACGAACAGAAGTTTGGCGTCATCCTGCTGAACCCGGGCATGCACCTCATGGGCAGTTACGCCAATATCGGCGGCCTGCGCAGTAAGCGCGAGCAAGCCCAGCGCAGTAGATAGCAACAGTCGTTTCATTTTCGTTCTCCTCTCAGTCAAAGGTCGGTAGGCTAGGTGTAGTCACATGTTTGCCAGCAGCGATCAAGGCATCAAAGGCGCCGCCGATTGTTTCACCTGTAGCTAGCCCATATCGCGCAAGGAACAAGCAGTCAGGGATGCCCGGCCACTTGTTTTGCAGTACAGCACAATCTTCATGTCACGCGCTTGAAGCTCCGGATTGTTGCTCAGTTTGAACTCCAGTAAGCCGCGCGGAATGTTTATCGCACCAGGTATGTAGCCTGCGTGGAACTCGTCGGCCTCTCGTACGTCTAGCAACACGTCTGCGTCGCGGATTTTGGTGTCAGCGGCGTCCAGGTTGATTTCGTGGATGCAGGCCTTGCCTTCGGTGACCAAGTCATGAGCACTTTTCATGGGCTTTTCCTTGTGAACTGAACGGTTGAAGCTGTCCTGCGTGAGCCTTGCCCCAGCGTCTCAAGGGTGATCTGCGGGGCCAGGGTCATAAGGGCCTGGAACTGGCTGATAAATACCTGACCGCCAAAGTGCTGGAGGAAGTCAGAACGCCTGAGCTGATCCATTACCGGCCCCTTGACCTCAGACAGATGCATTTGCACACCGGCTGCTTTCAGGCGTTCGACGATGGCCTCCATCGACTCAATGGCGCTGGCGTCGATCAGGTTGACTCCCGAGCACATCAGTACCAGATGGCGCACTTGCGGCCTGGCAGCGATCAGCTCACCAATGCGTTCTTCTAGGTAACGTGCGTTAGGGAAGTACAGGCTCTCGTCGACCCGCAGCGACAGCACGTCGGGCGATTCGACCACGGCATAGCGTTCGATATTGCGAAAGTGCTCGCTGCCCGGCACCTGGCCGACCACGGCTATATGCGGCTGGCTTGTACGCCACAGGAACAGCAACAGTGACAGGCCGACACCGATCAGAATGCCGGCCTCCACGCCAATCAGCAGCACGCCCAGCAGGGTGGCTAGCTGTGCCGCACCGTCCTGTCGAGAATAGCGCCAAGTGCGCTTGAGCGAACCCAAGTCGACCAGACTTAGCACCGCCACCATGATGGTGGCTGCCAGTACGGCCTGGGGCAGGTTGTGCAGCAGCGGGGTCAGTAGCATCACACTGAGGGCGATGCCTGCAGCGGTGAATACACCGGCCATGGGGGTTTGTGCGCCGGCATCATAATTGACCACAGAACGTGAAAAGCCGCCTGTCACCGGGAAGCCACCACTAAATGCTGCACTTAGGTTGGCTGCGCCCAGGCCGAACAACTCGTTGTCAGGTTCGATGCGCTGACGGCGTTTAGCGGCCAGAGTCTGCCCTACGGACACTGACTCGACGAACCCCACTAGGCTGATCAGCAAGGCCGCTGGCAGTAACTGGAAAGCTAGCTGCATATCTAGCGTAGGCATACTTAGGCCCGGCAGACCCTTGGGAATAGCGCCCACCACTCTGACCCCAGCCTGCTCTAGCTGCAGCATGTATACAGCAACAATGGCAGCAATTATTGCCAGCACCGGCCCGGCTTTGGCCAGGTTACCGGAGACTTGCGCGGACAGACCCAAGCGTTGCAGCAGAGGTTTGAGGTTGCCACGTGACCACCACAGCCAGGCCAGACTGATCAGACCTATCACCAAAGTAGGCCAATGGATTTGCGGTAGGCTCTGCCAGAGTTGTGGCAGAATTTCCAGCAGACTTTCGCCGGAGGTCGAAACGCCGAGGATGTGCTTGAGTTGACCGCAGGCGATGAGAATGCCCGAGGCACTGATAAAGCCAGAAATCACCGGATGGCTGAGGAAGTTGGCGAGAAATCCCAGGCGCAGCAATGCCATCAGGCCGAGTAACAGTCCCGAGAGCAGGGCCAGCAACATCGCCGCGCCGACATAATCCGCACTCCCGGCGGGGAAGAGCGGTCCTAGTGCGGCGGCGGTCATCAACGAAACCACTGCCACCGGGCCGACCGCCAGCGCCCGGCTGGAGCCGAACAGCGCATAGGCCAACAGGGGAAAGATGCTGGCATACAAGCCAGTGACTGGCGGCAGGCCAGCGAGCATGGCGTAGGCCAAGCTCTGGGGGATCAGCATCAGGGTCACGATCAGGGCCGCCAGTCCATCCTGGGTGGCGGTGGCCTGGTCATAGCGGCGACCCCATTCCAGGCAGGGCAGCCAGCGGCGCAGTTTCATCTGTCAGATTCCTTGCCAAAGTCACAGGCCGCGGGTGCTTCAACGGCCAGTGGTTCGTGGGGTAGACGGTTGGGTTCTGCAAGCCATTCACGACCACGCAGCATCATGTCGAAGTAGATGCTGGGCATCATTTTCACCTTCAGGTCCCAAGCCAGGCGCCGGGGGATCGAGGGGTCAAGCGGGAAGGTCGGCAGCAACTTGCCGCCGTAGCCGAACTCGGCCAGCAATACCTTGCCGCGTTCCACTGTGAGTGGGCAGGAGCCGTACCCGTCATATAGGGCGCGAGGCCCCTTGCCAGCCAAAACGGCGATAACGTTTTCAGCAACCACGGGTGCCTGCTTGCGCACGGCTGCGGCGGTCTTGGCATTGGGGGCTGCACACACATCACCCAAGCTGAAGATATTGCCAAAGCGCGGATGGCGCAGAGTTTCGTGATCCGCCTCGATCCAGCCTTCGGCATTCGCCAGTGGGCTCTGGCGAATAAACGCAGGCGCCTGTTGGGGCGGCACGACATGCAACATATCGAAGGACTTCTCAATCACGTGGGCGTTGCCTGCTGCATCGACTTGCTTGAACCAGGCCTTGTGCGCCGGGCCATCAACAGCCGTGAGAGTGGTGCTGAAGTTGAGCTGAGCGCCATAGCGCTCGACGTACTTCATCAGCGGCGGTACGAAGGTTGGCACACCGAACAACACAGCGCCTGCCGAGCAGAACTCGACGTCGATATCCGCCAGTACGTCTTGTTTCTGCCACCAGTCGCAGGAGAGGTACAGGGCTTTTTGCGGTGCCCCGGCGCACTTGATCGGCATCGGCGGCTGGGTGAACAGGGCGCGTCCGCGACGCAGGTTCTGCACCAGTTGCCAAGTGTAAGGCGCTAGTTCGAACTGGTAGTTGGAGGTGACGCCATTCTTGCCGAGGGTTTGCGAGAGGCCGTCGATTGCATCCCAGTTCAGGCTCAGACCCGAGCAGACGATCAGCGCCCGGTAGCCGACTCGGTTGCCGTCCTCCAGCACCACGCGTTGCTGGTCCGGCTCAAAGCCGGCCACGGCAGCACGAAGCCACTGGGCGCCCTTAGGAATACAATTCGCCATAGGCCGTTCTGTGCGAGCCCGGTCGAATATACCAGCACCCACCAGGGTCCAGCCCGGTTGGTAATAATGCTGCTCGCGCGGCTCGATTACAGCAATGCGCAACTGCGGGTCTCGCCGCAAGAGACTGGCAGTTACCGCACAACCGGCAGCGCCACCCCCGACCACCAGCACGTCATAACGCTGGGTCGGCATCACGCTGGTTTGCGGCATTATGACAGGTGCGCTTTGCCAGCGCTGCTCCAGGCGGGGAGTCAAGCCGGTGAGGTCGTAGCCGTTTTCTCGAGCTGTGTTGAGCAGTACCAGTGGGTCTAGGTGATGGGCTTCACTAAGCGTCCAGAGGCTGGTGGAACGGGTGCCGGTGCGACAGAACGCAAGTGCTGGGCCACGCACGCTGTTGAGCAATTCACCAAAGGCCGCTACATCGCCATCGCTAATCTGACCAGATATCACCGGCAAGTAGTGGTACTCCAGACCGCTGGCCTCGGCGGCTGTTTGTATCTCGGCAGAAGAGGGTTGACCCTCGCCTTCGCCATCGGGACGGTTGTTGATCACGCTGCGATAACCTGCGGCAGCCAGAGCGCCCATATCGGCAGGTTGCAGCTGGGCGGCGACGGCGAAAAAAGGGGTCAGGCGTTTGAGTGAGTTCATGGTTCGCGCCTCACAGCATGTCGAGTGGAATTTTCAGGTAGCAAGTACCGTTATCTTCTGCTGGCGGTAACTGACCAGCGCGCATGTTGACCTGCACGGAGGGCAAGATCAGGGTCGGCATACCCAGAGTGGCGTCTCGGGCGCTGCGCATAGCCACGAAGTTGGATTCGCTGATGCCTTCGTGAGCGTGCACGTTATGCGCCCGCTGCTCGGCAACGGTGGTCTCGAAGCGGAAGTCGTCGCGCCCTGGTGCCTTGTAGTCGTGGCACATGAACAAGCGCGTTTCGCCGGGCAGGGCGAACAGTTTGCGGATCGACTGGAACAGGGTATGCGCATCGCCACCGGGGAAGTCGCAGCGAGCTGTACCGTAGTCCGGCATGAACAGGGTGTCACCAACAAAGGCTGCGTCTCCGATCACATAGGTCATGCAGGCAGGTGTGTGGCCGGGAGTATGGATGGCGTGAGCCTTAATAGTGCCAAGCATGAACTCATCGCCATCGTGAAACAGGTGATCGAACTGACTTCCATCGGTTGGAAAGTCGGGTCCAGCATTAAACAGCTTGCCGAATGTGTGCTGCACCATGGTGATGTTTTCCCCGATGGCTAGTTTCCCTCCTAGTTCGCGCTTGATGTAAGCCGCGGCGGAGAGATGGTCAGCGTGCACGTGAGTTTCCAGCAACCAGTCCACCTGCAACTGCTGTTTCCGCACATAGGCGATAAGGCGGTCAGCGTTCTTGTAGGACGTTCGTCCAGCAGCGGGATCATAATCGAGTACCGAGTCAATGATGGCGCAACGCTTGCTCATCGGGTCGGTCACGACGTAGCTGTATGTAAAGGTGACTGGATCGAAAAACGCTTCTACGTTCGGCTGCATGATTATGCTCCCATACGATACCCCGTTGGGTATTTCTGGCCACAGTACAGCTTTTTTGGTTCTATGCTTAGAATAAAAAAGAATATGAGAGGTGGAGGTTGCACTAGCTCACCATAAAAAAATGATAACTTTTTGATAAATAATGACTTCGTCCTTTCTTCGTCTAAGACTGGGGTGGGCAGATGGCGGAACTATGGGGTGTTGGGCTCTGGTAACTGTCTATCTGGCGCTTAGCCCAGACATGGTTTTGATGCATTGTAATGACCCAGTGAAAACCTGCACATGCTAAAGTCGCTTCAGAAATTGGAGTGAAGCATGACGCAAGAACCCGACATCAAGCGCTGGACAGCCAAACGCAAAGCGGAGCTGATCAAGCAGATTTACCGAGGGCAGACTACAGTGCCCGAGGCTGCGCGCCACTACGATCTCACCCAGCAGGAGATCGAGAAGTGGATGGACGATGC
>Ga0209075_1002683_pt1 | contig 15474 bp, 13 predicted proteins | sample Stecom2011_FD_187523 | JGI IMG/M metagenome (GOLD analysis project Ga0209075, IMG submission 187523) | Agricultural soil microbial communities from Utah to study Nitrogen management - Steer compost 2011 (SPAdes) (version 2) | ecosystem: Environmental > Terrestrial > Soil > Agricultural land... | reverse complement strand
ATATCGGTATTTACCTTCTTCTTTTAATATTCGCTCCATGCTTGCGATTTCAATTCGTACAAATATACGATATTAATAAAAATCCGTGTGAAATTAAAATAGTTTAATCAATATTTCTTTCTTAACAGCTGTTTTATTTTACTTTCAAAGTTTTAGGCTTTATTAAAAGATCGTAAAAATTTAGCTTGAATTTTCAAACTTGTTTAGATAATTTCTAATAGATACTGTTGTTTGTTTGAAAATATTGATATACTAAAAATCAAATACTTGAACGTTTTCAACAACTAAAAAAAAACTTTTCAACAAAGTGGTAAAAAGTGGTAGAAAGTGGTAGAATTTTGTTTAATTTTGTTTTGTAAATCATCTCAAGTAAAAAACGATGCAACCAATAGTAGGAACATATGAATGTAAAATCGATGCCAAAGGAAGGGTGTTGGTACCTGCTGCATTAAAAAAACAATTGGCTTCTATTGGAGATGGATTTATTCTAAAACGCTCTGTTTATGAGAAATGTGTTGAGTTGTGGCCAATGAACGAATGGAATTTGATGATGACAAAGCTCAACGAACTCAATCGATTCAATCGAAAAGCAGATACGTTTATCCGCAAATTTATGGCGGGCGTAAAAATAGTCGAAATAGATGATGCCGGACGCTTGCAGATGAATAAAGATTTGGTAGAATTTGCCGGAATTTCTAAAGAAGTGGTTTTTTCATCGAAAATAAACCTTATTGAGATTTGGGACAAAGATTTATACGAACAAATAATAAATGACGACGACATCGATTTCGGAGATTTAGCTGAAGAGGTAATGGGGTCAATAAATAATTATGGAGCATAACGAATACCACAATCCGGTTTTATTAACCGAAACTGTTGACGGACTGAATATAAAGCCCGATGGCATTTACGTGGATGTTACTTTTGGGGGCGGAGGTCATTCGAGAGAAATAATGCAACGGTTAGGTCCCAACGGAAAATTATTTGCCTTTGATCAGGATACTGATGCACTGGCAAATGTAATTGATGATGAGCGGTTTCAGTTGATTAATGAAAACTTTAGGTTCATCAAACGTTTTTTACGCTTGTATGGTATTAAAGAAGTAGATGGGATTTTAGCAGATTTAGGTGTGTCTTCGCATCAATTTGATGTAGCAGAAAGGGGTTTTTCCACTCGGTTTGACGCCACGCTTGATATGCGAATGAACCAAAACGGAAGCCTTTCGGCGTATGAAGTGGTCAATGATTATGAAGAGGCGGATTTGTCTCGTTTGTTTTTTGAATACGGAGAATTGAAAAACTCTCGTGGGTTGGCAGCAGCTATTGTAAACAGTCGGAAAACGGAACCAATTAAGAATACAGAACAATTAAAACAAGTGTTGTCAAGGTTTTTGCCTGCGCACAAAAGCAATAAAATTTTAGCCCAGATTTATCAGGCAATAAGAATTGAGGTCAATCAGGAAATGGATGCGTTGAAAGAGTTTTTAGAACAGTCCTTGGCGCTTCTTAAACCTGGTGGAAGGTTGAGCATTATTTCCTATCATTCTTTGGAAGATCGTTTGGTGAAAAGGTTTATGAAAAATGGAATGTTTGAAGGAGAACCTGAGCGTGATTTTTTTGGAAGGTTTGAGGTTCCTTTTAAAACCATCGGGAAACACATTGTTCCCTCAGAAGAAGAAATAGAAAAAAATAACAGGGCACGCAGTGCAAAGTTGAGAATAGCAGAAAAAAAGTGATATGGGATTAAACAATATAATAAAAGCTAAATTTTTGGTCGAAGGGCAATCGTTGAAAAATTGGCTTTTCATTATATATGTAGTTTTTTGGACGTTGGTTTTAATTGCCAACAACCATTTTTATGAAGAAAAAATGATGAGAACAAAAGCTTTGACCGAACAGGTGAAAGAGTTGCGTTCAGAGTTTGTTGACAAAAGATCCGAATTAATGCAATTGCGGATGGAGTCAAATGTAGCTCGGCAGATGGAACCTCTGGGTGTTTTGCCATCATCGGTTCCTCCAAAAAAAATCAAAGTTGTTATAGAAAAAGAAAAAAAGTGGTATGAACTATGGGAGTAGCAAAGAAAAATGAAAATAATCGTATTTATTACGTGTTTTTTGGAATGCTTGCCATAGGTCTGTTCATTTTTGCCAAACTGAGTATTATTCAGTTTAAGGAAGGCGAAGAATGGCGAAGCAAAGCGGATAGTCTTACTATTAAAGACGAGATTATTCCTGCAAACCGGGGAAATATTTACTCGGCAGACGGAAGTCTTTTAGCAACTTCCATTCCCAAATACACTATTTATTTTGATCCTTTGTCGCCTTCTGAAGAGAATTTTGAAGAATACATTAAGCCTTTTTCAGACTCTTTGTCAAAGTTTCTTCCAAATAAAACAGCGGGTCAGTATGAATCGTATTTTAGAAAAGCCCGTTCTAACAGAAAAAGGTATCTGCATATTGCCACCCGCCTCAGTTATACACAATATATGAAACTGAAGTCGTTTCCGTTGTTTAATCTGGGGAAATACAAAGGTGGAATGATTGTCAATCAGGTACACGTACGCGAATATCCTATGGGAGCAATTGCACACAGAACCATTGGTTACGAACGTGTCAATGATGATAAAACCATTACCCGTAAAGGGATTGAAGGAGCTTTTACGGAATACCTGACAGGAAAAGAAGGAAAGCGAAAAGTGCAAAAAATGTCCAAAAGTCTTTGGAAACCTATTCACGATGAAAACGAAATAGATCCAAAAGATGGATACGATGTAACTACAACTATTGATGTTTATATTCAGGATATTGCGCATCACGCTTTGCTCAACTCTCTGGAATATTATGAGGCAGATCACGGAACAGTGGTGGTTATGGAAACCAATACCGGACATATAAAAGCTATTTCAAACCTTGGAAAAATAGGTGATGGCTCGTATCGTGAAACGGTAAACTATGCTATTTTGGAACGTCAAGATCCGGGATCGACTTTTAAATTGGCTTCGTATTTGGCGTTATTAGACGATAAAAAAGCCGATACGTCAACAATCTATGATACTAAAAAAGGTGTGGTTGTCTTTTCTAACAGAAGAGTTACTGATTCTAACAGAAGAGGGTACGGAGAGATATCATTGGCAAGAGGTTTTGAAGTGTCGTCAAATACAGTAGTTACCCAAGCTGTGCAGCAAGCTTATAAAGACAATCCAAAAGCTTTTACCGATAAAATGGCAACTTTTGGCTTCAACAGTACGTTGGGATTGGACTTGAAAGGCGAACCGGCATCTTATATCCCCGTTCCAGGAGATCGTAATTGGAGTAAAATTGCTTTGCCTTGGATGGCGTACGGATACGGAATATTGGTAACACCTCTGCAAACATTAACCTTATACAATGCTGTTGCAAACGATGGCGAAATGGTAAAACCACAGTTTGTAAAAGAAATAAGAGAGGTTAATCAACCCATAAAAGTGTTTGAAAAAGAAGTGCTCAATCCGCAAATCGTAAGCTCAGATGTTATTACAAAAATGCAGGATGTCCTTAAAAATGTAATGATTAGAGGAACTGGGAGAAATCTGTATTCAGAAGATTTTTCAATGGCAGGGAAAACGGGTACAGCCCAGATGAATTATGGAAAAGCAAAAGGCGGAATGTATTATGCTTCCTCGTTTGTAGGGTATTTTCCGGCAGATAATCCAAAATATTCTTGTATTGTGGTCATTCATCGTCCTACAAAACACAGTTATTACGGAGGAGACGTCGCTGGCCCTGTTTTCAAGCGAATTGCTCAAAAAATATTTACTGATGTTCCGTCATTAAAAGAGATCAAAGACATCGAAACACCCTCGGACGATGCTTTGAAAAGTTATAAAAAATATTATGCCGAGGTAAAACAATCGGGAGATATTATGCCAAGTGTCGTAGGACTTCCGGCTATGGATGCCGTTGCATTATTAGAAAATTTAGGGTTGAGTGTACAAACAAGAGGATGGGGTAAAGTAACCAGACAATCAGTTTCAAGCGGACAAAAAGTAACAGAAAATCAAATAATCGTTTTAGAATTAAGTTGAAAAAGTTAAAAGACATATTATATAGAGTTTCCATTGAAGCTGTTCGTGGCACAACTGATTTGGTCGTTGCTGACATTGTCTTTGATTCAAGAGAAATAGTTCCCAACTCAGTTTTTATTGCTCAAAGGGGAACGCTTTCGGACGGACATAAATTTATTGGCAAAGCTATTTCAAGTGGAGCAACGGCAATTATCTATGAAGAGGATCTGCAGGAATTTGTGGAAGGAATTACGTATGTCCGTGTAGAAGATACAAAGGAAGCTTTGGCACATATTGCTTCTAATTTTTATGAAAATCCTTCTTCACAGCTTACGCTTGTGGGAGTTACAGGAACCAATGGAAAGACGACCATCGCTACTTTGTTGCATCAATTGTTTACAAAAGCCGGGTATAAAACCGGTTTGTTGTCCACGGTAAGGGTTGCGATTGGGGAAGAAAGTTTTCCTGCAACGCATACCACACCCGATTCAATAGCCATCAATCGTTACTTGCGAAAAATGGTTGATGCAGGCTGTAGTTATTGCTTTATGGAAGTAAGTTCGCACGGAATTGCTCAAAAACGTACTGCAGCATTACATTTTAAAGGTGGAATTTTCACGAATTTGTCTCAGGATCATTTGGATTATCACAAAACTTTTGCAGAATACCGCAATGTGAAAAAATCGTTTTTTGACACATTATCAAAATCCTCTTTTGCTGTGACCAATGTGGACGACAAAAATGGAAATTATATGTTGCAAAATACTTCCGCTAAAAAAAGATCTTATAGTATTCAAAATCCGGCAGATGTTCACGGAAAAGTGATTGAAAATCAGTTCAACGGAATGTTGCTTCAGATCAATAATCAGGAAGTTTGGGTACAATTAATTGGAAAATTCAATGCGTCAAATTTATTAGCAATTTATGCAACAGCAACAGAATTGGGCTTAACTTCTGATGAGGTTTTGCTGCATATAAGCAGTTTGAAAAGTGTTTCGGGGCGTTTCCAATTTATTGTTTCCAAAACAAATATTACAGCTATTATTGATTATGCACACACGCCCGACGCTTTGGAAAATGTACTGAAAACCATTTCTGAAATAAGAACCCGAAACGAACAATTGATTACGGTTGTAGGTTGCGGAGGCAATCGTGATAAAGAAAAACGTCCACAAATGGCACACATAGCAACTGAGGTGAGCGACACAGTTATTTTTACATCCGACAATCCACGTGAGGAAGATCCTTATGAAATCCTTCGCGAAATGGAAAAGGGTGTAGAGCCACAAAATACGAATAAGTACCTGACTATTGAAGACCGTCGGCAGGCAATTAGAACAGCTTGTAAAATGGCAAACAACGGCGATATTATTCTTATTGCAGGAAAGGGGCACGAAGAATATCAGGAAATTAAAGGAGTGAAACATCATTTTAATGATATAGAGGAAGTTATCAATCATTTAAACGAATTCAATAAGTAATTATGCTGTACTACTTATTACAATATTTAGATTCTGCATTCGACTTTCCGGGAGCCGGATTGTATCAATTCATCACGTTTCGTTCGGGAATGGCGTTTATTTTGTCGCTGTTGATTTCTACGCTTTTTGGTAAGAAAATCATCAGTTACCTGCGTCGTCAGCAAATTGGCGAAACCGTTCGTGAGTTGGGTCTGGAAGGACAAAATGAAAAAGCAGGAACGCCTACAATGGGTGGGATTATCATTATTCTTGCCACTTTGATTCCTGTGTTGTTGTTGGCAAAATTAGACAATATATATGTTTTGGTTCTAATACTCACAACGGTTTGGATGGGAGTCATCGGATTTTTAGATGATTACATTAAAGTGTTTAAAAAAGATAAAGAAGGTTTAAAAGGACGCTTTAAAGTTGTAGGACAAATTGGTCTGGGACTTATTGTCGGAGCGATTTTTTATTTTCATCCAAATATTACTGTTCGAGACACGCCAAGTCTTTTGTTGGAAACCGGAACCAGTAGTAGGTTTGATATTAAGTCAACAGCTACAACCATTCCTTTTTTTAAAGATAATGAATTCGATTATGGGCAGTTGATTTCCTGGATGGGCGATGGTTACGAAAATTACATTTGGCTGATTTTTATTCCAATGGTTATTTTCATAGTAACGGCTGTTTCCAACGGAGCTAATTTAACAGATGGTATTGACGGATTGGCGGCAGGAACCTCCGCAATTACAGTTGTTGCACTTGGAATTTTTGCTTTTGTATCGGGGAATTTCATTTTTGCGAATTACCTCAATATAATGTACATCCCCAATTCAGGAGAGATGACGGTTTTTATCTCCGCTTTTGTCGGTGCGCTCGTTGGTTTTTTGTGGTACAATACGTTTCCAGCTCAGGTTTTTATGGGAGATACAGGTAGTTTGACCATTGGCGGAATCATTGCGGTATTGGCGATTGCTGTTCGAAAAGAGTTGCTGATTCCTGTTTTGTGTGGAGTGTTTTTGGCAGAAAATCTGTCGGTAGTGTTGCAGGTAAGTTATTTCAAATTTACCAAACGAAAATATGGTGAAGGAAGACGCATTTTTTTAATGTCGCCTTTGCATCATCATTTTCAAAAGAAAGGTTATCACGAAAGTAAAATCGTTACCCGATTTTGGATTGTAAGTATTTTTCTGGCAATCTTTTGTGTGGTATCATTAAAATTGAGATAAGATGCGGTTGGTCATTTTAGGTGCGGGAGAAAGTGGTGTAGGTACAGCGCTTTTGGGAAAACAAAAAGGATACGAGGTTTTTGTGTCTGATTTTGGATTAATCAACGAAAAGTATCAGAAAGTTCTTATACAAAATGATATAGAATGGGAGCAACAAAAACACAGTGAAGAGAAGATTCTCAATGCCGATGTAGTTGTTAAAAGTCCGGGGATTCCCGAAAAAGCCGCAATTATCAAGAAGCTTTTTGCAAAAGGAATTAAGGTGATCTCCGAAATAGAATTTGCTTTTCCGTATGCTAAAAATGTCTCGGTTGGAATTACAGGAAGCAACGGAAAAACAACAACAGCACTACTCACGTATCATTTACTGAAACAAGGAGGGCTGAACGTGGGATTGGCTGGAAATATCGGAGAGAGTTATGCCAAGCAATTGGTCCATCATCCCGATAAAATGTATGTGCTGGAATTGAGCAGTTTTCAATTAGACGGAAACATTGATTACAAACCACATATAGCGATAATAACAAACATCAGTCCGGATCATTTAGACCGATACGATTATAAATATGAAAATTACATTGCTTCCAAGTTTCGTATTGCGATGAATCAAACAAAAGAAGATTATTTGATTTACGATGCCGACGACGAGGCTATAAATAACTGGTTGAAAGACCATCAAACAAAAGCACAATTAATTCCTTTTTCATTGAAAAAAACATTCGATAAAAAGGGAGCTTATTTAAAAGATAAAAACATTATAGTAATGATCAATGACGAGCAAATTACAGTTCCATTAAGTGAAATTGCAATAGAAGGTAAACACAATCTAAAAAACGCTATGGCAGCCACATTAGTTGCGCAAATGACGCGCATTCGTAAGCAAACGATCCGCGAGAGTTTGTCGAATTTTCAAAACGATGAACACCGTTTGGAAAAAGTCGCTAAAATCAATAAAGTGCAGTATGTCAACGATTCAAAAGCAACGAATGTAAACGCTGTTTATTTTGCTTTGGAAAGTATGAGCACGCCAACAGTCTGGATTGTGGGTGGAGAAGATAAAGGTAATGACTACGACCAATTGCTGAGTCTTGTAAATGAAAAGGTAAAAGCGATTATTTGTTTGGGAATCGACAACCGGAAAATCAAAGAAACTTTTGGGCCGATTGTGGATGTGATGATAGAAACGATGTCTATGGAAGAAGCAGTGAAAATTGCTTCACGTTTGGCAGAAGAAGGCGATACGGTATTGTTGGCACCTGCTTGCGCAAGTTTTGATTTGTTTAAAAATTATCAGGATCGCGGAACACAATTTAAGAATGAAGTTTATAAATTATAGCATAAAATGAGAAAGTTATTATCCCAGTTTCAAGGAGATAAAGCTATTTGGGCCTACGTAATTTTGTTGGCTCTGTTCTCGTTTATGCCTGTTTTTAGCGCAAGTACCAATTTGGTTCACGTAGTGGGAACAGGGTCTATTGTAGGTTTACTGTTCAAACATTTTATGCATATTTTCGTAGGAATCATCATTATTTTTGTTGTTCATCGTATTCCGTTTGACCGGCTGAAGTATCTTGCGCCCATTGCGTGGGTTCCTGTTTCGGCATTGTTGATTATTACTGCTGCACAAGGAATGATGATTGGCGGAGTAGATGCCAGTCGTTGGATTAAAATTCCGTTGGTCAATATTTCTTTTCAGCCTTCATCTTTGGGTTGGATTGCTCTGATTGCTTATGTTGCGTGGTTTTTATGGCGATTTGCCGATGAGAAATATACTTTTGGATGGTCGCTTCTTTGGCTTGGAATTCCGATCGGACTTATTGTAGTACCGGTTTTACCGTCGAACCTATCCACCGCTGCAATTATTTTATTTACATTGGCTTTGTTGCTTTTTGTAGGAAAATATCCTATGAGGTATATGACAAAAATTATCGCCTCTTTTGCCATTTTAGTTGCGCTTGCCATAGGAATGTTTAAGGCGTTTCCAGAAACAGCACCTTCACGTTACACAACTTGGGAAGCGAGATTTTCACGCTTTGGTTCACAGGATAAAGATGAAGACCGCTATCAAATCGATAATGCGAAAATCGCCATTGCACAAGGACAGATGTTTGGTGTGGGACCTGGGAAAAGTGTTCAAAAAAACTTTTTGCCGCAATCATCTTCCGATTTTATTTATGCCATTATTGTTGAAGAATTTGGTTTTTTAGGTGGAATATCCATTTTGTTGGTTTATATATTATTACTGTTCCGCTTTTTAGTCGTCAGTAAGAATGCACCCAATTTATTTGGAAAATATCTGGCGTTTGGACTCGGTTTTTCGATTATTTTTCAGGCGTTTATCAATATGGGAGTGGCAGTTGAGATTTTTCCTACAACCGGTCAGCCGTTGCCGTTGGTGAGTTCGGGAGGAACATCAATCTGGATGACTTGTGTGTCTTTGGGAATTATTTTAAGTATTTCAAGAAAAGAAGAACAGGTAAAACAGCAGGTAGCAGATAGTGAGCGTAAACAAGAAGAATTCAGACAATTGTTAGAAGAACAAAAGGAGACATCATTTGAAGAAGATACAGAAGACAACCCGATGCGAGCGGTTTTAAATAAATAAGCTATGAAAACAAATCCGAAATTTATCATCAGTGGCGGTGGCACAGGCGGACATATTTATCCGGCAATAGCCATTGCAGACGAGATTAAAGCACAGCTCCCAGATGCTGAAATCTTGTTTGTGGGTGCCAGAGATAAAATGGAAATGCAGAAAGCCCCCGCAGCAGGTTACAAAATCGAAGGCTTGTGGATTTCGGGCATTCAACGTAAAATAACATTTGACAATGCTTTGTTTCCCGTCAAGTTTTTATCGAGTTTAATGAAATCACGGAAAATTATTAAAGATTTTAAACCTGATGTGGTTATTGGAACCGGCGGATTCGCAAGCGGTGCTGTAGTAAAAGTGGCACAGCAAATGAACATTCCAACGGTGATACAAGAACAAAATTCGTATCCGGGAATTACCAATAAAATGTTGTCAAGCAAAGCAAAAGCTGTTTGTGTGGCGTATGATGGTTTGGAACGTTATTTTAAATCAAATAAAATCATTAAAACAGGAAATCCGGTTCGTCAGGATTTGTTGAATATTGCCAACAAACGGGAAGAAGCACAGCAACTTTACGGATTGCAAAACGATAGAAAAACCGTTGTAATTTTAGGCGGAAGTCTGGGCGCTCGCAGAATCAATCAATTAATAGAGAACGAATTGGCTTTTTTCAAAGAACAAAACGTTCAGGTGATTTGGCAATGCGGTAAGTTTTATATTGATGAATACAAAAAACACCACAACAATGCGGCTGTGTTGGTTTACGATTTCATAGAACGAATGGATTTGCTGTTCGCCGCTGCAGATGTTATTGTTTCTCGTGCCGGCGCATCATCTGTTTCAGAATTGGCAATTGTAGGTAAACCAGTTATTTTTATTCCATCGCCAAACGTTGCAGAAGATCATCAAACCAAAAACGCCAAAAGCATCACCGATAAAAACGCAGCAGTGTTGATAAAAGAATCTGAATTAGATCAGCAGTTTCAAGAACAAATGCTACGCTTATTAACAAACGATCAGGTTGCGGAAGCTTTGTCTAAAAACATTAAAACATTAGCATTACCAAATGCTACAAAAGATATAGTAAAAGAAATTTTAAAGTTGATTAAGTAAATAAAGTCAAAAGTTAGAAAGTTGTAAAGTCAAACGAATTATAAGCTATTTTAAGTCAAGCCAAAAATGAACGAAATCGTATTATACACACCTGACGAACTTACGGAGCGCATCGAAGTAAGAATAAACGAGGAAACGGTTTGGCTTAATCGTCAGCAAATTGCTCTGCTTTTTGGTAGAGATGTAAAAACGATTGGAAAGCACATCAATAATGTATTTTCTGAAGGAGAGTTAATAAAAGAAGTGGTTGTCGCAAATTTTGCGACAACCACTCAACACGGTGCAATTAAAGGAAAAACACAAACTTTAAAAGTAGAACACTATAATCTCGATGTAATTATTTCGGTAGGTTATAGAGTAAAATCTAAACAAGGAACGCAATTTCGTATTTGGGCTACAAATGTTTTGAGGGATTATTTATTGAAAGGTTATGCGTTGAATCAACGAATGAACAGAATAGAAAATAATCTGGAGAATCTTTCTGATGAAGTTCAGAAAATTTCTCTGCAAATCAACACACGTCTCATTCCTACGCAAGGCGTATTTTTTGACGGACAAGTTTTTGATGCTTATGAATTGACATCAAAAATTATAAAAACAGCAAAGAAAAATATTGTGCTTATTGATAATTATATTGACGAAAATACTTTTATTCATTTATCCAAGAAAAATAAAAATGTAAAAGTAGTTTTATTTACCAAGCCAGCGACCAAACAACTGCTTTTGGATTTACAAAAAGCAAACGAACAATACGGAGGTTTTGAAGTAAAAAGTTTCACACAAAGCCACGACAGGTTTTTGATAATTGACAACAAAGAAGTGTACCATCTTGGAGCCTCGCTCAAAGATTTAGGTAAAAAATGGTTTGCTTTTTCCAAATTAGAAAAAACATCAGTACAAAGCATTTTAGAGAAAATTAATATTTAAGAAGAGAAATATAGTAAACAAATTTTAAATTACAAATTTGAAAAGCAAAACGTCACTTCGAGTAGTCTGATCAAGATTAACGAAAAATAAAATCAAGTCATTAGGTAAATGAATAATTACAAAAACATATTTTTTCTTGGAATCGGCGGTATTGGTATGAGTGCCATTGCTCGATACTTTAAGCGTATTGGCAAAAAGGTTGCCGGTTACGACAAAACGCCTACACAGTTAACACACGAGTTAGAAGCCGAAGGTATTGCCATTCATTACACCGACGATTTAGAAAACATTACAGCAGATTATCAAAATGCCGAAGATACTTTGGTGGTTTACACACCGGCAATTCCAAAAGATCATACCGAACTTAATTATTTTCAAAATAATGGTTTTGCAGTAAAAAAACGTGCCGAAGTTTTAGGCATTATTACCCAAAACACCTTTTCGTTAGCTGTTGCAGGCACACACGGAAAAACAACTACCTCAAGTATGTTGGGACATATTTTAGTTCACGTAAATGCACCCGTAACTGCTTTTTTGGGCGGTGTGGCAGAAGGTTACGACAGTAATTTAATTGGTAATGGCACTGAAGTTTCAGTAGTAGAAGCCGATGAATTTGATCGTTCTTTCTTGCATCTGCATCCAAATATTGCTTGTATTATTTCAGACGATGCGGATCATTTGGATATTTACGAAACTAACGATGCGATTAAATCATCGTTTGCAGCATTTGCAGCAAAAATAAGTGATAAAGACAAATTATTTATCACTCAAGGTATTGAAAACATCAACGGAACAGAAGTTTCGGTAAACGGAACGGCGGTCATTAATGCTTATAACTTACGATTCGAAAACGGTAAACGTGTTTTTGATTTAGATTTTAAAGGCGAAACCATCGCAGACATCAGCTTATTAATGCCCGGCATTCACAACGTTTTAAATGCCACTTTAGCATTTGCAATGGCGAAAACCTATGGTTTAAGCAACGACGAAATAAAATCAGGTTTAGATAGTTTTAAAGGAATCCGCAGACGTTTTTCTTATAAGATCAATACCGAAAAATTAGTGATGATTGACGATTATGCGCATCATCCTACAGAGATAAATGCGGTAAGTCAGGCGGTGAATGAAATGTATCCCGATAAGAAGATTACAGCAGTATTTCAACCACATTTATTCTCTCGTACACGGGATTTTATGGATAGTTTTGCAGACAGTTTATCAACATTCAAAAATTTAATTCTTCTGGAAATCTACCCGGCACGGGAGTTGCCGATTGAAGGCGTTAGTTCTGAGGTGTTGATAAGTAAGGTAAATTCGCCTTCTAAAGTTTTGATGAAAAAGGAAGAATTAGTATCTTTTTTAACCGAAAATACCCCCGAAGTATTGTTGATAATCGGAGCGGGAGACATAGGCGAAATGGTCGATGATATAAAAAAAGTATTGGAAAAAAATAAGTAAAAAAATGATAAAAAAAATCAAATGGTTCGATGTGTTTTTAGGGCTTATAATTGCCCTGATGAGTACGTTGCTGGTTTTTGCCAACAAGCGTAGCGATGCACGTTATATCGAAAAAGTTGATGTGAAGTTTTTAAGCTCCAACAATCATTTTATTACTCAGGAAATGGTGGAAAAGTTGATTGTTCAAAATTTTTCTGATGATGGCACAATGCCAAAAGGGAAACTTGATTTAAAAAATATTGAAGACCAGTTAAATAACCATCCGATGATTGCTCATTCGGAAATTTATGTGGGAGTAGATGGAAAGCTGAATGCAGAAGTAGCGCAAAAAACGGCTATAGCACGGGTAATGAATGCAGGCGAATCGTATTATATCGATGAAAATGGAGAGAAAATGCCGCTTTCGGAACAATTCAGTGCACACGTGCCTATTGTTTCCGGTCAGTTGAAAGAAGAAAACAAAGAACGGTTTGCCGAATTGCTGAACAAGATATTTTACGATGAATTTTTAAAAACAGCACTGACGGGTATTCACATTAATCCGGATCAGTCGTTGATTTTTTCAGTAAGAGATTTTGATTATAAGATAGAATTTGGTCATCTGAAAGAAACAGACCGCAAGCTGGATAATTACAAAGCATTTGTGCATTATTCAAAAAATGATACAATGAGTACCCATTATAAAAACATTAATTTAAGATTTACAGAGCAAGTAGTTTGCACGAAATAAAAGGGATATGGACAAAGGAAACATTGCTGTAGGATTAGACATTGGAACAACAAAAATTGTTGCAATGGTGGGCAAGAGAAACGAATATGGAAAGCTGGAGATTTTGGGTATTGGCAACGCAAAAAGTTTGGGAGTAAAACGTGGTGTTGTCAATAATATTACACAGACGATCCAATCGATTCAACAAGCAGTAGCTCAGGCGTCATCTGAGTCGGGCTGTAAAATTACCGACGTGGTACTGGGGATTGCTGGTCAGCACATTCGCAGTATTCATCATCAGGAATACATTACCAGAGACAAACCAGAAACAGTAATCTCTGAATTGGACATCGAAAAATTGATTGCACAAGTACAGAAATTGAGTATGCTGCCTGGGGAAGAAATTATACACGTATTGCCACAGGAATTTAAAGTAGATGAAGAAGGCGGTATCAAAGAACCAATAGGAATGTATGGCCGTCGTTTAGAAGCAAGCTTTCACGTAGTTGTGGGGCAATCGGCTTCTATCCGCAACGCTGGACGTTGTGTGAAAGACGCAGGATTGGAATTGTCGGGATTAACATTAGAACCTTTGGCTTCAGCAGACTCGGTATTGAGTCAGGAAGAAAAAGAAGCTGGTGTTGCATTGATTGATATTGGTGGAGGAACGACTGATTTGGCGATATTCAAAGACGGCATTATCCGTCACACAGCTGTGATTCCGTTTGGTGGAAATGTAATTACAGAAGATATTAAAGAAGGTTGCTCGATCATTGAAAAGCAAGCAGAACAATTAAAAATACGTTTTGGTTCAGCTTGGCCCGGCGAAAATAAAGACAACGAAATTGTCTCAATACCAGGGTTGAGAGGTCAAGAAGCAAAAGAAATTTCATTGAAAAATCTGTCGAAAATTATTCACGCACGTGTTGTAGAAATTATTGATATGGTTTTTTCGGAAATCAAAGCTTATGGTTACGATAATCCACGTAAAAAACTCATTGCCGGGATTGTATTGACAGGAGGTGGTTCGGAATTGAAACATATCAAACAATTGGTAGAATACATTACAGGAATTGATACACGTATTGGTTTCCCGAATGAACATATTTCGGGTGAGTCGGCAAAATTAGTATCAAGACCATTGTTTGCAACTGCTGTTGGTTTAATGATGGAAAGTGATGTCAACAACTCGCGCAGTCGTTTGTATGTTCAGGAAAATCCCGGAATAGTAAAAATAAAACCAAAAGCTGGGACTTTTGAAGAGTCGTCAGAAAGTATTCCGTCTGGTATTCAGATGAATCCGATTTCAAATAAAGGAAAAGATCAAGAAGAAAATGAAAATAAACCAAAACAAGATGAAGAACGAGGTACCAAAGAATATATAGAAAATCGTTTCTTAGGAAAATTTATCAAAGCATTTAAAGATTTTATTGACAAAGCAGAATAAGCAAAGTAACACCGTAAGTATATGGATCAGACATTTGAAAATTTATCATTCTCTCCAGATTTGCCAAAAAACAAATCGAATGTAATTAAAGTAATTGGAGTAGGTGGCGGCGGTAGTAATGCCATTAATCATATGTATAATCAAGGAATTAAAGGAGTGGATTTTGTGGTGTGTAATACCGATGCACAAGCACTTAACAACAGTCCGGTTCCAATCAAAATTCAGTTGGGATTAACACTCACAGAAGGATTGGGAGCAGGGGCAAACCCTGAAGTTGGGCAGCAGTCCGCTCTTGAAAGTATTGAAGAAATTGAACAGTTTTTAGACAGTAATACCAAAATGGTATTTATTACTGCGGGAATGGGTGGCGGAACCGGTACGGGGGCTGCTCCGGTAATTGCTCAATTAGCAAAAGACCGCGATATTCTAACCGTAGGTATTGTGACTATTCCTTTCCAGTTTGAAGGGAAAGTGCGTCAAGAACAAGCTCTGAAG
>Ga0209075_1002682_pt1 | contig 15478 bp, 13 predicted proteins | sample Stecom2011_FD_187523 | JGI IMG/M metagenome (GOLD analysis project Ga0209075, IMG submission 187523) | Agricultural soil microbial communities from Utah to study Nitrogen management - Steer compost 2011 (SPAdes) (version 2) | ecosystem: Environmental > Terrestrial > Soil > Agricultural land... | reverse complement strand
GCCATTCCGACCGCCGTAATCGCTTATGTTATTGCCTTTGGTGACATCGTGGTTGGTCAGTCCCTGATGAACCGTGTTGATCACCTGCGTAAAGACGAAGACATCGACAACAGCGTTGACCGCGTTCACCTGGTCACCGCGATCCGTAACGGTGGTCACGCCTTCTTCGCACCCTATCCAGGCCTCGCCGGTCCGATCTGGACGGCGGTAACAGCTACCATGGCGGAGCGTTACAAGTACGGTCGTAATGCGATGGACTCCATCTACAGCGGTGGTGGCACCTTCTGGATCACCGGGTTTATCGCGCTGTTTGTGCTGCCACTGGTGAGCTTCTTCCAGCCGGTGCTGCCGATCGCTCTGTCCCTGACTCTGCTGCTGACTGGCTACATCTGTTTGATGGTGGGCCTGGAGCAGCTGGAGAACAATACCGAGCGCGGTATTGCCGGAACCATGGGGGTGGTGCTGGCGGTGTATGGCGCAGGTTGGGGGCTGGCCACCGGTGCCATCCTGTACTTCCTGATTGAGCGTACGCACCTGCTCGGATTCACCTCGGACCCAGAAGCTCCGGGCGCCGAAAAAGCCGAAGAACACTGAACCTGATGCCGTCGTGTTCGGCGGCGGCATCAACCCACTGTGTGTCCTTGGGAGGCCTTGTGCCTCCCTTTTTTGTTGTTTGACGTAATCAGGCTGCTGAATTTTTCGCCACTTTGTGCAACACTGTCGGCCTCAAAAATAATGACAAAAAAGGGCGCCCCGGCTCAGGAGTAGCCCGAACCTGGAGGCATGCTGCATGCGAGTTGGCCTGATCGTTGATTCTGCTTGTGATTTACCCTACGAATTTGCCCGCAAACACGACCTGTTTGTCCTGCCCGTCACTGCCATCATTGATGGTCAGACTTACATTGACACCCATGACCCGGTGAAAACCCAGGAGTTCTATCAGAGTGGGCTGCTGGACAAGGGGCACGCTGCTGAAACCCAGGCGTTTTCCGCAGACCAGATCCACGACCTGTTTATGGAAAAAATCGTCACCCAGTTTGACGTGGCCATCTGCGAAACCGTCACCCGAAGCCGAAGCCTGATCTTCCAGAATGCCACTGACGCGATGAATACGGTGATGGCCAACTATGAGGAGGCCCGAAAGACGGCTGGCCGCGACGGCAAGTTTTCCATGCGGGTGATTGATAGCAAACAGATCTTTGCCGGCCAGGGATTGCTGGCGGCCCATACGCTGAAGCTGATCGGCCAGAAGGTTTCCAAGAATGCTCTGAGGCAAGAAGTGGAAACGTTCACCGACAAGATTTATACCTGTGTGATTCCCCGAGACCTTCATTACATTCGCGAACGCGCCCGCCGCCGGGGCGACAAGAGCGTGTCCGCGGTTGCCGCATTTTTGGGGAAAGCCCTGAATATTACGCCGGTGATCTTCGGTCAGGGGGTTGAGGGTAAGCCGGTCGCCAAAACCCGTGATTTCAACGTTGCGGTTGAGAAGGTAATGAATTACGCCACCGCCCGGGTGGAAGCCGGGTTGCTGACACCTTATGTGAGTCTGTCCTGTGGGCTGAGCTGGACGGATATTGAGGATCTCCCGGGATTGAATCGCCTCCGGGATGCCTGTGAAAGCAATAGTGTAGAGTTGCTGCTGTCGCAGATGGGGATCACCAGCGCGATCTACGTCGGGCCCGGCAGTATCTGCCTGGCGTTGGCTGCCGAACCCCACGAATTCAGCCATTTTCAGTAACTTCTGGTATTGCTCATCCTTGCGGCCGGTTCGATTGACTGGCCCTTTCTCACGCTCTTACCGGTAATTCAGGCAAACCCGACCTGCTGGTTTCCGTGTTAGCCTCAACCACCTATTTCAGGAACCTTGCCAAAGGATGCCAGTGTTATGACCAAAGCCACGCCCACCCTAGCCGAAACCCTGTTTGAGGCGCACGTTAAGCACGAGATGGCCGCTCTCAAAGGAGCCAAGCTGAAGAAGTTCCTGGAGAACGAAGTTGACGAGCTGCTGAACCGGGCAGGTGATCTTACGCTTGAGAAGTTCATCAGCGTTGATCAGGTAATGGGCGTTATCCGGCGTATTGCCGTGAACATGGAGCTGGATGCCGGCATACCGGAGCTGGCCGCTGAAATGGCGACTGAGGTGATGAACGCGCCGGTGCAGTCCGAGACAACCTTGGGCGAGATACTCTCTCGAGATCAGGCCAGCGCCTTTATTGAAGAAGCTCTGGAGCTTCGGCAGCAGCGTGAACGCATTATTTCCGAGATCATGGCGCACCCGGTGTATCAGGAACTGGTGTCCAATGTAGTCTACCACGGCCTGGTGAACTATCTGTACGAGGATAACCTGCTGACCCGGTCGGTGCCTGGTGTGGGCTCCATGATGAAATTTGGCAAGAAGATGGCCAACAAGGCGGTGCCCGGGCTGGATGAGACCTTTGAACGCCGCATCAAGGCCTGGTTGTCGGACAGCTTGCCGGGGCTGATTACCCGTAGTGAGCAATTCCTGCACAAGGCTCTGACCGATGACGAGCTCAGGGATACCGTGATGGCGGCTTGGGTCACGCTGGAAAATGTGACCATCGCAGAGCTCAAGGATGGGCTGGATGATGTGGAGCTCCAGGAGTTCGTGGTGATGGGCTACGACTTCTGGTTGCATTTCCGGAAGACTCAGTATTTCGACGGTTGTGCCCAGGCGGTGGTTGAGCACCTGTTTGCCAAGTATGGCGGTCGGCCGGTCATGGACTTGCTGCAGGATGTCGGTGTGACCCGTGAGGTGATTGTCACCGAGGTTGAGCAGCTGGCATTGCCCATCGTTGATGTGTTGAGACAGGAGGGGTATGTCGAGGCGTTGTTACGCAGGCGGCTTGGCGCTTTCTACCAGTCAGCAGCGGCGAAGAAACTGCTGATTGATTGATCCGCAGGGGATCTCGAACGCGCACTATCAAAAAGGCCGGAAGACAAACATCTTCCGGCCTTTTTGTTATCGGTAACGACTGGGCTCAGCGCTCCAGGTATTGAAGCTTGTCTGGCTTGCCGTCCCACTCTGCTGCGTCTGGCAGCGGGTCTTTCTTTTCGGTGATGTTCGGCCACTTGCCAGCCAGATCGGCGTTGATCTCGACAAACTGGGTCTGATCGGCGGGCAGTTCGTCTTCCGAGAAGATCGCTTCTGCCGGGCATTCAGGCTCGCAAAGAGCGCAGTCGATGCACTCGTCCGGATCGATTACCAGAAAGTTGGGGCCTTCGTAGAAGCAGTCTACCGGACAGACTTCCACGCAGTCGGTGTATTTGCACTTGATGCAGTTATCAGTAACGATAAACGCCATAGTCAGATCCCTGGTTCGTAGAACATTCAGTCTCATCAGGAGCCCTGAAAATCCGGCCCCATCTATAATTTGTGCGCGATATTGTAGGGAGCGCCCCCCATAGCCGCAAGCCTTTGCCCGCTATAACCTTATTACCTGGATCAAGTTAAGGCCAGTTTTCTGTTATTTGCCCAGCAGTGCTTTCAGTTCATACAACTGGTTCAGTGCGTCTCTGGGTGTCAGACCGTCAACGTCCAGTGCGCGCAGCGCGTTTTCCACTTCACTGGGCTCCATGCTGGCAAACATATCACTCTGGAATGCGTTTTCGCGGGCCGCCACGGCTTTCCGGGTGCGGCCGGTGGGTGCTGCATCCTGAACCTGAAGGGGCGCCGCTGCAGCTGGGCCGGCGCTGCCTTCAAGTTGCGCCAACTGCGCTTTGGCATGGCGAATCACTTCCTGGGGTACGCCTGCGAGTTTCGCGACTTGAAGGCCATAGCTCTGGCTGGCGGGGCCCTCGTGCACGTTGTGCAGGAACACAATGCTGTCATCGTGCTCGGTGGCCGTCAGGTGAACGTTTACCGCATGCTCCAGATCCTCAGCCAACTGGGTCAGTTCAAAATAGTGGGTGGCAAACAGCGTGTAACAGCGAATTTCCTTCGCCAGATGCTCGGCGGTGGCCCAGGCCAGCGACAGGCCGTCGAAGGTGCTGGTGCCGCGGCCCACTTCATCCATCAGTACCAGGCTGTGCTCGGTGGCGTTGTGCAGGATGTTGGCAGTTTCGGTCATTTCCACCATGAACGTGGAGCGGCCGCCGGCAATGTCGTCGGAAGAGCCCATGCGGGTGAAAATCCGGTCCACCGGCCCCAGAACGGCACGATCGGCGGGAACAAAGCTGCCGGTGTAGGCGAGCAGGGCGATCAGGGCGGCCTGGCGCATATAAGTGGACTTACCGCCCATGTTCGGGCCGGTGATTACCAGCATGCGGCGTTGGTTGTCGATCAGCAGGTTGTTCGGAACGAAGGGCTCGTCCAGCAGTTGCTCCACGACCGGGTGGCGCCCCTCTTCCACTTCAAAGCCGGGTTGGCCGGTGAATTCCGGCGCGGTGAAGCGCAGGCTTGTCGCACGTTCGGCAAAGTTGCTGAGGACATCCAGCTCGGCCAGCGCCTGGGCGGCGTCTTGCAGGGGTGCCAATTGTTCGGCCACGGTTTCCAGTACGTCGTCGTAAAGGCCTTTTTCTCGAGCCAGGGCGCGGCTTTTTGCGCTCAGCGCCTTGTCTTCAAATACCTTCAGTTCGGGCGTGATGAAGCGCTCGGCGTTCTTCAGGGTCTGACGACGAATGTAGTCCACCGGCGCCTGATCTGACTGGCCCCGGCTGATTTCGATGTAGTAACCGTGCACCCGGTTGTAACCGACTTTCAGAGTGCTGATGCCGGTGCGCTCCCGTTCGCGGGTTTCTACATCCAACAGGTACTGGCCGGCGTTTTCGCTGATGTTGCGCAGCTCGTCCAGCTCTTCATCAAAGCCTTCGGCTATCACGCCGCCCTCGCGGATCACCACCGGTGGGTTTTCGATGATGGCCCGCTCCAGCAGGTCGGCCAGTTCCGGGTATTCGCCAATGATGCCGGCCAGTGAGGCCAGATGGGGCGAGTTCACTGGTTTCAGGGCTTCCTGCAGTTCAGGCAGGGTCTGGAAGGCATCCCGCAGGCGTGCCAGATCCCGGGGCCGGGCTGAGCGCAGGGCTACCCGGGCCAGAATTCGTTCGATATCGCCCACGCGCTTGAGCAGGTCGTGCACCGGTTCGTAATGGAACCCGTCCAGCAAGGCGGTGACCGATTGCTGGCGTTGACGCACCACCTCCACATCCCGCAACGGCCGGTTCAGCCAGCGGCGCAGTTCCCGGGCACCCATGGCGGTGGCGGTGCGGTCCATCACCCAGGCCAGGGTGTACTGGTGGCCGCCCATCAGGTTGGTATCGATTTCCAGGTTACGGCGGCTGGCTGCATCCAGAATCACGGCATCTTCCCGGCGCTCCCGGGTGAGTTTGCGAATGTGGGGCAGGGCGGTGCGTTGGGTTTCCCGGGCATACTGCAGAAGGCAACCAGCGGCACAGATGGCCAGGTGCAGGTCTTCACAGCCAAATCCAGTCAGGTCTTTGACCTGAAGCTGTTGAGTAATCACCCTGCGGGCTGAATCCATCTCAAACAGCCAGGGGCCCTGGCGGCGCACACCGGTATAGCCTTCCAGAATCTCGCTGTAGGGAAAATCCTCACTGATGAGAATCTCTGCAGGGCGCAGGCGCTGCAGCTCGCCTTGCAAGGCTTCCAGACTGTCGAGTTCTGACACCGCAAAGCGGCCGCTGGAAATATCGAGCGAGGCAAAACCGAACTGTTCTTTGTGGCTGAAAATCGAGACCAGCAGGTTGTCACGCCGGTCTTCCAGGAAGGCTTCGTCACTCAGCGTGCCCGGAGTCACCACCCGCACCACCTGGCGATCCACTGGCCCCTTGCTGGTAGCCGGGTCGCCAATCTGCTCGGCGATGGCAATGGATTGCCCGGCCCGGACCATACGGGCAATGTAGCCCTCCGCGGCGTGGAAAGGCACACCGGCCATGGGGATCGGATTGCCGCCGGATTGGCCCCGGGCGGTCAGCGTGATGTCGAGCAACTCCGCTGCTTTCTTGGCGTCGTCGTAAAACAGCTCGTAGAAGTCCCCCATGCGGTAAAAGACCAACTCGTTGGGGTGCTCTCTCTTGATCCTCAGATACTGCTGCATCATGGGCGTGTGTTTGGAGAGATCGGTCTGGGCCGGGTGCTTCGCGGATGCCGTCATATGTCCTCGAGTTCTTGGGGCAATCGTTCAAAACGTGGGATATTACCACGAGCTGTGGTGTGCTCGAAGGCCAGTACTCGAAGGAATCGGGCGAGCAATGCAGTGTCAGCCGTTTTTACGTCCCGGAGGGCGACAGTTCCGGGTATAGCCTGTTCAATCGATCAAGATCCTCGGGTTCGTCTACATCGTTCAGTAACTCACTTTCGTAACAGGCCCACCCCAGGGTCCGGATGCGCTCTCTGGTCAACGGGGCGACCTGATCGGTACTCCAGGGAATGTGGCTGAACAACGTTTCGGTAAAACGGCACAACCCGATGAGTGCGTAGCCGCCGTCTGTGACCGGGCAGAGGCATACATCGTGGGCTTGCAATGACTTTGCCATGATCTGTAAACGCTCCGCGGACAGATCAGGGCAATCGGTGCCGATGATCAGAACCGGTGTGCCCAGGCTCAGGCCGTGTTTGGCTGCCGCTGCCATGCGTGCACCGAGGTCGCCCTCGACCTGTGCCGAACGCTTAACTCTGGTAGCGGTATCAAGAGCTTGCCAATAGCGGGCTGCCGGATCGGGAGTGATGCAGAGCTCGACCGGGCCGATGTTGGCGGCGAGGGCCTGGTGCAGTGTGTGCTTCAGCAGGCGGTCGGCCAGGTCTGCGGCGCCCTGACTACCCAGGGCTGGTATTAACCGGGTTTTGGCTCGCCCCGGCTGAGGCTCCTTTGCCATGATCAGTATTCTGACCGGTGTCATCGGTATCGCTCCGCAAGTTGTTTGGCCGGCGTGCCGCGCCAGTAGGCCCAACGTAGTTGCCACATCAGAACGATGGTGCGTAAGGCGCCACGACTGTCCCAACGGCGGCCGGAAGTGACAACCTTTTGGGAGAGGCACTGCGGGGCGCAGAAGGGTTTCAGGCGTCTGCTGATTTCAACATCTTCCATCAATGGTTGCTCCGGGAAACCGCCCACTCGGTTAAACAGCTCCCGGGTTATGAACAGGGCCTGATCGCCGGTGGCAATGCCGGTGAGTCGTGACCGCAAGTTCATCAGGCGAGCGACCAGCGGCAGCAGTCTTGATGTGCCTTCAATAACCACATCGAAACGGCCCCAGATCAGGGGGGTGGTTGCAAATGTGCACGCCAGGTACTGATCCGCGTTGTCAGGCAACCGCGTATCAGCATGAAGAAACAGCAGGTTGGGTGAGTGGCTGGCCCGGGCACCGGCGTTCATTTGCCAGGCCCGGCCCGCTGGTGCAGTAATGACCCGGAAGCCTGAAGCCCTTGCGGTGGTAACCGTGGCGTCTGTACTGCCGCCGTCGACCAGCACTACCTCGGCGCCACGCTGCTGCCAGTGCTGTAGATGGCGGAGCAGGGCTGGAAGCACGGTAATTTCGTTCAGCACCGGTACAATGATGGCCAGTTGCTGATCAGTCGTCGCAAGCGTGGTGTTTTCAGTCATGATAAAGCCAACGATGCCGCCAGATGAGGTCGACCTTGAGAATACCTTTGCCAGCACGGTTTAGTCGATTACCGCCGGAGATGCCATGAAGCGCCTGATACTGATGGGAGCCGGTCACGCGCACCTGGTTGTGTTGCAACACTTTCTGAAATCACCACTCCGGAACGTGGAGTTGGTGCTGGTGACGCCGTCCCGCTGGCAATACTACTCAGGCATGATTCCCGGGTGGATTGCGGGCCATTACACCATCGACGAGTGTCGAATTGAAGTGGAGCCGGTTGTGAGGGCCGCCGGAGGCCGGTTGATCCTGGACGCAGTTGTGGCGGTACAGGCCGATCAAAAGCAGCTCCGCCTGGCGGGCGGGGAGTGGCTTTCTTACGATGCCCTGTCTATCGATATCGGTGCGCGAACCAACCTGTCCAGCCTGAATGGTTATGCCGGCCCTGTGCTCAGCATCAAGCCTCTGGAGCAGTTCTATCCGCAATGGCAGCAGCTGGCCGAATCGGGTAACCAGGCAGGAAAGCATTTGGTCATTGTTGGGGGTGGCGCGGCCGGTGCAGAACTTGCCATGGCTATAGCTTATCAGGGGCAGCGCCGACCGGACGCGGGTCCACGAATAACACTGATTGCTGGCGAGCAAGGGCTTTTGCCAGATTTTGGCCGGCGCCTGCGCAAGCTGACGAGCAAAGCGCTGTCCCGGCTTGATATCGAACGGGTTGATCAGCGTGCGACGGGGGCGGGGGAGGCGCTGCAGCTTTCTTGCGGCCAAACCCTGCAGGCAGACCTGATAATGGCCGTCACCGGTGCCGCGCCCTTTGATTTCCTTGCCACCAGTGGACTGGCAACCGACGACAAAGGCTTTGTGCTGGTGAATGCCTGTCACCAAAGCCCATCCCATCCTGACGTTTTTGCGGCCGGAGATGCCTGCAGTCGTGTCGATCAGTCGCTGAACCGGTCGGGCGTGCATGCGGTGCGAGCCGGCCCGGTCCTGGCAGCGAACCTTCGGGCTTTCCTCGGCGGTGGCAGTCTCAGCACCTTTAAGCCGCGCACCAATACGTTGTACCTTATTGCCTGCGGCGGCAAAACCGCAACCGGCAGCTATGGGCTGTTGGCATTCTCCGGGAAATGGGTCTGGTGGCTGAAAGACCGCATTGATCGTGGGTTTGTCGCGGGTTTTCTTCGCCACCGGGATAACCAGATGTAACACAGGCAATCCAGGGCTGGGAGACGCACAATGCAAGCTACAGATCAGGCAATGCAGCAGGCAGCTGAGCAGTTGGGGCAGCTGCTCCTGCAGCAGGGCCGGACAATTGCGACAGCCGAAAGCTGCACCGGCGGTTGGGTCGCAAAAATGTTGACTGACCGGGCAGGTTCTTCCGCCTACCTGATGGCGGGGCTGGTGACCTACAGCAACGAGGCCAAACAGGCCATCCTGGGTGTGTCAGAGACGACGCTGGCTGAGCATGGAGCGGTCAGTGAGCCGGTCGTCCGGCAAATGGTGGCGGGAGCTGTAAAGGCCACGGGGGTCGATGTGGCCGTCGCCATCAGCGGCATTGCCGGCCCGGGGGGTGGCAGCAACGAAAAACCGGTGGGCACGGTTTGGTTTGCCTGGGGAACTGGTGCTGACAGCACAGAAGCCTGCATGCAACGCTTTGATGGCGACCGGGACCAGGTGCGTCGCCAATCGGTTTTGTATGTGTTGCAAGGGGTTAGGGAGTTTCTGGAAAAGCTGTGAACATTTTCACCTGGCCGGGGGTTGGTCTGGGCTAACGCTTATGTTTTAATACTGTTCAAATATACAGGAAAACGCTGGATAACCTCCGGCGGGTTCTTTCGAAATTCACTGCTGACCGTCGGTATTAGGTGACAGCAGTTCCGGTAAACGAGGGTAGGGTAACAATGGAAGACAACCGCAAGAAAGCACTCAGCGCAGCACTCGGCCAGATTGAGCGCCAGTTCGGCAAAGGCGCCGTGATGAAAATGGGCGACCAGCCCCGTGAAGCCATTCCTGCGGTATCCACTGGCTCCCTGGGGCTGGACGTCGCACTGGGAATTGGCGGTTTGCCCTACGGGCGGATTGTCGAAATCTACGGCCCGGAAAGCTCCGGTAAAACCACCCTGACCTTGCAGGTCATCGCTGAAGCTCAGAAACAGGGTAAAACCTGTGCTTTTATCGACGCCGAGCATGCGCTTGATCCCATCTACGCCGAAAAATTGGGTGTTAACGTCGATGACCTGCTGGTTTCCCAGCCAGACACCGGTGAACAGGCTCTGGAAATCGCCGACATGCTGGTGCGCTCCAACGCCGTTGATGTGATTATCGTAGACTCGGTGGCAGCGTTGACACCGAAAGCCGAAATCGAAGGTGAAATGGGCGACAGCCACGTTGGCCTCCAGGCTCGTCTGATGTCCCAGGCTCTGCGGAAGCTGACGGGTAACGTTAAACACGCTAACTGCCTGATGGTCTTCATCAACCAGATCCGGATGAAGATCGGTGTCATGTTCGGTAGCCCAGAAACCACCACCGGTGGTAACGCTCTGAAATTCTACGCCTCTGTACGCCTCGACATCCGCCGCATTGGCGCGGTTAAAGATGGCGACGAAGTGACCGGTAACGAAACCCGCGTAAAAGTGGTCAAAAACAAAGTGTCTCCGCCGTTCAAGCAGGCTGAGTTCCAGATCATGTACGGTAAGGGCATCTACCACATGGCCGAAGTTCTGGACATGGGCGTGAAAGAAGGCTTTGTCGATAAGTCTGGTGCCTGGTATGCCTACAACGGCGACAAGATCGGTCAGGGCAAGGCCAATGCCTGCAAGTACCTGGAAGAAAACATGGACATTGCCAACGAAATCGAAGCAAAAGTCCGTGACAAGCTGATGCCGAAGCCGGTCAAGAAAGAAGCGGTTGAGGCTGTGGCCGAAGCGAATGGGGAGTTACTGTAAGTAATTTTGTCGAAAGTTTTTTCGGCATTTCTCAGTTCGGACGGCATTCATCAGGCTGGACGGCCTACTCCAGGCTTGGTTGGTCGGGGCAGGAGATTCTCCTGACCTGACCGCGCACCTTGGAGGCGTGTACTGGCAAGGTCGGAGCTCAAGGGATATTCCGATGAAAGAGAAAAAACGACTGCTCATCGTAGCTCATGCGCCCTCTCCGAATACCCTGCGCTTGCGGGAAGCCGTTGAGGGTGGCGCCCGCCACCCTGATATTGAAGGGGTCGAGGTGGTCGTCAAAGCACCACTGGACGCAGGCCCCGAAGACGTACTGGCCTGCGACGCCATCATCCTCGGTACCACCGAAAACCTTGGCTACATGTCAGGCGCCCTCAAAGATTTCTTCGATAGAAGCTATTACCCCTGCCTCGACAAAACCCAGGCTTTACCCTTTGCTTTCTATATCCGTGCTGGTCACGACGGTACAGGCACCCGCCGCGCCATAGAAAGCATAACCACCGGACTGCGTTGGAGACAGGTGCAGAGCCCACTGGTATGCAACGGAGATTACAAGGAAGAATTTGAGGCGCAGTGTCGGGAGTTGGGAATGTACGTGGCTGCCGGTCTTGAGGCTGGTTTGATTTAATTAGCTCGCAAAGCGGTTGTAGAAGCCTTCAATGCGGGAAAGTGCATTATCGACCGAGCGTGAATAGCCATTTTTGTCCAGGCAGTAACTGAACTGCATGCTGACGCGAAAGCCGGTTTGATAAGGCTCGCAAGCCACTACTCGGGCACTCACTCGTGGTTCATTGATGTATTTGCCCTGAATTTCCAGGAACAGGCGCACTCCTGCATCCACCGGTCGCGGACATAGAACTGCCATGCCGTACCGGTTCAGGTCCAGGCAGGTGACTGCTATTGGATGTTTCCCGCGCCCGAAAAAACCCCGCTCGCGGAGTTGAACTGTCAGGCAGGACGCCGGAAAACGCTCCTTGATTCGGCGATCTGTGGAACCCTTCGTCATTTCATTGACCATCACGCATATTGTACTTGTTGTGTCCGGAATCCATCCGGATATGAAAGTGTAGTAATCAGTGGGCTGCCTGAAAAACGATCGAGGGGGAATTTGTGAACAGGTTGGCAAAGAGAGTCTGCTCAGGCCCGATCGGATAAAAGCGGAAGTGATACGCGACAGTCTCATGCTCAAACACTACAATGGCAGGTTCTGTTATCACCTGAAAACGACCTTGACGGGAACCCAACTTGAAGTCATTGCCACTGCATCAGCTCTATAAAGCCTGTGTTCTGAAAGACCTGCCCTTCAAAACCACCCGGCAACTCGAGCCCCTCGCCGAAATTGTTGGCCAGAATCGCGCTCAGGAAGCCGTGCGTTTTGCGTTGGCCATGCCGCATGGTGGGTACAACGTCTATGCAGTCGGTCGAAACGGCCTGGGCAAGCGTACCATGATGCTCCGTTACCTTGAGCACCATGTGGATACCGAACAGCAAAGCCACGACTGGTGTTATGTGGCCAATTTCGAGGAGCCGCGAAATCCCACCTTGCTGAAGCTGCCGGCCGGTATGGGCACCCAGTTGAAGCTGGATATGGAAAAGCTGATGTCGCGGCTGGTGAAAATGATTCCCCAGACCTTCGAAGGCGACAGTTTTCTTGAGCGTGCCGAGCGCCTCAAGAGTGATTACGTCAAGATGCAGGAAGATGAGCTGGAAAAGGTGGCCTCTCAGGCCAGGCGCAAGAAGGTCAGCCTGACCGTGACCACACCCGGTGGTTACCGCCTGGTGGCGATGAATGGTGACGAGCCCCATACCGCAGAGAGCTTCCAGGCGCTGACCGATGCGCAGCGGGACAAGTTTGAAGAGGTGATCAATAAGCTCGAGAAGAAATTACGGCAGGTACTTCGAAAGCTCGCGGACTGGGAACTGGAGTATGCCGAGAAGCAACAGGCACTCAACCAGGAAACCCTTGAGAGTATTTCCGGCCATCAGGTTGACGAGCTGGTCGAGAAATACCAGAAGTTGCCGGATGTGGTGGCTTATCTGGAGGCGGTTCGCAAAGACCTGGCAGAGAATCTTGATATTTTTCTTGATGACGATGAAGAGCAGGCCGCGATTGCCTACGCTTCGCTCGATAAAAAAGCGCCGCGTCGATATCTGGTCAATGTGATTGTTCATCAGAGCACCAACGAAGTGCCGGTAATCGTGGAGGATAACCCCACCTACCACAACCTGTTTGGTTACGTGGAGAACGTCACCTACAAGGGTACTGTGTTTACCGATTTCTCTCTCATCCGCCCAGGAAGCCTGCACAAGGCGAATGGCGGCTACCTGCTGATGGACGCGATCAAGGTGCTGGAACAACCCTTTGTCTGGGATGGTCTGAAACGGGCGCTGAGATCTCATGCGATTCAGATCAACTCCCTTGAGCGTGAGCTGACATTGTCCGGCACCATCTCCATTGAACCGGAAGCCGTTCCTCTCGATGTGAAAATTGTACTGTTTGGTGACCGTGAAACCTGGATGCTGCTGCAGGAGTACGACCCGGAGTTTGCTGAGCTGTTCAGGGTAACGGCTGATTTCGAGAATGAAATGTACCGCAGCGCAGAAAGCCAGCTGATGTACGCGAAATTTATTGCCAGCCTGGTGGTAGAGAAGAAACTGCTGCACTGTAACACCAAAGGGGTGGCACGCATTATCGAGCACAGTGCCCGTATGGCCGATCACCAGGACAGGTTGTCACTGCACGCGGCAGACATCGCCAATTTGCTTCGCGAGTCCGATTTCTGGGCCAGGCAGGCGGGGGCGCGATTGATTACCGAGGTGCATGTGGAACGAGCGCTGGAAAGCGCCCGCTACCGCGACAGCCGGATTCGTGACCATTTCTACGATTCCATTCGGGATGGCACCACGCTGGTAACAACTACCGGAAGCTGCGTCGGCCAGGTTAATGCACTCTCCGTGCTGTCTACGGGGGGCTTCGAGTTCGGCTTGTCCAATCGGGTTACCGCGACCTGCTACTATGGGGATGGTGCAGTGATTGATATCGAGCGGGATGTGAAGCTTGGCGGCAACATTCACTCCAAGGGCGTAATGATCCTGAGCTCCTGGCTGGCATCGCACTTTGCCGTGAACGATCCGATGCATCTGTCTGCCAGCCTGACCTTTGAGCAGAACTATGGCGAGGTGGATGGGGACAGCGCGTCACTGGCTGAGCTGGTCGCGCTGATATCATCGCTGTCAGGTATACCGGTACGCCAGGATCTGGCTATCACGGGTTCGGTAAATCAGTTCGGCGAAGTGCAGCCCATTGGCGGTGTCAATGAAAAGGTCGAAGGCTTTTTCTCGACCTGTGAACTCAAAAGCGGCCTGACCGGAACCCAGGGCGTGATCATACCGCACACCAACGTTCAGAACCTGATGTTGGACAGCGAAGTGGTGCAGGCAGCCAGGGCGGGTAAGTTTTTTGTGTATCCGGTTGCCCGTGTGGAGGAGGCTATTACACTGTTGTTGGGCAAACCTGCCGGCAAGGCCGATGATAAAGGCAGGTACCCTAAGCAGAGTGTTTTTGGCATTATCCAGCAACGGCTCGAAAAAATGCGTGAGCACGAGCGGCAGGAACATGCCCGGGACGATCATAAAGATCCGTCCATTCACTGATCGGCCCCATAACAAAACGGACAGGAGAGTGCACATCCATGACTGATATCCAGCAAACCGTATATGTAGTAGAGGACGATGAGGCTGTCCGTGATTCACTGGAGCTGCTGCTGAAATCGGACAGCAAGCCGGTGAAAACCTACGAAAACGCTGCCGCATTTCTGAGAGATTACTCAGACAAAATGGCCGGCTGTATTGTGTTGGATATCCGTATGCCCGGAATGGATGGCATGGAGCTGCAGAAGAAACTCAATGAGAAGCACTCCATTTTGCCAATCATTTTTGTGACCGGTCACGGTGATGTGCCCATGGCGGTCGACGCCATGAAAGAAGGCGCGGTCGACTTTATCCAGAAGCCCTACCGTGAAGAGGCGTTGCTCGAGAAGATTGAAGCCGCACTGGAGCAGGATAAAGAGCAGCGGAAATCGCTTGATGAGAAGCAGGAGATTGTTCGTCGGGTGAAAAGCCTGACGCCTCGTGAGCGCGAAATCATGGATCGAATGATCGCGGGTCAGGCGAACAAGGTCATCGCGATTGAACTGGAGATCAGCCAGCGAACGGTTGAGATTCATCGTTCCCGCGTTATGCACAAGATGGGAACCCACTCCCTTGCACACCTCGTTCGCATGGTGCTGTCCGTAAAGGACCTTATCGACTGAACCGGCCGGTGTGTTCATCATGCCAGAACGTTTATAACCGGCTACGTTGCTATGACTGAAGTTGTCAGTGAGAACTCAGAGGTGACGGTTCTGTTGGTGGATGATAATCCGCAGAACCTGAAAGTCCTCTACGAGACCCTGAAAGATAAAGGGTACCGGCTGATTATTGCCAACGAGGGTGAGAAAGCCCTGGACCTCGCCCATCGCCATCACCCGGAAGTCATTCTACTGGACATCATGATGCCGGAGATGGATGGCTATGAGGTGTGCGAACGCCTCAAGGCAGACCCGGACACAGCGGATTGTGCTGTCGTGTTTCTTTCAGCTCTTGACGACTTGCAAGCCAAGGTCAAAGGGTTTTCGCTGGGCGGCGCTGACTATATCTCCAAGCCCTTTCAGTCTTTGGAAGTCATTGCGAGGGTCAAAACCCACGCCAGTGTGATCAGGCTGGAGCGTCAGCTCCAGGCTCGCAATCGCGAGCTCCAGAGTGATCAGGCCCGCATCCTCAACTCCATCAGCGAAGGCATCTACGGGCTGGATGAGAACGGTCTCATTGAATTTGCCAATCCGGCATCAGCGCTGATCATGGGCTGCCCGGTGGAGGATCTGATCGGGAAAAGCTTCTTCGATCTC
>Ga0209075_1002681_pt1 | contig 15487 bp, 13 predicted proteins | sample Stecom2011_FD_187523 | JGI IMG/M metagenome (GOLD analysis project Ga0209075, IMG submission 187523) | Agricultural soil microbial communities from Utah to study Nitrogen management - Steer compost 2011 (SPAdes) (version 2) | ecosystem: Environmental > Terrestrial > Soil > Agricultural land... | reverse complement strand
AACAGGTTTTTAAAATGGAAACGGCAGCAAACGGGCTATGCTTTTTTCAGGATGGAGAAACAGCTTATATAACCCGGCGCTTTGATATAACTCCGGATGGAAATAAATACAGAGTCGAGGATTTCGCGTCATTGGCCGGACTTACGTCCGAAAATGCAGGGGATAATTTTAAATATGATTATAGTTACGAAGAGGTAGCCGACCTGATAAAGAGGTTTTTACCGGCTAAGTCTGTGGAATTGTTGAAGTTCTACCGGCTAATACTATTCAACTTTCTTTTCTCCAACGGAGATGCTCATCTAAAAAACTTTTCAGTGATTGACAGGGGGGGAGGTGATTTTCGTCTTGCGCCGGCCTATGACTTGTTAAACACACGTATCCATGTGGACGACGCGGATTTTGCTTTAGACAAAGGTCTATTTAAAACAGACAGGAGTGATTTTTTTAAAGGAGGGAAAGCCATTGGTGTTTCCTTCAAGCAATTTGCCTTGGCAATAGGACTGCCGGAAACGATTGCCGATAAAGAGTTGTCCCTTTTTACAACTAAGCATCCCTTGATAGATGAATTGATAGATCGTTCTTTCCTGTCCGAAAAAATTAAAAGGCAGTACCGTACGCTTTATCAAACCAAACGAAACAGGCTGGCTGACATGAAACTCTGACTCTTTAGTCTCCTGATTAAAAGCACGAACCCATCTTCAGAGTTATAACAACTAACGCCTTGTTCACGCGATTAAATAAAAGAGCCTGGCGAAACCACGTACCGCCCCAAGTAGATACTATCGGACACCTCGATGCCGTCCGCGGTTTTAAATGCCAAAAAGGTTTCTATGGTGTCGCCTTCCCAACCCCGGGGTAGCCGGACAGCAGCTATGCCTGTCGCACGTTTGCTCGCGTTGAGATCATACACCGGTTGCTGCTTGACGGAGTTATACGCCAAAATCATAGCGACATCGTCCCCTCGAGCATTTCCCTTCGAGCGGGAATCCCAACCTACCCGCAACTCGCCCTGCGCGATTTCAACATGAACTTCTCGCGCGCCACCGAGAGAACCGCGCGAAATAAGCACGTTGGGCCAATCCAATTCCACGCCTTCTTTGCCGCTCTTTACCCCGTGCCGTATGTTGTACGACATGGCGGCGTTAAATGCCGACTTGGCTCCTTCTGCTTGGAACTGAAAACCTACTCGGACAAAAGGGGTGATGGCCTTTAAAAAATCCATCACGACCGCGAATTTCCCGCGTTGCTTCACCTGCTTTTCTGTTTTGGGGTCGTTAACCTTGACTGGCAAACTCCTCACGTAATAAACTCCCTGACGACAAACCCCAACCACGTTACCTACTTTGCCGGAAAATCCTCCAAAAAGACCCTGCTCTAATGTACCCATGATATCCTTTTTTTATTAACTGCTGCTCCTCACAAGATAGCAATTTTCTCCACAACAAGCAAGCATTTAAGTTAAATTTAACTCGTAACTGACTCGTATCTCATTCTATAATTCTCAAAGGAGAGTAGAATAAAATACGCCCCATATACGAGTGAGATACGAGCGAGATACAATCGAAATGCAAAGAAAGCTGTATTTAGACACGATTTAAACGGGAGACAAGCGGAGACAACCAAAAGTTAAATTAAAACAAAAACAATAAGTAAAAAAGAGATAGCGGGGACGATGGTGCGCGGGTGGAAAGAGGGAGTGTTGGTATCTAATACATACGGCAAGGTGTCTTCAACAGTAGTGGGCACGAACTTCAGGAGCGGCAAGTGCGGTACAAACGGTAGGCGTTATTCACGTCGCCCGCCGCTATGCTCGGCCCATATTCCGGTTCGGCATCGGCATCTTCTTGGTACACCTTATTGATCGTTTTCGCGATCAATTGTGCCAGGTCGTCGGGCAGCACGGTAAATGGATCGGGTTCGTCGTTATCGGTATCGATGGTTCCATCGAAGTTGAAATTATAAAAGGCGTGCAGTTTCGACCGGTTCCAATCGGTTCCCGTGGCGTTCAACAGGTTGAACACGTCTTGGTAATTTTCTCCCGTCTTGTGGCGCCGCGCGTGTGAACGGTAGGGCCCGCCCGAGATCAAGTTCACGTAGGGGTGACCCACGGTGTCGGCACAATAGTGGGTGAGGTAGTGCAACGCGTCGAATCACCGGGTGGTTAATTAGGCACGTTCACCTTTTCTTGCTCGGGTTCGACCTCGTTTTGTTTCCGGTTTTTCTTCGAGAACAATCGGAATAACCAGCTATTGGATATGGTCTCGGCCGCCCGCGTGATCTCCACCACGCTCTCGTCGACCTTGGCTATGGCCGTGTCCACGGTCAGCCCCAGTTCTTTGTCGTGAAGGAGCCGCGGAAGTACCCCGTCGCCGTGGTTAAGGGCAAGAGAGGTCCGGTGAAGCTCCTCCACCAGTGAATCGGCTCTCTCTGAGGACGCCTGTAGGTTGGACATGATGACATTTACACGGGTGGTGATGGAGTCGTCGTTCACCAACCTTCCCAAATCACCCTCCCCCTCGTTGATCTTGGAAGTGATCTGCTGCACGTCAGCAAGCGACGCGTTCAGCTTGCGAGTAGCGTCATTCAACGCCTCGGTGAGGTGATTTTCATTCAGGAGGAGCGCGATATCCCCATCACCGGCGTCGAGCTTACCGGTGATCGATCGCATGTTAGCCACGGTTCCCCTTGCTTCGTCCAGCATCTCGGTGGCCTGGGCAATCATTGCCTGAATATCAAGTCCACCGGCTACTGGAAGGGAATCCCCCTCTTCTACCTTCCCCGTGTCGGGATCACCGGAGGAGATCAGGATGATTTTGCCTCCCATCAATCCTTCCTGCCCAATCTGTACCGAGGAGTTCTTGTATATATGGTCGGTATAATTGTCCCGGATGGTCATGGTTACCACAACCGAGGAATCAGACTCCAGCTGGATATCGCTGACGGTGCCGATGTTTATGCCAGCGAACCGAACGATATTGCCCGGCATCAATCCCCGGATATCTTTAAACGAAGCATGCACATCGGTGGTGGAGGTAAACAGGTTTTGCTTGCTCCCGATCAGGTAGATCGCCACGATAAACAGTAGGAGTGCCGACGCGATGAAGATCCCTAACCGCAATGCTCTTTTTGTTCTTTTCATACTTCTAATTATTTATGTTTCGTTCGTATCTGTTATTTTCAAACAAAATGTCAGGTAAATCCGTTACCTTATTCCTCAAATAAAATAGTCGCGAATCGACTCGTCCTCGTGGCGACTCAACTCATCGTACGTTCCGGTGACCGTAAAAACGCCTTCTTGCATCACCTGGATGCTGTCGGTAGCAATCTTGGCGCACTTCATATCGTGGGTGATGATGATGGCCGCCGTATCGTACTCCTCTCGTATTTTCAGGATCAGTTCGCTGATCTCGCCCGAGGTCACCGCGTCGAGCCCGGTGGTGGGTTCGTCATACAGGATGATCTCCGGTTTCAAAATCAAGGTGCGTGCCAGAGCGATCCTCTTTTTCATTCCGCCGGAGAGCTCCGACGGCATCTTGTCGATGGCGTCTAAGAGTCCCACGCTGCGGAGCGACTGTTCGATCAGCTCTTCCGTATCGTGTTTCTTGTCCGTAAATCGAGTTCTACGTACGGGAAAGAAGAGGTTTTCGCGCACGCTCATGGAGTCATACAGTGCCCCTCCCTGAAAGAGGTAACCCACTTTTTTCCGCAATTCGTTCAGCTGGCTGTTGTCGCACTCCAACACGTCGGTACCCAATACGATGATCTCTCCTGCATCGGGTTCGATAAGGCGAACGATGCATTTGGTAAGCACCGATTTGCCGATTCCCGATTTCCCCACGATGCCCAAGTTCTCACCTTTGTGAAGGGTTAGGTTGATACCACGCAGGATGTGGTTATCGCCAAAGGATTTATACACGTTCTTTACCGCGATTACCTCGTCACTAACCGTGGGTGACATGTTGTCCATAGCTCTCGCTCTACTTACAGGCTTCAAGTTGTCCATAGGCTTTACAGGATACTGGTTATTAATACAAACACGAGGTCGATCACGAATATGGTGAGCGACGCGGCCACTACCGCCGAGTTGGCGGCTTTTCCTACCGACTCGGTCCCCTTGCCGGCCGTGTATCCTTTATAACTACCAATAAGGCCGATGAAGAAACCAAACAACACCGTTTTCAACGTGGCCGGGAGCAAATCTACAAAGCCGAGCATCGAAAAGGAGCGATGGATGAAAAGTGTAATCGATGTATCCTCGAAAATATTCACGGCCAGGTAAGCACCTAACATGCTGAACGCGTCGGCAAAAATGACCAGGACAGGAACAACCAGCGTGGTGGCCAACACCCGTGTAGCTACCACAAAGCTCAGGGGGCGGGTCCCCGATACTTCCATCGCGTCGATCTGCTCGGTAACAGCCATCGCGGCCACCTCGGCAGCAATACCGGAACTGAGCTTCCCCGCGCAGATAAGACCGGTGATGACGGGCCCCAGCTCTCGCACCATCGATACGGCAATAATACCGGGCAACAGGGTTTGTGCTCCAAAGTCGACCAGTACCGGGTTCATCTGCATGGTGAGCACCAGCCCCATGATGAAACCGGTGACGACTACCAACGCGAGCGATTTATTTCCCAGTATGTAGCCGTGCTTTACGAACTCTCGAAATTCAAAAGGGGGCTGAAACATCTGGGTCATTACCTTTCCGGTAAACATCACCAGCTCTCCCAGATCAATAAACGCCCCGTTGTAAAAATTGCGGGTTTCATCTTTTACCCTGAATCTCCTCCTTACACGCTGCTTGATAACTGAAACGTTGATTTTGGCCATACATAGTGATTAAGTGGTTTTTATCGGAAATAACGAGCAACTCAATGCAAGCAAAAACAGAAAACAATTTGATTTGGTAAAAAGTTTGAAGAGATTACCGGCCAAACGCCTCAACGCAATGAACAAACAGCTCTTCGTCGTGAAAAAAGTTTGAAGAGGTTACCGGCCAAACCCGTGAAAAGGGACAATAGCCAGCGAAAAAAGTATCCTCAAGAGAAAAAATATTGCCTGAAAACAATTTTCTATAACGAAGATTGGGTAAAATCGTTTTGTTGATGCTATCTTTGAATTTCGGAGAATCAGTTTGGTGTTCGCGAGAGTAGACACGCGGCTCCATTAAAGAAATATTTCTTTAAATATTCTCTAATGACGAGTAAATTTTGTATTTTCGCGGTTACAATCGACAGGCTGCACCTGATTAAACAAAACAGACGTACAAATCCCGTTTAAGCAAACTAATAAATCATTTATAATTAAAAAAAGAACTTATGAGTTGGTTAATCAAATCATCTATCGGACGGAAGTTTATACAAAGTATTTCCGGCCTTTTCCTGATTCTGTTCTTGCTGTTTCACATGTCAATGAACTTGGTTCTCTTGTTTAACTACGAGACGTACAACTTCCTGGCCAACGACATCCTGGGAGCCAACTGGTGGGCAATTGTAGGCACGCTGGTGATCGCGCTCGGGTTCGTGGTACATATCCTGTACGCCATCATCCTGACACTGCAAAACAGGAAGGCGCGCGGGAAAGATAGGTACGAATCAAAGAGTAAAACGGCCGCTACATGGGCATCAAAAAACATGTTCGTGCTGGGTGTATTCATCTTCCTGTTCCTGATCCTGCACCTCTACCAGATGTGGTACCAGATGCAGTTCAAGGAGCTGTTCATGATTGAAGGGGTGCGACACGACGGTGCTCAGCTGGTGGAAGAGATCTTCTCGCAACTCTGGGTGGTGATCGTGTACGTCATCGCGTTTATTGCCCTGTGGTTTCACCTGATCCACGGTTTCTGGAGCGCGCTTCATTCCGTGGGATGGAACAACGACACCTGGATGAAACGCCTGAAGGTGGTGGGGAACGTGATATCGACCATCATCGTGCTTGGATTTATCATCGTGCCTATTGCCATGTATCTCGGATATTCCAACCTATTAGGATAACTTTAGAAATTAAACATTATGAACAAGATAAATTCGAAAATACCCGAAGGGCCGCTCGCCGAGAAATGGACCAATTACAAGAACAACCAAAAACTGGTGAACCCGGCCAATAAACGCCGACTCGATGTGATCGTGGTCGGCACGGGACTGGCAGGCGCGTCGGCAGCTGCCTCGCTGGGTGAGTTAGGCTTTAACGTGCTTAACTTCTGTATTCAAGACTCTCCGCGGCGCGCGCACTCGATCGCGGCGCAGGGGGGGATTAACGCTGCCAAGAACTACCCGAACGACGGCGACTCGGTGTACCGCCTGTTTTATGATACCATTAAAGGGGGCGACTACCGTGCCCGCGAAGGCAACGTGTACCGCTTGGCCGAGGTGTCGAACAGCATCATCGACCAGTGTGTGGCACAAGGGGTGCCCTTCGCGCGGGAGTACGGGGGACTGCTCGACAACCGCTCTTTCGGGGGGTCGCAGGTGTCACGTACTTTTTACGCGAGAGGACAAACGGGGCAACAGCTGCTGCTGGGTGCTTACTCGGCACTGAGCCGTGCCATCGAACGCAAACAGGTGAAGCTCTACTCGCGCTACGAGATGGTGGACCTGGTACTGGTGGATGGACGCGCACGGGGCATTATCGCTCGCAACTTGGTCACCGGTAAACTGGAGCGCTTCGCGGCGCACGCGGTGGTGGTGGCTTCGGGAGGATATGGAAACGCCTTTTTCTTGTCGACCAACGCGATGACATCCAATGGATCGGCCGCTTGGCAGTGCTACAAGAAGGGGGCGTGGTTCGGAAACCCGGCCATGACTCAAATTCACCCGACCTGCATCCCGGTGCACGGAGAGTTTCAATCGAAACTCACGCTGATGTCGGAGTCGCTACGTAACGACGGCCGCATCTGGGTGCCCAAGAAAAAGGAGGACGCGAAAGCTATACAGGAGGGGAAATTAAAACCCACCCAAATCAGGGAAGAGGACAGAGACTACTACCTGGAGAGAAGATATCCTGCATTCGGGAACCTGGTGCCGCGCGACGTGGCATCGCGGGCCGCGAAAGAGCGGTGCGACGCCGGCTATGGCGTGGGATCGACCGGACTGGCGGTGTACTTGGACTTTGCCGATGCCATTCAACGGCTCGGAAAAGATGTGGTGGAAGCTCGCTACGGAAACCTGTTCCAAATGTACGAGAAGATCGTGGACGATAACCCGTACGAAACACCGATGATGATTTACCCGGCCATCCACTACACGATGGGGGGGCTGTGGGTGGACTACGAGCTGATGACCAATATCCCGGGTCTGTACGCGATTGGGGAGGCTAACTTCTCCGATCACGGGGCGAACCGACTGGGCGCTTCGGCCTTGATGCAAGGCTTGGCCGATGGGTACTTTATATTGCCCTACACCATTCAAAACTACCTGGCCGATCAGATTAACGTGAAACGGTTCAGCACCGATCTACCGGAATTCGAGAAAACCGAGAAGGAGATCAACGACCGGATCGACCGGCTGATGAATATTAAAGGGAAGCATTCCGTGGACTCTATTCATAAGAAGCTGGGGCACGTGATGTGGGAGTTGGTAGGTATGGCCCGCGAAGCGGAAGGATTGAAAGAATCCATCGAGAAGTTGAAAGAAATAAAGAAGGACTTCTGGACCAACGTGCGAATCCCAGGCAGCAAAGATACACTGAACATGGAACTCGAAAAGGCACTGCGCCTAGCAGATTTCATTGAAATTGGTGAGCTGATGGCGCACGACGCGTTGGATAGAGAAGAGTCGTGCGGCGGCCACTTCCGGGTGGAACACCAAACGGAAGAGGGTGAAGCATTGAGGCACGACGACGAGTTTGCTTACGTCTCTTGCTGGGAGTACCAGGGAGAGGATAAGGCGCCGGTGATGTACAAGGAGCCGCTCGACTACGAGTTCGTGGTTCGCCAACAAAGAGACTACAAGTCCTAACTGATCGATCAAATTAAAAACAACAATCATGGATAAAGATATCAACATAAAAGTAAAAGTTTGGCGTCAGAACGGTCCAAAGGAGAAGGGGTATTTTGAGACCTACGGGTTGGAAAAGATATCGCAAGGAAGCTCTTTCCTCGAGATGCTGGATATCCTCAACGAGAAGCTCATTAACGAAGGGAAAGAGCCGGTTGCGTTTGACCACGACTGTCGCGAAGGTATTTGCGGGATGTGTAGCCTCTATATCAACGGGCACCCACACGGGCCGGACCGGGAGATCACGACCTGCCAATTGCATATGCGTAGCTTTAACGAGGGCGACACCATCACCATAGAACCGTGGCGCTCGGCCGGGTTCCCGATTATCAAGGACTTGGTGGTGGACCGTACCGCGTTCGATAAGATTATTCAGGCCGGTGGATACGTGTCGGTCAATACCGGCGGGGTACCGGATGCCAACGCGATTCCGATCCCGCGCGACGACGCCGAGATGGCAATGGACGCGGCAGCCTGTATCGGCTGCGGTGCCTGTGTGGCGGCTTGCAAGAACGGCTCGGCGATGCTATTCGTGGCCGCGAAGGTGAGCCAGCTCGCGCTCCTGCCACAAGGGAAAGTGGAGGCCACGCGAAGGGCTAAATCGATGGTGGCCAGGATGGACGAACTGGGATTCGGGAACTGTACCAACACCGGAGCGTGCGAGGTGGAGTGTCCCAAGAACATCTCCATCAGCAACATCGCTCGCCTCAACCGCGAGTTTATTAAGGCCAAATTCAAGGATTAAACGTCTCTTTTACATAATCACTGAAAGCGTTCACTCTCTCGAAACAGGGAGGAACGCTTTTTTCGCCTATTGGAACAGTTTACCCCCTCTTACAAATATTTAACAACCAATTCCTAGTTTATTTTGTTTAAAGGGTAGTATATAACATAATATATACTGAATAACGTGTACAATTAAACCATTTTTTACCTAAACAGATGAAAATGAAGACAGAAAAATTAGTCCGGGGTAGCATGATCCTGCTGATCTTCGCCCTATCGAGTGCCCCACTTTTCTCACAGGTTAAATTCGGGGTGAGAGCAGAAGTTGGATTAAATAATCCGAGTTTCAACACCGAAGCGTTGCAGGTGGATAATATGACTTCCTACAGCATCGGCCCTTCCATTGAAGCGCTGTTTCCGTTCGCCGTGGTGGACTTTGGAATAGAAGCCTCTTTGCTCTATAATGATAACCGAATGACAGTCGCTAACCTCACCGGTGAAACAGACGGCCCGGAAGAGGACGTTTCTAACCGTTACCTGAACTTGCCGCTTAACGCGAAAGTAAAACTTGGACTGGGTGGACTCCCACTGAAGCTGTTTGCAGCCGCGGGACCCTACGCGGGATACCTGATCTCGGAAGGAGAAACCATTCAGGAGATTGGAGATAATATTAAAGCCAAATCGTTCCAGGCAGGAGCAAATATCGGCGCGGGACTGGAGATCTTGAACATGATACAGGTGGGCGTGAACTATCGCGTGCAGCTGACCGATAATTACGCGGCAGACACCCCTAACTGGGAGGATCCTTTAAATGGAAAAACAGACAGTTGGAATATCACGGCAGCCATCTATTTTTAACGTAACAAGGGTTGATGTATAGCTGACTATGTTTGTTGATGTAATCTTGCCGCTCCCGTTCTCGGAACTGTTCACTTACTCCGTTCCGGAAGAGATGCAGCAGAAAATGGGGCCGGGCCATAGGGTAATTGTCCCATTCGGAAGTAGGAAGTATTACACGGGAATTGTTCGGCGTTTGCATCAAGATAAACCCGCGCATTTTGAAGTTAAAGAGATTCACTCTTCCCTCGATTCGCACCCTGTGGTGTGCGAACAGCAACTGGAGTTGTGGGAGTGGATCTCTTTTTACTATTTATCGCCTTTGGGGGACGTTTTTAAGGCCGCGCTTCCCCCTTCAATGAAACCGGATGGGCAGAAGCAAAAAACAGCTCCCCGCACGGAAACTTATCTTCAACTAAACGAAGCTCTTGATGCTGCCACTGTCGCAATGCTGATAGGGAGGGCAAAAAAACAACACGCGCTTTTGGGCAACCTTAAACAGTACCTTTCCACGAATCAACTGGAACTTGTTCGCAAGAAAGATGTTACACGCTTCGGAAATTACTCTCCCTCGGTACTAAAGGGGTTGTTAAACAAAGGGGTGCTGCTGGAACAGGAAATGGAAATGGATAGGAGGCCACCGGAGCATGATATGGAGGCATCTCGTGCACCCTTCCCGCTCAACAACGTGCAACAAGAAGCATTGAACGCCATTTTGGACAGTTTTACGCGACAATCGACCTGCCTCCTGCACGGAGTTACCTCCAGCGGAAAGACCGAGATTTATGTCCACCTCGTGGAAACATTCCTCGCAAAGGGAAAGCAGATACTCTATCTCGTGCCGGAGATCGCGCTCACGACACAGCTTACACGACGGTTACGATCGGTGTTTGGCAATAAAATGGCGATCTACCACTCCCGGATCAACGACAGAGAGCGTGCTGACATATGGCAAAAAATGCTTTCGGACGAGCCGTACGACATTATATTGGGAGTTCGGTCATCCCTTTTTTTGCCTTTCCGGCAGCTGGGACTCGTTATCGTGGACGAAGAGCACGAAACAAGCTATAAGCAACAAGATCCTGCTCCGCGTTATCACGCACGCGATACGGCTATAATGCTGGGACACATCGCGGGGGCCAAAACGTTATTAGGGTCCGCCACACCCTCCATTGAGTCTTTTCATAACGCACGGAAAGGAAAGTATGGTCTCGTAACGCTAAACAAACGTTACAGCAACTTGATGATGCCCGAGATAGTTATCCACGACACCCGCGATTTACGGAAGCGCAAAAAGATGAAATCATTGCTTACGCCGGGCCTTATCGAAGAGATGAAAAAGGCTTTATCCAACGACGAGCAGACGATCCTCTTCCGTAACCGCCGAGGATTTTCCGCTATGGTGGAATGTGCGCAGTGCGGATGGATTCCAAAATGCAGCCGTTGCGATGTGGCATTCACGTACCATAAAAAGGGGAATAGGCTGATCTGCCACTATTGTAATACCTCACACGTGTTGATGACGGAATGCCCCACCTGTAATCAACAAAGCCTGAAACCTCTCGGTCAAGGCACCGAGCGACTCGAAGAAGAGGTGTCTTTGCTTTTCCCGGATGCGACTGTTGATCGGATGGATACCGACACTACCCGGGGTAAGAAGTCGCTGGAGACGATTATTCATGATTTCCAGGAGAATAGGATACAAATATTAGTGGGCACACAGATGCTCTCGAAAGGGCTCGATTTCGAAAACGTGCGGGTGGTGGGTATTATATCGGCCGATTCGCTTCTTAATCATCCCGATTTTCGTTCGCACGAGCGAGGGTTTCAACTGATGATTCAGGCCGCCGGCCGAGCGGGCAGAAAGCACCGGAGAGGGGTCGTGATTATTCAAAGCAACGACCCTCATCAGCCTGTATACGAGTTTATTCGGAAAAACGATTTTGAAGCGTTTTACCATTCTCAACTCGGTGAAAGGGAACTCTTTCATTACCCTCCATTTTACCGGCTGATACGCGCGGTATTCCGGCATAAAAATGGCGAGCAGGCAGAAGCAGCGGCATCACGATATGCAAACTTGCTTAAACAGTTGCTTCACGAACGAGTACTCGGGCCTAATATCCCGGTAGTGGGAAGGGTACAAAATTACCATATCCGGGAAGTATTACTAAAGCTGGAGAATAGCTTACCCACTCGGCAGGTGCGCAACTTGCTTAAAAAAGCAGAAAAGGAGCTGAGAAGAGACCCGCGATTCCGATACATGATCCTGTATTACGACGTGGATCCGGTGTAATTCTCGTGAAAAGGGAACAAAAAAACCGGCACTCCTCTCGAAATACCGGTCTTTACATGTTAGATAATCGCGTTGAGCGATTCTATTTCATTTCAATTTCTTCTTTCAGGTCGATTTCGTTTCCATCTTTGTCGTAAAACACGTACTGTAGGAATCCTAAATTCTGATCAGGAATGATCCGAATCCCGGCATTAAATTTTTTCCTCCATCTGTACTTCAACGAAAAGAGACCTTGCTGAACGTAGGCTGCTACATATGGGTGGATGTGCAGGCTGAATTTCTTCACTTTTAATTTTTTCACTAAATAGTCGATTTTCCCCTCCAAGGTATCGGTGAAAAGGATCGACGATTTTATTTTTCCTTTACCAAAGCAAGTGGGGCATACTTCGCTTGTGGCAACTTCCATCTCCGGGCGTACACGCTGTCGTGTAATCTGCATTATCCCGAATTTACTCAATGGAAGAATGTTATGCTTGGCACGATCTTTCGACATCAACTCTTGCATCTTCGAGAGCAGCTTGTTCCGATGCTCCCCCTTGTTCATATCGATGAAGTCGATCACGATAATGCCTCCCATATCCCTCAATCGCAGTTGACGGGCAATCTCCTCTGCAGCAGCCACGTTCACTTCAAATGCGCTATCCTCTTGGCCGAGTTTCGATCTATTTCGATTCCCGCTATTCACGTCAACCACGTGCAATGCCTCGGTATGTTCAATAATGAGGTACGCGCCGTTCTTGAAGGTCACTGTTTTGCCAAAGAGCGATTTCACCTGTTTGGTGACGCCGAAGTTATCCAGAATAGGCAGTGCGCCTTTGTACTCCCTGACAACATTTTTCCTGTCGGGTGCAATGACACGGACATATTCAGCGATCTGCTTCGACACGTCCCTGTCATTGACGTGAATCTGCTCGAAAGAGGGACTAAAAATATCGCGTAGCAGGGCTACAGTACGTCCGGTCTCCTCGTAGATGAGCGACGGTGCCTTGGCCTTCTGTATCTTGCCGATATTGTCTTCCCATCGTTTTACCAGTACTTTTAGCTCCGCGTCGAGGTCTGCCACTCGTTTGCCTTCAGCGTTCGTTCGAATGATCACACCGTAGTTTTTAGGCTTGATGCTTTGAACGAGTTGACGCAACCGGGCGCGCTCCTCACGCGACTTAATCTTCTGAGATACCGACACGCGATTAATAAAAGGTATCAACACCATGAACCGTCCGGCAAATGATATTTCAGCCGTTAGCCTGGGCCCTTTAGTAGAGATGGGCTCCTTGGCTATCTGTACCAACACCTCCTGTCCAACCTTCAGGACATCGGAGATGGAACCTTCTTTGTCGATATCGGGTTGCAACTTCATTTTCTGAAGCTGCGGAATCTTTTTTTTGTCTTCAACATGCTTCTGAAAGTTCAGAATCGAGTTGAATTCAACCCCCAAATCCAAATAGTGAAGAAAAGCGTCCTTTTTGTGCCCCACATTCACAAATGCTGCGTTTAGGGCGGGCATCAGTTTTTTCACTTTGCCCACGTAGATGTTTCCAACCGAGAAAGATTCGTCTTGACTCTCTTGCTGTAGCTCTACTAGTTTCTTGTCTTCGAGCACAGCGATAGTAATTTCCTTGGGTTGAACATCTACAACAAGTTCGCTTGTCACAATTGTTCGTTTTTAATGATTTAAATAATATTTCACGGGTTTCTGTCGTCACAACAGAAGAAATGTTCACGCTTGAACTATTTCCCTTCATATGCAAAGAACAAACTTAATGCCCGTGAGGTTTTCTTAAGTTTGTTCCTGTACATATAACTGTAAAAAATGCTACGGGCCTATTTCCTCTTCTTATGCCTATTTTTTCTCAGTCTTTTTTTACGCTTGTGAACAGACATCTTATGCCGTTTTCTTTTTTTTCCGCTTGGCATTTTATCTTTTTTTTAAATTAAAACTTAGCCTCTTTTACCTGGGCAACAAAGGTTTTTGCCGGCTTGAAAGCAGGTATATTGTGCTCGGGAATGATGATGGTGGTGTTCTTTGAAATATTACGTGCCGTTTTCTGGGCTCTTCTCTTAACGATGAAGCTTCCGAAACCTCTCAAGTACACGTTTTCATTGCTAGCCAACGAATCTTTCACCACTTCCATGAACGATTCAACCGTTGCCAGTACCGACGCTTTGTCTACTCCGGTATTTTTTGCAATCTCGTTTACAATGTCTGCTTTAGTCATTTTATCTATATTTTAAATATTAATAATAATATCGTGAATTGATTAGTAAAAATTTGGACTGCAAATATATAGCTTTTTTTTTAACGTGAGAAATAAATAGAGTGAATTTTTCTGTTTTTCACATATTTTCGAGTAAGCTGAACTTTTTAATGTAGATTCGCGGGGTAGAATCAAAAAAGTTTATGGAAAAATCAACATTAATGTCGCCCATCACTCGGCATTTATTAAATTGGTATAGAGCAAATAAACGCGACCTCCCCTGGAGAGGGATTACCGATCCTTATCTTATTTGGGTTTCGGAAATAATCCTACAACAGACCCGAGTAGCACAAGGATGGGATTATTACACGCGATTCACACGCCGGTTCCCCGACGTGCATTCGCTCGCGGCTGCTAGCGAAGAGGAAGTCTTAAAGATATGGCAAGGGCTTGGCTACTATTCCCGAGCACGAAATATGCACGCGGCCGCTCTAGATATCACGAACCGCTTTAAAGGAAAATTTCCTACACGATACCAAGAGATCCTTTCGTTAAAGGGGGTGGGTGAATATACCGCGGCAGCCATATCGTCCATCGCGTTTAACATGCCTTACGCGGCAGTAGACGGCAACGTGCTGCGAGTGTTTGCCCGACTATTCGCGATAGAGGAATCCATTCACGCCGTGAAAGGAAAAAGAGTTATCACAGAGATCGTACAGTCGCTGCTACCACCCGAAGACCCGGCCTCCTTCAACCAGGCAGTCATGGATTTTGGAGCCCTCGTATGCACTCCCCTGCAACCGGAATGCATCGATTGCCCACTCCAAGGATCCTGCATGGCTTACGCGAGAAACGAGGTGGCTAATTTCCCAGTAACAAGAAAAAAAACAAAAGCGAGGAAACGATACTTCAACTATTTCTATATTGTAGATAATGGTTTTACTTACATTACGCGAAGAGAGGAGCAAGATATTTGGAAAAACTTGTATGAGTTCCCACTCGTGGAAACACCGCTGCCCATCGATATCAACCAGCTGGCTGGGAATAAAGGATTCCGGGAGCTTTTTGTTGATACTCCACAGATGACTATAGAACCACCCTCTTCATTGAAGCACGTGTTATCGCATCAGATAATCCACGCGTGTTTCTATCGGGTAAAACCCCTTGAGGAACACCCGTTCAACGCACCGGAACACTTCATTCGAGTTCCACACGATCAACTGGAGCATTACCCGGTCTCTAGATTAATAGGTAAATATCTTGAATTGGTGGACGATTCGCATGGAGAACTGCAAAAATATGCTTAATTTTGCTTCAATAGCAAAATTGTTTTCAAATCAAAAATTTTCAGATTATGTCGGTGAACAAAGTTATTTTAGTAGGAAACGTGGGGAAAGACCCGGAAATGAAGTATTTTGACAACGATGTGGCCAAAGCCAGTT
>Ga0209075_1002680_pt1 | contig 15493 bp, 11 predicted proteins | sample Stecom2011_FD_187523 | JGI IMG/M metagenome (GOLD analysis project Ga0209075, IMG submission 187523) | Agricultural soil microbial communities from Utah to study Nitrogen management - Steer compost 2011 (SPAdes) (version 2) | ecosystem: Environmental > Terrestrial > Soil > Agricultural land... | reverse complement strand
AACCAAGAATTTTTCTGATCTGGAGAAAAATTCCGATGCAGCTATTCAGGCCGAAATAGATCGGTTGAACAGTATGAACAAAGAACTGGCAGGAAAATCGTCACGGGTTGCTGAACTGGAAAATATGCTGGAAGCACAAGATAAAAGTCTTCGCAAACTGAAAGAAACATTGTCCAAAGCTTTGTTTGAATTTGAAGGAAAAGGGTTGACCGTAGAACAAAAAAATGGAAAAGTGTATGTGTCTATGGAAAACAAACTACTTTTCCCGTCGGGAAGTTGGGCAGTAAGCAATTCAGGTCGTGTTGCCGTAGAACAATTAGGTTCGGTACTGGCACAAAATCCTGATATTGCTATTTTGATTGAAGGACATACCGACAACGATAAAATTGTTGGAAATCTGGGTGGTGGAATTACCAACAACTGGGACTTATCAACCAAACGCGCCACGGCAATTGTAAATATCTTGGAGGAAAATTCACAGATAGACAAGAAAAACCTAACGGCAGCCGGAAGAAGTGAGTTTTCACCTATTGCAAGTAATACTTCCAACGACGGAAAAGCCAAAAACAGAAGGATCGAAGTGATATTGACTCCAAAATTAGACGAAATTTCTAAAATGCTGAACGAAATTTAAAACTAAAATCCCGGAATTTCTGGGATTTTTTTTCGAAAATAAAGAATTTCTTGAAATCGACTATCCCCGAGGCAAGCCTCGAGAAATTCTTTAGATATAAAATTAAACAACAACTAAAATAATTTTTTAATGATTATTATGAACGAAAGCTTTCAAAGTAAAATTTATGAATTTGGATTAGACATTTGGATCAAAACAGGTGTAAACACAGACACAGCTCATATTTTCAATAGTATTGCCCTAACTATTGGATTGTTTGCCCTACTCTATGGATTGGATTATCTATTGCGCCGTATTGTAGTGTTTATGGTTATAAAAGCAGTACGTCGAAGCAAAACAAAAATCGATGATTATATGATCCGGAATCGCGTACTGAAAAATGTCTGTCGTTTGATTCCTTTGTGGATTGCTTATCAGGCATTTCCTTTAATATTTACAGGATTTCCGCAATGGACATCCACTATGCAACAGTTTACTGGAGTACTGATCATTATCACGTTTGTGGCACTTTTCCGTTCTCTGGCAGGTACCTTTAAAGATGTTTTGTTAGATAAGAAAAGTTTTGCAGACAAACCGTTAGACAGTTATTTTCAAGTAGTTTCCATAATTCTTTATGTCATTGGGGCTGTTCTCATTGTTACGCATCTTTTCGGAATTTCTCCACTTACTATCTTAGGTAGTTTCGGAGCGGCATCTGCTATTGGAATGTTAGTCTTTAAAGATACTATTTTGGGCTTGGTAGCAAGTATTCAGGTATCAGCAAACGATTCGGTACGTGTAGGAGACTGGATAGAAATGCCTAAATACGGTGTGGACGGTGATGTATTGCAAATCAATCTGAACAATGTACGGGTTCAAAACTGGGACAAAACCATTGTGACCATACCGACCTACACTTTGATGAGCGATTCCTTTAAAAACTACAGGGGTATGCAAGCCTCTGGTGGAAGAAGAATCAAGCGGTCTGTGAATATCAAACTCGGATCGATTCGATTTTTAGAAATAGAAGAAATAGAAGATTTAAAACGTATTAAACTTTTAAAAAACTACATCGGGCAACGCCAGCAAGAGATTGCAGAATACAATCGCACCCATATCGACGACCCGACGATGTTGGTAAACGGACGAAGAATGACTAATATTGGTTTGTTTCGAGAGTATATCAGATTGTATTTATTGAATATTGCAGATACCAACAAACGCCTTTCGATGATGGTGCGCCACTTACAACCTACTGAACACGGATTGCCTCTGGAAATTTATGCTTTTGCAAACACCGTTCAATGGGTAAAATATGAAGGAATTATGGCTGATATATTCGATCATGTCTTATCTGTGGTACCTTATTTTCACTTGGAAGTTTTTGAATTACCCAATTCTAAAGATTTTCAAGAATTGTTAATTGCTCAATATAATGAAACGAAGCAGTCTGAATAGATTGTTGATAATTTACTACCATTAACCCAGTAGGAATATAACATATTTGAATTTACAAATAACGGATAAACAACTACTTATTGTTGAATAAATTTATGTTATAAACCTGTCGGGTTAATGTGTTTTGGTAACAAATGTTGTTTTTATAAGAGAAGCCAACCAATCTTTGCCGAACCAATCTATAAAATCCTTTATTAAAACAATTCGTTCCGAAGTATGGGAATTTCCTCTTTCGCCCAATATATTGAACATCAAATAAAAAGCGACGAAAGCAGATATTTTTATTTAAAGGTATTACGTAGCAAACAATAACTTGGCACACTAAATATCAGATTTATATCAAAGTTTTTAAGAACCTATTTTGTTGACTTTTAATCAATTACGACTCTTATCGTGTACTAAGTAATTTATTACAAAATATTTCCATTGATGGATTTATTTGTAATGATAAACTTATATTGGAAATCATAATGAAATTAACCTTATCATAGAAGAAATATTATATTCCAAAACCAACGGTGTTGAATTTATATTGTTTGAAGATGACAGTTGGTACAAACGTATGGAGTAAAACAATAACCTCTCATCCCTTCACATCCAACACATCTCTCAAAGCATTTCCTATCATCATAAAAGAAACAACCAACAAGCACATTGCAATTCCGGGTATCAAGGCTAAATAAGGTTTTCCTAAAACGATATAATTGTAATGTTCTTTGATCATTCCGCCCCAACTTGGCACAGGTACTTGAGCGCCTAATCCCAAAAAGCTCAAACCACTTTCTACCAAAATTGCTGAAGCAAAATTAGCTGCCGAAATCACAATAACCGGTGCTAAAATATTGGGTATAATATGTCTAAAAACAATTCTTCCGTCCGAAAATCCCAAAGCACGCGCTGCTGTGACGTATTGCATTTGTTTCACGCTCATAACTTGTCCACGAACTACTCGGGCTACTTCCACCCACATTGTCAATCCTACGGCAATGAACACCTGCCAAAAACCTTTGCCCAAAGCTAAGGTTATCGCAATGACCAATAATAAAGTAGGAATCGACCAAATGACATTGATTAACCACAGAATCATTGTATCTATTTTACCTCCGTAATAGCCCGCGGCTGCTCCTAAGGAAATACCGATAACCAACGAAATAAATACGGCTACAAATCCAATGGAAAGCGAAACCCTTGCCCCTACAATCAATCGGCTGAGATAATCTCGCCCTTGTGTATCGGTACCTAACCAATAGGTTTTGGTTTTAATAAATTGGTTTTGAATCTCGGTTTCATTTTGTGTTGGAAAAACACTTTTCAACACATATTTTGTCTGTGCAGTTTTCGAATCCACAGAAAATTCCTGATAAAATAAGGTGTCGTTTTTAAAGTTATAAGAAAGTACCGGAATCGTTTCTGTGGTAATAGGCTTACCAACAAAATAATCTTTTACAGAAAAATTGTTTTCAGCAAATGGAATATTAATGGTTTGCACCGTAAAACCAGGACGTTGCGCACTAATAGTGACATCTCCGTTATTTGCATTTTTAGTATTGTCAGGAGCAATAATATACGCAAAAACCGCTATGAGACTTACCATTAATATAAAAACCAAAGAAAAAACGCCCCAAGAATTTTTGCGGAATTTTTGGAACGTTTTTCTGTTTGCCGAAACAAATTTTTTAAACACCTTGTTCGTTTTTTTTAACCGTTTTTCAAATCTCTTAAAACATTCACTGCTTCTTCTACATACAAATCGTTGTTGAGGCTTTTATGCCAACGCACTCGTTTGTTTTCAAGAATAGTATCTGTTGCAAAAGCTTCTATTTCATAAGGCAAAGATTCAAAAGTCAGATCGCTTTTATAATCTTTAAGAACATTAAACTTCTTTGTTTGTTCTTCAATATGCTTTGATTTAGCTACATAATCTTCGTATCTCAGCGGAAATGTATAATCATCTTGCTGCTCCTTAACCCATTTGGCACTTTCGTCAAGTACTAAAAATTCTTCCTTTTCAGCTACTCTTAATTTACTTTTTTCAACAATAGGACTCAACTCATTACCAAATTTTTTATAATTTGCCTGTTCTATTTTATCCCAAGGCATAGCATTGTCGTTATCGCGCTCGCCCGTATCGATATACAAAAAACGGTCTGGAAGGATCACATCGCTCTCCACTCCTTTTAACTGCGTAGATCCTCCGTTTACCCGGTAAAACTTCTGAGTAGTGAATTTAACGGCTCCTAAATCCCCGATTTTTTTATTTCCAAAACGATTGAGATCTAATAAATTCTGAACTGTTCCTTTTCCAAAAGAGTGTTTAGACCCCAAAACCAATCCACGATTGTAATCCTGAATAGCAGCAGCAAAAATCTCAGAGGCCGAAGCGGAATAGTTATTAATCAAAACCACCAGTGGTCCATCCCATTGAATTTTATTATCTTTATCGTACAATACATCTCGAGAACCATTTTTTGTTTTTACTTGAACTACCGGTCCTTGTTCAATAAACAAACCAACCATATCAACTACAGTTTGCAAGGATCCACCGCCATTGCTACGCAAATCCATAATGACTCCTTCCACGTTTTGCTCTTTCAGATATTCAAGCTCTTTCGCTACGTCTTTAAACGCATCGCGATTATCTCTGTTTTCAAAACTGATATAAAACTTAGGCAAATGAATGATTCCGAATTTACTATCCTCAGTCTGAATAATAGAAGATTTTGCAAAGGTTTCTGCAATCTCAAATTTATCCCGGATAATCGAAATTATTTCGATGGTTCCGTCCATCTTTCTAACGGTCAGGCGTACTTCGGTATCTTTTTTACCTTTAATCATTTTGACCACTTTTTCCAAACGCATTCCAGAAATATCCACAGCTTCTTCCTCGCCCTGGGCTACTTTCATTATTACATCTCCGTTTTCCAATGCACCTTGTTTCATTGCAGGTCCGCCCGGAACAATTTCGGTAATCTCTACATATTCCTCTTTCTTACGTAAAACCGCTCCGATTCCTTCCATTTCTCCTGCCATACTTTCATCAAACCTTTGTTTGTCGTCTGGAGCAAAATAACTGGTGTGTGGATCATATTGTTCTAAAATCGTATTGATGTAAACCGACAGCCATTCATCTCTTGTGAACTCTTGAAAACGTTCAAAAAAATCATCCAATGACTTCAAAACACTTTCACGGGATTCCTTTTCCAATTCTGCAAATTCCTTTTTAGGTTCTTTGTTCAAAGTATCGTTTTCCTGTAATTTTACTTTCGACTGAACACTTGACAAAACACTTAATTTCAATTGCTTACGCCACCGTTCTTTAAGCTCTTTACTTGACCCTGCAAACGCTTGTTTTTCATAATCGGTATCAATATTCTCCTCTACAGAAAAATCAAAAGGTTGCTCAAGCAGTTCTTTATAATAAACTTGTGCTTCTTTTAAACGTTGTGCAAAAACAGGATATGCCGTTTCAAAAAAATCAATTCTCTGTTTTTTGAATTCGTCATCAATCGTAAATTCGTGCTTTTTGAACAAATCTACATCAGACTGAAGCAGAAAACGTTTGTTGGAGTCGAGGTTTTTTAGAAAATCTGTATAAACTTTCTGTGAGAAATCATCGTTTAAATCTGTTGGTTGATAATGAGCGTTTTGTAAAACATAATTAAGGATACCTAATAAAAAGGTTTCTTTATTTGGATCGGGTTCGTTGAATTTTTTATTTGGAATAAAGCTCCACAATGCTGCAGCAAGTGCTACAACAATCAAAATAATCTTATAATTTCTTTTCATAAATTGCCAAATAGCATTCATCAATAAATTTTCATCTAAAATAACTAAAAATTGCCGATTAGAAGCGCATACAAAGAAATAAAGTTTTGTTAAGGCTTTTTAATACCTCTTTTCCCTTCTATAAAATTGATTTTCTAAAATTGAAAATACGCAAAGGGCTTCCTATCCCGAAGCTACTTTAAACGCTCTCTAATCAGATAAATATAAACGGGGAAGTGATCACTAAATCCGGGTTCCCCACTCATCTGATTACGCAAAGGATATCCTTTATACTGTCCAGATTTTTGGATTAAAAATGGTTTGTTGAAAATTCCGACTTTCCAATAACGAAAGCTTGAATAATCTTTTCTTAAAAGTGGTTCCGAAATGATGATCTGGTCAAAAATATCCCAAGCGTCGCGGTAAGCAATGGTGCCCAAGCCGTCTTTATACAGTTGATAAGTCGGATTAAAAACATCGCCCGTTTGCACTTCATCCCGTTGCGCTTTAGCATTTAAAACTTCTTTGACCGATTTATTGTAAGGACCATCGTTCAAATCTCCCATCGTAATTATTTTTGCTTCCGGATTGATTTTATACAAAGAGTCAATGATTGTTCGGTTCAAAGCTGCTGCGGCTTCTCTATTCGGACTGCTTCGTTGCTCGCCACCTGAACGCGACGGCCAGTGATTTATGATAAAATGCATTTCTTCGCCGTCAAGCAAACCTGTGACCAACAATTGATCCCGTGTATAAATGCGTCTTCCCCTTCCATTGTTTGCATCTTTATATTTCGGATTAGAAGCATCGTAAATATACAAAGGTATGTTTTTGGAACTCGTAGGTTTAAAATGTTTCATTTGATACAGCAATCCAACATCAATTCCTCGTCGATCCGGCGAATCGAAATGAATAATACCGTATTGTGCCTTTTCAAGCAATGGCATAGAAATCATATCTTCTAAGACCGCTTTATTTTCAATTTCACAAACACCTAAAATGGTGGGCATATTGGAATGTTCTCCAGTTCCAATTTCAGAAATTGCCCGACTTAAATTTTCCAGTTTTTGTCGGTATTTACGCGTATCCCATTTCCTTCCTCCTTTTGGTGTCCATTCTTCGTCATAGATTTTTTCATTTCTAATGGTATCAAACAAATTTTCTAAATTATAAAAAGCAACCGTATGAATTTCATACGACTTTTGTTGCGCCTGTACAAAAGAAATTGAACAGAACAACAGCATTGAAATAACAATCTTAAATTTCATATCAAACAATTATTTGCCCAAATTACGAAAAAATTCTTTGAAAAAATAGCAATTACTTAAAAAATAACTATATTTACAGTGTATAAAGTTTTTTTGGGAAAAACTATATACTTATTTAATTGTTTGTTTATGAAAAAATTATCGCTTAGTCTTGTACTAATGCTTTGCTGTCTGACAGTTTGGGCACAAAGCAATGAGTTGCAAGGAACTGTTGTAGATTTAAAAACGCAACAGCCTTTGGCAAATGCCACTGCAACCATTATCAACACCAATTTATCTGCAACTACGGATTATGAAGGTGCTTTTGTACTTTCCAATCTTCCAGAGGGCGACCAGCTCTTATTGGTCACTCGGACAGGTTATGTTCAAAAGAGTTTTATTCTGAAAGTTGCAACAACTGAAAACATTCATCTTGGCACTATTTCCCTCGAAGAAGATTTTACGGCAGAACAGCAGTTAAGCCTGATTACTCTTACCGAAAACGATTTAGGCGATGACAACTCAGGTTCAGAAACTACTTCTGGTTTATTGCAAGCTACCCGAGATGCCTTTCAGCAAGCTGCTGCATTTAATTGGGGACAAGCACGCTTCAGAATGCGAAATCTGGACAACGAATATGGTAACATCTACATCAACGGAATTGCGATGAATAAAATTTTTGACGGTCGTCCGCAGTATTCCAATTGGGGAGGCTTAAATGATGCCACCCGAAATCAAGAATTTACATCAGGTTCACGACCAAATGATTTTGGTTTTGGCGGAATTTTAGGTGTACAAGCAATGAACACCCGCGCTTCATTTATGCGTACCGGGACGCGATTGTCCTTTTCGGGTGCCAATACCAATTATAACGGTCGAGTGATGATTAATCACGGTTCGGGTGTCAACAGAAATGGCTGGGCTTATGCAGTTTCAGCTTCTTATCGAACAGCAAACGAAGGTTTTTTTGAAGGAACAGATTATGATGCAAAATCGTTCTTTTTATCTATTGAGAAAAAATTCCGTAAGCAAAGTTTAAACCTCACAGCTATTTATGCTCAAAACAGTCGAGGTAAAAATTCGCCTAATACTCAGGAAGTTATTAATCTGATGAATTACCGATACAATTCTTATTGGGGAATGCAAGAGGGTAAAAAACGAAACTCCAGGGATAAAGATGTAGAAGAACCATTATTTATCCTGAGCCACTTTTGGAATATAAATGAAAAATCGAGCTTAAACACCAATGTTGCTTATCAATTCGGAAAAATCTCTAATTCTCGTTTGGATTACAATGGAACAAACAACCCCGACCCTACTTATTACAGAAATTTACCCAGTTATGAACTTAACAGACACGATACTTCTGGAGAAACTCCGGTATGGACCCCAAACCTTGACCGAGCAGAACAAAATCGTAAAGATTTCTTAGATAATTCTCAAATCAACTGGGAGCGAATGTACCTTCAAAACAGGATCGCCGGAAGAGCGGTCTATGCTCTTTATGCCGATGTAATGCAAGACAAACTTTTTACTGCCAATACGTTATTAAACACACAGCTTTCTAATATTGTTGGTTTTAATACTGGTCTAAACTATCGTAAGCTGTATTCAGAAAATTATCAGGAAATGTATGATTTGTTAGGCGGTTCCTATCTTTTAGATACCGATTCTTTTTTGAAAGACGAGTTTAAAGACGCCGACCTCAACAATCCCAATCGAAAAGTATATCAAGGCGAACGTTACGGCTACAATTATATTATGCACGCCAACGTAGTGGATTTATTTACCCAATTTAAATTCAATTTGGGAAAGTTTGATTTTTATCTGGCGCAAAATATTTCCTACACTGATTATCAAAGAGAAGGGCTGTATAAAAATGCACTTTATGAAAACGCTTCGTATGGAAAAGGAGAAAAACTGAGCTTTAAAAATTATGGTTTTAAAGGAGGAGCGACTTATTTCCTTTCCGGGCAACATCTTTTCAATTTTAATGCAAGTTATTACACCAAAGCACCTTCCATCCGAAACAGTTATTCCAATTCACGAATCAGTGACGCAACAGTACACGGTCTGACCAATGAAACCGTTTTGGGAGCGGATTTGAGTTACATCATTCGTACACCAAAATTAAAAGGGCGTATCGGTGCTTATTTCAACCAAATCAAAGATGCTACAAAAATTGCCTTTTTCTATGCTGATGGAATTGATGTGGATATGCCCGATACCAGCAGTGATTTTGTGTCCGAAGTGACTACTGGAATCAACAAACAAGGTATGGGTCTGGAAATGGGTGCAGAATACCAAGCAACCAAAACAATTAAACTAACGATGGCAGCAAATTATGGACAGGCAATTTATTCCGACCACGCACAAGTGTATTTGAATGTGGACGGTAGAAGAGAGAGCGGTTTGGAGCCAATGGTCAATCACGGAACATCGTATATTAAGAACTATCGTATTCCGGGAAGTCCGCAACAAGCTTATTCTTTGGGGATTGAATACCGAGATCCAAGTTATTGGTGGATCGGTGCCAACGCCAACTTTCTTACCGATTTGTATCTGGATTTTGCAACCATACTCAGAACCAATAACTTCTTTTCAGAACCTGGACAAAACGGAACTGCTTTTCCGGAAATCGATCATAACATAGCAAAGAATTTATTGCAACAAGAAAAGTTAGACGATATTTTTCTTTTAAATATTCAAGGCGGTAAATCGTGGAGAGTTAAAGGAAAAACCATTGGCTTCTTTGCTGTGGTCAACAATGTTTTAGGTTTGGAATACAAAACAGGAGGTTTTGAACAATCGCGCAATGCCAATTATCGTGAACTGCTTCAAGACCACGCCAGCGGAACCAGAACATTTGGTCCAAAGTATTTTCACGCCTATGGTAGAAATTACTTTGTAAGCCTTTATATCAACTTTTAACATTTAAGATATGAAACATATAAAATACCTTTCGATGGCTGTTCTAAGCGTTTTTTTAGTTCTTGTTGGCTGTTCTCCAGAAAACAATCAAGAATTACCACAGCATCATCCTGTTATTTATTTTGAAGATTTTCAAGGAATTATAGATGACACTTTTGACGAAACTATCTTCCAGAACTATATCGAAGTCGGTTCTAAAAATTGGTTTGCCAATTCGTATCAAAAAAACGGATATTACGAATTTTCTCCTTTTAACAGTGGCGAAAACTTAAACATCGCTTGGTTTATAACACCAGGCATCAATTTAGATGCAGCCAATGCTAAAAGACTAACTTTTGAATCGGCACAGCATCACGTGGTCAACACAAAAAACAATCATTTAAAAGTGTTGATTTCCACAAATTTTACAGGAAATGTCGGAACAGCAAATTGGACAGAAGTTCCTTTTAAAACTCCGGAAATAGGCGCAGAAAATAATTATGATTTCTTTTCATCGGGAATTGTGGATTTAAAAGCTTTTAACGCAACGATTCACATTGCTTTTAAAGCCACTGGAGGAACAGGAAATAACGTTTCTGGCGCCTATATGATTGACAATATTAAAGTATTTTAAACATCAAAACAATGAAAACAATTCAATACACTTTTATAACGTTTATGCTGGTTTTCGGTTTATTAACCTCTTGTGCCAACAGCGATGATGTAGCTGCTCCTGAAATTGAATTTCACGTAGCAACAGCAACTATTACCTTAGAAGAATTGTACGAAGAAGCTTCCACAGAAATTCAACAATATCAAAACAATGATATTTTGGAAGCTTATGTTTCCTCGAGCGATGAAAGTGGTACTTTTTATAAATCGGTTTCTCTGCAAAACAAAGAAGGAACTTTGGGTTTTTCGATTCCGGTAGATATGTACAACATCAACACTTATATAAATCCGGGAAGAAAAGTATATATTTATATGCAAGATTTATACTTTGCTATCAACCACAGTTCCTTAGTTATTGGCGATTTATATCAGGAAACAAGTGTTGGAAGAATGCGTCCACAGGATTTTTATAGAAAGGTTTTCCCGTCAAACGAAGTCGTTTCTGAAGAGGCATTGACACAAACTGTAACTCTGGCACAGTTAAAAAACAACCGATACCTCAATCTGTTGGTAGAAATAGAAGATGTTCAGTTTGCCGAGGCTGCAATAGGAAAACCATTTTACGACCCCAACGCTTTTAATCTTGGTGGTGCCACCAACCACAGATTGACGGACGCCACAGGTACTATGATTTTCAGAACTAGTGCTTATGCCTCTTTTGCAGCACGAATTGTTCCTCCAAACAGCGGTACGATTAGAGGTGTTTTGACCAAGTTCAATGCAGATTTTCAGTTTATGGCACGTACTTTTGATGATCTTCAACTAAATCAACCCCGCAACAGAGCTTCAACTGCTATTGGCGGTGAAAATAGGACATTTAATGTAACTGTAATGGAGGATTTTGAAAGTTTTACAGCAACTTCTGACACACAAACAAGTTTTCCTAATTATGGAAATGATTATTCCTATGGTGGAAGATACTGGGCTGTACGCTCGTTTGACAATAATAAATACATACAGTTGACTTCTTTCGGAAACAACACCCTTACAAAAAGCTATTTTATTGTTCCAGTGCAGCTAAACGGAAACAACACTTTTTCTTTTGAAACCAAAGACGGATATTACAATGGTCCTGTTTTGAATGTGTATTATGTATCTGAAAATGATTATACTTACGGAATGTTTATTGATCCAATTTCGGGAGGATTTACTGATATAACCAATGAATTTAATTACTCAAAAAACACAACCGATGGTTATGCCGATTATTTTATGCCCAGCGGAACGTATGCATTCCCAAATAATCTGACTGGAAACGGCTACATTATTTTTGAATATTCGGGTTCAGCAACGCTCACAACTACTATTCAATTAGACAATATTAAATTTGAATAAAAAGTTGTTTTTTTGTATTTTTACGAGAACTAAACAGCCTTTTTTATATGAATATCCGCCTTGCAACAACCAAAGATCTTGACCTAATTGTACAAATTATTGATGCTGCCCGACAATTAATGCAAAAAAACGGTAATACCACACAATGGATCAATGGTTATCCGTCAAAGGAAGTACTCTTAAACGACATTCTTTTGGAACACGGTTTTGTATGTGAATACAACAATAAAATTGTTGGTTATTTTGGTTTTTTAAAAGGAAATAATCCCGAACCAACCTATACATTGCTTGAAAACGGCGCTTGGTTGAACGAAATGCCCTATGGCGTGGTGCATAGATTAGCTTCAAACGGAACGGTAAAGGGCGTGGCAAAAGCTTGTTTTGACTATTGTTTTTCACAGATTGAAAATGTAAGGGTCGATACGCATCGAGACAATCAACCGATGCAAAACTTTCTTAGAAACTATGGCTTTAAACACTGCGGCACGATTTATGTTGCCGACGGAAGTCCAAGAGATGCTTTTCAAATGGAGGTTAACAACAGCTAAAACAATTTGCATAAATACACCTTTTAAAATCTGTTTTTTTATGTATCGCTATTGTAACTAATTCACTAAATTCGTACCTACTATAAAATTCAAACTATTAAATATGTTTCGTTTAAAATTAAAACCTTTGTTTGCAGCAGCATTCATTGCTTTGGCTGCAACTTCCAATGTATCAGCTCAAGACGATTTAATCAATAAAGTAAAAGCTAATCAAAGCGTCAACAGTAAAGAACATTTTACGTTTACAGATGTTATTAATTTAGAGAATACTTCGGTTAAAGACCAAGGATCTTCGGGAACGTGTTGGTCTTATTCTGCCAATTCTTTTTTAGAGTCTGAAATGATTCGTCTTGGAAAGAAACCGGTAGAATTATCTCAGATATTTACAGCGAGAAATGCCTACATTGAAAAAGGAAAAATGTATGTTAGAATGCACGGTGCTTTGACTTTGGGAGAAGGCGGTGCATTTCACGATGTGACCAATACGTACAAAAAATACGGAACTGTTCCGCGTTCGGTTTACGAAGGATTGAATTACGGAACCAACCGCAATCAAATGGCTGAAATGTCCGGGATTTTGGAAGCAATGTTGGGTGCTATCGTAAAAAATCCGAATGGAAAACTGACTCCAAACTGGGAAAAAGCATACACTGCTGTAATTGATGCTTATTTGGGTGAATACCCTGCTGAATTTACTTACGAAGGAAAAAAATACACCCCACAGACTTTCGCAGACAACGTAATTGGTCTGAATATGGAAGATTATATAGAAGTTTCTTCTCTGAAAGAATATCCGTATTACTCTAAGTTCACGTTGTTGGTGCCTGACAATTGGTCGTTTGATCAGGTGTATAATGTAAAAATGGACGAAACTGTTGAGATTGTTGATCACGCATTGAAAAACGGGTTTACTGTAGCCTGGGCAGGCGATGTTTCTGAAAAAGGTTTTAGCTGGAAAAACGGTGTAGCCTATGTTCCTGAGATCGATTTTTCTCAAATGACCTCAGCACAAAAAGCAAGTATGTTTAACGGTCCTAAGAATGAGAAAAAAGTCACAGAAGACGAACGTCAACAGGCATTTGACAACTACGAAACTACCGACGATCACGGAATGCACATTGTAGGAATTGCAAAAGATCAGAATAATAAAGAATACTATATTGTTAAAAATTCATGGGGTGCATCCAATGATTACAAAGGCTATATGTATATGACCAAGGAATACATGAAGTACAAACTAACAGACATTATGATTCACAAAGACGCATTGCCTAAAAACATTTCTAGTAAACTCGGGATCTAATACTTGTTAAAAAAGTTCTGCGTTAAATAATTCAAGAAAAGAGTTGCAACTGGCAACTCTTTTTTTATTTTTGTGTAAAAAAGAACTATGGACAGTCAGAAAATTCAAGAAGATTTAGGACGAATGGAACAGTCAATAGAACTGATCATTTCCAAATTCATAGCGTTTGTTCCCACCTTGCTTTTATCGTTAATGCTGTTTTTTATTGGATTATTTTTAATTCGTATTGCCTTAAAAATAATAAAGAACCGTTTTGAAGCCCGAAACATCAGCCTTTCAGTCCGAAGTTTTGTCATTTCCGTCATTAGGTTTATCCTATACGCTTTATTAATTTTGATGGTTGCAAACAACCTGGGCGTGCAGACAACAGCTATTCTTGGAGCATTGTCTGGACTTATTTTGGCAATAGGTTTGGCATTACAAGGTTCGCTTTCAAACTTTGCTGGTGGGATTCTGATCTTACTTTTTCGTCCTTTTGAAGTTGGCGATTATATCGAAAACAATTCCGGTACTGAAGGAACCGTCGAAAAAATAGATTTGTTATACACCACATTGACAAATTCACAAGGAATTAAAATCTTTAGTCCCAACGGTGCACTGGCAAATTCAGTAATCAGTAATTTTACCAAAGTTACTACCCGAAGAATCGAATTTCAATTAGGAATCAGCTACAGCGACAATATTAAAGAAGTGAAAGAGGCGATTGAAAAGCGATTCGCTCAAGATAATAGAATATTACAACAACCCAAACCCGATGTGTTTGTAAAAGAATTAGCTTCAAACAGTGTGATTTTAACGATACGGGTATGGGCAACCAAAGCTGATTTTGGCACTCTTAATTTTGAATTGCAAGATATAGTAAAATCAGCTGTTTACGATAATGGATTTACGAATCCGTTTGTGGCACCTATTAGAGTAATTAATGAAAACAGAGAAGAATCAGAATAGTTTTTCTCCAAACTTTATGCGATTACATAATCTTTGTAAAAGTCTTCAATTTCATCAAAAATTGTGAGCAGTTGTGTGGGGTCATCTTCGGTTACCAAACGTTGACGATGTGCTTTAAAACCGTGAATTCCTTTAAAATAATTGGTATAATGACGACGCATTTCCACAATTCCCAGACGTTCGCCTTTCCATTCCATCGACCAGATTAGATGATTCTTAGCGGCTTCCAAACGGTCTTCCATAGATGGTGGAAGGAGGATTTCTCCTGTTTTCAAATAATGTTTGATTTCATTAAAAATCCAAGGGTAACCAATCGCAGAACGTCCAATCATCATTCCGTCCAAACCAAAACGCTCTTTGTATTCTTTTGCTTTTTGAGGCGAATCAATATCTCCGTTACCAAAAACCGGAATTTTAATACGGGGGTTGTTTTTAATACGTTCAATATGCGTCCAATCGCTATGCCCTTTATACATTTGGGCGCGGGTACGTGCGTGAACGGTTAAAGCTTGTACGCCAACATCCTGCAAACGTTCGGCAACTTCGTCAATGTTGATTGATTCATCGTCCTAACCTAAACGGGTTTTTACCGTCACAGGCAAACTGGTCCCCTTGATCACAGCATTGGTCAGGCGAACCATTAAGTCCACATCTTTCAAAACACCAGCACCAGCACCTTTTGAAACCACTTTTT
>Ga0209075_1002679_pt1 | contig 15502 bp, 10 predicted proteins | sample Stecom2011_FD_187523 | JGI IMG/M metagenome (GOLD analysis project Ga0209075, IMG submission 187523) | Agricultural soil microbial communities from Utah to study Nitrogen management - Steer compost 2011 (SPAdes) (version 2) | ecosystem: Environmental > Terrestrial > Soil > Agricultural land... | reverse complement strand
ATAGGCCTCCTCCGGATAGGGATAGCTGGTGAGGGTGGCAAAGGACTTGGCATAGAGGGCTGCTGTCAGGGAGCGTCGCCAAAACTCTTCCAAATACCCTGCAGGTGTATCCGGGAAACGGTTGAAGACCTGCTGCATGGAGAGCGTAATGACGATAGTCTTCAGGGCTTCAGTCCCCAACACCCGTATGGCGTCCTCAATTCCCGTCACCCGGCTGCATCGGTTGTGAATGGCAGCTTGGGCGGCGGCGACCAGCTTACCGGCCAGAAAGGCATCCAGATTCACCTTGGCGACCAGGTCCTGGAACGATTGGGTGGGATCATGGCTGGCCCGAATGACTTCCAGCATGACATGCGGCAATACCGGCAGCCGGTCTGACTGGAACTCATTCGGCAGAGGAAGGCGTTGAGGCATCATCATGGGTGATATAGGCGAACGGTTAACATCGCAGCTGGTCCAACGGCTTTCGTCCGAAACTGGTTTTGATCCCTAGGTTTGCTTTGTCCACAAGTCTGTCTTGTCCACTGGTAGGTAAGGAAAGCCTAGCTCAAGAATGCCGGCTGGGCCGGAGCTGCAGGAAACTATAAATGTTTTTTGTCAAAAATGATAAGTTGTTCATCTTTTGTAGGGCAAGAGCTGTGGTATAGCCATTGGGAGCATATGGAAATTGAAGATAACCTGTTAGGTTGTCCAGAAATTATTTCCTTGCTTGGGTTAAATACGCCCGTGCGAAACCACAGCCAACCTTGCAACCACAGCCCGTGGCCTTGAAAGTTTATGTCTATATCCAGTGTGAAAAAGCAGCCAGTTCCAGGAGGGATGATCTCTCCCGCACCCACCCGCATCGTTGCCGTGACCAGTGGCAAGGGGGGAGTGGGCAAGACCAGTATCAGCGTTAACCTGGCTGTTGCGCTTGCCCTGCAGGGGGCCCGAGTCTGTGTGGTCGATGCGGATACAGGACTGGCCAATATCAACATCCTGCTCGGCCTGGCTCCTCGCTATACGCTGGAACATGTTTTCAGTGGCGAGAAACAACTGGCGGATATCCTGTTGGCCGGGCCGGGAGGGGTGGACATCATTCCCGGAGCCTCGGGGCTGGCGGCCCTGGCCAATCCCGAGCCGGTCGATCAGCAGGCGCTGATCCAGGGCTTGGGCCAGTTGGAGCAGCAGTATGACTACCTGCTGATCGATACCGCCGCTGGTATCTCTGCCAGTGTGCTGCACTTTGTGGCCAGCGCCCAAAGTGCGCTGGTGGTGATCACCCCCGAGCCGACCTCGCTCACGGATGCGTTTTCACTGTTGAAAGTCCTGTATCAGAAAGGCTATCGGCGTACGGTGCAGGTGGTGGTGAATATGGTGGCGGACTCCCGTCAGGCTTGGCGGATCTTCCAGCGCTTCAATGGCGCGGTGGAAAAGTATATCGGTCTGAATATCCAGTGGCTGGCCTGCATTCCTCGGGACGAGGCGATGCGGCGGGCCATCATGGCCCAGAAGCCGGTGGTGCTCACCGAGCCGGGCCAGCCGGTCTCTGCCGGGTTTGGGACGCTGGCGGAGTTGCTGGCCCAGTACTTTAAGGAAAACCAAGTCCCTAACGCCGTTTTCAGTCGTTATTGGCAAAGGGTGCTCCAGCGTACGGCACAACACAGGGCTCCAGGTGCCCGTCCCGGCCAGGCCAAGCCTCAGCCTGAAGCGTCAGCGCCCTCGGCGAGCCCCGAGGCGCGCTGGCTCCAACTGCGGCGGGAATTGGTCAGCCTGATGGCTTTGCCTGGCGTGACGTCTGAGCAACGCCTGCAACTGTTCAGGGAATTGCTGGAGGTTGCCGGCCAGAGCCTGGGCCCTTTGCGGGCAGAGCTGGTTTATGACTTGTTGCGGCAGGTGGAACCCGCCGAATTGACGGAAGATCAGCGGCAACTGTTGGAGATCGAGGGGGCGCGCTTGGGACTGGGCAGACGTTCAGTCCCGCTCTTGGGCGCGCCTTCAAGCTCTAAGGAAGTGCCCCGGATTGATCCGGTGCCCAGCGCTCCCCAGAGTCGCAAGCATGGCTTTGACGAGTCCAGGTTTGGCAGCCAGGAAGAGCTTTTACAGCGTCTCAGGGAATCTTCCGCAGGAGAGCCCCTGGCAGCCTTGTTAGCATCCTGGGCCCAGGTCTCCCCGTCTGATCCTCAGCCGTTGGAGAAAGGCGCGGAGTGAATGTGCAGGCTTACTTATTGTTCACTTGATTGCAACACAAGTTGCGTAATAATCAGGCTGTGACTACCGGCACGACAGGTTGCTGATCCAGTCGTAGTTGGGGTGTGATGTCCATTGCAGAATGACAACATGCTGCTCCCGAATCCCTGTATGTGTGCGGAGTCATATTCAGAAATGTTGCAAAATGTGAATAATTACTTGCTGCTTGCGCTAATCAGGCCTGGATTAACAAGGCTTGCACCAAAAAGACGGTAGCGACAACAGCAACAATTGGTCTAGTCAATAATAACGGGCACTTTTAACCGAGTGGCATTCTGGTTCCAGGACCGAGCCAACTGTCACAGAAAGTCGGGAAAGGCCCACCGGATAGGAGCAAGGTAGAATGACTAAGGCAAATGAATATCCATCAAAGACCCGTTCGGCACTAGCGGGTAAGCATGTGCTGATCACCGGCACAACGGGATTTGTCGGCAAGGTTCTCTTGGAAAAGATCATGCGTGACGTGCCGGAAATCGGCGGCGTCCATCTCTTGATCCGCCCCAGCCAGAAGTACCCCCAGGCGACAGACCGATTCACCCATGAAATCGCCTCTTCTTCCATCTTTGACCTGCTCAAGCAGGAATCGCCGGCCTACTTTGAGGATTTTTGCCACAACCGTGTGCACTGTGTCGCCGGAGAGGTCACCGAGCCCCTGTTTGGCTTGACGGAAGAGGAATTCAAGGACTTGGCCAGCCGGGTGGACGTGATCATCAACTCCGCCGCCAGCGTGAACTTCCGCGAGGAACTGGATCAGGCTCTGCTGATCAACACCCTGTCCCTCAACCAGATTATGAGCCTGGCCCGCGCCGCAGGCGATATTCCCGTGGTACAGGTCTCCACCTGCTATGTAAACGGCTACAACCAGGGCGACATGCGGGAAGAGAACGTGGTGCCGGCAGGCCGTGCGATCCCGCGTCATTCCACCCAGGGCTACTTCCTGGTGGAAGAGGTGATTGCCCGCTTGCAGCGGAAAATCTCCCGGTTGCGCCAGAAATATCCCGCTGACTCCAAAGAACTGAAGCAAAAGCTGATCGAGCTGGGAATCGAAGAGTCCAACCGCTATGGCTGGAACGATACCTATACCTTTACCAAATGGATGGGCGAGCAACTCCTGATGAAGGGCTTGGCCGGCAAGACCCTGACCATCCTGCGTCCGTCCATTGTGGAAAGCACTCTCAAATCGCCCGTTCCCGGCTGGATCGAAGGGGTGAAAGTGGCAGACGCCATCATCCTGGCCTATGCCCGTGAGAAGGTGACTTTCTTCCCGGCCAAGACCTCTGGCGTGATTGATGTGATTCCGGCGGACCTGGTGGCAAACGGCATCCTGCTCAGTGCCGCAGAAGCCTTGTTGCAGCCCGGCCAGCATCGCATCTATCAGTGCTGCTCCAGTGGCACTCAGCCGATCAAGCTGGGCGATTTCATCTCCCACATCCAGCAGGAAGCGTTGGAGAACTGGAACAAATATGACCGCCTGTTCTATCGTCGGCCGCAACGTCCCTTTATTCCCGTGGACAGAACCCTGTTCAATGCCGTGATGGGGGCTGCTCGCCTGCCACTGCGCGGACTGAATATGGCGCGGGATCTCCTGGGGCTGAAGGACCCGATGCCGTTGCTGGATAACTTTGAAACGGCCATGAACCTGGCGACCATCTTCTCGTTCTATACCGCGCCGAGCTACATTTTCCACAACACCAAACTGATGGCGTTGGCCGAGCGGATGGGCGAAACGGACCGGGAGCTGTTCCCAGTTGATGCCCGGGCGATCAACTGGAAGCAATACCTGCGTGAGATCCACCTGGCCGGCTTGCAGAAGTACGCGCTGAAGCCCCGCAAGGTCTACCAGCTCGACGCTAACAGCCGCCGCAAACAACGGGCTGCCTAAGAGCTTCAGGCTCTTCGGGTTTCCCTTAAAGGCTTGCCCAGCTTATTGAGCGGTTTGGGGCAAGCCTTTATAATGCGGCCCACTGGCGCCGGAATAGCTCAGTCGGTAGAGCAACTGATTCGTAATCAGTAGGTCGCAGGTTCGATTCCTGTTTCCGGCACCATTCCTGTCAGCAAATAAAAGTGGTTCGTTTAAAGTCCTGGAGCTGCTTGAAAGACGAACCTGCTGCTTTTGCGTAGGTCGCAGCCCTGGGCGGGCCCGTTCGATTCCTGTTTCCGGAACCATCTAAATCAAGGACTTAGCGCCCTTGAGATAGGGCGCTTTTTCAAAACTCCCAAAAATATTCCCAATACATTCCTGCCCGCTGGAGCTACTTCTTTTAGCTTTTGTGTCATGGCAAACCAACTGGATCTAAATCGCCTTAAGTGGGTGAGGCGATCTCTTGGCTATTACTTGAGGCAGGCGTTGATTCCCCGTCACAGGCAGGAGAGGGGGAGGCTGATCTCTCCGACAGGATTTGGGATAACAGACCGTGGGTGAAAGGGGCTTAATGAGCTGAGATGGCTTTCAAGGCGGCATCCGCCAGAAAGGCCGAGCGGCTCTTGATTCCATGTAGCTTCACATGTTCGTCAATTTTGCGCACGACAGCCCCGGGCAGTGTGACATTTACTTTTTCAGTGGCGCCTAAATATGGCGTAATATCAATCTCGATCATCCCCCAGCCATAGCCAGCAAAGTCTGGATTGGAGCGGTGCTTGTTGATCGGTTGGGGGAGGGGAATCTCAGCGCCTTCTTCCGCCAGTTCTTCCAAACGAAGATGGGCAACTTCCACAGCGGCCCGGTAAGCTTCCTCGAAAGTGTCCCCAGCAGTGACTGCATCGGGAATATCAGGGATATGAATCCCTATCGCAGTGTTTTCGTCACCCCATTCAATAGCAATTGGATAAGGATCTTGTGTGGCTAGGCGCACAAACTTTCATCCAGATAAGCTACAGCGCTTCTCCCCATACTGAGGCCGAGTCCGCATTTGGCGGCAGTGGCGCTTGCCGGTCTGGGGCCTGACGATCATAGTGATCGGTTTCAAAGGCCATGTATGGCTTGTCGATACTTGCAACAGGAGTGCCCATGCGATACCTGATCCCCTCCCTAAGCCTTGTCCTGCTCAGTAGTGCTGTCCATGCAGATCGTTTAAAACCCACGCCGGAGCCTGGTCTGTGGCAGGCAAACACCACTTCCGTGGTTAACGGCCAGGATATGCTGAAAGCCTTGCAGCAGTTGCAAGAAGAGCTGGTTGCCAGCCAGCCCGAAGAGCTTCGGGCCATGATGCGGGAGGCCATGGATGATGAGGAGCCGCATGACTCAACATTCTGTGTATCCCGGGAGGAGGTGGTCGCCTTTACCCAGCCAGAGAACTGGCTGCGTGACTTGCAGGAGGGTCTGCTTGAGCACTGCGAGGCGCCAACGGGACAGCTTGAAGGCTCAACCTATTCATTCAAGGCAAAATGCAATGCTCCCAAGGGGGGCTTTATTGGTGAAGTCACCGGCGAAATGCGCATCATCAATTCGAAAAAGATCCTGACCGACATCCGCAGCGTGGGCGTATCCCGGGTGGATCTGGCAGGTTTTGGCGGTGCCGGTGTGCATGAAGAGCCGGTTGAGGCCCGCCAGACGGAGGAGTTCCTGTGGCTTGGCTCCGACTGCGGACCTGCCACGGACTGAACCAGGATCAGACTCTGGCCACAGATCTTTTTGCGGTAATGGAACTGTTGCAGCCCTAAGCTGTCTGATCCCCTGCGGTTATGGAGAGGTGCTACTTTTTTCCGTTAGCCGCTCCCGGTTTTCACTGGGCTGTAATGTCCCTCTGGGACGATTCCATGGTTTCTTGTGATTCCCTGGCTGTACGCCGCAACTTCTCCCGTCATTGTTGGCAATCGTCGACTGGAAGTTGGCTGGTGTGCTTGCGACGCTCTTTGTTGCCCCATCAATCAACTGAGCCTCAATTTCTGTCACCGGTCAGATGAGGGTTGGCCAGGGGCTTTTGTTTTTGATGGGTTCCCGCTTCGCCATAACTGTTCCAAGGTGGATTCAGCGTTGTGGGAGGGGGCAAGGTGAGTGGTGCGTCACTTAGCGTTATAGCCAAAAGCCGGGGCCAGAGAAAATAAGATTTATGAGGAAAAAATAGGTGTATCGCACCTATTGCAAAAAGTAGAATGATCGTTCACTCTATGCTTCCTTTTCTGTTTCCAAAGCACGTCATCATGTGCATATCCCTGAATGAGGTTTGTCATGTCTTCACGTAATTCGCTGTCCCGTGCAGCTTTAATTGGACTGACGCTGGGCGTCGTTGCGTTGTCGGGATGTGGACAAGGAGAGCAGGCCGCGTCTCAGGCACAAGCCCAGGCTCAAGCTCCCGCGCCAGAGGTCACTGTGGTGACCATGAAGGCGGAGCCCGTCACGCTCACCCGCGAACTGCCAGGCCGTACCGCTGCATCCCTGGTTGCTGAAGTGCGGCCCCAGGTCAGCGGCATTATCCAGAAGCGCCTGTTTACCGAAGGCAGCTTTGTGGAGGCAGGCCAGCCCCTGTACCAGCTCGAAGACGACACTTATGTCGCCACGCTGAACAGTGCCAAGGCTTCTCTGGCACGGGCCAAGGCAGTGCTGGAAAGAGCCCGTATTACCGCTCAGCGTACTGCGGAACTGGTGAAGATCGATGCGGTCAGCCAGCAGGAAAATGATGACGCCCAGGCTGCCTTGCTGCAGGCGGAAGCAGAAGTGAAAGTGGCAGAAGCTGCTGTGGCTAGCGCTCAGGTAACGCTGAACTACAGTCGGATTACCGCACCCATCAGTGGCTTTATCGGCAAGTCCTATGTCACCCAGGGCGCTCTGGTTACTACCAACCAGGCACAGGCCATGGCCACGGTGCACAAACTTGATCCCATCTATGTGGATCTGTCCCAGTCCAGCAGTGAGCTGCTGCAGATGCGCAAGGCCATTGCCGCAGGCAGCCTCGAGCGACTTGAAGAGGTTCCTGTCACCATCCTGCTGGAAGACGGCAGTGAGTATGAGCATTCCGGCAAGCTGGCTTTCTCTGAGATGACCGTTGAACCTTCTACGGGCAAGTTTTCATTGCGGGTGGTCGTCCCCAACCCGGATCGCCTGTTGATGCCCGGTATGTACGTGCGGGCCAATGTGGGCACCGGCATTCGTCAGAATGCCTTGCTGGTGCCCCAACAGGGCATTGCCCGTGATCCTCGGGGCAACACGTCCGCCCTGGTGATTGGCAAAGACAACACTGTTGAGGTGCGTCCGGTGCAGGTGAGCCGCACCATCGGCGACAAATGGCTGGTGGAAGGCGGTCTGGTAGAGGGCGACCAGGTTATCGTTGAGGGCTTGCAGAAAATCCAGCCCGGTATTCAGGTCCGGGTGGTGGAGGCCAATCCTCAAGCCGCTGAACCTACCGACACTGTCGCCAGCGCCACGCAGTAACAGGGGAGCATAATGGCACGCTTTTTTATCGACAGACCCGTCTTCGCATGGGTTATTGCTATCATCATCATGCTCGCCGGCGGCCTGGCTATTACCCAGCTGGCGGTCGAGCGTTATCCGACCATTGCGCCACCCACGGTCAGTATTAGCGCCACCTATCCTGGTGCGTCGGCCAAGGTTGTCGAAGACACCGTCACCCAGATCATCGAGCAGAACATGAAGGGGCTGGATGGCCTTATCTACATGTCTGCCACCAGTGAGAGCAATGGCCGTTCGTCCATTAAGCTGACCTTTGCCAACGGGACTGATCCCGATACCGCTCAGGTCCAGGTGCAGAACAAACTGCAGGTAGCCATGCGGCTGCTGCCCCAGGAAGTGCAACGCCAGGGGGTAACGGTCAACAAGTCCAGTAGCGGCTTTTTGATGGTCGTAGGATTTGTGTCCCAGGACGGCAGCATGGACCGTGCCGACATTTCCGACTACGTCAACGCCAGCCTGGTTGACCCGATCAGCCGGGTGCAAGGTGTGGGTGAAGTGCAGGTGTTCGGTGCCCAGTACGCGATGCGGATCTGGCTGGATCCCAACAAGCTCGATGTCTACAAACTGACCACTGATGATGTGATCGCCGCGGTCCAGTCCCAAAACCAACAGGTGGCCGTGGGACAATTGGGTGGTACGCCCGCCATTGACGGCCAGCAGTTGAACGCCACCATCAGTGCCCAGGGCCGTCTGGAAACGCCGGAACAGTTCCGGGAGATTGTAATCCGTAGCAATGCCGACGGTTCCGCCCTGAAGCTGGGGGATATTGCCCGGGTTGAACTGGGTGCCCAGACTTACGATTACATTACCCGCTATAACGGGCAGCCGGCCACCGGGATGGCAATTTCGCTGGCCACCGGAGCCAATGCCCTGGATACCGCCAAGGGGGTCGAGGCGAAGCTGGAAGAGCTAAAACCCTTCTTCCCGGAAGGGTTGGACGTTGTGATTCCGTTTGATACCACGCCTTTTGTTAAGGTCTCCATCGAAGGGGTGATCCAGACCCTGATTGAAGCCATCATCCTGGTATTCCTGGTGATGTACCTGTTCCTGCAGAACTTCCGCGCCACCTTGATCCCGACTCTGGCCGTACCTGTGGTCCTGTTGGGAACCTTCGGTGTGCTGGCGGCTCTGGGCTTCTCCGTGAACATGCTGACCATGTTCGCCATGGTGCTCGCCATTGGTCTGCTGGTGGACGATGCTATCGTAGTTGTGGAGAACGTGGAGCGGATCATGAGGGAAGAGGGGCTTTCACCCCTGGAGGCCACCCGCAAATCCATGGACCAGATTACCGGTGCCCTGGTGGGGATCGGCCTGGTGCTCTCCGCGGTGTTTGTCCCCATGGCGTTTATGACCGGTTCCACCGGAATCATCTACCGCCAGTTCTCGGTCACTATTGTGTCGGCCATGGCCCTGTCGGTGTTGGTGGCGATCGTGCTGACGCCCGCCCTGTGTGCCACCATCCTCAAGCCCCTGAAAAAGGGTGAAGAGCACGGCACCAAAGGCTTCTTCGGCTGGTTTAACCGTACCTTCGACCGTGGTAGCCGGGCCTACCAGGGAGCCGTGAAGGGCATTGTGCGTCGCAGTGTTCGCTTTATGGCAATCTTCGGCGTGCTGTGCATCGCAATGGTTATGATGTTCATGCGCGTACCCAGCTCCTTCCTGCCGGAAGAAGACCAAGGGGTTCTCTTCTCCATGGTCAAGGCGCCGGTTGGGGCCACCCAGGAGCGTACCATGGAATCCATCATGAAGCTGGAGGAGCATTTCCTGCAAAACGAGCAGGATACCGTTGAGTCCGTCTTCAGCGTGCAAGGCTTCAGTTTTGGCGGTAGTGGGCAGAACAACGGTATGGCCTTTATCAAGCTGAAGGATTGGGATGAGCGCGAATCGCCGGAGATGAGTGCCGCCGCTGTGGCCGGGCGTGCCATGGCCGCCCTGAGCCAGGTCAAGGATGCCTTTATCTTTGCCTTTGCCCCGCCGGCAATACCTGAACTGGGCACGGCATCCGGCTTTGCCTTCTACCTGAAGGATAACGCCAACCTGGGACACGAAGCCCTGACCCAGGCCCGTAACCAGTTCCTGGCAATGGCTGCGGAAAGTCCGCTGCTGAGTAACGTGCGCCCCAATGGACAGGACGATACGCCCCAGCTCCGTGTGCATATTGATATGGAGAAGGCGACCGCACTGGGCTTGGCCGTTGCGGATATCAACTCCACCCTGGCAGCGGCCTGGGGGGGGCAGTATATCGATGACTTCATCGACCGTGGCCGGGTTAAGCGGGTCTACATCCAGGCGGATGCTCCATTCCGGATGGTACCGGAAGACTTCAACCTCTGGTCCGTCCGCAACCAGGCCGGTGAGATGGTGCCGTTTTCTGCCTTTGCCTCCACCTACTGGGAATACGGCTCACCCCGTCTGGAACGCTATAACGGTGTTCCGGCCATGGAAATCAACGGTGAAAGCGCCCCGGGCGTCAGCTCCGGTGAAGCCATGGCGGAGGTGGAACGCCTAGTGGCCCAGTTGCCCTTGGGGATCGGCATGGAATGGACGGCCCTGTCTTACCAGGAGCGGGACTCCGGCTCCCAAACGCCGATGCTGTATGCCCTGTCGCTGCTGATCGTGTTCCTCTGCTTGGCGGCCCTGTATGAGAGCTGGGCGGTGCCCACCTCGGTGATGCTGGTGGCTCCTTTGGGAATTTTGGGAACCGTGAGTGCCGCGGCGCTGATGGGGATGCAGCGGGATATCTACTTCCAGGTAGCGATGCTGACCACCGTTGGCTTGACCAGTAAGAACGCCATCTTGATTGTGGAGTTTGCGAAGGAAAACCTGGAAAGGGGAATGGAGCTGATCGAGGCCACCTTAAGTGCGGTGCGCGACCGTCTGCGTCCGATCCTGATGACCTCCCTGGCCTTTGGCTTGGGCGTATTGCCCCTTGCCGTGGCCAGCGGTGCCGGCTCCGGAGCCCAGCGCGCCATCGGTACCGGCGTTTTGGGTGGAATGCTGGTAGGAACCTTCTTGGGGATCTTCTTTACCCCACTGTTCTTCGTGGTGGTCCAGCGGCTATTCGTGCGTAAGAAGCCTGCGCAGAACCCAGAGCCAACAACTGCCGACGAAGTTGAGGCGGATGACGTCGCGGAATCGGGTAGAGGAGTAGTTGCCCCATGATGAACGCCAAAACCCTGTCTAAGCCTGTTGCCGGCAAGGCCGGAAGTTCCCGCCTGAGTGTGCTGGCGTTGGCCGTCAGCCTGGTGGCGACGGGATGTGCCTCACTGGAGCCGACTCTGCCGCAGGCGGAGCCCGGCATCCGGGCCGAGTGGCCGATCCCGCCGACCACCGAGGAAAACGCCGCGGCCACCTCTGTTGAGTCACCAGAAGAAGCGCAAGCGGTCGCGGATATTGGCTGGCGCGACTTTTTTGCAGACGAGTCTCTGCAAGAGCTGATTACCCAGGCCCTGGAAAATAACCGGGATTTGCGGGTGGCAGTACTCAACGTGGAACGGGTACGGGCCCAATACCGGATCCAGCGGGCAGACCGGCTGCCGTCCGTTGGCGTGACCGGCACCGTGCAGCGTAGCGGTGGGGATAACAATGTGAACCCCAGTGAGCTCTACAGTGTCGAGCTCGGCGTGGCCCGGTTTGAGCTGGATTTGTTCGGCCGGGTGCGGAACCTGAGTGAGGCGGCGCTCCAGCAGTACTTTGCCCAGGAAGAGGCTCGGCGCAGTGCCCAACTCACGCTGATTGCCGAAGTCGCCAATGCTTATCTGACCTTGGCGGCGGATCAGGAACGCCTGAAGGTGGCCCAGGAAACCCTCAAAACCTATGAAGAGTCCTATCAGCTGAGCAAGCGCCGTTATGACCTGGGGGCATTGTCTGCCCTGGCGTTGGCGCAATCCGAGGCCGAAGTGGCCTCCGCTCGGGCAGAAGTGGCTCGTTATGAAGGGAATGTGGCCCAGAGCATCAATGCCCTGAATCTGCTAGTGGGCGCTCCCGTAGCGGAGCAGCAGCTGCCGGACGGGCTGATTGGTCAGGTGACCGGTCTGGCGCCGTTGCCCGCCGGGTTGCCATCCGATGTGCTGTTGCGCCGTCCGGATATCCAGCGGGCGGAGTATTTGCTGCGTTCAGCCAACGCTAATATTGGCGCGGCGCGGGCGGCGTTCTTCCCCTCTATTACGCTGACCGGAAATGTGGGCTTTGCCAGCGATGAGCTGTCGGGGCTGTTCAACACCGGCAACCGCCTGTGGAGCTTTATTCCCCAGGTCAACATTCCCATCTTCCAGGCCGGGCGCCTGCGGGGCGGGCTGGATGTTGCCACCGCCAACCGGGATATCGCCTTGGCCCAGTATGAGCAAGCCATCCAGTCCGGCTTTCGGGAAGTGGCAGATGCCTTGGCACTGACCCAGACCCTGGCCCAGCAGAGTCGGGCCCAGGAAGCCGTCGTGGAAGCGGCCCGCCGTGCCGATAAGCTGGCCGAGGCCCGTTACCGGGCCGGCCAGGACAGTTATCTGGTACGGCTGGATGCGCAGCGGGTTCTGTATGAGGCCCAGCAAGGATTGGTGGCGATCCGGCTCGCAGAGCAGGCCAACCGTGTTACCCTGTACAGGGTTCTGGGTGGCGGCTGGCAGGAGAAAACCCAATGACTCAAAACGCTTCTGGATCAGGAAAAGTCAGCAAGCGCGCCCAGGCCCAACGGGAGCGCATTCTGGCCGCGGCCCAGAAGTGCTTTGTGGAGTATGGTTTTCATGCCGCGAGCATGGCGAGTATCTCTGAAGCCGCGGGCATGAGCCCGGGGCTGATCTACCGCTACTTCGAGAACAAGGACTCCATCATCCTGGCGATTATTGAGCGGCAACTGGAAGAGGGGCGGGCCAATATTGCGGCGTTACGCGCCGACACGGACTTAAAGCCTGGGATTATTGATCTGTTCCGTAGCTGGCAGCAAAACTATCCCGATACAATGAGTGCTCCCCTGTTCCTGGAAATGACCGTAGAGGCCAGTCGTAACCCGCAAATCGCTGAAGCGCTCCAGGCCACCGACGCTGTTATCCGTAATGACTTCACTGCCTGGATGAAGCGTACCTGTGCCAGTAACGGCATTCACTTGTCAGATGAAGAGGTGCAATGGCGGGCGTTTAGCCTGAAGTGCTTCATCGAAGGGCTGGCGATCAGGGCAGTGCGTGAACCTGATCTGGATATGTCTGTTTTGCATAACAGCCTCAAAGCGATGTTGCCGCTGCTATTACCATTGCCTGATAAGGCAGGAGATTGAGCCGGCCGGCTCCGAGACTGGTTGGAGGCGAGATCCCTGTATCGTATGGAATGGTTTAAAGGACTTCTCCTGGGGGGACTTGTTCTTGTCCTGCTGGTGGCATTTCTGCCCGGGTGCAGCGGCTTGCCGTCCCTGGAAGGCCGCAGCGTTACCCGAGTAGACCGTGAAACGGGCGACACCTTCCTGGGGCGCACGGTTCAGCCGCTGATTGCCGCCCATCCCGGCCTGTCCGGTATTCGTCCCCTGCAGGATGCCCATGATGCCTTTGCGGCCCGGGTACTCCTGGCCCAGGTGGCGGAGCGAACGCTCGATGTACAGTATTACATCTGGCGTAACGACATGACAGGCACCTTACTGTTCCACGCCTTGCACCAGGCCGCGGAGCGGGGCGTGCGGGTGCGCCTGTTGTTGGACGACAACAACACCGCCGGCCTGGATCCTATCCTGGCCGCCCTCAATAGCCATCCCAATATCGAAGTTCGGCTGTTCAACCCAATCACCACGCGCAAGTTCCGCTGGATTGGCTACCTCACAGACTTCAGCCGCCTGAACCGGCGCATGCACAATAAGTCCTTCACCATAGACAACCAGGCCACAGTCATTGGTGGGCGCAATGTGGGCGATGAATACTTTGGAGCGACAGAAGGGGTGCTGTTCGCCGATCTGGACGTACTGGCCATCGGCCCGGTGGTCGAGGCTGTTTCCGAAGACTTTGACCGCTATTGGGCAAGCGGTTCCTCGTATCCGGTCGAAAGGATCTTGCCGGCCGTCAGTGAGGAAGTGCAGCGCCAGCTGACGGAAAAGGCAAAGGCCCTGGAGCAGGATCCAGCGGCAGCCGCCTATATGAAAGCCCTGCGCCAGTCGGATTTTGTGCAGGAAATGCATCAGGGAGGCCTGGCCTTCGAGTGGGCCGAAACCCGACTGGTCAGTGATGACCCCGCCAAAGGTCTAGGGCTCGCTGCACCCGAGAAACTCCTGACTGCACGCCTTGCGGAAATCCTTGAAATACCCCAAACGGATGTGGAGCTGGTATCGCCTTACCTTGTTCCCACGGCGGCCGGCGTCAAGGCCTTTGCGGAGATAGCCCGGCAAGGCGTCGCGGTGCGGATTTTGACTAACGCCCTGGAAGCCACGGACGTGGCCCTGGTGCATTCCGGCTACGCCAAGCGGCGCAAGGAATTGCTAGAGGCGGGGATTCGCCTTTATGAACTGCGTCGCGAAGCCGCCACTCCAATCGATGAAGACAAGCACAAGATCTTTGGTAGCTCCGGCTCAAGCCTACATGCCAAAACCTTCTCGGTCGATCGCTCCCATGTGTTCGTGGGATCCTTCAACTTCGATCCCCGCTCCGCAGACCTGAATACGGAGATGGGCTTGGTGATCCACAGTCCCGCCCTGGCCCAGCAGATTGAAGCCCAGTTCAATGACCGCATTCCCTTATCCGCCTACGAAGTGCGCCTGGACGAAAACGGCCAGCTGTATTGGCTGGAACGGCGCGATGGTCAACTCCTGCGCCATGACACAGAGCCCGGCACGACCTTCTGGCAAAGGGCAGGGGTTTATCTGATGTCGCTCCTGCCCATTGAATGGCTGTTATAATGTCGCGTTTTGGTCTGCCCAATGTTTTCGGGTGTATTCCCTGAACATCCATCGGCGCGATGCCGAGGTGTGTTTTCCATTAACGAGGTAATCTGATGAGGTTTTTGGTTCGCACGGCGGCATGGATGTCCGCCCTGATCTTGTTTGCCGGCGGCACCGCCTTTGCCCAGGAGCCCGAGGCGACTGAAGAGGAATACACCCAGGTGGTAGGAACTCATCCCCAGGATCCATGGGAGCGCTATAACCGGGCCGTCTTCACCTTTAATGAAACCGTCGACCGCTACACCCTCAAGCCTGTGGCCCGGGCCTACCGCGCCGTTATGCCGGATATCGGCGAGCGGGCGGTTTCCAACTTCTTCTCGAACCTCAGCGAACCCCGCAACCTGATCAACAACATCCTCCAGGGCAAAGGCGAGGCGGCCCTGATTACCACCGCCCGTTTCCTGTTTAACACCACCTTCGGCCTGGGCGGGCTGATCGATGTGGCCACCAGCTTTGATTTACCTGAACAGGATGAAGATTTCGGCCAAACCCTCGGCGCCTGGGGAGTGGATTCCGGTCCATTTCTGATGCTGCCTTTCCTCGGCCCGTCTACGGTTCGCGATGCCGGCGGCTTTGCGGTGGACGTAGCCACGCCCAGCCTGCGTGATGAATTCGAATCGCCAGAGAAATATTACCTGCTGGGCCTGAAGGCCGTTGAGGTCCGGGCGCGGCTTCTACCTCTGGAGAGCGCCATGACCCAGGGCGACCGCTACTGGCTGATCCGAACCGCATATTTGCAGCAACGGGAATACCAGGTACGCGACGGCCAGGTGGACGATCCTTTCACTGATGACGATGAACTGATGCTGGATGATTTCTAAAATCTGAGGGCAGCACACCATTCCCCTCTCCCAGCTGGGGAGAGGGGTAGGGGAGAGGGCTCGAGTGCTCGGCCAGCACCTGGTTTCTGGTTAGGGAAGAGCCTTCAGGCCCAGTTGTCTCCCCCTTTACGAAAGGGGGAC
>Ga0209075_1002678_pt1 | contig 15502 bp, 14 predicted proteins | sample Stecom2011_FD_187523 | JGI IMG/M metagenome (GOLD analysis project Ga0209075, IMG submission 187523) | Agricultural soil microbial communities from Utah to study Nitrogen management - Steer compost 2011 (SPAdes) (version 2) | ecosystem: Environmental > Terrestrial > Soil > Agricultural land... | reverse complement strand
CTATTTGTTACATATTTACTTAATATTGAGTATTATACAACTGCATCAGCAGTTAGTATATTATCAATCCAATTAACAAAAAGAGATTTTATTTCAATAGCTATTAAAAGAATAATAAGTGGAATAGTTGCAATACTACTATCAGCACTAATGTTTTATTTATTAGGACAAACTTTTTTAGTATTTGCGATATTTTTAATAATCTTTATTTTTGCATCATGGTTTTTTAATGCATCTGAGGGAATTGTTGCAAGTGTCGTTCTTGTTACACACTTTTTAATAGTTAGTGAAATAACATTCGCATTTATATTAGAAGAAATACTGCTTTTACTTATCGCAATTGGTATCGCATTTATAATTAATATGTTTTATCCTGAACTTGCTAAAACATCAATTAAGCGTTCTTTATTAGAAGTAGATGCGATTATTGAAGATGAATTAATAAACATTGTAAACATTTTAAACAATAAAGAAAGTAAAAAGTCAGTAGATAATCAAAAAGAGCTAGATAAAATTATGTCTGATGCAAAACTTATTGATAGAAATATCATTGTTCAAAATGATCATCGCTATGTTACATATCTCTACATGAGAAATATGCAATTACAAACATTATTAAAAATCGAAAACAATATTAAACAAATAAAGATTATTCATAAATATCAAAACTTAATTGCTAACTTTATTAGAAAAGTTAGCGAAAACATTAGTTTTAATAATAATGCGGCATTTTTATTAGTAGAATTAGAAGATTTAAGAGTTTTCTTTATGGATGAACCTTTACCAAAATCAAGAAAAGAATTTGAAACACGAGCAATCCTTTTCCAAATCTTACTAGATTTAGAAAACTTTTTAAACTACAAAATTGATTTTCACTTTAAATACCCTAATTTTATAATTATTGAGGAGGAAAAAAGATGAATATAAAAGAGTTATTTAACGAACATAAAAGAACAGGTCAAGGCTTTACAATTCTTTTAATATTAAGTATATTGTTATTTGGTATTGAATTTTATCCCATCTTATCAGCACCATTTACTTTTAATACTGAATTTGTCTTATTATTAATTTATTTAATAATTGTGACAATTATTAAACTAGCAGTTCCACTTGTTTTAGAAAGAAAAAGAATATCATTTGCAGCCCACTTAACACTTATAGCATTTTTTCTACCAAATTACTTAAGAGATATCTTTTCACTTTCAAATCAAATGGATTTATTTAGTTTTACTACATTACTATTAGGAGTTTTAATGAGTGTTTATGCACTATTAAAACTATATGCTCATAGTAATGAAATTAAAACTTATATATCTAAACCTAACCCAGGTTTATCAATTATATTATTAATTAGTTTAATTAAAGTTTATCTAGATTATAGTTTTGAAACAATGGTAGTTTATTTGTTATTATTCTTTGTAATAATTATTACAACTAACTCAATAGAAATACTACCTTTATCAATATCAATCTATTCTGTTAGTCTTGCAAGTAATCTATATAGATTATTTATGAATACTCAAGCACCAACTGGAGTTTATTTAAATATTATGTTTAGTATAATTATTAACTTAGTAATGCTAGTTTATATTATAAAAATATATCGTGATTATCATAGTTATAACGACAATAATTATACATCATAAATTAATAACACCTCTAAAGGATTAACTTTAGAGGTGTTATTATTAAGTATTTATTAAGATAAAATGTTAGAATTATTCTAACAAACTAGAAAGGTATTAATGATAACAATGGAAAAGATATTTAAATATAAAAACATTTTCAATTTACTAGGTTTAATGCTTGGAACAATCGCATTTGTCAATACACTTGCCTATCAAGGAGTTCAAGCTTTCAGATATTTTACTAATCAAAGTAATTTATTATTTTTATTAGTATTTTTAACAATTTATTTTAAAAAAGATAATAATAAAAACTTTAAAATAGTAGCTTTTATTACATTAATTAGTTTAACTATAACGGGAGTAGTATTCCATTTATTATTAACAGATACTGTGGGTAGTAATAGTGGAGTAATTGAATCTATTTATGATTTAAATAATTTTCATAATTTAGTTACTCATACAATTAATCCTCTTTATTATTTGATATATTATTTCATTTTTATAATTGATAATATAAAAATTAAAGAGTTTTATATTGGTCTAATTCATCCAATTCTTTATTTCATAATTATTTTACTTCTAGGACCGATTACAAACTTTTATCCATATCCATTTTTAGATGTTAGTCAAAATGGATTAGCTGAAGTACTAAAGATGACACTATTAATAATGTTACCTTTAATAACATTTTTTGTAATACTGTTAACGACATTAAAAGATGTTTTAAATAAAAGAATCGATTATACAAAAATAGAGGAAATTTAAGTCCTCTATTTTTTTAAAGTATATTTTTATCTAACAAATAATTTAAATGATATCCAACACCATCATTATCATTATCATGTTTAGTGGTAGAACTTGCAAATGCTTTAGTCTCAAGGGCAGCATTCTTCATAGCAACCCCAATTTTAGCCATTTTTAACATTTCTAAATCATTTGGTCCATCACCAAAGGTAATTAACTTATTTGTATCAATATTATAATAATTTAAAACTTCTTTAAGGGCACTTGCTTTACTTACATTTTTAAGATGAATATCATAAAAAGCAACACCATTAAATTCCCCCCAGCTTCTAGCAACTAAGTCTTTATCTTTAAAGTAACTTTCAAATGTTTCGGTATGTTCACTATTAATTGCTACTGCAATATTAACAATTTCCTCACTAATATTATTAATATCAAAAGTTGCTCTTTCTTTACTGTTTGCGCCATTAAAGACTTGTTCTAATTCATCACTATGGTTAAGTGAATACACTTTGTCAGAGGCATTATAAACAGCAGTAACAATATAATCTTTTAAATTATTAGATAAGTCATAAATTAATTTACTATTAATTTTATGACTAAAAGTTTTACCATTTAAAAATGAAATTACTCCACCATGTAATGTAATCATTGGTGTATTTAAACCTAAGCTTTCATAATGGTCTATAGTTCCGAGATAACTTCTTCCGGTTGCTAAAACGACTATGTGACCCTTATCAATTACTTTTTTAATAGCATCTTTAGTATATTTATTAATGGTTTTATTAGTTGTTAATAAAGTACCATCTAAATCAATTCCAATTAAATATTTCATCAAAATCCTCCTTACACACTTCAATAATTGTATCATAGTAGACGATAATTAACAATTAATCTTATTATATATGATATAATAAAAAAAGAATGGAGCAGATAATATGGTATATTTAAAGTTATTTAATATTGAGTTAACATTTCAACTAATTATGACCTTTTTCCTAGGAGTCCTCTTAGGATTTCTTTTACTTTTATTAATCTATTTATATGCTGTATTAAGAGGGTTAAATAAAGAATTGAAGTTAAATAAAGTCCAAGAAGAAGATATTGATGAAGAAGAAATTAAATGGATGATCGAAGCTGCTCAAAAAGAATTTAAAAACAAAGACAGAAGAAATAAAGAAGGATACACTAAAATGTTAACACGAATATTGCGTGAACTAACTGAGGATATTGCTAAAAAGTTTTATCCAGAATCTCCTTATCCCTATTTAGAACTTACAATTGATGAATCTTTAGAATTGCTCCACTATATTACAAATAGAGTTGATCAATTAATTAGTAATCCAATTATGAGAATGTTTAGAGGAATGACAATTAGAAAAATTGTTGAACTTAATCAAACAAAAACTAAAATTGAAGAAAGCCGAGTTGTAAAAACAGCTCAAAAATCAGGGGTAGCAAAAATTGCAAAATCGGCATTAAAAGTAATAAATGTTGCAAATCCCTTTTACTGGTTCAAAAAAGCAACTATAGACCAAGTAATTAAAATTATAATGGTTAGAATCGGCCTTGCTGTTATAGGGATTACCGGCGAGGAAACGTATAAAATATATTCTAAGAAAGTATTCAATAAAGAAAAAACCATTGATACAAATGTCGATGAATTATATCAAGCGTTTAAAGATGATATAAAAGAGGAGGATTTTTATGATTGATAAAAAGAAAATTACGAGTTCGATTCACAGACCAGATTTTAAAATTTATCAAATTGTAAAATTAGAAGGAATTAAAAAAACAGATAATAAACGTCAAAGTGATCGATTTAGTTCGCCAATTTTTGGAAACAAAGTTCCAGATAAAATTGTTGTTCCTGAAATCCAAGATATTTTAGGTAACCCGGGTAAAAGACTAGATGCATTTAGAGACCAGCCACAAGTAAAAACTAAAGATGATTACTCGGAATTTAATATTATAAACAATGAAACAAGAATACAAGTTTTAGGTGGAAAAAAATATGAAGAAGTTGAAGAAAAACCAAATGTTCAAGAACCAATTGAGCCAAAAAATATTTTAGAACAAATCAAATTTAATAATGATGATAACTTAAACATTGAAGAAGAAAAAGTAGTTGTTGAAAAGAAAAGTATTTATTTAGAGCCTTTACAAAAAGAAGAAGAACCTAAACCAGGAATTGTTAAATCTACTAATTTTTTATCAAAAGCTGGATTTGAAGACTTTGATGGTGAAGAAGAACATAATATTAAACCTAAAGTTGAAGTTAAGAAAACTGTTGTTAATAATCAATCAAAACAAAAATATATTAAACCCGATCCAAAAATATTTAAAATTAGAGAAACTGACACTGAAAAAGAACCACAATGGTTATTAGAACAAATCGATATTATTAATAACACATTAAAAGCCTTTAATGTTGATGCTTATGTGATTGGAAAAACAAAAGGACCAACCGTTACAAGATATGAGCTATCACTAAGTCCAGGAATTAACGTAAATAGAATTAATAGTATTTCTGATAACTTACAAATGAACTTAAAAGCAACCTCAATTAGAATTGAAGCACCAATTCCAGGAAAACCATATGTTGGACTTGAAGTTCCTAACGTAAACCCTGAAATAGTCGCTTTTGGAAATGTTGTAAATACAAAAGAGTTTTTATCAGCAAAAGAACCATTAAAAGTAGCCTTAGGTGTCGATATTGACGGACAAAATGTTTATGTTGATATTGCGAAAATGCCACACGGATTAATTGCAGGTGCTACTAATAGTGGTAAGAGTGTATCTGTTAATACACTACTTGCAAGTCTTTTAATTAAAAATACCCCAGATGAATTAAAACTTATTCTAATTGATCCAAAAATGGTTGAATTAACAGCATATAACGATTTACCGCACTTAATTACTCCAGTTATTACTGAACCAAAAATGGCTTCACAAGCCTTAAAGTGGGTTGTTGAAGAAATGGAAAATCGTTATCGAAGATTTGCTAAAAACAGAAGTAGAGATATTAAATCATTCAACGAAAATGTCGCTTTAAAAAGAATTGATGAAGAAAAAATGCCATATATTGTAATTATAATTGATGAGTTAGCAGATTTAATGAATGTTGCAGCAAGTGATGTTGAAGTTTCAGTTCAACGTATTACACAAAAAGCTCGTGCTGCTGGAATTCATTTAATGGTTGCAACTCAAAGACCAACAACCGATGTTGTTAAAGGAACTATTAAATCTAATATTCCATCAAGAATTGCCTTTAGAGTTTCCTCATATGTCGATTCAATTACAATTATTGATGGTGCCGGAGCAGAAAAACTACTTGGTAAAGGTGATATGTTATTAAAAGAAACAGATCGTTTAATAAGACTTCAAGGTGCATATATTCCTGATGATGAAATTTATGCATTAACTGATTATATTAGAACTCAAGGAGAACCTAATTACTTATTAAGACATGAAGATTTAAATCGTCAAATTAATGATAGAACAGCAGAAATAGATGAAATGTTTCATGAAATTGCTTATTTTGTTGTAACAGAAAATGTCGCTTCAATTAATAGAATTACTAATGAATTTAGTATAGGATTTAATAGAGCCCAATCTATTGTTAAAACATTAGAAGATTTTGGAATTGTTTCAGGACAAGAAGGAACTAAACCTAGAGAAGTTCTAGTTTCATTAACCGAATTAGAAAGTATATTAAACTCATAAAATGAAAACAAGAAAATTATATTTAAAAATATCATTAATACTAATAATGGCAATTGGTGTAACAATAATAAACCAAAACAATTATACGAATTTTGTTAATAAAAACAATGTTTTATTAATATATGGTTTACTTATTAGTTCTTTTATTACGCTCTTTTTTATCAAAGATAAAGCGAAACTAAGAAACGAAATAATTGACTTTATAACATTTATTTTTAATACATTTGTATTTTTATTAATAATAACAACATTTCTTATTATGCCAGCAAGAGTAGATGGCGAATCAATGTTACCCACTTATGAACATGGTGACAGAGTCTTTGTAAATATGTTTAATATAAAGGTAGAAAAAGATGATGTAGTTGTTTATAAGTTAGATAATACGTTAATTATTAAAAGAGTAGTTGCTGGAAAAGGCGATATTATATCAATTGAAAGAGTAGAAGATGGAGATGGATACTATTTGAAAATAAATGATGAAATATATTTAAATGAATATAATCAACATTATTTGTTAAAACCACAAAATGATTTTAAATTATATCAACAAATAGTTGATAATAATAATCAATTAATATTAGAAGAAGGTGAATTTATTTTATTAGGTGATAATGCACTAAATTCTAGCGATAGTAGAAGATCAGGTATCTCAACAATTGATAAGATAGTAGGAAAGGTTATGGGTGGTCTTTTTGGATAAAAACAATAAATTTAAACAAATAAATTGGTATCCAGGCCATATGTTTAAATCATTTAAAGAAATTGATAAAAACTTAAAAATAATGGATTTAATATTTGTCTTAATAGATGCAAGAATACCAAGTTCAAGTATGAATCCACAAATTTTAAAATCATTGAAACATAAACCAACTATTATTATTTTTAATAAAATGGACTTAGCAAACCAAATCAATTTAAATAGATGGATTAAACATTATGAAGATGAAGGTTTTGCATGTCTAGCAATTGATGCTAGAAATGGTAGAAATATTAATAATATCAAAACAAAAGTAAATGAATTATTAAAAGATAAAATAGAACGCACTTTAGCAAAGGGCTTAAAAATTAAAAACTTTAAAGCAATGGTCTTAGGTATTCCAAATGTTGGTAAATCAACACTAATTAACACACTTGCAAACCGCAAAAGTGCTAAAGTTGGTGACAGGCCAGGTGTAACCAAAACTGCACAATGGATTAAAACAAATGAAGGTTTTGATCTTCTTGATATGCCAGGAGTTTTATGGCCTAAATTAGGCGATAAAAAAACAGGCTACAACCTTGCTATTACTGGTGCCATTAAAGATGATATATTACCACTTGATGATGTAGTTCATCATTTAATAACTTTTATGCAAAAATATTATTTAAAAAACTTACAAGAACGCTATTCAATATATATTGAAGAAAATACTGATTTTGTTGAAGTATTAGATATTATAGGTAAAGCAAGAGGAACACTTATTAAAGGTGGAGAAATAGATTATGAGCGTGTTTATACGATTATTTTAAATGATTTAAGAAGTAATCAGTTAGGAGAAGTATCACTAGATATAATATGAAAGAATTTGAAGTAAACTTAATTAAACAAGGAATAACAATTATAGCTGGTGTAGATGAAGCAGGGCGGGGCCCTGTTGCAGGCCCAGTAGTAGCTGCAGCAGTTATTTTAAAAAATGATTTAGAATATAAATATATCAACGATTCAAAAGTTTTAACTAAAAAACAAAGAAAAACTGCTTTTGAGAGAATAAAAAAAGAAGCCCTTTATTTTAGTTATAGTGTAATTGATCATGGATTAATCGATAAAATTAATATTTTAGAAGCAACAAAGTTTGCGATGACAACTGCTATTAACAAATTAGAAGTTAAACCAGAACATGTTTTAATTGATGCTGTTAAGCTCAATCTTGATATTGGTTCAACATCAATTATTAAAGGTGATTTAAAATCAGTTTCAATTGCTGCAGCATCAATTATCGCCAAAGAAATTAGAGACCAAATAATGGATAATTATCATCTAGATTATCCTAATTATGATTTTATTAATAATAAAGGCTATTTAACAAAAAAACACCGAGAAGCAATTGAAATTTTTGGACCATCAAAAATTCATAGAAAATCATTTGAACCAATTAAAAGTTACTATAAATAAAGGGGTAGAATGTAAACTATCTCTTTTTTTAAAGTAAAAATGCAAAAAAATATATATTATAATATATAAGCTATAATCAAGTTTTTTTTACTTGACAAAGATTTTATAACCTATATAATGATAAAGGAAATGAGGTATTTAAATGGCAGATAAATTAATTATAGTCGAATCACCAGCAAAAGCACGGACAATTTCAACCTATTTAGATAGCAGTTATGAAGTTATGGCATCGGTTGGACATGTGCGAGATTTAGCAACTTCTGGACCAGGTGGTCTAGGTTTAGATATAGAAAATAATTTCAAGCCTGATTATCGAATAATTAGAGGTAAAAACAAAATTATAAACGATTTAAAGAAAGCAGCAAAAGATAAAGAAGTATATCTTGCAACTGACCCGGACCGAGAAGGTGAGGCAATAGCTTGGCACATTGCTGATGAATTAGAATTAGATTTAAATAAGGAAAACAGAATAGTTTTTTCTGAAATTACTAAAGATGCAGTTTTAGAAGCAATCAATAATCCGAGAAAACTTGATATGAATTTAGTTAATTCACAAGAAGTTAGAAGAGCAATTGACCGTATTATTGGATTTAAATTATCAAAGTTATTACAAAGTAAAATTAAATCTAAATCAGCAGGTAGAGTTCAAAGTGTTGCTTTAAAGTTAATTGTTGATTTAGAAAAAGAAATTAGAGCATTTATACCAGAAGAATATTATGAAATAGATGCAATATTTAAAGACTTTAAAGCGAACTATATTTTAAAAGCAAAAGAACGTTTAAATAAAGAACAAGCCGATAAAATTGTTAAAGAATCAACTAATCCTTTTATCGTTGATAAAATTGAAGTAAAAGATAGTCCAAGAAAACCCCAACCACCATTTACAACATCAACCCTTCAACAAGATGCAATTACATATCTTTCAATGTCTGGATCAAGAGCAATGTCAATTGCTCAAAGATTATACGAAGGTATTGATATTAATGGTGAAGTAGTAGGTTTAATTACTTATATGCGTACAGATTCAACAAGAATGTCTAATCAATTTGTTGGAGCATCAAAAAATTATATTAAAGAGACTTATGGAACTAAATATTTAGGAACATATAAAACCACAAAAAATGCTAATCAACAAGATGCTCATGAGGCAATAAGACCAACTTCAGTTTATAATACACCAGAAAAAATGCAACCATATTTAGAATCAAGTCAATACCGAGTATATAAACGTATCTATGAAAGAGCAGTTGCAAGTTTAATGAGTAATGCTATCTTTGAAAGAACAAAAGTAGAGTTAAATGCTAACAACAATATTTATGAAGTAAGTGGAGTTAGAGAAAAGTTTGATGGTTTCTTAAAAGTGTATGAAGCAGGCCAAACAAAAGATGTAATTTTACCGGAACTTAAAGTTGGTGACCAATTAAACGCAAAATCGGTTGAAGCAATCAGAAAAGAAACTCAACCTAAACCACGATATAATGAAGCCTCCCTTATTAAAGAAATGGAAAAGCTAGGAATTGGTAGACCATCAACCTATGCACATACTATGGAAACATTAAAAGCAAAAGATCGTCATTATACAACTATGGATAAAAGACGCTTCCATGCAACCGATCAAGGAATTTTAACATCTGATCAATTAACTGAGTTCTTTGAACCAGTTATAAACGTTAATTATACAAAGTCAATGGAAGAATCATTAGACGATATCGCAAACGGTGAAGTTGGAGATGTCAATTTATTATCAAACTTTTATAATAAATTTATTCCACTCTTAGAAAATGCTGATAAAAATATGAAAAAAATTGGTCCTAAAAAAATTGATGAAGCATGTCCGAAGTGTGGTCATGATTTGGTTGAAAGAATAGGCATTAATGGTAAGTTTATAGGATGTAGTAATTTCCCTAAATGTAAATATACAAGAAATATTGAAGAATAAAAAACATTTTTTGACATAAAGACAAAATAAAATTACATATCCTTTACAAATAATTAAAAAAGTGATATTATTAAAATGCATCCAAAAGGATGCTACTTATCCCCTATAAAGTGTGCAACAAGTACACTTTAAATCCCCTTATTTGACTCCTAAGGCTTTTTCTTAGGAGTCTTTATTTTCTAGAGGGTAAAAGTATGTTATAATATTAGTAGTAAAAATAAGGAAGAAGGAATAAGGTATGAAAACATTTAAAGGAAAACCTGTTACTTTAGTAGGCGAACAAGTAAAAGTAGGAGATAAAGTTTCTGACTTTAAAGTAGTGAATATAAATTTCGAACCAACACATTTAAGTGATTTCAAAAACGAGTATATATTAATTAGTGTTATTCCATCACTAGATACAGCTGTTTGTGATTTACAAACAAAGACAATAAATGAAGAATTATTAAAAAATGACAAAATTGATATTAAAGTTATTACAATAAGTAATGACTTACCGTTTGCTCAAAATCGTTGGGCAAATGACGAAGAATTAGAAGGCGTAACAATCTTAAGTGATTACCTACATGGCGACTTTGGACAAAAGTTTGGAGTATTAATGAAAGAAAACAAATTACTAGCAAGAGTCTTTTACGTATTAAACAAAAAACGTGAAGTAATTTTTATGTTAGATGTAAATGAACAAGGTCAACACTTAGATTATGACAAACTATTAAACTTTATCAACGAATTACCAGGAAAATAGTTCCTGGTTTTTTTTCAAACATGCTATAATTATAACTAGCAAAGGAGGAATTAAAATATTATGTTAGAAATAAAAAATTTTACGAAAAGTTATGTCAAAGGTATAAACGCTGCTGATGATATTACATTAACGGTTAATGACGGTGAAATATTTGGATTTATTGGTCACAACGGAGCAGGAAAAACAACAACAATTAAAGCAATCGTTGGCACACTAGACTTTGATCAAGGTGAAATATTATTAGACAATTTAAATATTAAAACTAATCCAATTGAATTTAAACAAAAGGTTGCCTATATTCCTGATAACCCTGAAATATATAATAATCTTACAGGGATGCAATATTTAGACTTTATTGTTAATATCTATAATTTGGATGATCAAAATATTAATGATGAAATTAATAAATATGCTGAAGAATTCGAATTAGTAAATGAATTAAATAATGAAATTAATACTTATTCACATGGGATGAAACAAAAACTTTTATTAATTTCGGCGTTTATTAGAAATCCGAAACTCTTAATATTAGACGAACCATTTACAGGACTAGATCCTAACGCAACTTTTAAAATGAAACAACAAATGAAAAAACTTGCTGAAAGTGGCGCAATTATTTTCTTCTCAACCCATGTTTTAGAAGTAGCAGAAAAATTTTGTGACACAATTGGAATTATTAGAAATGGTAAAATAATGAAAGTTGGTTCGATGCAAGAAGTTAAAGGTGACAAATCATTAGAAAGCGTCTTTATGGAGTTGTTAGAAAATGAATAAGTTTTTTTCACTACTTAAAGTAAGTTTAACCGAAAACTTTAGGCTAAACAAATTATTTAATAAGAAAAATATAATTCAAAAAATATTGTTTATAATTATAGCGATAGCGGTTTTAGTATTACTAGGGTTTAATGTTGGATTAATATATTATCCTATAATGTTAATTTCACCCGATCCTAATGATGCCCTTGGTAATGTTTTAAGTGCGGCTTTTAGTTTCTCAGCAATAGGGCTTATTATCGCTACCCTTTCCCAATCATACGGATTTTTATTTAAGGGAAATGACTTTGATTTATTAGTAAGTATGCCAATACCAACTAAGTATATTGTACTATCTAAAATATCAACCTTATTAATATCAAATTACTTAGTAATGGCAATAACTTTTATTCCAGCAATTGTAGTTATATCAATTGCCGGGCTTGCAAGTCAGTTTATTTTTTATTTTAATGCAGTATTAATATTCTTTTTATTTCCATTATTAATTATAAGTATATTTACATTTATTTCTTATTTTATTGGTAGACTTTTAAGTAACTTTAAACATAAAAACTTAATTACAATTATTTTTGCAGTAGTCTTATTAATGGGATATTTATATTACACTTTCACATTAGATTTCGAAAATTCTACAGCCTTTATAAATATCGGAGGATTATTAAACTATATTTATTATCCAGCTAACTTTGCAGTTAGTGCCTTAGAAGGCAGTTTCAACTCCCTTCTAATCTTTGTATTAATAAACATAGTATCATTTGTTATATTTATTAATGTTATGGGTAAAATGTATGTAGGGATTAATACCGGTAGAAAACGAAAAGCTCGTAAAAATAATAAAACATTAACAATCAAAAAATCAGGACAAACAAAAACTTTAATTAAAAATGAATTTAAAAGATACTTTAGTATTCCTCAATATGTAATTAATACAATCTTTGGAAAGATTTTATTTCCATTTGGTATGATTTTAATCGCAATCCAATTTAAAAAAATTGAAATTACTGAGCCATTACCATTTGATATTAATGAAATGATATATTTAGTTATTGGTGCGATTGCAATTTTTGCAATCACTCTAACATCAACTACAACAGTTTCAATCTCACTTGAAGGTAGACAACTTTGGATTTTAAAATCTAGTCCAGTCGAACCAAAACAAATCTTTATTTCAAAACTTGTAGTTGATTTAACTACTACATATCTACCCGCTATTATTGGTATAGTTGGGATTGCAATTATAATTAAACCCCTTAATATTATTGGATTAACATTAACAACTCTATTTATTATTGTATTAGGGTTACATAACGCACTTTTAGGGCTTTTAATTAATTTAAAGTTTCCTAAACTAAAGTGGGACTTACCTGTTAGAGTTGTCAAACAAAGTTTAAGTGTTTTTATTCATATGATATTATCATTTCTTTTAATATTTGCAGTAATTATTGGTGCTGTCTTTTTATTTAGAGTAATAAATAACCCTAATTTAATATATTTAATTGTCTTAGGCTTTATTTCAATACTTGTTTTAATAGAATTAATCTTATTATCAAAACTTGGTAATAAGTGGTTTATGAAACTATAAAGTTGTTTATATGGTATAATAATTTTTAGTAATGGAGTGATTATGTGAGTTTTTTTAGAAGACTTTTTGGTAGAAAACCAAAAAATGATAAATATGAAATGGGACTTCATAAAACAAAAGAACGTCTCGGCAATTTAAAAGAAATATTAGCACATAAAACTAAAATTGATGAAGACTTATTTATGGAACTTGAAGATATTTTTATTCAAGCAGATATGGGTGTTGAAACAGTTTTATATTTTGTTAATGAATTAAGAAAAGAAGTGGACAATAAGAAACTTACTAATCCTGAAGAATTAGCAGAGATTATTGTTGACAAAATGTTTGAAATATATTTAAAAGGCGAAATAGTTCAAACTGACTTAAATTATGATGAAGGTGAAATAAACGTATATTTATTTGTTGGTGTTAACGGAGTTGGTAAAACTACAACAATCGGTAAACTAGCTAAAGCATTTAAAGATGAAGGCAAAAAAGTTTTATTAGTAGCAGGAGATACTTTTAGAGCTGGCGCAATTGAACAATTAGACATTTGGGCTAAAAGAAGTAAAACTGATATCGTTAAAAAAGCTGCAGGAACAGATCCTTCAAGTGTTATTCATGATGCATTAGTAAAAGCGAAACAAGAAAAATACGATGTTGTATTAGTTGATACAGCAGGGCGCTTACAAACAAAAACCAACTTAATGAACGAACTTGCTAAAATGCATAGAGTTATTGAAAAGAATTTACCTAACGCACCTCAAGAAACACTTTTAGTAGTTGATGCGACTACTGGACAAAATGGTATGCAACAAGCTAAAATCTTTAAAGAAGCAACCAATGTAACTGGTGTTATTTTAACTAAACTAGATGGTACAGCTAAAGGTGGAATAGTTTTAGCGATTAGACATGAATATGATATTCCAATTAAGTATGTTGGACTAGGCGAAAAAATTGATGATTTAGTATTATTTGATATTGAATCTTATATATACGGATTATTTAAGGAGTTCTTTTAATGGAAAGGTTAGCAAAAACTGAAAAACTTAATGAACTATTTTCAGTTTATCAAAAGCTATTTACTGAAAAGCAAATAGCATACTTTAATATGTATTATGAAATGGATTATTCATATCAAGAAATTGCTGATTATTTTAAAGTAAGTAGAAATGCGATTTTTGATCAATTAAAAAGAGTTGAAGAAAACTTATATTTATATGAAGATAATTTAAAATTAGTCGCAAATAAAAATAAAAGAATTGAATTAATTAATAAATTTATAGAAACAAAAGATCCCAAATTTATTGAAGAGTTAAAAAGGATGGATGAATAATGGAAAACAGCTTAAGTCAAAGACTTCAAATGGCCGTTAGAAGAATAACAGGACGTGGCAAATTAACTGACAAAGATATTGATGAAATGATGCGCGAGGTTCGTCTATCATTACTAGAGGCTGACGTTAACTTTAGAGTAGTAAGAGACTTTACTGCAAGAGTTAAAGAACAAGCCTTAGGTGAAAAGATTTTAAAAGGACTAAATCCAGGTCAACAAGTAGTAAAAGTAGTCCACGATGAATTAAAACGCATAATGGGAGAAGAAAATGCTCCGTTAACGTTTGAAAATCAAGGTTTAACGACTTTTATGACAATTGGACTACAAGGATCAGGTAAAACAACTGCAATCGGTAAACTAGGAGTTTATTTAAGAAAAAATTATAAAAAGAAACCAATGTTTATTGCAGCTGACGTTTATCGTCCTGCGGCTATTGATCAATTAGTAACAATTGGAAAACAAATTGGTGTTCATGTTTATGAAGAAGGTATAAAAGATGCTAGAGTTATTGTTAAAAACGGACTTAAATACGCTAAAGAAAATAACTTCGATTTAGTAATAGTTGATACAGCTGGTCGTCTTCATATTGATGAAGAGATGATGCAAGAATTAGTTGATGTTAAAAAAATCGCTAATCCAAGTGAAATATTACTTACTGTGGATGCGATGACGGGTCAAGATGCAGCAAATGTTGCTAAAAGTTTTCACGACCAATTAGAAGCAACCGGTGCTATCCTTACTAAGCTTGATGGTGATACTAGAGGTGGTGCAGCTCTTTCAATTAGAGAAGTATCAGGTATTCCAATTAAATTTACATCATTTGGTGAATCGATGGATACATTTGAACCATTTCATCCCGAAAGAATGGCATCTCGTATTTTAGGAATGGGCGATGTTC
>Ga0209075_1002677_pt1 | contig 15503 bp, 6 predicted proteins | sample Stecom2011_FD_187523 | JGI IMG/M metagenome (GOLD analysis project Ga0209075, IMG submission 187523) | Agricultural soil microbial communities from Utah to study Nitrogen management - Steer compost 2011 (SPAdes) (version 2) | ecosystem: Environmental > Terrestrial > Soil > Agricultural land... | reverse complement strand
CAGCAGAAGTAAAAGCCATGTTTTTCGCATAATTTTTGTGTTAATGTTTAGCAAAGCTTAAAAGTACGAATAACTGTTAAAATACCAGGGTTTTGGTATGAAAAACTTCCTTGTTGCGGTTGGTTGTCCTTACCAGGTAAAGCCCCCTGCCGGGTAGGGTATAGGTGCTTTCTGTAGGCCCCTGCTTGTGCGATTTGCTGAGGACCAATCGGCCAGTAGCATCCCAGATTTCCGTTTTAATGAGGTCGGGCATGTCAATGGTGAGCTGGCCTGGTGCAGGGTTGCTCAGTCTTACTTGGTCTGAAATTGGTTTTGAGGCAAGGGCCGTGGTGGTGGTCCGCGCAAAGGGTGAATCGGAAAGTATTATTTCGTCAAAGTAGTAGCGCGCTGGCAGACTGTTTTTTTCCCCGAACCAGGCTTTGTCCACTATCAGCATGAATTTTTCAAGAGGAAGGTTGTTTTCTTTAAGGTGGTTCAGGTCAATCACCAGATCCTCCCATTCATTTTCATTAAGGTTGTCGCCATCAAAACGCAGTGTTCCCAGATATTGGGAGGCATCCTCATAAGGCCCGTCGGTATTCAGATGTATACTCCAACCGTAATTTTGTTGGGTGCGGTAATGCAGGAGGTGTAGGTAGCGGTTTTCCGCTGTGATGGTAAGGGGAGTGGCCAAACGGAATGCCCAAAAATTGCCCCACCAGTCCACACTGGTTTTGGTTTCGGCCATCAGGCTGTAGGCGCTGGTGTTGATGCCCGCTGCATCGGGGTTAGCGGTCCATGTGGTGTAGGTGTTTTCTGCTTGTTGAATGTACCAGGCCGGTACTTTATCGGCTTCGGTTTTCGTCCATTCCACAAAATCGTGGTAAACAATGGGCTCGGCGGTTTTTTCGCCCGACAGCAGTACCTGCGTTTGTGGCTGAGGTTCTTCTTGTCCGGTCCCCTCCTCCAGATCGATTACCATGGTGGTAACCGACTGGCCACTAAGGGTGTAGGTCTCGCTTCCTGCGATGGCTGTTTTTATGGTCAAATTGTTGTAGGCATCGGTCACATAGGGCGTAATCTGTTTGACCCTTTTGCCCTGCGGAAGACCGTACAATTGGTGCTGCACAGCAGCAGCCTGCGTTCCCCAATTTACGTGTACCACCACCAGTTGGGAGTGATCCGGGGCCAAATAGGCTGAGCTCATTACTCCGGATAAATTTTCTGCATTGCCGGTTGCTACCCTTTGGTAGCCGGGGCGAATAAAGCGGCTGAAATTGCCCAGAACCCATAGGTTTTTATTGACTGTAATGGTGCCCCCTTCTTCCAAACTGCCGTAATCGCCACCCGTAGGTTGGAGTCGAATTAGGTAAAACCTGTTTTTTTGGCTCCAGCGTTCTCGTTCCAGGGCAGTCCAGTAATCGTAAATGGATACGCCCGCAATGGCCAGGTCGGCATGAATCATCTTGCCCAGAAAGATGGCATTGCTTAGGTAGTTGTCGTAGTCATTACTCAGCAGGCAATACTCTGTTTGGTACAATTCGATGCCCTTTTCCGCAGCCCTGGCTGCAGCGTTTTTTCTTACCTTGATAATTTCCTCATCCGACGTATCGGTCCAGTAGGCATGCGCAGCAATACCGGGAGACAGCTGTCCAAGGTGTCCCAGATAGAGTGCTGAGGCCGGATCAAAAAAAGAATTGATTTGATTGTCGGTCTGGTTGTATTTGGTATTGTCTTCATACAATACACGATAGCTTTCCGCTTCTGCCAAAAGGATTTGCACATCCAGATTCTGATCCAGTAAGGCTGCATTGAGTTTGGCTGTCAGCTCTTTAATTTCTTCATTGGTCCATGGTGTGCCCTCCTGACCTTCCAGCCAGGGGTATTGAGGTTCGTTAAGGGGACTGATTTGCGAAAACGGCAAACCTTCCTGGTCAAAATGCTTGAGTACTTCAACTAAAAATTGGACATAGTCTTCAAAGTGTTCGGCTTTAAGGTTGGTGCTTCCGCCGTAGTCGTTGCTGTTGGCCCTGCCACTTTTGGTATAAAAGCGGGGAGGACTGTTTACAAAGGCTACCAGGTGCTCCACCCCGTGCTCTTTGGCCTTGTTTAGGAACCATTGTTGACCCGCCTGTTTCGACCAGTCGTAGGTGCCATCTGCATTAAGAAATAGTTCGGCCCGCCTTTCGGGTTGGTCGATGTTGCTGGCATCACCTTGTTCCAGACTGCCTCCTCCAATATTGAAGCGCCAGCGCGAGAGCCCTATGCCCAGGGGCTGACCGTTTGGGCTGTTGGCCGTCGAAAATAGTTTTTGAGCCAGGTCTTCTTTAACGGCATTGCTCCAGTATTTACCTACAGGATCTACATTCCAGGCATCGGAAGCACCAATGCCTCTAATTGTTTGATGTTTTTCGGCCACATTGATGTGGATCGTGTTCTGGCCGTTAATGGCTAAAGAGCTTGTGATTAATAAGCTGAGTAGTAGTCTTTTCATGGGAGTGCATTTGAAGAGAAGGATTTGGGTGTTTTAAAAAGAAGTTTTAGCGGATCGGCTGTGGGCCGGTCCGCTAAAACTTGTTAGGGAAGTGCTCCACCTTTGAGGTGGAGCACATAAAATTAGTAATTGGGGTTTTGGCTGATCAATTTGTTGCTGCGGTCGATCTCAGATTGCGGAATGGGCCACAACTCATGGCGTCCTTCAACAAACTGGATCCCTTTGTCCTGACGTTCTTCCGGATGGATGGTTTCATAGGGATCGGTGCTTTCGTTCATATTGTACTGTACGAAGTAGCCGTTTGGTCCCATGGCTTCAACAATCATTTTTTTGCCACTTACCGGATGAGTTTGACGACGCAGGTCGAACAAGCGCAGTTCTTCTGAAGCCATTTCCAGTCGACGCTCCTTCCAGATAGCCAACAGCAGGTCGTTGCCCGAAAGATGGTTTTTATCGCCCAGCTCGACTCGCGCCCTTAGGGTTGCGATGTCGGCTTTGGCCTGATCCGGACGATTCAGGAAGTAGGCGGCTTCAGCACGGGTCAGATACATTTCTCCCAAGCGCAACAGAATCTTGGGTAAGGGAATGTGGCGATCCTTTGTAGTTAATTCCTGACGCATGGCGATGGGCACATAGTACTTGCGCCAAACACGCCCCGACTTGTTCAAATTGGTGTCAAACTGGTAATTGGGATTGTCGGTTTCGTCGCCATAAACTGGCTCACCTGCCTTAATAATGGTGCTTTTTAGTCTGATCTCATCTCCTTCAGACAGGTAGGCTTGCTCTAAGTGGGAAGAGGGCACACACCAGCCCCAACCATCCATTACCTTGTCGCCTTCCCCTTCGGGCCAGATTTCGCCCCGGGCAGCCATAACCACCGAAAAGCGGTTACCTACATTTTGCGACTGGTCGGCACTGGCTTTAATCTCGAAGATGGATTCCACACCGTTGTGGTTGTACACACTCCAGATGTCCACGAAGTTGGGTTCCAGAATAAAGGGGCCTTCCTCAATAATGGTGTCGGCGTAGGCATAAGCATTGGTGTAATCTTCCATAAACAGGTAGGTGCGTGCCAATAGTGCTTTAGCGGCCCAACTTGTAACTCTTCCCAATTCGGCATCGGGATAGCTGGGGGGTAAGACTGCAGCAGCATCCTTCAGGTCCTTAACTATTTGGGCATAAACTTCGGCTTTGGGAGCGCGTGTTTTGTTGATGCCGTCGGTCGATTCCGGTTGTGTAATCAACACCACATCCCCGAAGTTTTGCACCAGTTCCCAGTAACTGAAGGCTCTGAAAAACTTAGCTTCAGCAATAAGCCGCGCCTTCAGGTTTTCTGAAATGTTGGCCGAGGGCAGCAGGGAGATGGCAATGTTGGCCGAGCCAATATTCTCGTACTTAAAGCGATAATAGTTGGCAAGGGCGCCGGGAGCACTCGAGGCATCCACCCAATAATGCGACATGGCGTAGTGGTCGGCCGGATCCTGGCCCAAATTGCCCATCCAGGCATCGTCGGTGGCCATGATGTTGGTAATGCGTGAAATTTGTTGCCACCATTCGTCCCAAATGGCAAAAGACTTGTAGATGCCGTTGACAAAGGCTTCCGCCTCAGCGTCGGTGGCAAAGTAATTATCGAGGTCCTGTACGCCCCGATTGTCTATTTCGATGAAATCTTCACAGGCAGTGCCGCCTAAAAGCAGCAAGGCCAGCAAAAGATGAGTTATTTTCGTTTTCATTTTCATTGTCATTAAAAGGTTACGTTAATACCAATCAGGTAGGTGGGCAGAATCGGATAATTCCAGCCTGCAAAGCCCATATTGCGAACATTGTCGCCCCCAATCTCCGGCTCTACGCCTGAGAATTTGGTTAGGGTCAGGATGTTTTGGCCCGACACATAAAAGCGGGTGCTCTTGAGACCCAAGCGGGAGCTGGCGTCCGAAGGCAGGGTGTAACCCAGCTGAATGTTTTTCAGACGTACAAAAGAACCGTCTTCTACCAGGTAATCGCTGAAGCGGGAGAAGTTTTGGTTCAGATCGGTATGTGAAACTCTGGGAAATTCATTGCTGGTTCCTTCCCCATGCCAGGCCTTGTCGAGCAAGCCCGAAATTACATTGTTGTCCGATCCCTGGGTGTTGTACAAGTCATTGCGCAACCAGTTTACCAGGTCGTTGCCTACGCTGAAGTAAACATTGGCTACCAGATCAAAATCTCTATACCCCAGATTGGCGTTGAATCCGCCGGTAAAATCGGGCCAGGGACTTCCGATTTTGGTCCGGTCGTCACCTGTGATGCTGCCGTCGCCATCCACATCAACAAAACGCAGGTCGCCGGGTTGGGCCTGAGGTTGCAACAGAACCCCATGCTCATTAGCGTGGGCGTTAATGTCAAATTGGTTCTGGAAAAGACCGTCTGTTTTATAACCATAGAAGTAGGCCGGCTCCATACCTTCCTCTATGCGGGTACGTTGCTCGTCGCCGTACACCACCGAAATGGATTCCGGGAGGTCGGTGACTTCAACGCCAACAGAGGTGAGGTTAATCCCCAGGTCGTAACGAAAATCGCCTTTTTGATTGCGATAGTTCAATGCAAGTTCAAAACCCTCTGACTTCATAGAGCCCACATTCGACCAAATGAGTGCGTCATTGGGATAGCCACTATACACCGGATAGGGCAACTGAAAAATCATATCCTTGGTTTTCTTTTGGTAGTACTCAAACGAACCGTAAACGGCATTTGAAAACAAGGTGAAGTCGGTGCCAATATTGATGTCTTCCACCGTTTCCCACTTGATGGCTTCATTCTTCATCGAACTGGGGTAGGTGGTATTTACCAGGTTGCCCTGGCCCTGGCCCAATATGTAGTAATCCTTACCCAAAGACGAAAGGTAGGCGTCTGAGGGAAGCCCCTGGTTACCCAACTGCCCCCAGCCGGCCCTCAGTTTCCAGTCGTCGATAAAGTACGCGGAAGCTAAAAACTCCTCGTCAGAAATTCTCCAGGCTGCCGAAAGGGAGGGGAAAGTAGCCCATTTGTTTTCAGACAGAAATTTGGAAGAGCCATCCAGACGGTAGGTGGCGGTCAGGTAGTAGCGACTGTTGTAGTTGTAGCTTACTCTTCCCAACAAGGATTGCATGGAGTTGGCCCAGGTGTTGCCTTCCACTTTGGGGTTCACTGTTGCCGCATTGATTTCGCGCAGAACTTCACTGTTGTTGGGAATGCCTTCACGCGAAACATTCAGGATACGTCCCTGGTTTTTTTCCATCGTGGCGCCGCCCATAAAGGTGGCACTGTGCGCATTGGCTTTTAGGTTGTAGCTCAAAGTGCTGGTCCAGTTCCAATAGGTGTTGAAATCGTGTCGACGATAAACCGAATTAATGGTGTTGGCCTCATGGGCCCCATCGATTACGAAGTCGGGGACAAAGTCGTCTTCATGGTCAAATTTGAAATCCCCGCTGATTTGCGTGCGGAATTCCAGGTCTTTTATGGGTTTAATGCTGGTCCATGCATTGCTGGACATGGCATAGTAGCCGCCTTCACCAAAGGAGCGGGCATCCCGCGCAATGGGATTCCAGGTATAGGTGTGGTAAGAGCGCTCATAAATACTGAATTCGTTGAGCCCATCCCATTCCTCCTCCGGACGATAGATCGGGGTCAGCGGATCAATCAACAAATAATCCTGGTACCAATTCGGGGTATTGTCCCATTGTTCGCGACGGGGGTTCATCATCAAACCGGCCGAAATCCACTCGGCGAATTTCCATTCGGAGTTCAAGCGGGCCGTGAATTTTTGCCAGTTTCCAGAGTTGTAGAAAGATTCCTGGTCGTAGTAGTTGATGCTGAGGGCATAGGTGTTGATTTCATTACCCCCATTCATCTGAAAACTGAAATTGCGTTGGGGGGCGGTCGTGTTTACGCCCTTGCTCCACCAGTCTGTTCCCTTACCCAGGGCAGCTGTGTCGTCAAAAGGGGCATTCAGTCCCGCATTTTGGCGCGACTGGTTCATGATGTCGCCGTACTCAGTACCATCGGCCATGTCAAAAGGCTTGTTGAACACCTGCAAGCCATAAGAAAAGTCGACCGAGAAATTGGTCGTGCCTTCAGCCCCTCTTTTGGTTGTAATAAGCACCACCCCGTTCGAGGCGCGACTGCCGTAAATAGCCGCCGCTGAGGCATCTTTCAGGATGTCCATGCTCTCAATTTCGTTGGGGTTCAGAAAGTTGAGGTTGTTGCCCATAGGTACCCCATCTACTACATACAAAGGATCGGTATCCAGGTTTAGGCTGGTAAAGCCCCGAATCATAACTTTGGGACTCGCTCCCGGGTGACCGCTTCCGCCGATGACTTGCACCCCAGGCGTTTTACCCTGTAGGGCAGTCACCGGGTTACCTACCGACATGCTTTTTATTTCCTCGCCCTGTACCGTGGAGATGGCACTGGTAAGGTCGCTTCGTTTGGCTGTACCGTAACCAATGGCCACCACCTCGTTCAGCGAGATGAAAGATTCTTTCATGATGATGTTGAAGGAGCTTTGGCTGCCTACCACAAACTCCTGCGTATCGAAACCGATGAAGCTTACATTGATGACATCTTCAGGTGCGACCTGAAGATTAAAGTTTCCGTCGATGTCGGTGATGACCCCGGTGGTGGTTCCTTTAATGACTACCGAAACACCAGTCAAGGGCTCTCCAGTGTCGGTGAGCACCCTGCCTTCGATGGTTTTGTTTTGTGCAAGGGCCCCAAAGGCCAGGGCCAACCAGAAGGTCAGCAGCCAACTTGCTTTCATTATTTTAGTCTTCATATCCTGTTATTTTCAATTGTTATTCTTCCACTTTTACTGCTTTGGCTCTATTCAGGTGGGAGTCAAAGACTATTTTGTAGCGGGTCCTTACCGGTACGTTCATGGCCACATTATCTCCTCCGTTGGGCACGGTCCTTTCGGGTTCAACTTTGCGGTCGAAGCGCCAGAAGGGTTCTTTCCACCAGCCCCAAGGGTGTTCGGGGGAGAGAATAAACTCTACATCTCCCTCCATATCAAGGGTGATGTTGAAGCGATAGTCGTTTTCAGCATCGCGATTAAGAGGAATGGCGGCACCCGGAGACCAGTTTTGATCGGGGTATTCCGGAAAACCTTTTCCAACCAAACCCAGATGACCCACATAGGTGTTGGTGATGTAATCCTCGTCGTCGGGCAGCTCCATAAGGGGTTCATAGGGCGCATCAGCAGGCACGTAGCTCTCCACCGAGTAGCTCAGATTCTCAAGGTTCAGCTTAATTTTATAATACCCCTTGTCTTCAAGCACAATGGGCAGCGCGTTGGCCGGATCATTGATCAGTTGACTGGGATTCTCCGGATCCAGACCATAGCAATGTGGCGCAAAGCTGCTGGTTTGAGGAATAAAGCGTACTTCGGTCCCCGCAGTCTCCGCATAGTAGCGAGCTTCAAAATTAAAGGGTGCTGTTTTGGTAATCAGCATGGGAACTCCGAATAAATCGGACACCAAATCGGCATCGGTAGCCACATCAGCCAGGTAGAGTTTGTCAAAATCGTACGAAGCCTTGACGGTTCGTCCTGAGGTGATGGTGTTTCCGGCACTATCGGCCACAGTAAGGTTGAAGAAGTACTCCCCCAGTTCAGCCGGCAGTATTACGGTATTGGTGTATTGGTAGCTTGTGCTGCCGCTGCCCATAAAGGAAATACTGTCTCTGAATCCCAGCGTTTCTTCCTCCACCAAAAAATATCCCAACTGGCGATCGTCTGTGATGGTCAGATCGAAATCCACAGGTATTTCCGTGTCGGGCGACTGGGTCAGTCCGTCGACCGGACTCGCAATGGCTATTTGGGGTGCCGTAAAATCGCCATCCATATACACCGAAATACTCTTGCTTGTTGAGCGGTTACCCATATTATAAATGGTAACTGTCAGCTGATTGTCTTTGTCCTCGGCTTCTTCTGGAATTAAGAATTGATACGACAATTCGTATTCCTTTACCAAGGAGTCGTTGCTTGAAATGCTGATGTCGCGGTTCAGAAACCATTCGTCCATTCTCAGATTAATGGTCTTTATGCCTACCGCGTCGCTCACTAAGCCTTCCACCACAATGGTGCGTTCCTGCCGTGTATGTATTTCTACGGCTTTTAAATCCAAAACCGGGTCACTTTCTGTCACCCAGGTTTTCTCCTCATCGTTGTCGCATCCCCCCAGGGTTATTCCCAGGAGGAGTGCTGTTGCGATGCTCCAATTCAGCATTGTTCGTTTCATAAAACTGTTGTTTGGTTGTGCATTGTTTGTTTATAAATTGGGATCAGTATTGTAACACGAAGGTCTTTATGCTTTGTGCAGGAACCTCCAGTTGGTTAATGTTTGCAGGCTGGTAAGCCAGGTTGTAGTCCTTTGAAGTGGTGTAGGTTTTGACTTCCGCCAAAAAGTCTGTGCTGCTGTTCAGTTGTAGCGCATGGTTTGTTTCGCTGTAATTTACGGCGACCACTACCACCTCTTTGTTTTGCTCATTTTTATAGGCCGAAATCATCAGGTCGGATGCGGCTTTGAAAGGATCTTCCCTTTTCTCTGTCACGCTTTTGATCCGAACCATTCCGGGCCGAACAAAACGGGAATAATTGCCCAGTCCCCAAAGCAGTTTCGAGTCGTGAAAGTTTCCGTCTGATTTTAAGGCCTCATTTTCAGGATCATTGTGGTCTGTAATGCCGTTGTTGCCCTTATCGAGATAGATTAAGCCATCTTTGTAGTCCACTTGCGACAGGGCGGTCCACCATTGCCAGGAAGAAGCTTGAGCCAGCACCAGGTCGAAATGGATGACTCGTGCAACATATAAGGCCGTAGGCATTTCTAAATCACGCCCATGTCCGCCGCCTATATCGTCATTGTCTTCCAATATGCAAAACTCGCTTTGCCAGAAATCAACAGCTTGCGATGAGTTGGTAATGGTTTTGCCTACAGCCTGGCGACTTTTAATGAGTTTTTCAACCGGCCAGGTAGTAAAATAGCCGTGAGCGGCAAAAACCGGCGCCACCTGGTCCATGTGCCCCAGAAAAAATGGCGCATCTTTTTCCCAGAAGTTTTTGAATTGATTGGAGACTCCGGGATACTTTTCTTCAAACTGATATAAAAAATTGTATTCCGCTGCTTCGGGAACCGTTAGTTTTACCGGCAGTTGTCTTTCCTGTAGTTCTTTATTCAACAAATAGGTCAGTTGATAGAGATTGGCATTGGTTGCGGGCGTTCCTTCCTGCGATGGTTTGCTCCAATCCCATTGCGGTTCGTTGGCAGGACTCAAATAATCGAAGCCCAGGCCGATTTCTTCGAAATGTGTGCAGATTTCGGCCAGGTACCGGGCATACGCTTCCATTTTTTCTGATTGCAGGTTTATTTCGGTGCGGTTGGGCGCCGAGTAAGCCTGGCCATTCAACGTATAATACACCGGGGGAGAATTTACAAAAGCCAAACGATGCTCCACACCATATTGCTTCGCTTTATGTAGAAACCACTGTTGCCCTTTTTGTTTTTCCCAATTGAATGTGCCATCAGGGTTGAGAAACGACTCTGCTTTACGCCAGGGATGGTTGATGTTGCTGTTTGTCCCCTGGTCCATACTGCCGGCTCCCAGATTAAAGCGCCATAAGGACAAGCCTATGCCAAGAGGGTCCCCCTGTTTGTTAAATTCTTTGGAGAAAAGCCATTCTGCCATTTTTTCCTTTTTATCCTGAGGCCATTGGGATCCGACGAACTGCACCCTCCAGGCATCAGAAGCACCAAAGGAATGAATGGTTTGGTATTCTGTATTCAAATCAAGATGCAGCGTTTTAAAGTTTGGTTTGGTGGCGCACGCGCTCACAAGAAGAAGGCTGAAGAGCAGCCAGATTGGTCGTCGCATAGTTTGTTTTTTACGGATTATTGCTGTGTCAAATAACGTTAATTGTAGGCGAGGTGGGTATTGATAATTATTCATTGCTTGTTGAAAATTATTCATACTTTTGTTTTTTGATTTTGTCGCTTTGAGGGTTATTGTGTTGTTTAACAGTGTTTTTTGGTGTGTTATGATAAATCGTTCAGATATTTTTTTTGATTTGATTTTTTTACTGCATTGGATTTGGAAACGCTTGAGGGGTTTTGTTAGCAGTTTTTTACTTTTTCTGGTGGTGTGGGGCAACCCGGCTTTCTCTCTTCAGGCCAATTCGGGTTACGTGGTTGAGCAACTCAACAGCAGCAATGGTTTGCCTTCAGACAACATTAAGGACGTTTTTCAAGACCGGAAGGGATTCATTTGGTTGGCAACAACCGAAGGTTTGATTCGTTTTGATGGCTATGATCTGGAAATATACTCCATAGCAAGTCACTACAATAAAGGCATGATAACCAACATGTTTTTTGAGGTTTCGGAGGACTCTTCGGGTAGGCTTTGGTGTGCCACCGATAGGGGGCTGGCTTGTTTTGATCCCATGGAGGAGCGTTTTGATTTTTTTAACCGGGAAAGTGCCGAACCTTTTCAGTTGTTGGCCGATGTGATCAACTCTGTTCAGGTTGACCAAGAGGGCCTCATTTGGATAGGCACCGCTGGCCATGGTGTTGAGGTCCTGGATCCCGGTCATGGAGTGGTGGAGCGTTACAACGTGGCCAGCAGTGATTCATTGATGAACTCCGACTGGATTACCCGCTTGTATGTTGATTCGGGCAACCGCGTTTGGGTGGGCACATGGAAAGGGGCGCTTTCTTTGATTGATCGGTCTGCCGGGGTTTTCCAGGTTTGGACCAACAAAGAACTGCAGTTGACGGTTCCTCATTTTTCCCCCTTTAGCCTGGTTGAGGAAAGCAGGGATGTGTTTTGGTTGGGTTTGTGGGAAGGTGGATTGGTAAAGTTCAGGCTGGAAGGTGATTCTTTGCGTTTGGACAGGCACTATATGCCGGACTCAGGAAAAGTGCCGGGTGATGTTGTTTACGATTTAAAGTTGGATAAGGGTGGAGACTTATGGATTGGGAGTCCCTTCGGTTTGGGCTTATTGGATGATCCTAATGGTGCCCGGCCGACCTTGCACGTGTTTAAAAGTGACCGGGGTTTTACGCGCCTGGCCGACGATGAGGCCTATGCGCTTTTGGTGGATGCTTCTGGGCTTTTGTGGGTGGGCAGTTCGGGAGGAGGTGTTCATAAGCTCGATAAGAAAATAAGATTATTTACACCTTATCACCTGCCCGATATTTCACCCAATTTTAAAACGCAGTCGGTTACCGCTTTCAGCCGCGATCCCGAGGGACGACTTCTGTTGGGTGTTCGCAGCCTGGGTTTTGGTTCTTATGATTTGTCTTCGCAGCGTTTTGTGCCTTATGGTCAGATGGCGGATTATCGGCATCTTCCAGTAGATATCAATACTGTTACTTGCTTCTATTGGGATGCTATGGGCACCCTGTGGTTGGGGACACGCTACATGGGTATTATTCGTTATGACCCGAAAAGTGGGCAATCGGTTGTTGTGAATAAGGATGAAGAGGGCTATGATTTTGCTGCCCGCGAGATATCGGATATTTATGAGGATGGCTTTGGCCATATTTGGGTAGGGACAGAGAATGGGCTGTATAAAATTGTTCATTATGATTCCCAAAACTTTTTAGGTTTTAATGTGATGCATTATGAGCATCGGCCCGGGGATAAGCATTCCATCAGCAGCAATCGGATTTCTAAGATTATGCAGGATCGGGAAGGTGTTTTGTGGGTAGCGACTTACGATCATGGACTCAATCGCCTGGTGTCCGACATTCGCAGTCACTTCCCCTTGGTTTTTCAGCGTGTCTCTGCGTTTGAAGGGGAGGCCAATGGCATGATTACCGATAATGTGAACACCATTTTCTCTGATGCCGAGGGGCATTTCTGGATGGGGACTGCCGGCGGTGGTTTGTTCTGGAAACATGCCGATTCTGATTCCTTTAGAAGCTTAGACGGGCGCCTCCCGGGGACCAATATTTACGACATTCAGCAAGACCGTGAGGGCTTTCTTTGGGTAAGTACCAATAGAGGTCTAACGCGCCTGCAAGTGTCCGGGGTGGATGTTGAGGTGAATAATTTTTTGGAGGACAATGGTTTGCAGGGCAATATTTTTAATAAGGGAGCCGGCTTTAAAGATGAGCATGGGAATCTGTTTTTCGGGGGCAACAATGGACTGAATTATTTTGATCCGGAATCAGTCCGTCTGGACGATTATTCCCCTCCGGTGGTAATTACGGAGTTAAAAGTTATGAATGAGGAAGTGGTTCCACTTACCAGCCTGGACGACCCATTGGTCTTGACTCACTTGACCAATAATTTTTCGGTGACTTTTTCGGCGCTTTCTTATTCTCAGCCGCAGAACCATATGTTTGCCGTGAAACTGGAAGGCCTGGATGTCGATTGGCGGCGAATGGGGGCGGGAGCACGGACCCTTGATTTTTCCAATCTTAAACCGGGGTCTTATGTCTTAAAGATTAGAGCGGCTAATGGATATGGAGTTTGGAGTCCTCAGGAAGAGGAATTGTTTTTGAAGGTTAAGCCAGCCCCTTATAAAACTGGACTGGCCTATCTGGGCTACAGTCTGGTTTTGGGTCTGGTAGTTTTGTTGTTTTTTAAAATGGAGCAGAACAACCAGAAAGTAAAACAGGCTCTGGCCGTTGAGCATATCGAACGCGAGAAATCAGATGCCTTGAATCATTTTAAACAGGGCGTTTTTGCCAATGTGGCCCATGAGTTTTTTACGCCGCTGAGTATCTTATCCTGTTTGCTGGAGGATTGGAAACATGCCCGTTCGGCTCCTAATTCGCGGGATGTCGCTTTGGCTGAGCGCAACATAGTTCGGCTGAATCGTCTGAACAAGCAATTTTTGTACTTCAGTAAATCGGAGGAGGATACCCTGCCTTTACGTGTGAGCAAGGGGGACTTGAAATCTTTTGTGGAGCAGGTGGGACAAAGCTTTCTCCCCTTGGCAAGAAGAAAAGGAATGATGTTCGACATTTTGTTGGATTTTCCCGAGCAGGAAGTTTGGTTCGATGTAGAGAAATTGGATGTTGTTTTATACAATGTTTTGTCAAATGCGCTCAAATTCACGCCCGAAGGTGGCCAGGTTCAGTTGCGCTTGTGGGGAGAGCGCGAGGAGGGTGCTTTGTGGGCTTGTTTTGAGGTGAGCGACAGCGGGGATGGGATTTCTTCTGAAAGACAAAGGCTGTTGTTCGACCGTCATCATTCGATTAGTGGAGAACAGCAGAATGGGAGTGGTTTTGGAATTGGCCTGGCCCTCTCCAAAGCCATGGCTGAGGCACATAAAGGGCAGATAGAGCTGCATAGTCCCCCCACAGGCGGCACGGAGGTGCGTTTTAGGGTGCCGGTTTCCCGCAGCAGCTTTTCGCCGGCAGAGATGGTCAGGGACTCGGAATCTGCCTGGGAACCCATGCGGGTGCTTTTGCCCGAACGCGTGGAGGAAGAAACCCTCTTGCGAATAAGAAACCTGAGTGCCGGAAGCGAGGATCGTCCTTCTGTTTTATTGGTTGATCAGCATGCCGATTTCAGGAGTATGCTTCGAAGCAACCTGGAACCCTTGTTTCAGGTACTGGAAACCAATAATGGTGTAGCTGCCTACGAACTGATTCAGGGGAGAAGAGTTGATTTGATTGTGTCGGATCTGGTGGTTCCCGGATTGGATGGTCTTACTTTATGTAAGCGCATTAAGTCGGGTGAAAAGACCTCAGACATTCCTTTTATTCTTTTGACTGCCCGCAGCAGCGACAGCGACAAAGCCAGTGGATATCGGGCGGGAGCCGACAGTTATATGGTGAAACCTTTTAATTTGAATACCTTGTTGACCAGGGTGGAGGCGCTTCTGGCCAACAGTCGACGCAAGAAGGAATTGCAGGTTAAACCCAATGGATTGGAGTTGGCGGCTTCGGGGAAAGATGATGAGCTGCTTTCACGGGTACGCACCTTTATCGAAGAAAACCTGGCCAATTCTGATCTGTCGGTTAAGTTGATCGTCAGGGAGTTGGGTATCAGTAATTCTATGTTGTACAGGAAATGCTCTGAAGTGCTCGACATCAATCCGAATACGATGATCCGAAAACTTCGAATGGCCCGTGCTGCGGAGTTGTTAAGCGAAGGAGTAAGGACTGTATCTGAAGTCTCCCTGCAATGTGGGTTTAAGGATTTAAGTTATTTTGGAAGCACTTTTAAAAAGGAATTTGGGGTAAGTCCTTCACAGTACAATCAAACATCCGGAGGGATTTGATCCAATTAAAGAAATTTTTCTTTTTTAACACAACTTTTGCCGGCATCCGACTGTTTTAAAGGAGTAGTTAGTCCTAAAACCAGAAATGATGACTTTGAAGCAGAAACCCAGAGTGGTTGTGATCGGCGGCGGTTTTGCCGGCATCCAGTTTGTGCGTCAACTGGATAAAAGAAATTTTGATGTATTGCTCATCGATAAGGTGAACCATCACCAGTTTCAGCCCTTGTTTTATCAGGTGGCCACTTCGCAGATAGAGCCGGCCAGTATCTCCTTTCCCTTGCGCAACATATTTCACGGCAACATGAGCGTGCAAATTCGTCTGACGGTGGTCGATCGCATCGATACCGAACAGAAAAAGGTACATACGGGTATCGGGTCCTTTGCCTACGACTACCTGGTGATTGCAGCGGGTTGTAAGACCAACTTTTTTGGGAACAACAACATCGCCAAACATGTCTTCACCCTCAAATCGTCGGTAGATGCCATCCACATCCGCAACCACATTTTGATGACCTTTGAACGCACCATCACCGCTCCGGCCGAGCAAAAAGCCTTTTACCAAACCCTGGTGATAGTGGGTGCGGGGCCCACCGGCGTTGAGCTGGCCGGTGCCTTTGCCGAGATTCGTAAAAACGTACTGCCTAAGGACTATCCCCGCATCGATTTTTCCAAATTCACCATTTATCTGGTAGAGGGCAGTGCCCATACGCTCAACAACATGAGCGCGGCCTCCCGGGAGGCCAGTCGCCGCTACCTCGAAAAAATGGGGGTAAAACTGCTGAC
>Ga0209075_1002675_pt1 | contig 15507 bp, 11 predicted proteins | sample Stecom2011_FD_187523 | JGI IMG/M metagenome (GOLD analysis project Ga0209075, IMG submission 187523) | Agricultural soil microbial communities from Utah to study Nitrogen management - Steer compost 2011 (SPAdes) (version 2) | ecosystem: Environmental > Terrestrial > Soil > Agricultural land... | reverse complement strand
GTAGTGGCTATTATGGAAGCTTCTTCAGAGCAAAGTCAAAACAAAAGTAGCGACGATGCTCCTAAAGCAAAAACCGAAAAGCCTGCAGCGAGTCCATATGCCAAAACATCGGAAACAAAACGACAGCAGAAAACTGCAGCACCTTCTGTTAAAGCCACCGCTTTTCAAATCAACGAAAATATTTTTATTTCCCCGCTGGTCGATAGCATTGCCCGTAATCATCACATTAGCTATGAAGAATTAGCACGTATTCCTGGAACTGGAAAAGACGGCCGATTGCGTAAAAGTGATTTGTTTCAATACATCAGCGAAGGTCGGCCTTATAAATTTGCACAACCTATACAGCAGCAACCTTCAGGATTTCAGGTTCCGGATTTAAAATTCGACAAGGGCCAAGGGAAAATCGTGGAAATGGATCGGATGCGCCAGATGATTGCGGATCATATGGTGTTTTCGAAACATACCTCGCCACATGTAACGGCATACGTAGAAGCCGATTTGACCGATATGGTAAACTGGCGTAATAAAAACAAAGAGGCATTTCAGAAGAAACACAACGAACGCCTTACGTTCACTCCGATTTTTATCGAATGCATAGCAAAAGCCATCAAAGATTTTCCGATGATTAACTCTTCGTTAGACGGAAAAAACATCATCGTTAAAGAGGATATCAATATCGGATTGGCAACCGCATTGCCATCAGGAAATTTAATCGTGCCCGTTGTTAGAAATGCCGATAAGAAAAATCTCAAAGAATTGGCAGCATCTGCTAATGCATTAGTTGTAAAAGCACGTGATAATAAATTGACTGCGGATGATACGCGCGGAAGTACGTTTACGATCAGTAATGTAGGAACTTTCGGAAGTTTGATGGGTACGCCGATTATCAACCAACCCGAAGCGGCAATTTTGGCGACTGGTGTTATCAAAAAACGAGCAGAGGTCATGGAAAGAGAAGCTGGCGATACCATCGAAATTAGACAGATGATGTATCTGTCGCTTTCTTTCGACCACAGAATTGTTGACGGTTATTTGGCAGGATCTTTTTTAAGACGCATTGCCGATTATATGGAGCAGATTGACATGAATCGATCGATATAGGTTTTTGACTTCTAACAACCTTTAAATAAAAACTAGAAGTATTTCGAAACGCAAAGTTTTGCAATTCAAAATTTTAAGAAATGAACAAAGATATTTTAAAAGAAGCTTTCAGAAATTTAGTTACCGCGATGTCAATGACGGAGCTCTATGAAGAAAATTTCAAAGTAGTTTCAAAGTATGTACACGCAACTTCTCGCGGGCACGAAGTGATTCAAATTGCCGCAGGAATGCAATTACTACCCCAAGACTATGTTTTTCCGTATTATCGAGACGATTCGATTTTGCTTTCTATCGGGATGACCCCGTATGAATTGATGCTGCAAGTCTTAGCAAAAAAGGACGATCCGTTTTCTGGTGGGCGAACCTATTACTCCCATCCCAGTTTACGAGATGTTGACAAACCAAAGATTCCCCATCAAAGTTCCGCAACGGGAATGCAGGCCATCCCTGCAACAGGAGTTGCACTTGGGTTCCATTACCGCGAAGGCGGCAATCTTTTCGCAAATGAGAAAGTTCAAGAAAGTTCAAAGAGCAAAAATGAAGGTTCTTTCCCAGACTATGATTCTTCTGTGCACTCTGAGGATTCCCGCCTACGCGGGAATGCCCCAATCGTAATCTGCAGTTTAGGCGATGCCTCCGTGACTGAAGGAGAAGTAGCCGAAGCCTTTCAGATGGCGGTATTGAAGAAACTTCCGATTTTGTATTTGGTTCAGGATAATGAATGGGATATTTCGGCCAATGCGGAAGAAACCCGTGCGCAAAATGCACGTGAATATGCCAAAGGATTCAAAGGATTGGAAGCGGTGACCATTGACGGAACCGACTTCGAAGAAAGTTACAATACTTTAAAAGATGTGATTTCGAAAATTAGGACCGAACGACGACCCTTTTTGGTTCATGCTGAGGTTCCTCTGTTGAATCACCACACATCAGGCGTGCGTATGGAATTTTATCGCGATGACCTCGACGAGGCTCGCACGCGCGATCCTTATCCGAAAATGAAAAAGTTGATGTTGGATAACGGGTTTTCTGAAACAGATATAGAAAACATTGAAGCGGAAGTTAAAGTCGAAGTTAAAGAAGCCTATCAAAAGGCACTAAAAGCAGAAGATCCGAAGCCAGAAGATTTGTTTACCCACGATTTTGCACCGACCGAAATTACCGAAGAAGTAGGTGAAAGAAGTCCAGAGGGTGCCGAAAAAGTAGTCATGGTAGATTGTGCAATCTCTGCGCTGGAAGAATTGATGCGCAAACACCCCGAAGCACTTTTATATGGCCAGGATGTGGGGCGACGCTTAGGCGGAGTGTTCCGTGAAGCGGCAACTTTAGCAGAAAAATTTGGTGATAACCGTGTTTTTAATACCCCAATTCAAGAGGCTTTTATCGTAGGAAGTACCGTTGGAATGAGTGCTGTTGGACTAAAACCATTTGTTGAGGTTCAGTTTGCCGATTATATCTGGCCAGGACTAAATCAACTTTTTACAGAAGTAAGCCGAAGTTGTTATTTGTCTGAAGGAAAATGGCCGGTTTCCATGGTTTTGCGTGTTCCTATCGGAGCCTATGGAAGTGGTGGGCCGTATCACTCGTCTTCCGTTGAAAGCGTGGTGACAAATATTCGAGGTCTTAAAATAGCCTATCCGAGTAACGGTGCAGATTTAAAAGGACTGTTGAAAGCTGCATATTACGATCCAAACCCAGTGGTGATTTTTGAACACAAAGGGTTGTACTGGAGTAAGTTAAAAGGAACGAAAGGAGCAACGTCTGTGCTACCTGCCGAGGATTATATTTTACCTTTCGGAAAAGCGTGGGTACTGCAAGAAATATGGAAGCAAGAAGAAAAGGAAACACTTTCAATCATTACTTATGGCATGGGCGTGCACTGGGCGATGAATGCTTCTGAAGCCTTAGGAATGCAAGATAGAATTGAAGTGGTTGATTTGCGAACATTACATCCAATCGATTACGACACTGTTTATGCATCGGTAAAAAAATGTGGTAAATGCCTTGTTGTAACCGAAGAGCCATCAAACAACGGATTCAGTCGTAGTTTGCAAGGAAAGATACAGGAGGAGTGTTTTCAGTATTTAGACGGTCCCGTGGCGTTAATCGGCTCGGAAAATATGCCTGCAATTCCGTTGAACTCTGTTTTGGAAGAAACGATGATTCCTTCATCAGAAAAGGTGAAAGACAAGATTTTAGAGGTGTTGGGTTATTAGCAACTGAATGCAGCATGAGTTTTAATCACTGATTGATCTCCTATTGGGCTAATTCTTCAATCTTATTTTTGGCTGCTTGGATCTCTTCAGTCACACGCTGTCGTAAGGATGCGTCTCCATCTTGAAGGTTTTCAAGTAAGACTTCTACTTCACGCACATAAGTTTTTGCAAACTTCAGATCGTGTTCGACGATTCCAGGAAGATTGTCGAGAATATCTGCCAATTTTATAGTTTGTGTGCCCCAATTAATTTTCGACATCCGTTCGGCTTCTTTCTTTTTGCGCCAGCGTCTATTTAAATGAGGGTATGCTTCCTTTGTAAATTCATCGGTGAGTTCATCAACCAATAAGGCTACCTCTTTTCCAAAATTCCTTCTTATGGTTTTAGGAGAAACCGTGGTGTGCTTCAACACATCATGTAGATAGGCGGCACAGACCATAGTAGGCGTGTGCGGAACAGATTTCACTAAGTTTGCCACACGCTCAAGATGATTAATATATGGTTCTTCGGTGTATTTTCGCTTTTGAAGACCATGGGCTTGGTGCGCAAAATCGAAAGCTCTTTTCTCCATTTCTACTAGTTCCATGTTTTTTATAGAAGATAGGTTAATGAGCGCAAAAGGCCAAATGTTGAGACGTGAATAACCTCTTCAGATCAATTGAGAGCCTCATATTCAATTGAATTAAAAATAATTGCCGCTTAGAATTATTAATATTGTTATCTTTGTTTCGATTTTATTCGGAAAATAGAAATCCGCACTTTTTAGAGTTAGCTATGAAAAATATGCACGGCCCCCTTTTTTACTCAAAGATCCTACTCTTCGGAGAATATGGAATTATCAAAGACTCAAAGGGTCTTTCGATTCCTTATAACCTTTTTAAAGGAGCGTTAAAAATCGATGAGCATCACACGATTTCTACCCATAAATCGAATGCCAGTTTGCGACGGTTTGCAAAATTCTTGGAGGAACTACAGACTGAAAAACCAGATTTAGTGACTTTCGATATGGAAGCACTCAATAGAGATATCGAAGCAGGGTTGTATTTTGACAGCAGTATTCCGCAAGGCTACGGAATCGGAAGTAGTGGCGCATTAGTGGCGGCTGTTTACGACAAATATGCCAATGATAGAACTACGGTGTTAGAAAACTTGACGCGGGAAAAATTGCTGAATTTAAAAGAGATTTTTTCAGCGATGGAATCTTTTTTCCACGGAAACTCTTCGGGTTTAGATCCACTCAATAGCTATTTAAGCCTTCCAATATTAATCAATTCCAAAGACCACGTTGAACCGACTGGAATTCCTTCGCAAACAAAAGATGGAAAAGGAGCTGTATTTCTCTTAGACAGTGGCAGCACTGGAGAAACGGCGCCGATGGTTCAAATTTTTATGGAAAACATGAAGCAAGAAGGATTCAGAAACATGCTTCGTGATCAATTTGTAAAACACACCGATGCTTGTGTAGAGGATTTTTTGCAAGGCAATGTTAAATCGTTGTTCGGCAATATCAAACAGCTTTCTAAGGTTGTTTTAGAAAACTTCAAACCGATGATTCCCGCTCAATTCCATAAACTCTGGAAGCGAGGAATCGATACCAATGCCTACTACCTCAAACTTTGCGGTTCGGGTGGAGGAGGCTATATGCTCGGATTCACTGAGAATATCGATAAGGCACGGGAAGAATTGAAAGACTATAACTTAGAAGTTGTTTATAGTTTTTAGATTGCTACTTAGCTGACAGGTCTGTCAGAAACATTCAATTTTATCATTCATGCTGAGCAGAAGACAAAAACTATTTTTTTTAAAGTTTTTCAGCTTGTTTTCTGTCGTTAGGGGATATAATATTCTCTTTATTGTCATTGCGATATACCTGACGAGCATTTACATTTTAGCGCCACATTTACCCGCGCGAAAAATTCTTTTCGACTTAAACTTATTAATGTTGGTGCTCGCTTCTGCATCGGCTATTGCTAGCGGATATATCATCAATAATTTTTACGATAGTGAAAAAGATTTAATCAACCGACCTCGGAAAACGATGCTCGATCGGTTGGTCAGCCAACGTACGAAGCTTTCGACCTATTTTGTGCTTAACTTTTTATCGGTGGTATTCGCCAGCTACGTTTCTTTCAAAGCGGTTGTTTTCTTTTCGATTTATATTTTTATGCTTTGGTTTTATTCCCATAAACTGAAGAAGTATCCATTCATCGGAAACATCACGGCTGCGATTTTGACCGTGGTTCCGTTCTTTGCGGTATTTGTGTATTACGGCAATTTCGATTTGGTGATTTTCGTGCACGCTACATTTCTGTTTCTGATTATTTCTATGCGTGAATTAGTAAAAGACCTCGAAAATCTTCAAGGAGATCTGACGCATGACTACCATACCATTCCTGTTGTTTACGGCGAACAGACTTCAAAAAAGATGCTTTCCGTACTCTGTGTATTGACGTTCATTCCTGTCCTTTTACTCGTCACCCGGTTTCATGAATCCTTGGGATATATGAAGTTCTATTTTTACGGAAGTATCGGAGCATTATTCGTTTTTATGGCGGTGTTGTGGTATTCTAAAAACAAGAAACACTACATCGTCTTACACAATATTTTAAAACTCATTCTCGTCGTAGGGGTATTGAGTATTGTGCTAATAAACATCGAGGTTTTAATGAGCAGAATTTTCTAAGATTGCTTGTAATACTTACTGCTTCTTAAGCTTGACAAACAAGTCCCATAGCACGACACCAGCGCTAACCGCGATGTTTAACGAGTGTTTTGTGCCGTATTGTGGAATTTCCACAACGGCATCACTTGCCGACACCACTTTTTGTTGCACGCCTTTTACTTCATTCCCGAAAACAACTGCATAGGTTTTGTCTGGTTGAACTTCGAATTCATTCAAATCCGTAGCACGTTCCGCTTGTTCTATAGCCACTACAGAAACACCCTCATTTTGTAGTTTATGCACCACATCCACGGTGTTTTCTACATATTCCCAAGCAACACTTTCGGTAGCGCCAAGGGCTGTTTTTTGTATGTCCCGATGGGGCGGTTGGGCAGTGATGCCACAGAGATAGATTTTTTCAATCAGGAATGCATCCGACGTTCGGAATACGGATCCGATATTATTCAAACTTCGAATGTTGTCCAAAATAACAATCAATGGGGTTTTTTCAGAATCTTTGAATTCCTCCGGGCTCAAGCGAATCAATTCGCTGTTCTTTAATTTTCGATTTTCCATAGAACGTGCAAAGTTAGCTGTTCCTAAGCATTTCAAAAAAATGTTTTCATCCATATTCATACTTAAAAGATGCATTTTTTCTTTTATATTATTTCTGTGAGCCTCAGAACTCGTAGTTGTTGATAAAACCTTAGAAACTAAAGGGACCTTCCTTTTTAAAAAAGAGGAAATTCGCTAATTTTAGCGATTACACTTGAACAGACGGAAATCCGCAAACTTAGGATATTGATTATGGCGAAGAAACCAACCCCCTTGATGCAACAGTACAACGCGATTAAAGCAAAGTATCCCGATGCCTTGCTGTTGTTTCGCGTGGGGGATTTCTATGAGACTTTTGGAGAAGATGCTGTGCGTGCTTCAAAAATTCTGAACATCACGCTAACGGCTCGGAATAATGGCGGCGACCAAACCGAGTTGGCTGGATTTCCGCATCACTCTTTAAATACCTACCTTCCAAGATTAGTGATGGCGGGGTGTCGGGTGGCGATATGCGATCAATTGGAAGATCCGAAACAAGCCAAAAGTATTGTAAAACGTGGCGTTACCGAATTGGTGACTCCGGGTGTTGCCTTTAACGACGACATCCTTCAATCCAAGTCGAATAACTTTTTAGCAGCGATTCACTTCGGTCGTGCTTCGGGAGCGCGAACAGAAAAAAATATTGGAATTTCCTTTTTGGATGTGTCTACCGGTGAGTTTTTAGTGTCTGAAGGCAATGCGGAATACATCGATAAATTGCTTCAGAATTTCAGTCCTTCGGAAGTGTTGTATCCGAAACAAAAGCGAAAAGAATTTGCCGAAACCTTCGACACCGAATACCATCAGTATCATTTAGAAGAATGGGTTTTCCAGATAGACTACGCCTTCGAAACCCTGACCAAACATTTCGATACAAAGAACCTCAAAGGCTTTGGAATCGATCATTTTGAAGAAGGAGTAATCGCAGCAGGAGCGATCCTGCATTATTTAGGCGAAACCCAGCATACACGTTTGCAACACATCGCTAAACTTTCGCGTATTGCAGAAAATGATTATGTGTGGATGGATCGATTTACGATCAGAAACTTAGAGCTCTATCATTCGCAATCGCAAAATGCCGTGACGCTCTTGGATGTCATCGACAAGACGATTTCCCCAATGGGCGGCAGGATGTTGAAGCGATGGATTGCCTTGCCCTTAAAAAACATAGAACGAATCACAAGACGCCATGAAGTGGTGAGTTACTTGTTGGACAACCCTGTCGTTCTAGAAAAAATTCAAGATGCAACCAAACGGATCAATGACTTGGAGCGCTTAATTTCTAAAGTAGCTACAGGAAAAATTAATCCACGCGAGGTTGTTCTGTTAAAAAGTTCCTTAGAGGCGGTGCTTCCGATAAAGAATCAAGCTATCAATTCGAACAACGAAGCGTTGAAAGTCATCGGCGAGCAGCTGAACGAATGTGAATTGCTTCGAAATCGGATTAAAGAAACCTTGGTGGAAGAGGCGCCCGTGAATATTCTAAAAGGAAATTCGATTGCTCATGGCTTTTCAGAAGCCTTAGACGATTTGCGAACCATTTCAGCCAACAGCCGTGAATACCTCGATGAAATGGTGAAACGTGAAATTGAGCGCACGGGGATTACTTCCTTGAAAATTGGCTCGAATAACGTGTTCGGCTATTATATCGAAGTTAGAAATACGCATAAAGATAAGGTCCCCGAATCGTGGATCAGAAAACAGACCTTGGTAAGTGCCGAACGCTACATCACTGAAGAACTAAAAGAATATGAGAATACGATTTTAGGAGCCGAAGAAAAGATTTTGGCGTTGGAACAAGAGATTTTCGACAAACTCGTCAGGTGGATGATCCAATACATCGCGCCAGTGCAACAAAATGCATCTTTAGTCGCTCAATTGGATTGTTTGTGTTCTTTTGCAACACACGCTCAGGAGTCGAATTATACGCGTCCGTTGTTGGATGAGAGTTTTGATTTAGACATTAAAGAAGGGCGTCATCCGGTGATTGAAAAACAATTGCCTCCCGACGAACCGTATATCGCAAACGATGTTTTTCTGGATCGGGAAAATCAGCAGATAATTATGATTACGGGTCCGAATATGAGTGGTAAGTCGGCAATTCTTCGACAAACAGCGCTTATTGTCCTCTTGGCCCAAATGGGAAGTTTTGTTCCTGCTTCGGAAGTTCGTATGGGCTGTGTCGATAAGATTTTTACCCGTGTGGGAGCGAGCGATAACATCTCTATGGGAGAATCCACGTTTATGGTAGAGATGAATGAAACGGCGAGTATTTTGAACAACCTTTCCGAAAGGAGTTTGATCTTGCTCGATGAGATTGGGCGAGGAACAAGCACCTACGACGGAATCTCCATCGCGTGGGCGATTACCGAATTCCTCCATGAACATCCATCGGCTGCAAAGACGTTGTTTGCTACGCATTATCACGAACTCAATGAAATGACCGAAACCTTTTCGAGAATTAAAAACTACAATGTTTCGGTAAAAGAATTAAAAGACAACGTGTTGTTCTTGCGAAAATTAGTGCCCGGCGGAAGCCATCACAGTTTTGGAATCCATGTAGCTAAAATGGCGGGGATGCCGCAGGCCGTTATCCGTCGCGCCAATAAGATTTTAAAACGTTTGGAAAAGAGCCATTCTTCTAAAGAGCTAACGGAAGAAATGAAAGCCATTACGCAAGAGGAAATGCAATTGAGCTTTTTTAAACTGGATGATCCGTTATTGGAAGAGCTCCGCGATGATATTCTAGATATCGACATCGATACACTAACGCCCGTAGAAGCGTTGATGAAGTTGAATGAGATAAAAAGGATGATGCAACGTAATGCTTCCGTCAAGCTTGGAAAATAGGTTGGGTTCTTTTGTTTCGTCACTAACTTAGTACTGGATTCATATGGATATTTTTGTTATTTTTGTCTGGAGTGATTTAGAACGAGAATGGAAGTTGATGAAGTAAATTATTATGCTGATTATGTTTTGTCATTTGAACAAATGTATTAAATTTGCTCCCGCTAAGTGGCAATTGTTTAGAATTGCACGTTCTCTAAAATATTAAAATGCGAAAATAGCTCAGTTGGTAGAGCGCCACCTTGCCAAGGTGGAGGTCGCGGGTTCGAATCCCGTTTTTCGCTCTCTTGAAATGCCGATTGGATTCGGCATTTTTTGTTCTTAGAGTGTTTCAGTTTTGCAACATTCTAGTCCTTGTGTCGGTTTCGATACATATCGAGATGGTAGGCACATTTTCCGCTGATGTGGTGGAATTGGTAGACACGCCGGACTTAAAATCCTGTGCTCAATTATGGGCGTGCGGGTTCAAGTCCCGCCATCAGCACTCGAGAAAACCTCAACAATCTAATTATTAGATAGTTGGGGTTTCTTTATTTTCAGCCTTGTCAACTATTAGACAACAAGATTCGGAATCCCCTTTGTTTAATTACATTGGGGATTTTTTATTTTTATGATATGGCAACGGTATACATATTATATTCAAAGGCAATTAATCGCTATTATACTGGTAGTTGTTTGGATTTTTCTGAGCGGATTAAACAGCATTTAAATCAAACGTATAATGGTGCTTTTCCAACAAACCTGACAGGTTTTAAAAACCTGTCAGGTATAGAGAGACAATAACACTGAATTTGTTAGTTTTGTAATCACTATGAGTAAAGAATTAACAGAGCAGGAATTGCACAATCTGGCCATGAATATCGTCGGGAAAAAATTAGAAGCCGATGGCTATGAATTTTTAGGCGTAAATTCTAAACTGAAACGCGATCCACAATTCGTTGCGCTTAAAAATGCAAAGCTATCTTTTGTCGTGGTTCGAGCAGTTTCCTATCCAGACGATGCCGATGCATACGATGAAGCTTTGATGAAAAAAGTGAAAGACCACGCCGAAAAATTTAATGCGCGTACGTTTTATGCTGGGGTGGGACTTGGCCACGGATTGGATTATGGAAAACCCGTGTTGAGGGACGAAGACTATACGATGATTTATAACGGATTACAGGAGATATTATGAGAATAATAGGAGTGCTACTCACGATTATCGCTCTAAGTGCTTGTAGCGATAGAAAACCAAAAGCAATCTACAACCAAGGTCATGCTTTTGGAACCACCTATTTTATCCAATATTATTCCTCCGAAGACCAGAACTTAAAGCCTGGTGTAGATTCTGTAATCGCTGCCATCAATCAATCTGTTAGCACCTATATTCCCGACAGTGATATCTCACGCATCAACCGCGGAGATACGACGGTAGTTGTAGATGAATATTTTAAAGAAGCCTACCTGATTTCTGCACGCCTCCACGAAGAAACAGAAGGGTATTTTGACCCAACCGTGGGTGTGCTGAGAAATGCCTATGGGTTTGGCGAAGTTAAACCTATGGAGCGCATCGATAGTCTAGTTTTGGATTCGTTGATGAAGTACGTTGGGTTCAACAAGGTGAGAATTACGGAAGACAACAGGGTCTATAAAGAATTCCCGCAAATTTACTTCGATTTTAATGCGGTCGCAAAGGGATCTGGATTGGATCATATCGGCGATTATTTGGAATCGAAAGGGATTACAGATTACTTGATTGAACTGGGTGGTGAGATTCTCGCCAAAGGAGAAAATATTACAAAAGGAAAACCATGGGTGGTCGGTATCGAAACGCCCGATTCTGATTTAGACAATCGAAGTTATGAAGCGACCGTACAACTAAAAAATGAAGGTCTTGCGGCTTCTGGAAATTATCGAAAATTTCGAGTGGATTCCATTACAGGGATAAAATACGTCCACACCATCAATCCTTTGACGGGTTCTGCAGAAAAATCCGATGTCACCAGTGCCACCGTCATCGCACCTACTTGTGGCGAAGCCGATGCCTATGCTACGTCGTTTATGGCGATGGGTTTTGAGCGGTCTGTAGCGCTGTTAAATAATCTTCCAGGTGTAGATGCCTATTTAACCTATACCGACGAGAATGGCGAGGATAAAGTCTATATCACTACAGCGTTTAAGGAACGCATGGCTGATTAGACAACCTTCTTATTCTATTTTTTGCAAACGGGAATGAATTCACCTTTTGGCAGGCGGTATTTTTCAATGGCCGTTTCAGTAAGTTTTTTGGTGTAATCGACTGCTTTTACTTTAAATCCGATAGATGCCAATTTTTCAAAATAGTCCATACCGTAAACGCGCACGTGGTCGTACTGACCGAAGATACGGGTGCGTTCTTTTGGATCGGTAATACTGTCGTCTTCGAACGTGGCTTCTCGGTCGGCTTCATAAGGAACTTGAAGAATCGCCATTCCACCAGGTTTTAAAATGCGATATAATTCCTGCATCGCTTTGGTGTCGTCTGGAATATGCTCTAAGACGTGGTTGCAGATGATGAGGTCGAATTCGTTTTCCTGAAAAGGCAAATCGCAGATATCGGCTTTTACATCGGCAATGGGTGAGTTTAGATCGGTTGTCGTATAGTCCCAATTTTTTATTTTTCGGAATCGCTTGTAGAAAGCTTGTTCCGGCGCAAAATGGAGGACTTTTAAGGAATCTTTGAAAACTGAAGTCTCGTTTTTAAGATACAGCCAAAGCAATCGGTGTCTTTCCAATGAAAGTGTCCCAGGAGAGAGCACATTTTCGCGCATCTGTGCATACCCGTAAGGGAGAAATTTTCGATATGATTTTCCGTCGATAGGATCGGTAAAGCGGTTTCCGCGTAAAAAAAATGCCAAAACAGGTCTCCCCAAGAGACTCAGTCGGATGAGCAAAGGCCTTGGAATGGTATTTAAGAGGGTTTTAAACATGGAGTATTGCCAGTGTTGCGAAGCTTATTTCGCCATTCGGAATTCTTTTTCTTCATCGCTCTCAATTCCTAAAACCTCATAGATGTAGTCGAAAGTTGAAAGCAATTGAGGTTTTCCATCGACAATGGCTACGTTGTGCTCAAAATGAGCGCTTGGTTTTCCGTCTAACGTAACGATGGTCCATCCGTCGTTTAATTGTTTGATGCGTCGTGTCCCCATATTGATCATCGGTTCGATGGCCACTGTCATTCCTTCTATAAATTTCTTTCCGCGACCGCGTCTTCCGTAGTTGGGCATTTCGGGATCTTCGTGCATTTTACGCCCGATTCCATGTCCGACCAATTCGCGCACAACGCCGTATCCTTCCGCTTCACAAAACTTCTGAATGGCATAACCCACATCGCCAACGCGCTTTCCTACTTTGAATTCACGAATTCCGACATAGAGGGACTCTTTGGTAACCTGAAGTAATTTTTTTATTTCGGGATCAACTTCGCCTACTTCAAACGTATAGGCGTGATCGCCATAAAATTCGTTTTTAATAGCACCGCAATCAATCGATACAATATCGCCTTCTTTTAAAGAGGTGTCGTTTGGGAGGCCGTGAACCACAGCTTCATTGACGCTGGTTAAAATTGTCGATGGACAATCGTACAGCCCAAGAAAACCCGGAATAGCATCCTGCGAACGAATGTACTCCTCTGCCATGTCATTTAACTGGTTGGTCGTAACACCGGGTTTTACTTCCTTGGCCAACATCCCTAAGGTTCGTGAAACCACCAAAGCGCTCTCGCGCATTAATTCTATTTCCTCTCGGGTTTTTGTTATGATCATATTTTGTTTTTTGGTAATTCAAAAGCGTATGGTTTTCCCATACGATTATCAATAAGTTTAGAGATACGATTAAAATTCGGAGTAGGGGTTGATGTAGTTTTTGCCACTTAAAATATCCAACATGTCTTGCTCTAAACTGAACATGCTGTACTCCACGATACGATTGATTTCTTTACCATCTTTATAGAAAATAAAAGTAGGAACTTGCTTGATGTCGTATGCTTGAACTTCTTTCTCTGGAGTAACTTTTTCCTCATCGACAGCATACATCGTTAGGCGGGATTCGTTGAAGCCCACCTCGTCCAGGACTTTAAAGAAGTCTGGGATGTCGCGATGGCTATCTTCACACCACGTACCTAAGAATACAGTGATTTCCACATCTTTCATCAGGGGTTTTAGTTCTTTTATTACTTCAGGCTTGGGCTGATAGTTTTCGTAACCAGGGCTATACCAGGAGTCAAAAGCCTTCATTTTTAGCCCGTCTCGATTTACTTCCCCTAAAAGCATGATAGCATCTCCTTGGTCTACGATCTGGTTGATATTTTTATCTTTTGAAGAGGTGCAACCCATTAACACTGTAATGGCAAATAGTAAAAGTATATGGCGTTTCATAGTTTAATAACTTTGTAGGTTTGTAACATATCAGCTCGAACACTTCGGGTTTTTCTTGTTGCTTAGTGGGCAACACCCAATGTGCTCGAGCTGATGGAAGAATTTATAGGGTTTCTTTTAGCCAATCAAAAAATTGACGCTGCCAAACCAATGCGTTCTGTGGTTGGAGCACCCAGTGGTTTTCATCGGGGAAATAAAGGAGTTTGCTCTTAATTCCTTGAAGTTGCGCTGTCTGAAAGGCTCCCAGTCCTTGTTCGATCGGAACGCGGTAATCTTTTCCGTTTTGGATAATCAAAATCGGCGTATCCCAATTCGCTACGTAAGTGATGGGGTTGAATTCGTTGTATGCCTTTTGAGCAGTTTTGTTTGTTTTGTCCCAATACGGTCCACCCATATCGTGGTTGACGAAGAACAACTCCTCGGTAGTTCCATACATTGCGCGGTTGTCGAACACTCCATTATGCGAAATAAACGATTTGAAGCGACCTTCGTGGTTTCCTGCTAACCAGAATACCGAGTAGCCGCCAAAGCTGGCACCAACAGCACCTATTCTATCGTTGTCTACATAAGGTTCCTTAGCAATTTCGTCGATGGCATCTAAATAATCCTGCATAGCGCCTCCCCAGTCGCCACTAATGGCTTCGTTCCACGCCACACCGTGTCCAGGCATTCCGCGTCGGTTTGGTGCAACCACAATATAGCCCTGTGATGCCATCAGTTGGAAATTCCAACGGAAGGAATAAAACTGTGAAAGTGGTGATTGCGGTCCTCCTTGTGCGTAAAGTAGGGTTGGATACTTTTTGTTCTTGTCGAAGTTTGGAGGAAGAATCACCCATACCAGCATTTTGTGACCGTCTTTGGTGGTTACATAACGCTTTTCAACCTGAGGTAAATCAAGCTTGCTGTACAGTTCGTTGTTTACTTGTGTAATTACGTTAAAGGTTTTGTCCTTTAAGTCAAACGAAAAAATTTCGGTAGCGCGATTCATGTCGGTTCGTGTGACGATCAATTTGCCGTCAACTTCACCAACAATTCCAGTAACGTCGAATTGTCCATTAGATAGCTGCTCTACTACTGGTGCTTTTCTTGTCCTTCCAGGATGGTCTACTTTAAAGAGCTGAATAGTTCCATCAACGGGAGCGACAAAATAGATGTCTTTTCCATTTTTTGCCCACTTAAAACTGCTTACGGTTCCGTCCCATTGTGCGGTTAGGTTTTGTTTTACGCCGTTTTCCAAAACAACGATGTCGTTTTTGTCAGCCTCATAACCTTCAGTTTTCATTTGTAGCCAAGCCAATGCGCCATCTTTGGAAAAACTAGGATTGGTGTCGTATCCTTTGTTGTCTGCGGTTATGTTTTCTGTTCTTCTTGTTTCGAGGTTGTAGCGGTAGATGTCGGTGTTGGTGCTTGTGGCGTACTCGGTTCCGGCAAGTTTTTTACTCACGTAGTAAATGTTTTCGCCTTTTGGTCCCCAGATATAATCTTCGTCTCCACCAAAAGGAGCTTGTGGCGTGTAGTAGGGTTGTTGGGGAGTGATATCGGTTTCTGCTCCGCTCTTCACATCTTTATAAAAAACGTGATTGAAACTACCATCGTTAAAGCTGTCCCAGTGTCTGTAGTCTAAACTCGTAAAGACATATCCATCGCTTTTTTCGAGGTCTTTATAAATATCCTTGCCCATCACATCATTGAC
>Ga0209075_1002674_pt1 | contig 15514 bp, 14 predicted proteins | sample Stecom2011_FD_187523 | JGI IMG/M metagenome (GOLD analysis project Ga0209075, IMG submission 187523) | Agricultural soil microbial communities from Utah to study Nitrogen management - Steer compost 2011 (SPAdes) (version 2) | ecosystem: Environmental > Terrestrial > Soil > Agricultural land... | reverse complement strand
AATTTTTTCTAAAATAGTCAAAACCGGAAACCAAGGTCAAAATAACGGCGACAATGAGACTGATGCTAGCAATATGCTGCATGGGCAAGTACCCTAAAATATAATGTAGCCATGAGTACCCATTGTTAAGGCCGGCATTGAGGGTTAGCGAGGTAATGGCAATTATCTGGGATAAGGTCTTTAATTTTCCCAATTTGCTGGCGGCAATGACTGTGCCCTCGGAAGCGGCTATGACCCGCAGGCCAGTAACGGCAAACTCTCGGCTGATGATGATGAACACAGCCAAGGGGCCAATTTGCTGCATCCAAGCCAAGGTAATCAGAGCAGCTGATACCAAGAGTTTGTCCGCCAGGGGATCAAGAAATTTTCCCACCGTAGTTACAGCCTTGTTTTTGCGGGCCAGGTAACCATCCAAGCCATCGGTGCTGGCCGCAATAACAAAGACCAAGGCAGCGATAAATTCACCATAGGGAATGCTAATTAAAATCAAAAAAATAAAGAGTGGAGCCAGAAATATCCTGGCAATTGTAATCTTATTTGGAAGGTTGCGGTCCATCATTCTATTACCCCCAGTAAATCATAGTCCTCATAACCGATGCAGCGAATATTGACAAAGGTACCAGGTCTGAGATTATCTGCATCCACAAGCACCACAGAATCTATCTCCGGGGCCTCCCGGTAAGTCCGGACTACGGCCAAACTACCCTCCACCCCATCAACCAAGCCCAGGAATTTTTCCCCAACCATTCTGTGGTTACGGGCAAAGACGATATCCTGCTGGGCCTGCATCAGTTGGTGATAGCGGTATTGAGCTACTTGAGCTGGAACCTGGTCTGGTAATTCTGCCGCCGGGGTTCCCTTTTCCCGGGAGTACATAAAAGCTCCCATTTGATCAAACTTTGCCCAGCGCACGAAATCCAGAAGATGCTGAAAATGCTCTTCCTCTTCACCGGGATAACCCACAATAAAAGTCGTCCGGAGGGCGATATTGGGTATGCGGTGCCGCAGGGTTTCGATCAATTCTCTCTCCCGCAGGGCCCCGCGTTGGCGCCCCATGCTCTTTAGGATATCAGGATGGCTATGCTGCAAGGGGATGTCCAAGTAAGGAACAATTTTATTGGACCCGGCCAACACGTCCATGAGTTGGTCATCAATATGGTCCGGATAGCAGTAGAGTAGTCGCAACCAGCGCACTCCATCTATTTCTTCCAATTCCATGAGCAAGCTAGCCAATTCGCTTTTGCCGCTCAAGTCAAGCCCATACTGAGAAATATCTTGAGCGATTAGGACAATTTCCTGAATCCCACGCTGAACCATGCGCCGGACCTCGGCGTAAATTTGCTCTTTATCCTTGCTCCGTAAACGGCCCCGCAGGCGGGGAATTACGCAATAAGAGCACCAGTTATTGCAGCCCTCTGCGATTTTGAGATATCCATAGGGAAAGGTGGAGTACAGGCGCTGACCTTCAGCCTGTCCATCGTATAAATCGGGGGCAACCAGACGGGATTTACCGTCCCCAATGACATCCAAGATTTTATCAACATTACCAGTTCCTAAAAAGGCGTCTACTTCTGGAATTTCTTGCTCCAATTCCTTGAAATATCCTTGGGATAGGCAGCCCGTCACAATTAATTTTTGGCAGAGACCTGATTCTTTGTATTGGGCCATGGCAAGAATCTGCTCAATAGACTCTTGCCGAGCCTTATCAATAAAACCGCAGGTGTTGACGATTATTATTTTAGCTTGCTGAGGCAAATGAGTGATTTCATACCCATGCCCCTGCAACAGTCCCGACATGGTCTCCGCATCGATTTGGTTTTTTGGGCAACCTAAATTCACTACTGCAACCTTGTTCATATCTGCCTCCATGGGAACTAATCTGATGCTTCTTCCAATCGTATTTCTAGGCTAAAACCTTTTTGAAGGTCAGGGGTTTCGATATTAACCCCGTTGACGATGACAGAAACAAATTTTGGTGCTCCAAAACGCACCCTAATTACTTCTTCAGCATTATAGCTCTTGGTGTCATCTTGGAAAATTCCTTCGTCAATGCGTTCTCCGTCGGCGGTTACCCGCGTCCAACAGGGACTTGTGAATTCCAGACTGAGTTCTAGGGCCTGGACATTCTCAATGATATAGATTGCTTCCGAATCATCGGCCTCAATCTCAGTAACCACTGCCTCGGGCTCGGGTTCATCTTCCGGCTCTGGAGGTAACTCATCTTCGTCCTCGTCCTGGGGCTCCTGCTGTTCCGGTGGAACATCTGGCGGCTCAGGGGGATCTGGCGCCAAAAATGTGTCCAGGGCGGTATGGATCAAGAATCCCACAACCGCCAACAGGACAACGATGACCAAAATACGTAATAAGGGAGCAAAATCAACGCGTTTTGGCTGTTTTTTGTTGCGAGTAGAGCGAGGTGGAATAATAGTTACCTCGTCGGCCTGTTCCCAAAGGGTCTCGGGATAAATGCCCACTTCTTGCGCATAGCGGCGAATAAAGCCCTTGATGTACACCGAGGGACCAATTTTGCCAAACTGACGTGCCTCCAAGTACTGGAGTTGACGTAACGGTATCTTGGTACGCTGCTGAATATCCTCCAGACTGAGGCCAGCTTTTTTGCGCGCTGCGATTAATTGTTCAACTATTTGATCCATATTATCACCCTAGCTTATATCAAATGAGGAAAATGACTGGGACACCAATTGATAATCGATGACTTCGTCGTGGGAACGCTTGAGTTCCAAGGTATAGTCAAAGAAGTCCGGTTCCAGTCCATATTCACGCAAAAAAATGTCAGGATGCTCGATGATTTTGGAAACAGGGTAATCCAGCACCTCCAAGACCAAATCCTTGTGGGCTTTGGTGCCACGGATGCCGGAAACGATTCCGTCAATTATAAAAACACAATCACTGTTCTTCTCTTCTTCCATCAGCGAGCGCCGCATAATTTGCCTCATCAAAGTGGCAGAAACAATTACCCACTTCTTGTTGGCATGAACACAGGCTGCAATAGCAGCTTCAGTCTTGCCCACCCGGGGCATGCCCCGAAAACCTATCAGAGGTTTCTGGCGAGACAGGACTTCCCCTAAAAAATCCACCAGCATCCCCAATTCCTCCCGGACAAAACAATACCTGCCCGGGTGCTCTGAATCTTGGCGAATTATCTTGCCGTGTTTCAGATTGATTCTGTCAATAAAATTGGGCTTGCGGAAAGCTGTCAATTCAATATTACTTGCCCTGGCCAGGGCATTTTTTATAGTGACAACCCGGGTATAGTCGCTACATTTCAGCAACATCCCCCGTTTATGGCTGGCGATGCCATTAATCATGGCAATATTAATGTCCATTAGCCCTAAAAAAGTTGCGATATCGCCCAGAAGACCAGGGCGATCATTGTGAATAACGTACTCCATATACCATTCCACAGACCTTTCACCCCACGATTATTATAGCAAACTTCCCGGGCAATTGCACCGTTTTTAGCTGTATTCAGTATTATGATAAAGGAAAGGAGCGTTACCATGACTGTTCTTCATTATTTTGCCGGTGCCAATACTGCCCAGGGGTTTTACTCCCATTATGATTATCTGGCCCAGGACAATTACCGGCGGGTCTTTATCCTCAAAGGGGGCCCGGGAACTGGAAAATCAACTGTCTTAAAAAGGATTGTCTCTCAGTTTCAGCCCCATCAAGATGTTGACCTATTTCACTGCTCCGCTGATGTGGATTCCTTGGATGGTATTTACCTACCCAAGCAAGATGTATCCGCCCTGGACGGCACTGCCCCCCATACCATCGACCCCCATTTACCTGGTGTGGTCCAAGAAATAATTGACATGGGAAGCTGCTGGGATGGGGCAGGCCTGCGAAGAAGCAAAAAAGAAATCCAAGAACTCAAAAGGGAAATCAGCAACCAATACAAGAGTGCTTACACATGGTTGGCCATTGCAGCTCATCTAGTCGAACTGGACCAACACACCCCAACACCTTCCCTAAAAAAACAGGCCAAGACGGATGCCGGGCAGATAATTAAACTTCTCCCTGACACCGGCAGAGGACACTCCCGCAAGGCCTTTGCCTCAGCAATAACGGAAAGGGGGTTAGTCAATTATCTACCAAGTTTGCAAAAACACAGCGCCTGTAGCATCTCTCTTACCGGCAGGAACCGCATCTATAATGCCACTGTCCTGAACTTAATTCAAGAGACCTTAGTTGAACGGAGAGTGCCCGCCACTTACCTATATTGTGGATTGCAACCTCAGTATCTAGAACACATCTTTATCCCCGGGGTGTTTGCCCTATTTTCCAGCCACTGGCCCCACCAAATCAGCGGCAGCGACTACCAATTCGGCCCCCTGCCCCCGGCGCAAACTGAGTTAACTGAGCAGCAGTCCTGGGCCATGAATGAAGGGGTAAAGGAATTAGCCCAAGCGCGCAGTTTACACTTGGATATGGAAAAGCTGTATATCCCACATGTAAACTATCACAAAGTTAACCTTAGGCAAAAAGAAATAATTGCCGCGATAAAAGCGGAAAAAACCCGGTAAGCCGGGTTTTATTCTTTGATGCCCTTTAGCACTTCTTCCAGCTGAGCAGATGTAACCAATATCTTGCGCGCCTTGCTTCCCTCGTATCCTCCCACAATACCCAGCTGCTCCATATCGTCGATGAGCCGAGCCGCCCGGGTATAACCTATTCGCAGTCTTCTCTGCAACATAGAAATTGAAGCCTGTCCACTATCCACCACCATCTGCGCGGCCTCCGGCAACAGTTCATCCATTTCCAAGGCAGGGGTTTCCAGCTCTTCTTCACTGGGCTCTAGGAAGTCAGCGCGAACCACCGGGGCGGTTTGGCCCAAGACATGGGCGACGATTTTCTCCACCTCATCGTCGGCCAGGTAGGCCGATTGCAGGCGCCGGGGCTTTGAAGCCCCCACCGGAAGGTAGAGCATATCCCCCTGACCCAGTAGCTTTTCTGCCCCGCCCACATCAAGTATTGTGCGCGAGTCAGCCTGGGAAGAGACGGCAAAGGCGATCCTTGTAGTAATATTAGCCTTGATAACTCCGGTGATGACATCCACCGACGGCCTCTGGGTTGCCACGATGAGATGTATCCCGGCAGCCCTGGATTTCTGAGCTATCCGGCAGATGGTGTCCTCCACCTCGGTGGCAGCAGTCATCATTAGGTCCGCCAGCTCGTCGATTATCACTATAATAAAGGGCAGAGGTTTTTCACCCTTCTGCTGGGCCCACTCATTATAGCGCCCCAAGTCCCGGACTCCACTTTGGGCAAATAATTGGTAGCGCTGTTCCATCTCTCTGACGATGTTTTTCAGGCCCTGGGCCGCCACCCTGGGGTCAGTAACCACTGGACAAAGGAGATGGGGCAAGCCATTATAAACATTGAGCTCAACCACCTTGGGATCAATGAGCATAAATTTTAGCTCATTGGGCTTTGCTTTATAAAGCAAGCTGGCGATGATGGCATTGAGACAGACAGATTTGCCTGAACCAGTGGCACCAGCGATGAGTAAATGAGGAATCTTCATCATATCTGCTATTACCGGCTCGCCTGCAATGTCCTTGCCCAGGGCGATGGCCAATTTTGATGAGTTGTCTAAGAATTGTGGTGTCTCCAGTACTTCTCGTAAATATACCGTGGCCTTGGCTTTGTTGGCCATTTCCAGACCAATGGCGGATTTACCGGGAATGGGCGCTTCGATACGCACCCCCGTGGCCGCTAGACTTAGGGCAAGGTCATCTGCCAAGTTGACAATTCGACTGACCTTGACCCCCGCAGCCGGTTGGATTTCGAACCTGGTTATGGTGGGGCCACGGTGTACATTTATCACCTTTGCATCTATACCAAAGCTGGTCAGAGTTTCCTCCAAAATGTCGGCTTGGGAAACCAATTCCCGGCGACCTTGGGGGTCCTTTAAGCGAATGGTCTTTTGCAATAGGTTTAAAGGTGGAAGCTGGTACATTTCAACCATATCCTGCTCTTGCTGCTCTTGCGCCTCTAGCTCCTGGGCCATGGCAATATCCTCTTGCGAAACCGTTGGTTGTACAGATTCGGGCCTGGGGTCAGCTTGTCCTTCCGTCTGGGGGAGCGGTTCTTCTATTTCCGGTTGTGGAGTCTCCTCCTGGGTATCGCCATCCTCGGCTGCCTGATAATCGTGGATGGTTACAGGATGGGTCGGAGTAGGCTTGCTGGGTTCTGCTTTCTCGGCACTGCCCCGGGAGGTAACAACCCGTTGAATCCATTTGTTAATTTTGCCCAATCCCCGCACCAGGCTTGCCATACCTTTTTTAATGCCCTCAAATAGCAAGCTCAGGATTTGTTTTAAAGAAATATTCATCAACAGAAATATACCGATGAAGGTGGATGAGGTCAGGACAACCACGCTACCCACTAAACCAAAGGCTTTGTACAGGGCAATGGTCCCCAGGGCACCAATGACCCCTCCCCCTTGTCCGGCATCGGTCATGGCCATCACCGCCCTCCAGTCATCCAGGGCTTCCGCCGCTAAAATATGTACAGCTGTCAAAATGCAGGTGACAATGATGGATGCTCCCATTGCCCGCCGGGCAAAGAGCTGGGAGTTAGGGAAAAAGACCATCCGTGCCCCCCATAATAGCAAACCAAAGGGAATAAATAGAGCATACTCTCCAGCAATGGTCAGTTGTAGGCGATTGAGAAATTTGCCGATTACACCGACAGATTGAGTTCCCTCCATCCCCGTTAACAAACTGGCCCCAGCCAAAATTGCCAAGGCGATGACCATCAGGCCAGTTATCTCGCTATGGGGTTGCCTATCCCTCCGCCTTCGCCTCCGTTTTGCCATCTCACTCCCCCCTTATAGGAAAACAATCACTACCAGACCCACTATCCAACAATAAATCGAAAAATAGCGCAACTTGTTGTTGACCAATAGCTTTATAAAAAAGTTAATCGCAAAAATCCCCGCCAGGGCAGACACAGTCACACCCAAAAGATATACTGTCCAATGACCTGCCAACTCTACATTAGCGGAGATAAGGTCATATACCTCCAACAGTGTTGCACCTAAAATAACTGGGGCCGACAAGAGAAATGAATATTCCGCAGCAACCCTTTTGTCCATTCTCCGAAAGAGGGCGGCGCTAATGGTAGATCCAGAGCGTGAAATTCCCGGAAAAATAGCCAGCCCCTGAAAGGTACCTATAAAAAGTGCATCAAAAATTTTGGTGCGATGAATATCCTTTTTCCCCCCTGGCAGCGCATCGGCAATCCAAAGTAGAATACCAGTGACGAGCAGCGCAATGCCGACAAACTTGACACTGTCAAATGCCTGGGTCACATAGTCTTCCAAGGCAAAGCCAATAAGAGCTGTGGGAATACAACCCAGAACCAACAGCAAGCCAAACCAACGGTCAGTGCTGGTGGTAAACTGAGCCCATTCATCTTTTTTAAAAAGCGCTACGAAGCTAAGAATTATTTTCCACAGACGCCGACGAAATACCCAAAAAACAGAAATCAGGGTGCCAAAATGCAAAAAAATCTCAAAGGTCATTCCTGGCATCTCTACACCCAGTAAGTACTGAGATAAAACCAGGTGTCCAGAGCTGCTCACCGGTAAAAACTCCGTAAGCCCCTGAACAAGGCCGATAATAATCGCGTTCAATAGTTCCTGCATACACAACCCTCCTCCTAGACTAGATAATATCACATGGCCATAAAAAAAAACAGACCGGGTCAGAGCTTGACAACTGAACCCGGCTGATATTCAGGTAACAAGTAGGCATTGCTGTTTCCACAGACAACGCGTTGAATTTTAAACCCCGATTCCACATCTTGACCCAATAGTGTAATTCCGTTGTCCAAGGTTACTTCCTTTTGCTCTTCGGCCTGATTTTGATCCCGCATCAGTATGTCAACGTCGTAAGGGGTGTAGAGAACCAATTTAATTCACCTGGCCATCTATCAAGGATTTGAGTTTCTGGATTGCAGTACCCATTCCCCCCACGGCATCGATTAGACCAGCAGATACGGCATGCTTTCCCACCAAGACTGTGCCAATATCCCGAGCCAACTCGCCGGTTTGGAACATCAGCTGGCGAAAATCTTTTCGGCTTATTCTGGCATTGCGGTAGACAAATTCCACAACCCGCTCCTGCATTTTATCTAAGTACTCATAGGTCTGGGGCACGCCAATTACCAGACCCGTGAGGCGAATGGGATGAATGGTCATGGTGGCGGTTTCGGCGATAATTGAGTAAGTTGTGGATACAGCAATGGGTACACCGATGCTATGCCCACCTCCCAGCACCAAGGATACTGTGGGTTTGCTCAGGGATTTAATCATTTCTGCTATGGCCAGCCCCGCCTCCACATCTCCGCCCACTGTGTTGAGAATCACCAACAATCCCTTGATGGAATCATTCTGCTCCACTGCTGCCAATTGAGGCAAGATGTGTTCGTACTTGGTTGTTTTATTCTGGGGTGGCAACACCACATGACCTTCCACTTGGCCAATTATATTGAGAATGTGGATATCGCTGGGTGCCGGGGCGGGCAATGTGCTTTGACCCATCTGCTGTATATTACTCAGTTGGTTTTGTTGTTTTTGCTCATTGCCACTGGGGGTTGTTCTAGTCACCTAATCACTCCCTACTGATTTCCCTTAGTTTTCCCGGCTAGCCCAGCATTATTAAAAAACCCTCCCATACGGGGAGGGCTATAGTAATTGTTAAACTTCCATAATGATGGGTATGATCATGGGATGGCGGCGGGTCTTGTCATATAAAAATTTACCCAAAACATCGCGGATGCCGGATTTAATTACCGACCATTCATGGTTGGTGCCATTTTCGGTCAGGAATTTCCGGACCACCTTGCGGGACTCGGACATCAAGTCCTCAGATTCCCGAACATAAACAAAACCCCGGGAGACAATGTCGGGACCCGACAAAAGTTTGCCAGAACCCTTCTCCAGACTCATAACCACCACCATAATACCGTCCATGGACAACTGCTTGCGGTCTCGCAGCACTATATTTCCTACATCGCCGATGCCTAAGCCATCCACCAGCACCTGTCCTGAAGGAACGGTGCTGACATGCTTGGCTGCGTCGGCGGACAGCTCCCACATTTCTCCGATTTTTAGAATTGGGATGTTCTTCTCGGGAATCCCCATGTTCAGAGCAAGTTTTTTGAAATGAATACAATGCCTGTACTCACCATGAATAGGAAGAGCATACTTGGGTCGGAGCAGACTTAACATTAGCTTTATCTCTTCCTGACTGGCGTGACCGGAAACATGGGTTCCGGATACAGATTCATAAATTACGTCGGCACCTAAGCGAAACAAATTGTCCACTGTGCGAGAGACAAACTTTTCGTTGCCGGGGATGGGATTTGCGGCAAAAATTACTGTATCCCCAGGCAAGATTTCAAGTCGCCGGTGCTCGCTGTTGGCTATCCGACTCAGAGCAGACATGGGTTCGCCTTGACTGCCCGTTGTCAATAATACCACTTTATGGGGCGGCAGCTTCTTGATACCGTCCAGGTCGGTGAGGACGTTATGCGAATCCTTGAGATACCCCATTTCCATGGCGATGCCGACCACATTAACCATGCTACGTCCATTTACAGCCACCTTGCGTTTATACTTTGCTGCAGCATCGATGACTTGTTGAATGCGATGGACATTGGACGCAAAGGTGGCCAGCAAGACACGGCCCGTGGCTTCGCGCAGCACCTCGGCAATAGTTTCGCCCACAGTTGTTTCCGATTGCGTAAAACCAGGACGCTCGGCATTGGTGGAGTCGATCATTGCCGCCAACACACCTTCATCTCCAAATCTTGCCAAGCGGCTAAAGTCCATCACCTGTCCGTCCACAGGAGTATGGTCAATTTTAAAATCACCTGAGTGGACGATTAGTCCTGCCGGGGTACGCAGACAAATTCCTACAGTATCAGGAATACTGTGGTTGACCTTAAAAAATTCCGCTTCAATATGCTTACTTACCTGTAATTTCATACCGGGATGTATTTGGTTGAGTTCGCAATCTGCCAACATTCCCTTTTCCCGGAGTTTACCTTCCAACAGCCCCAAGGTCAACTTGGTGCCATAAACAGGCTTGGGAATTTGCTTTAGAATATAAGGCAGTCCCCCGATATGATCCTCATGTCCGTGGGTAATTAAAAATGCCGATATTTTCTCCTTGTTTTCCACGAGATAACTGGTGTCAGGAATGACAATATCCACTCCCAGCATATCTTCCTCAGGAAATTTTAATCCTCCGTCGATGACCACAATTTCTTGGTCATATTCAAAGGCAAACATATTTTTGCCGATCTCACCCACGCCGCCCAGGGAGACCAGTCTCACCTTTGCTTGCTTGGCAGAGGACTTTCTTCTTGTCCTTCTTCGATTGTTGTTGTTAGCCAAAAAAAACTACACCTCCATAATTATTCTGCCCGACCGCAGTTTAACAATTACACCGATTATACCCTAAATTTAAGTCATAAACAAGTAAAAGGGAAAGGCTACGACCTTTCCCGCTTATATTTATTGATTAACCCGGCTAATTTGGCATTGTTGCTTAGGGACAATTCACCCAGGGGAAGCCTGGGCTTGCCCACCGACCATCCTTGGAGCTTCAACGCTGCCTTCACTGGCACCGGATTGGTCTCCATGAAAAGGGCCTGGAAGAGGGGCAGTAAGGCGTTGTGCACAGCCCTGGCACCCTCCCAGTCTCCGGCCCGGGCCAATTCTGTTATTTGAGCCATGGGTCCCGGAACCACATTGGCGGCAACGCTAACAACCCCGGAAAATCCCAAAGCCAGCAAGGGCAAGGTGAGGTCGTCATTCCCGCTGAAGAACTCAACGCCGGCAAAGGTTGACGTCAACCAACTGGCCTTTACCAAATCGCCGCTGGCCTCCTTTACGGCGCTGATTTTCCCACAGCTGCCCAGGATGGTTTCGTAGTCGGCAAGGCTCATGTCGATACCGGTACGGGAGGGCACGTTGTAGAGCATGATGGGTCTGGTACTGGCAGCGTCCACCGCGGCAAAATGCTCTCTCAGACCGGATATATTCGGTTTGTTGTAATAAGGAGTTATTACCATGTAGCCATCCAGTGGTAAAGTCTCTGCCCGTTGGATCAACTCCACGGTATCCTGTGTGTTATTGGAGCCAACCCCGGCGATGACCACACCCTTGTCGCCCAGGGCGATGCTGATGCGTTCAAATAAGTGAAGTTTTTCCAGTACTGTAAGGGTAGCTGCTTCGCCGGTGGTTCCCCCCACAACCACCCCATCGCAGCCGTGGTCAATTATATCTCTACACAAGGTCTCTGCCAACTCATAATTGACTTCATTTCCTTCCATGGGGGTCACCACTGCTGTAAGAGTTTTACCCCAACGAGATTTAGGCATTTTATTCCTCCCCGAAAAAAATTTCATGCAGACAGTTTACCGACTCGGTCAGACGATTCTGGGGAATTACCAGGGCGATTTGTGTGTATGAGTCCGAAGTATAGTATATCGGAATTTTCCTGTCAGTTAAAGGTTTATATATCTTGGTCATTATTCCCGGCATCCCCCGAATCCCCGAGCCAATCAAGGAAATACGACTACAATTGTTGCGCCGGGTTGCTTGAATACTTTTCCGCTGTAAAATCTCCTGAACCGCTTCTGCTTGATCCTTGGGGACGGTAAAGCTGTGTTTGGCATTGGACAAGTAAATCAGATCTAGGCTGATATCCTGGGCAGCGATTTCCTCCAACAAGGCGGACAGTTTCTCCGGCTCTAGGTTGACTTGAAATTGTATGATGTCAGCCAAATGTGTTATGGCCCGAATTATTCCGCCCTCTCCCCGAGGAATACCATGCCGGGGTCCGATTTCGGTTGGCGGGCTGTTACCGTTGGCCAGAGAAGTAATTACCAACTGGATTTCATCGGCCATGGCCTTTTCCACAGCTTTTGGATGAATGACTTTGGCTCCCTCCACCGCCATCTCCAGTACCTCTTGATAGTTGAGGTTATATATAGGTCGAGCATTTTTTACCAGTTTGGGGTCGGCGGTTTTTATGGCCGGTACATCTGTATAAATAGTGGCAGATTCCAGTTTTAAGGCCGCAGCCACAGCCACAGCGGTTATGTCGCTGCCACCCCGCCCCAGGGTGGTCAATTCGCCATTCTCTGTGTTGCCCTGGAATCCGCATATCACCGGAATTATTCCGGACTCCACCACTTGTTTAATTCGTTTGATTTCCACCGCCAAAATTTCCGCCCGACCAAAATTGGAATCGGTAATAATACCAGCCTGACTGCCGGTCAAAGCCATGGCGGCACATCCCAACTCCTGAATCTGCACTGCCAGTAGTGTCGCCGACACCAATTCTCCGCAGGCCATCAAGAGATCCATTTCTCGGGCGGCAGGTTTGGCTGAAATATCTGTGGCTAGGCTGAGAAATGTGTCGGTGGCATAGGGATCTCCTCTTCTGCCCATGGCGGATACAACCACCACCGGCCTCTTTCCATCTCTGTACTCCCGGTATATATTTTCTGCGCAATTGCGCAACCGCTGTGGGTCCTTTAAAGATGTCCCCCCGTATTTGTGTACGACAATTTTCATTTTCATTGTCCTGCCCACCGTTCAAGGATTTTCGCAGCGTTGCCGGCAGCACCCTTGCGCAGATTATCCGCCACAATCCACAGCGAAAAAGACTGGTCCTTGTGCCAGGTGTTCTCCCGGACCCGCCCCACATAGACCTGGTCTGTACCTGCCACAGATGTGGGTAACAATTCGTCCCCAGAAGCCAAGACAATATTCTCTGCTAGTGCAAGGCACCCTTGGATGGTTTGAACATCTGCGCTTCTGTGGGTACGAAAGCTCACTGCCAAAGAATGGCCCCGGAACACTGGAACCCTTACCGTGTTCACCGCCATGGGCAGGTGGGGGCAGACCAATATTTTTCTGGTCTCATGAATGATTTTGTATTCTTCCTGGCAATGCCCCCGACCATCCTCATCACCAATTCCAGCCAACACATTGAATAAATATTTATGTCGGTCACTTGTCGGATATGATGTAGCCTCGTCTTCTAGCTGCTTCTGCTCATTTTGCCCAGCACCGGACACTGCTTGATAGGTGCTGACCCATACTTCTTCCAACTGAAATTCCCGGTTTATGGCAGCCAATACCGGCACCAACTGAGCTACACAGCAGTTGGGATTGGCAATGATCTTAGGCCCATTTTTTAGTAAATCGGCATTAACTTCTGGGACTATTATTGGAACGTTGGGCTCCATTCTAAAGGCGCTGCTGTTATCGATACAAATGACTCCCTGGGTAGTGGCCACCGGCACCCATCTCCTGCTGATGGTGCTGGACACACAGAAAAAACAGAGGTCCAGTTCTTCAAAAAAGAGCTGATTTAATTCCTTCAGCACAAGTTCGCCCCAGGGTGTGATAACCTTCTTTCCTACTGACCGGGAAGATGCGGAAAGTCTCAATTCAGCTATGCCTAGTCGGCTGTCAGCCACTATGCGCAGTAGCTCCCGTCCGACAACACCAGTTGCGCCAACAATCCCGATCCGCACCCCGCATCCCTACCTTAAGAGAATTGGCTGAATTTGCTCGCCTTGAATAGCTGCCTCCACCGTTGAAGCCAGTTTGGTCATATCCGCCACTAGGGATCTGGGTTTGCCCTGGGGATCGTCTTGACCAAAAGGAACAAAGTACAGATGGCGCTTATCCAGGAGAGCACCGATATTACGTGCACTGCCCGCCAAACCGTCATTGGTGGATATGGCCAGCACCACAGGACGTTGATTGCGCAGCTGAGCCTTGACAGCCATGGTTACCGCTGTATCGGTGATGGCGTTGGCCAAACGTGCCACAGTGTTACCAGTACAGGGGGCAACCACCACCACATCTAAATTTAATTTGGGACCAACGGGTTCTGCCTCCAGAATGCTATCGATTACCGGATTGCCAGTTATCCCTTCAAAAGTCTTGATCCATTCATCTGCTGCACCAAAACGGGTATCGGTGTGAACGCTGGGAGAGATAATGGGTAGCAGGGTGTTCCCTGCATCTACCAACTCTTGCATCGGTTGAATTATATTTGCAAAGGTACAATGAGACCCGGTTATGGCAAAACCGATTCGCTTTCCACGCATTGCTCTTACCTCCTTGTTACACCATATTGTTCCAGGAGCCGGGGGTAGACCTTAGTCAAGATTTTACCAGCCGTTACCGGAGCCATTTTTCCCGGCAAACCTGGGGTCAGCAAAGCCTTAATTCCATAGCCTTCGGCAGCAGCAAAATCGGTTCCCCCTTGGCCAGATGCTATATCAACGATGAGCTGGCATCGTTTTGCTTCTTTAAGCACTGAATCGGTGAGAACCAACGCTGGAACGGTATTAAAAATAAAGTCAAATCGATTGACCTCCTGGACAAGCTGTGAGAACTGACAATTGCCAAAGCCCATTTCATGAGCCCGGGCCAAATCTGCGGGGTTCCGCGCCGCCACAGTAACCTCGGCACCAATTCCAGCCAACATTCTGGCCAAGGAAACTGCCGAGCGACCAAAGCCCAAGACCAGTGCGGTGCTGCCATGGAGAGTGATTTCACTATTTTGCATAGCTATGGCCACGGTTCCTTCGGCAGTGGGAATAGAATTGAGAATGGCCAGTTCATCATCATTGGCTATCTCCACCAGCTCGACCTGGTGGGCCACTTCCTTTATTTCTGAAGTAGCCCAACCTACAAATACTGGTGTCCCCGGAGCCAAGACAGCGAAAAATTTGCTATCTAAAGGGGGAGGATTGTTGCTAAAGGGGCATTTGGGAGTATTGTCTGCTGTTACTCCCGCCAGTGGTAAAATAACTGCATCTACGCCCTTCAGGGCTGCCAAGGTGTCTGTATAATTTGGGGCAGGTAGTGGTGAGTATTTTTCATGCCCGCTGAGGCGGATGTCATATCCCTGCTGGACTAAGTAATCAGCCAGGTACAACTCCCTGCGGTCGCCGCCCACCACGGCAATGCTTATATTGCTGCTCACTGAAACTCCTCCTTTTCCTTCTCTCTATCACAATATGCAAAAATCAAGGGCAGCGGTCCTAATTTCCGCTGCCCCTAGGGATTTAAATTTAATGCATCTCGATGCTTCGGCCACCAGTGTGATCCATGATTTCCATGGCCTCCATGGCCTTATCTTCGTTGGCCTTAATTACCGCCAACACCCGACCCTCATCCAAATGCTGTTCCATCCGTTGACTAGTCTCTTCCGGGATACCGTAGTCCACCAAGCCCCCGGCGACACCGCCTGTGAGGGCTCCGGTCAGCACCCCCGCCAAGGGACCTGCGGCGATGATGGGACCAAAGCCAGGAATCAACAAGGCACCGGCCCCCATGGCCAGGCCGGCAAGCCCACCGATGGTTCCACCGGTCACTGTCCCATCGGTCAGATTCTGATCCTCATAGCTGAGCTCACGATTCTCCTGCCCTTCCTCTTCCCTA
>Ga0209075_1002673_pt1 | contig 15516 bp, 14 predicted proteins | sample Stecom2011_FD_187523 | JGI IMG/M metagenome (GOLD analysis project Ga0209075, IMG submission 187523) | Agricultural soil microbial communities from Utah to study Nitrogen management - Steer compost 2011 (SPAdes) (version 2) | ecosystem: Environmental > Terrestrial > Soil > Agricultural land... | reverse complement strand
TTCGGTAAGTACCCACACATAATTGTCTAAATTTCTTGTTAAAGAACTGCTTCTTTTTCATTTGAAGCGGGCTGCGCATTCTAAAGAGTTACCCTTCGATGTCAACCACTTATTTGCACTTTTTGTTAATTGCTTAACTGGCAAATCAGGAGGGCGCATTCTACAGTGAAACTCACTTGTGTCAACCCTCATTTCTTAATTTTGTTTTGGCTTTTCGCCGCTGCTCAATCAAGAGACGCGCATTATAGAGATTGCGCGCCTGCCGTCAACCTCTTTTTAAAGAAAATAAATGATATTTTCGTTTTCCGAGCTTAACGATGAAAAAACAACCAAATAATGCATTACTTTCCGCAAATAGCTCTGCCGTTTTCATATTGTCATCTGCGCCAACAGCAACATTATTAATTAACACAGCCTGGCGACCTAGTGCATCTTTCACTTCACGACCAGCTTTCGCTAATCCGCACTCTGTAAATAACGTTGTTAGTGGTGTCTCTGCTATCTGAGAAAGCTCTATCTCGCTGGCTGGTATACCATCTTGTTGTAACTGTACAAGTTCTGCCTCAGTTAACTGGGTGATATCACCAGAGAATAATGCTTCTGTAATACGCTTAGCAGATTGCAACGCATCTTCACCATGAACTAAACGAGTTACTTCATCAGCCAAAATGCCTTGTGCTGTTTTACGCCCCTGAATGGTAGCGTCGTGCGCTTCGATTTTATCGATTTCTTCAATAGATAAGAAAGTGAAGTACTTTAAGAACTTGTACACATCAGCATCTGCAGTATTCATCCAGAACTGATAAAAGCTGTAAGGCGATGTTTTACTAGCATCTAGCCATACTGCGCCCGATTCTGTTTTCCCAAACTTAGTACCGTCTGATTTCGTTACCAAAGGTACAGTCAGACCAAAACACTGCGCGCCATTTTGTCGACGAGCTAAATCGATACCACCAACAATATTACCCCACTGATCTGAACCACCAATTTGCAAGGTGCAACCATAATGCTTATTCAATTCAGCGAAATCTAAACCTTGCAATAAGGCATAAGAGAATTCCGTAAAAGAAATCCCTGCACCTTCTCTATTCAATCGCTGCTGTACGGACTCTTTGTTAATCATTGCGTTAACAGAGAAGTGCTTACCAACATCTCTTAAGAACTCCAACACATTCATACTGCCAACCCAATCTAGGTTGTTTACGACTCTTGCAGGATTCTTAACGTTGTCGAAATGAATAAATTGACTGACTTGATTACGAATCTTATCCGCCCACCCAGCTACCGTATCGGCCGTATTCAATTGACGCTCTGCATCTTTAAAGCTAGGGTCGCCAATCAAACCAGTCGCACCACCAACCAATGCAATAGGATGATGCCCAGCATTTTGGAAGCGAGTTAATACTAATAATGGAACTAAATGCCCTAAATGCAGACTATCAGCCGTGGGATCGAATCCACAGTATAAGGTTACAGGGCCACTTTCTAAGTGTTTAACGAATTCATCTTCTGCTGTGGCTTGGTTAATTAGACCACGACTTTTCAAGTCGTCTAGTAGTGCCGCTGTCATAATATACTCTATAATGGTTGGCAAAGAAGGTTGGTAAAAATACCTTATTAGCAATCAAAATCAAGCTTTGCTAATAATTCCTGTGCTATTGTGCAAGGAACATACTGTTTAAAAAAATGACTACAACTATATAGGATAGGTAGCAGCTGTTATGACCTTACCCGAACACATACGACATTTTCCTAAGACGCATTTTCTGGGTGCTGCTATTCTATTTACCTTAGTAATCGCCTTAGTGTCATGGCCAGCCTCTAATTCTGCTTCTATTGTCGAAGAGCCCGAAGAAACCAGTTTGATTATCGACATGGCCGAGCAAACTAATGACGCCGAGGAACAAGAGTTTATCCAATGGGAAAGCACCAAAGTAAAGTCTGGCGATAGCCTTTCTGTACTGTTTAGTCGTAATAACCTTGGAGCTTCTGAAGTTTTAGATGTGGTTAATGCAGCCCCAAAGGCCGCTATTAAATTGTTTCCTGGTCAAGAGCTTCGCTGGGTTCGCTCTGACAATAACAAACTTCAGCAACTGCAAATCATTTTAACTCCACTAGCATACCACGAACTGATTCGTGACGAGTCAGGCAAGCTAACCTACAGCTTGGTTGAGCGTGATGCAGAGTACCGCCCCCAATTTGCTAGCGCTACAATTGAAAACTCTTTATTCGTTGACGGTATTAAAGCCGGCATTCCTCAACAGATACTATTCGAGCTCGCTAATATATACGGCTGGGATATCGACTTTGCCCTGGATATTCGTGAAGGTGATTCGTTCAGTGTTATTTACGATGAAATTTATTTAGACGGCGAACAAATAGGCACGGGGAATATTCTCGCCAGTGAGTTCAATAACCGTGGCCGCAATATTCGTGCTATTCGCTACACCGATAAAACCGGCAAAACTGACTACTACACGCCAGAAGGTCAGAGCATGCGTAAAGAGTTTCTGCGCAACCCTATAGACTTTACCCGTATTAGCTCACGCTTTAGTACTGCACGCAGACACCCAGTTTTGAACTCGACGGTTCGCGCGCACAAAGGTACAGATTACGCAGCACCGACAGGCACTCCGATTAAAGCCGCCGGTGACGGTAAAATTATTTTCGCCGGTCGTAAAGGTGGCTATGGTAACACCGTTATTCTACAACACGGTGCCAAGTACCAAACGCTATACGCCCATATGAGCCGTTTTAATCGGAACACTAAAACTGGTCGTTACGTTAAACAGGGTCAAATCATTGGATATGTTGGCATGACTGGTTTAGCAACTGGCCCGCATTTACATTACGAGTTCCGAGTGAATGGCGTTCACCGTGACCACTTTAAAGTTGACCTACCTAAGGCGCAAAATATTGCGAGCGAATATCGTTCAGACTTTATGGAACGCAAACAAAATGTACTCAACTGGTTAAACAGTTATAACCAGCAAGCCACACAGATAAGTACGTCTAAGTAATGAGTTTGTATATTGGGCTAATGTCAGGTACCAGTGCCGACGGCATGGATGCAGCACTGATTGATGTAGGCACCAGCACTAAGCTCATCGACGCTTTGTGCATACCTTACTCGCCCTCTTTTCAGTCAAAGTTACGCACTTTAGCGCTTGAACCAAATGTTAATGTACTTGAGCTTATGCTCACCAAACGTGAACTAGCTCAGCATGCCGTTAATGCCATTCAGCAGTTATTAGACCGAAACCGACTGTCATTTGAGCATATTGTAGCGACTGGTAGCCACGGTCATACCTTGCGCCATCAACCTCAGCCCGATGGTTTTAGCTGGCAAATTAACGATCCTGCATGGATTGCGGAACATACCAAAATCACTTGTGTGGCAGATTTTCGTCGTCGTGACATAGCCGCCGGTGGGGAAGGCGCTCCGCTTGTTCCGGCATTCCATGCTGATTGTTTTCCAAATAATTCGATGGTGTTAAACATTGGTGGGATATCGAACCTGACCCTGCTATCTGACAATCCGGAGCTGATTTTAGGGTTTGACTCTGGCCCAGGTAATGCCTTAATCGACGAGTGGTGCCAACGCCACTTCGATTGCTCATACGATAAAAATGGTGAGCTCGCTTCTCAAGGACAGGTAATTCAACCTCTGCTAGATGTTTGGTTATCGGCGCCTTACTTTCAACAGCATCCACCTAAAAGCACTGGAAGAGAGTTGTTTCAGTTGTCATCCATGGGCAATTTAAATGATTACTCAGCACTAGATGTTATAGCAACGCTGACGGAATTAACTGCTCAATCCATTGCACACGCCGTTGCGCAGTTCAGCCGTAACCAGCCTGAATTATATGTTTGTGGGGGCGGCGTACATAACCAATATTTGATGGGTCGCATACAGTCACTACTACCTAGCACTGCTGTTCGCAGCACGGCACATAAAGGTATCGATCCTGACTGGTTAGAGGCCATGGCGTTTGGCTGGCTAGCTGCGCGCACCATCAATAATAAGTGTGGAAACCTTGCTAGCGCCACCGGAGCTAGTGGCGCTCGAATATTAGGGGCTATCTACCCAGCTTAATAAACAACATAGCCTGCATTCTGCAAGCGAATTTTTGCTTCATCGGTACTAGAGACGACCGCTAAGAAGGCTGGGATTTCATTATTGCCGATGGCATGACTATCTAAGTAATCTTGTCCAACACGCAATTCAACAAAACCAAACGCCGACAACCTGGATGCTTGATCAACCAGTGCCTTCTGGTCACGATAATGCTCACGCAGAAACAGCTGAACGCTTTCACCTTCAAGCACAAGCACGATGGGTTGTTGGTCTTTTGCGTTTAAGCCACCAGCAATATTCTCGGCCAACAGTAACTTTTCCTGTAACTCTTCTGCCGTATGATCATATAAAGCAACTTGAATAAGTTTAGCCTCTGGCTCAACAGCCTGTGGCGCTGCTTCTGCCAATGTTGGGTTTCCTGCGAACAGCATTAAAATTGTTATTATTATGCGCATTATGCTTCCTTAAATGGCAAAGGATGAGCCACAACCACAAGTAGAAGACGCGGTTGGATTTTTTACTGCAAATTTAGAACCTGCTAAACCTTCTTCGTAATCTAACACTGAGCCTGCTAAATAGCCGTAACTTAATGGATCAACCAACACTCGCACACCGTTTTGTTCTACTAAGGTGTCATCGTCGGCGCGATCATCGTCAAAGGTAAAGCCGTATTGGAATCCGGAACAGCCGCCGCCAGTCACAAACACTCTTAAACAAAGTTCGTCATCGTCTGCTTCTTCTAGCAACTCTCGAATTTTATTAATAGCGGCGTCAGTTAATTCAATGAAATTAGCGGACTGTACTGCGTTCATATATGTTTCCGTATAGGTTTATAGCAATGCCATTATGACTATGCCCCAGTATTTTAGTCAACTTTAGACAATTTACTGGGGTTTCACATCTTGACCAATGGCTTTAACCGTTGCTTTATTCGCTTTAGGCTTAGATTGGTGATTTAGCTTACCGTTCACTTGGGCGCCCATTACCATTTCCATTATTTGATAATAAACATCACCTTCGACTTCTGCCTTTTTCGCAAGCTCTAAGTATTCGCTGGCATGAACATCACCAATCACTTTGCCATTGATGATGATATTAGGCGCATTGATATTACCTTCTACACGGCCTTTGTCGCTGATGCGAATAACTGCGCTAGAGCCTTCGTCAGCATTCACTTGCCCTTTGATAACACCATCCACATGTAGGCCACCGGTAAATTTAATATCACCAATGATTTCTGTTTTCGACGATATTAATGTATCGAAATGAGGGTTTTTAGCTTTGTCTTTACTGCTGAACATGGAAGCCTCTCCTTACTGGGGCCAATTAATGGTCTCTTCTACACGCTGTGCTTTGCTGCCTGTAGACTGCGATACCACTTGTACTTGCTCTGGCACAAACTGGGCAGGCAATGTCAGGGTACCTGAAATTTCTTGGAAGTATCGAAAGCGGAATTTAACACCTAACTCGGTAACATCCGAATCTAAGTCTCTTAATGGAAGAATAACTCGCTCTCCATTCATTAAGCCTACGACATTTACCGCCGCCAAGCCGGAGATATAGGATCTATTGTCCGCTACTTGCGTCAGCATTATCGAGTAGCGATAACGGTTGCTGTTTTCTTCACGAGTCACATCAATTTTACTTACTCGCAGACCTTTATCGTTACCACTAGGTGCCATGATGCCTTTGTAAAAAGACACTTCTTCTTCGAGTGTGGCAATTTGCGCTTTTAACTCAATGACTGTTTGGCGAACGCCTTCAGTGGCTTTACGATCAACTTCTCCGCCTTTTTCGAGAATACTTACTCGTTGTGACAGGCTGCTAATAGTGTGCTCTGCATCTGCCAAACTATTTTCAAGCGTGTCGCGTTGCAAACTAAGGGCTTGTATTTCATCAACACTATTGATGACACCGCCATAATATCCACCAACCGCCATCCCAAGTGCTAACAATGTCACAAAGATAAAGCGTAGGACTTTCGCCATAGGATTATAGCGAGTCACCATTAATCGATCGTGCTTAGTGCCTCTGACTTTGGGCATTACTTCCAACCTTCTTTAACTGTCATTTATAGCCTTTGCGCAATCCGCTCTACTAAGGCAGTAGTGCGGCTTGCTTTAGCCCAGTGTTTTCATCTAGGCCAAACATAATGTTCATGTTCTGAACACCCTGACCAGACGCACCTTTCACTAGATTATCAATGACCGATAGTACAATGATCTGACCAGTATTCTCATGATAATGCACAGCGACACGGCAATGGTTGCTGCCTCTTACGCTGCGAGTAGTTGGCTGACTGCCTGCTGGCATAACATCTACAAACGGTTCGTTTGCGTAACGCTCTTCATAGAGTGCTTGCAGTTGTTGCTGAGTTAAACCTGGTGCCATGGCGTACATAGTCGAGTGAATACCACGAATCATAGGAACTAAGTGTGGTACAAACGTTAGCGCAACATCACGCCCAGCAGCACGCTTTAAGCCTTGCTGAATTTCAGGTAAGTGACGATGTCCTTTAACAGCGTAGGCGTTAAACGATTCTCCAGCTTCACAATACAATGAACCCACTTTAGCAGCGCGACCTGCACCACTAACACCCGACTTACAGTCAGCAATGATTTGCTGTTCTTCTAATAGGTTGTTTTCAAACAGTGGCAACAAACCTAATTGTACTGACGTTGGGTAGCAGCCAGGAACAGCAATAAGACGAGCATCTTTAATGGCAGCACGGTTTACTTCTGGTAAGCCATACACGGCTTGCGGTAATAATTCTTTTGCACCGTGAGTCTGGCCATACCATTTTTCCCATTCAACTGAGTCTTCTAAACGGAAGTCAGCCGACAGATCAATGATACGAGTGCCTGTTTCTAGAATACTGGCCGCCATGGAATGCGCCACACCATGAGGCGTTGCAAAAAACACAACATCGCACTCACCTAATTTTTGTGCATCGGGAACACTAAAACGTAGATCGGTATGTCCGCGTAAATTTTGGAACATATCATCAACACGCACGCCTTCTTCACTGCGCGATGTAATTACTTTTAATTCTACTTCAGGGTGATTCACTAATATTCTAAGCAGCTCAACACCGGTGTAACCTGTGCCGCCAACGATACCTACTTTAATCACTATTTTATCCTCTCTTATAAACCGCGCTGTCACTTTATTTTGCGGTACCAACTTGGTTTGTCATACTGATTTTAATCAGTGTTTAGCTGCATTCTACACTTTCCGTGCGGATATTTTAGCTTGTATTAATAATTTCACTTACAATAATGTTTTCTATTCTATCACTAGGGCAATCTATGCTTTGGGTTAAAGCCTTTCATTTAGTTGCGGTCGTTACTTGGTTTGCTGCAATTTTTTATTTACCACGTTTATTTGTTTACCACGCCTCTTCGGAAGACACTGTTTCGCGCGATCGTTTTAAGATCATGGAGCGTAAGCTATACCGCGGAATTATGACACCTTCGATGATAGTCGTATTGATATTGGGTACATGGCTTTTAAGCTTTAACCCAGACTATTATTTATCAAGCGGTTGGCTGCACGCTAAATTAACCTTAGTGAGTTTGCTGATAGTTTATCACTTTTATTGCGGCCACTTAGTAAAAGTATTTGCTGCAGACCAGAACCAGCGCAGCCATGTTTTTTATCGCTGGTTTAATGAGCTGCCGGTATTTTTACTCATTGCTATTGTCATTTTAGCAGTGGTTAAACCGTTTTAATTCTTGCCAAACGCTCACGCAAAAGTCGCTTACATTATAAGTTGATTTCTATGTTTTAGGCGTTTGACTACAACGTTTTAAGGAACAACCATGACCTACCAAATTACTCAGTCTGAACAGCTTTTCAAAGACGCCCAGAAGCATATCCCTGGCGGTGTAAACTCACCTGTACGCGCTTTTAAAGGCGTCGGCGGTACGCCCGTGTTTTTCGATCACGCTAAAGGTGCTTACGCATTTGATGCCGACGGCAATAAGTACATTGATTACGTAGGCAGCTGGGGACCTATGATTTTAGGTCACAATGCCGACACCGTTATGGACGCTATCAAAGCGCAAATGGAAAAAGGCTTAAGCTTTGGCGCCCCCACAGCCACCGAAATCGAAATGGCGGCTGAAGTATGTAAACTGGTTCCGTCCATGGATATGGTACGCATGGTTAACTCGGGTACTGAAGCGACCATGAGTGCCATTCGTTTGGCGCGCGGCTATACCGGTCGTGACAAAATCGTTAAGTTTGAAGGCTGCTACCACGGCCATGCTGACTCGTTATTAGTGAAAGCAGGTTCTGGCATGTTAACGCTTGGCGTGCCAACCTCACCGGGCGTTCCAGCATCTATAGCCGAACACACACTGACGCTTAACTACAATGATTTAGACGGTGTTCGCGAGTGTTTTGCTAAATACGGCGACCAAATTGCCTGTGTCATTATCGAACCTGTTGCCGGCAACATGAACTGTATTCCTAGCGAAAAATCATTTTTACAAGGCTTGCGTGAGCTATGTACCGTTCATGGCGCTGTGCTTATTTTAGATGAAGTGATGAGTGGCTTCCGTGCAGCCTTAGGCGGCGCTCAAGATCACTATGGCATTACCCCTGATATGACTTGCTTAGGTAAGATTATTGGTGGCGGTTTGCCGGTAGGCGCTTTCGGCGGTAAACGTGAGATTATGGAACACTTAGCTCCGCTTGGCCCTGTGTATCAAGCCGGTACTTTGTCGGGTAACCCATTAGCCATGGCAGCGGGTTTAGCTATGCTAAAAGCCATCCAAGCGCCAGGCTTCTATGAACAACTAACTCAACGCGTTGAACAATTACTCGAAGGTCTGCAAGCAGCGGCTGACAAACATAAAGTACCCTTCACTTCTAACCACGTAGGTGCCATGTTTGGTATTTTCTTTACCGAGCTTAAAGAAGTGAAAACCTTCCGTGATGTGGCCGACCACTGCGACACTGAACGTTTTAACAAGTTCTTCCACGGCATGCTGCAAGAAGGCATTTATTTAGCGCCTTCTGCGTTTGAAGCGGCCTTTATGTCGATTGCTCATAGTGAAGATGATATTGCAGCAACCATTGCTGCGGCTGACAAGGTAATGGCGACACTTTAAATCGCTATCCAAGTTAGACGACGGGCGCTCTTTGCGCCCGTTTTTTATGATTAGTGCGCTTTTTGGTCTGCGCTGTAAGCTTCCATCACTCGTCCTTGTCTGTTTAAGCTTTGTGCTAACAATGCATACAAGCGCTTTTCTACTGCACTGCCTGATTCAGCATAAATAAGCCCTCGCTGGGCAAACTGCTCTGCTTGTGCAGGGTTATTTGCTTGCAGACTAGCCCAAGCTAAACGATAGAGCACAGTGGCAGAGCGCGGTTGTATCTGCCTTGCCTGATCTAGGTAAGTAAAGACTAACTGCCATTGCTGAGCTTGTCTTGCCTGCTCTGCTTTTTGATATAGGCTAATTAATGCCGGATGACTTTCACCTTCATCCAACGCCGCTAAGCGCCCATTATCCATCGTGGGCAACGGAGCTTGTGCTGTATCATCTACGGCATCAATCATATGCTTTTGAGTACAGCCCGTTAATATGAGTAATAACGTTAAAACAACCAGTCTAACCATGATTTACGTTTCTCTTGCTTGTGTGATTTGCCACACCCGTTTAATTCAGTGGGCATTTGATTTTTAGGTAGAGGATACAGCATTCCTGCACAGCGCTCTTCTACAAACTCACCTTGGTCATTCACTTTCACCCAGCCAAACCCAGTAGCAGGTGCTAGAGGTTCTACTCCCAATGACTTAAAGCTTTCTAACCAAATAGGTAAAGCCGCCGTTGAGCCAAACAACGGCATAGGTTCGTTATCATCTCGCCCAACCCAAACAATGCCTAAGTGCCTATTATCAAACCCCATAAACCAAGCGTCTCGCTGATCATTACTGGTACCTGTTTTAGCAGCGATGGGCAGTGGTATATGGCCCTTTAACGCTCTGGCAGTACCATTTTCGGTGACTTGTTCTAAGCCCCAACGCAACCATTGCATTGTTTGCGGGCTGACCTCTTGTCGCCCTTCCATGCCATAACTGGAAAGTAAGTTACCACGTGCATCATTCACCGCTTCTATGCTGCGCAATGGCATTACAAAGCCGTTCGATGCAATGGTTTGATACATTTCAGCGACATTAAATGGCGACAAAGGCACCGCTCCTAATAAAATAGAAGGGTAGCGAGGCAAGTCTGTTTTAAGTCCTAAACGATTAAAATTATTGGCGACTTTCGCTAATCCAACATTCATGCCTAAGCGAACGGTGGCCTGGTTGTACGACTGAGTTAATCCGGTCAACATGGAAACATTGCCATGCGATACCTTATCGTAATTTTGTGGTTGCCACTGTTTACCGCCACCTAAACTCACGCTAACAGGATCATCCGACAACACACTGCCCCAATGCCACTGCCCACTTTCAAGCGCGGTTAAGTAAACAAAAGGTTTCGCTAATGAGCCAATCGAGCGCTGTGCATTAAGCGCCCGGTTAAAGCCAAAATATTCTGGTTCACGTCCGCCCAGTAACGCGCGTACTTCTGCGCCATCTGTGCTTGTAACCACAGCGGCAGTTTGTAGCTTACCCTGCGCCTGTGGGAAGCGTGTTTCTAGTTTTTGTAAGTGCTCACTTGCGGCGTTTTCTACGCTATGTTGCAGCCATGGATCTAAGGTAGTGAACACTCTTAGTCCTTCATTTTGAAGATCCACCAGCCGGTAATCTTCTTGTAATTGCTGTCGAACCAGCTCTAAAAAGGCGGGGTATTCTCGTTGCCCTGCCCGTTGTGCAGATACCGTATTAATAGACTGGCTTTGAGCTTTAAGCCGCTCGCTCTCACTAATGATGTTGTGCTCTGCCATAATGCCTAACACTATATCTCGACGACTCTTAGCACGTTTTGGGTTACGCCTTGGGTTGTAATAAGACGCCCCTTTTACCATTCCCACTAGGGTAGCTATTTCTGCGGTGTCTAACTCTTGTATTGGCTTGGCAAAATAAAAGCGTGAGGCCAACCCAAAGCCATGAATGGCACGTCGGCCCGCTTGACCTAAATACACTTCGTTAAGATAGGTTTCTAGAATTTCTTCTTTGCTGTAATGAAGCTCGAGAAGAATCGACATAAACGCTTCTTGTATTTTACGGGTATAGCTACGCTGGCTGGTTAAGAAAAAGTTTTTTACCAACTGCTGCGTTAACGTTGAACCACCTTGTACCACGCCTCCTGCCTTTAAATTGACGACCATGGCACGCCCTATACCCCGTAAAGAAATCCCCTTATGCTCAAAAAAATATTGATCTTCGGTGCGCACTAGGGCTGCGACCAACTCTGGTGGGAAGTCTTCTAGGCGTAGCAACTCACGGTCTTCATTATGCGAAGGGAATATCCCTCCAATATAAAGCGGCTCAAGGCGTGCTAAGGCGACCTCTTCGTTTTGCTCTAAAATACGTTCTATGCGGTTGTTTTTGATCAGAACTTCTAAGCGCCGGGTAGGTTCTGCACCGTCCCAAAAAGCAAACCCACGACGATAAATAACAAAGCGATCCCCTTCTCGAAAATAGTAACCTGGCGTGGTTGGATAACCGCCTTGTCGATAATCACCCCACACTAGCTCGGCATTGAGCTGCGCAGGAGTCATAAGCTTGCCTGGGTAAAGCTGCAAAGGACGGGCGTATACTTTTGCTGGCAACGTCCACTTCTTACCATCAAAACGCTCTCGGACTTGTGCGTCTAGCCAAACCATCCAAACAGAAAAAATAAGCACGCCAACAACAACCGCTCTAAAGAACCACTTTTTCCACGGAAATGGCTTGTTGATTTTTGTTTGGATGGTTGATTTCTTTGCTTTCGGTTTCTTATTCGCGGGCTTGCGTTTTTGTGTGGGCTTTTTGCTCATATAAATCCTTAAAATTTCCTATACATCATAACGCAAACACCTGTTATCTTATCGCTACAGTGCATAAGTAGCTTATGCCAAGCACCATTGTACGCACCTGCTCATAATAGAGAAATAATGACAACGCTAGGAAGCTTATGCCTAACAACAGCGCGACTAAGAAATATCATATCGTTTGGTCTTTATTCATTTTTGGCGGTGCTTTTGCCGCTGCCGGACTGTTGGTCTTTTGGTTTACAACGGCCAGCCCTGTTTTGCGTTATTTAGAGACTCAATCTTGGCTAGAGGTTCCAGCCAATATACGCACTATCAGTTTAGAGTCTTATGTTGGTGATAGCACCACTTGGAATATCTCTGCCACTTACGACTATCAGATAAACGGCATCGAGTACTCTAACAACAGGGTAACACTCAGTGTTGGCAGCGATAGTGACAAAGACTTTTGGCAAGACTTATACAATCGACTTAAACAGTCACAACGGTCTAACAGCAGCATTGCTTACGTCAATCCTACGCAGCCTAAGCAGTCGTACTTAGACAGAAGCCTGCACACCAAAATGATGGTATTTGGTGGCGTATTTGTGCTGATGTTTGGTGCCATCGGCGCTGGGCTGATGTTTTTAGCAATGCGAGGGCAAAACGAACACAGTCTTATTGAAGCGGCGAAAGATGGAGTCGCCAGTCAACAGAAAAATAACCACGCCATATTATTTTTCGTTGGTTTCCTGTTTGTAGGCGTTTCTATACCCATATTGCTGGTAAACACTAAGCAGATCGATTCATTTGGCACGGCTCTATTGGCTTTCTTCTTTCCCTTATTGGGAAGTTTAATGCTGTATGCTGGATGGCGTTTACGTAAACGATATAAGCAAATTGGCCCGACCTTGTTCTTTCCTGACCCGTTGCCCGGCAATGTGGGTGGTCAAATCGGTGGATACTTTGCACTTTCACAAGGTGATTGGTTGTCTGCACCCGATGTTTACTTAATATGCGAGCACAGCTACTACTCTGGTACGGGTAAAAATCGAACTAAAAAAAGCGAGGTCATCTGGCAAGAAAAAAGCCGAGGCTATTGGCAAAAAGAGCGCAACGGCGGCAAACTGCATGTGCTTTTTGATGTGCCTGGTCATTTACCTGTAAACGGTGAAGACAATAAGTACTCAGGAACTGTTCAGTGGTATCTAGCCTGCGAAGGTAAACTTAGCCTTACGCATAAGCCACAACGCGATCCGCGCATTGATGACAGCCGTGCACTTCGTCGCGACAATTGGAAAATTGCCACCTACAGGTTTAAACGTCAGTGGGCCTTACCTGTTACTAGTGGTTCTGCTCAAGCAAACTATCAGCTCCCTGACTCTATTCGTGAATCCATTCAACAAGATTTATCTGAACAAGCGCTTACAAATGCCCATAATCAAATTCAAATCAGCTCGACTGCACAGGGGCTAAAGCTAGTAAGCCCGTTTGGTCGACACATGAAGATTGCCATCCCTGTATCCTTAGCAGGACTACTGTTTTTCGGCATTGGTACTTTCTTAATTTATCTCACACTGCAAGACAAAGAGTCGCTATGGTTTATTGGCTCTGTCTTTACCTTGCTTGGTGCTTTGACGACAGCACTAGGAGTCTTCTGGTTAGGTCGCAGCCTTGAAACCGTCGTATCCCCACCTAAAGCGACTATGGTACGCCTGATGTTTGGCCGCGCCCTGTATCAGCGTACTGCTATCATTCCCGCTAATGCTGTTTTACAGCTTGATTTAACTCTGACGGCTTCAGGTTCTGAAAGCAGTGTGCGCAATGAATTTTACAAACTTTGGGTGGCCGGCGTGAATGGTGAAAAAATTGTATTAGCGGAAGGCATACGAGGAAAACACGAAGGTGAAGCAATAAAAAAGCAGGTAACAAAGATACTGTCTCACTCACACTAACAATCTCTTTACTGGACGCACCGCTACTATTCCAGTACAGTGCAACCTCTTCTCGGGCTAGAACACAACGATGTTCTTCAGCCCTACTGGGCAACTGCCCAGATGGATACACGGCTGCTGACACCGTCCCATTCTTTCTTGCAATGTCAGCTCTAGAGCAGATCACGCACTAATGACCCAATTTTCCGAACTCGGCCTTGCCGAACCCATCCTGAAAGCAGTTGCTGCTCAGGGATATACCACTCCGTCTCCCGTTCAAGCACAAGCAATACCTGCTGTATTAGCCGGTCGAGATGTCATGGCCGCTGCCCAAACGGGCACAGGTAAAACAGCCGGTTTTACCCTACCCATGCTACACAAGCTACAGCAAGGCAAACGCGCAAGCGCTAACCGCTGCCGTGCTTTAGTTTTAACTCCGACTCGTGAACTTGCTGCGCAAGTAGGCGCCAACGTTGTCGAGTACAGTCAACATTTAAACATTAGCTCTACTGTCGTATTTGGTGGTGTTGGTATTAACCCACAAATGATTAAACTACGTCGTGGCGTCGATGTGTTAGTGGCTTGCCCTGGACGTCTTCTCGACCTGTATAAGCAAAACGCTGTTCGCTTTGATGAAGTAGAGTTTCTAGTACTGGATGAAGCTGACCGCATGTTAGACATGGGCTTCATTCATGACATCAAAAGAATTTTAGCCATGCTGCCTAAAAAACGTCAGACGCTGATGTTTTCGGCAACCTTCTCAAATGAGATTCGTACACTGGCTAAAGGCTTAGTGCAAGACCCCATAGAAATTGATGTAAGCCCTCGTAACAGCACTGCCCACAGTGTTGAACAATGGCTGATTCCTGTCGACAAAAAACGAAAGCCCGAAGTACTAAGTAGCTTATTAAGAGATAACGATTGGAACCAAGTACTTGTCTTTACTCGTACTAAGCACGGTGCCAACCGTCTAACCACCCACTTACAAGATCGTGGCATTACGGCAGCCGCCATTCATGGCAATAAAAGCCAAGGCGCCAGAACACGTGCACTGTCCGATTTTAAAAATGGTGAAGTGTCAGTGTTAGTCGCAACAGATATTGCCGCTCGCGGCTTGGATATCGAACAACTACCATTAGTGGTGAACTTCGAACTTCCTAATGTTGCTGCAGACTATGTACACCGCATTGGCCGAACGGGTCGCGCCGGTGCAACCGGGGAAGCCATTGCCCTAGTTTGTGCGGAAGAATTAGAAGATCTTGAAGGCATCGAAGGCCTCATTGGTAAGAGCATTGAGCGTCGAATTCAAGCAGGTTTTGAGCCATCAAAACCGCTACCAATTTCTCGCCCTAAAGCACCACGCAAACCAAAGAAAGCGAAGCAGCCTAAAGGCTTCAAAGATACCTTTGACCGTGAGCCACGCGCAGCGCGCCCTGCAAACCGCAATGGTGCCGGTCGCAACAGTGCAAGCAAACCTGCTAACAAATCGAGCAATACTGGAGCTCGTACTGCTGCTAATGCTAGCGGTAATAGACGCCCTGCCTCGACTGCCCCAAGACGCTCAAGTCGCACCGCTTAAACTTGATGCTATAT
>Ga0209075_1002672_pt1 | contig 15520 bp, 13 predicted proteins | sample Stecom2011_FD_187523 | JGI IMG/M metagenome (GOLD analysis project Ga0209075, IMG submission 187523) | Agricultural soil microbial communities from Utah to study Nitrogen management - Steer compost 2011 (SPAdes) (version 2) | ecosystem: Environmental > Terrestrial > Soil > Agricultural land... | reverse complement strand
TGTTGCCCGGAACGATGTTGTAATGAATGATTGCGGGGGTGTTATCACCGGTATTTTTACGTGCGCCATCGGGATCGGCCAGGATAGAAGCGCGCAGCACGTTATCGGGATTCTTGTAAGCACGACGCACACCCTCGTTAACCATATCCGTCAGGCTCATTTCTGCATCCCACTGCACATCCATACCCACAGTAACAAACACGGTCACAATGCCGGTGTCCTGACAGATCGGGCGACGACCCATGGCGCACATACGTGAATTGATCAGAATTTGCGCCATCGCATCTTTGGCGGCCGGATTCTGCTCACGCTCATAGGCTTGGTGAACAGCCTGGATAAAATCAACGGGGTGATAATAAGAAATAAACTGCAGCGCATCAGCAACGCTGTCGATCAAATCTTGCTGGCGGATAACGGTTGGCATAATGACTTCTCTTATGACGGACGAGATGAAATAGGACTGACAAGCAAAAAGTGCCCGCAATTCTACACCATGACGCCTCTTGCTGCTGCGCAGATGGGGGAAAGAAGAAAGGGAAAAGGGAAAAGGGAAAAGGGAAAAGGGAAAAGAGCAGTATGGCGGTATATCAGAATGCAAAGGCGATATTGGCAAAAAAATACCAGCGATGATCGCTGGTATTTTGGAAGTTCTGTAGGGTGGATAAGCCTAAGCGCATCCACCATCGCAGATATTTTTAATACATTTGTATCAGGGTGTGCCAGCTGGTGCCATGTTTTGTTTGATCTGCAGGAGATCGCGGTTAATTGAGCGGCGATAGGCATCGATCGCTGCGATAGCCTCTTCGTTGGTCCGAACTTTATCTTCCAACGTACTTAAATTCGCCAGGCGACCTTCTACCCGATCCACCTGTTCGGTGAAATCCTGCAGGCGTTTACGCTGCTCAGCAATACCTTTTACTGCCTCTTCTACCCGTGCGACAGAGTTGTCCAGAGCGGCCTTATTCTCTGTCAGTTGGCCAGTCAGTGCAGCTGCTGAAGTTTTTGCCGTACTCGCGTCTTTTTTAGCCGCTGCCAGGCTTTTTTCCAGGTTAGCGATATTGTCTTTGTTAGCGGCAATCGCTTTGCGGTTGGTGTCATTGGAAACACCCCATAATTTACGGATTTCCGAATCCACCCACTTCAACTTGGCATCAACCTGGGTCAGAGATTGACTGGATTGGTCAGATGTCATGCTCAATTTCCCTTCAAGCTCAGCGATACGTCCATCGGCCTGCTGTAGCTGTGCCTGCGCCTGAGTCAATTTCCAGCCGAAAAAACCACCCAAACCGACGCCGATCAATGCAAGCACCAAGGCTATCAATGCCAAGGGGCTGGATGATGACGGCACAGTGCGTACCGGTGGCTGCGTCGGAGTGGAGCCGGAAGCGGGGCGCGAGGGGCGCGGCTCTGCTGCCGCGGGTCGACGTCCGGCAAGATCGCGCTCTGGCACGCTAGCGCCAGAGGAAGAAAGGGTTGGTTCTTTGCGTTCCATAATGTGGGATTACTCAGAAATAAAAAAATATTAGGGTTGGCGGCACGCGCTATTAATGCACGCAACAAACGAGATGCCCGGATTATTTGAATAACAAATCAAATAAACGTGCATTTTATAGCAGGTATGGCATCGAAAAAAAAGTTGACCCGGCCTGATGAGGCTTCCTCGCAAACTGCTTTCCCGGCTAGCAAGCCCTGCAGACATGCGAGCTTTTGCATTCTGACATCATCCATCTCATGTTGATTATTGTTTTTATAAAGCAAAAAAAATCAGGCCCAAAGGCCTGATTTCTATTTCACAGCGCCAAGCAAACCAACTTATTTGGCGTAGTTAGCGTTGGCAAATTCCCAGTTCACTAATGACCAGAAAGCGCCCAGGTAGTTAGGGCGAGAGTTACGATAATCAATGTAGTAAGCATGTTCCCACACGTCTACAGTCAGCAGTACCGTAACAGACTCATCTGTCAGCGGAGTTGCAGCATTACTGGTGTTAACAATAGCTACACTGCCATCAGCTTTCTTAACCAACCAGGTCCACGCGGAACCAAAGTTGTTGATTGCTGAATTAGTAAATTCTTCTTTGAATTTATCGAATGAACCAAATGCTTTATTGATAGCTTCGCCAACAGCACCTGTCGCTGCGCCGCCACCATTAGGGCTTAAACAATTCCAGAAAAAGGTGTGGTTCCATATTTGTGCAGCGTTGTTGAACACGCCACCAGAAGAAGTCTTGATAATTTCTTCCAGGCTTTTACCTTCGTATTCGGTGCCGGGAACCAAACCATTTAACTTATCAACATAGGTTTTGTGGTGTTTACCGTAATGGTACTCAAGCGTCTCGGCAGAGATGTGAGGTGCTAAAGCATCTTTGGAATATGGAAGTGCCGGTAATTCAAAAGCCATAATCATTCTCCTTAGAACACAGTTAATTCAACTAGACTCGGCGATTAGCAGCGAGACCCCTAAAAAATCATCCGCATAATTCGGCAGTATTTTCTCTGCAACGCATATATTTTCAATGGTCGGCTGCACGGTCGGTATGACAGCTCGCCAACTTAATCAGGCTAATAATGCCCTGCTGGCTGTAACTTTTAAAAAGAAGCGGCCCCGAAGGGCCGCTAGTATAGCTTACTTCTGCCCTGCATTCTTGCTAGTGCCTGGTAAACCAGGCACTACGGAATACAAAACAGAGAGCAGATACGGGTTATACATAGCGGACTCTCGCCCTACTACATCATGCCGCCCATTCCGCCCATGCCACCCATTCCGCCCATGCCACCCATGTCTGGTGCAGAGGCTTTATCTTCTGGCAGATCAGCAACCATTGCTTCGGTAGTGATCATCAAACCAGCGATAGAACCGGCAGCTTGCAGAGCGGTGCGCGTTACTTTAGCTGGGTCAAGAATACCCATCTCGAGCATATCGCCATACTCACCAGATGCAGCGTTGAAACCAAAGTTGCCATTGCCTTGTTTTACTTTGTCAGCAATAACAGATGGCTCTTCGCCAGCGTTCGCTGCGATTTGACGCAAAGGTGCTTCCATCGCGCGACGCGCAATAGCGATACCGGCGTTTTGCTCTTCGTTGTCACCTTTCAGGTCAGCGATAGCTGCAACGGCACGCAGCAATGCAGTACCACCGCCAGGCACAACGCCTTCTTCTACTGCAGCACGAGTTGCGTGCAGAGCATCTTCAACGCGGGCTTTTTTCTCTTTCATTTCCATTTCAGTGGCGGCGCCAACTTTGATGACTGCAACACCACCAGCCAGCTTGGCTACGCGCTCTTGCAGTTTTTCGCGGTCGTAATCAGAAGTGGTTTCTTCGATTTGCACACGAATCTGAGCAACGCGCGCCTGGATTTCTTCAGGCTTGCCAGCGCCATCAACAATCACGGTGTTTTCTTTGTTCATGGTGATGCGTTTTGCAGTACCCAGATGCTCAATAGTCGCGCTTTCCAGATCCAGACCAACTTCTTCAGAAATCACAGTCGCACCAGTCAAGATCGCGATATCTTGCAACATAGCTTTACGACGATCACCGAAACCAGGAGCTTTACACGCAGCAACTTTCACAATGCCACGAATGTTGTTAACGACCAATGTTGCCAGCGCTTCGCCTTCAACGTCTTCAGCAACAATTACCAATGGCTTGCCTGATTTGGCAACGCCTTCGAGAACTGGCAGCAATTCACGGATGTTGGAGATTTTTTTGTCGACCAACAGGATGTATGGGCTGTCTTGCTCAACGCTCATGTTGTCCTGATTGGTGATGAAGTAAGGAGACAGGTAGCCACGGTCAAACTGCATACCTTCAACCACGTCCAGTTCGTTGTCGAGGCTGGTGCCTTCTTCAACGGTGATCACACCTTCTTTACCTACTTTTTCCATGGCTTCCGCAATCAAACCACCGATAGACGTATCGCTGTTGGCAGAGATGGTGCCCACTTGAGAAATGGATTTGCTGTCAGCACATGGCTGGGCAATGGATTTTACGTGCGCAACAGCGGCGATAATGGCTTTATCGATACCGCGCTTCAGGTCCATCGGGTTCATGCCCGCAGCAACAGACTTCAGACCTTCGTTAACAATGGCTTGCGCCAGAACGGTTGCGGTGGTGGTACCGTCGCCGGCGTCGTCAGACGCACGTGAGGCAACTTCTTTCACCATTTGCGCGCCCATGTTTTCGAACTTGTCTTTCAAGCTAATTTCTTTTGCTACCGAAACACCGTCTTTGGTCACGGTAGGAGCACCGAAAGATTTTTCCAGTACCACGTTGCGGCCTTTTGGGCCGAGGGTTGCTTTAACGGCATCAGCCAGGACGTTTACACCGACCAGCATGCGTTGACGTGCGCTATCACCAAATTTAACTTCTTTAGCAGACATGTTCTAATTCCTTCAAATCGTTTGTTGAACAGAGGGTTAGTGACCCGGGCGGGTTATACCAAAACAGCCTTGATGTCACTTTCGTTAAGGATGACCAGCTCTTCGCCGTCAACTTCAATGGTGTCGCTACCGGCATATTTGCCAAATACCACCACATCACCCACTTTTACATCCAATGGACGCAGTTCACCGCTGGCCAATACACGGCCATTACCGACGGCGAGCACTTCACCCTGATTTGGCTTCTCTTTAGCAGAACCTGGCAGCACGATACCACCCGCGGTTTTTTTCTCTTCTTCTTTGCGGCGAACCACAACACGGTCATGTAAAGGACGAATATTCATGAGCTCATTTCTCCAACAAGCGGTTAAACATTAAAGTATCGGGAGAACCCCGAGTGATTGCCTATATAGCGGCGAAGCCGATTATTTCAAGGGATGTCCCTTTATCTTTAACAGTAAGATCAATAACTGACCCGCCACTTAACCCGTCCGACCAAATCACTCCAGAGACTGGTCTGACGAAGGGAAAGCAGTGGCACATAACTGGGGTTGGAAAGGGGTATTTCAACGGCTGGAGATAAAAATTTTTATCTCGATCGAACAACAATGGCGGATTCAGGCGCCCAGACAGCGCCTGTTCCAACACAAGCAGGGAGTAAAATCGGTAAAAATACTTCGGATCAGCCGGATTGGAGCTTTCAACACCACATAGCAATCGGACGAGCCAAATAATAAACCAGCACTTCAGTGCCGCGGCTTATCGTCGTCACGCTCAAACTCACCTTCAATGGTACGTCCGATAGTGGGTATATCATCGGTGCGCGGTTGCTCAACCTCGCCCTCAAAGACGTTTCCGCCTTGCGTGCTTCTCACGTGAACTTTACGCGACCAACGACTCAACAACCATTTGCGCAGCATAGGGATCAACAATAACAACGCGATGGCATCACTGCCGAACCCGGGAATAATAAAAAGCACACCGGCAACGCCCAGCATCATGCCCTCAGCCATTGCCTGCGCAGGAACCTGCCCTGCACGCAGTTGCTGGTTCATGTTCATCAAGGTGGAAACGCCTTGATAGCGAACGATATTGATACCGAGAATAGCCGCGCCAAAAAGTAACGCGATGGTAAAAAGTGCACCGATTTCATCCGCAACCTGAACGAGCAACCAAAGCTCGAATGCGGGAATGATTATCAGAAAAAGTAACAAAAATCGCATCTAGTTCAATCCTGTTGTTTTCATTGCGGCGACAAAAACAGGGACAGAAAATCTGTCTCATCCGTCACCATTTATAACTCACACCCACTGACATACGTATATCTTTGGCTTCCTTGTCCTGTTGGGGTTCATTTTCATGGTTGTAATCTACTTTGAATTCAGAGTACACCTTGCGCAAAATCATTGCACTCAGGCCGGTGCTGGTGCGTAAATAAAAATCTTCGCCCTGTTCAACTGACTGAGTCAATTCATTGGTATGAAAAAATGAAACACCCAGAGGCAATGCATAACGAAAATCGGTCGCGAATCGCCAGGCAGTGTATTTGTCCTCAGCAATAAAATCCGCTTCAGGATTGTCCGGAATCGAATACTCCTCGGCAAAATAGGACACGCCGGTTCTAAAGGACAACGCGCTTTTACTGTTTTCCCAGAACTGGAAACCGACACCTGAACCAAATACTTGATAGTCTTCAACGCCCCGCGCTTCATCAACACCCAGCTCAAAATTGTTTGACCAGAACCAGCGTTCACGAAAGAACCAGTCCAGGCCGTAACGAGCATTCCATTTTGTCGGGGGATCGGAGTGATTCCACGAAGCTCTGGAATATTCTGCACCCATGGTGTGGCGAAATTCGCTGCGCCGTAACGTCAGCTCGGTAGAAAGATTCCACTCGTCACGTATTTCGTTCCCCCGTGAATAAGCGCCCCAAAGATTGATTTTACCGTGATGTAAAAACCGGCCCTCAACATGATTCTCGTATGGCGTCATAGTTTTGATCGATAACAAAGGCGTGCGCACCATATTTGCGCGCAGCCCGCAGTAATACATCAAATCTTCGTTTTCCATTCCCTCGACCATACAGGGAATGTCGTTGCCGCTTATCTTTAGCGGGCGAGAGGTCACAATATTTTTAATTTTGGTCTTTTTGATAAGTAGCTGGCCAAAGTTTTCTGATTGCCACACCACACTATCGGCTTCTATGCGCACAAATTCCCCTTCTGCGCGATCGCCGTTGGTGAGTTCCAGATAACCTGCATTTGCCAGCGCGCTCATCAATAGTAATATCGTGAACAAGAAATATTTTTTCACTCTCTCACCTTGGGACATATTTCAAAAGGTTTACCAAACGATGGGCACATATGCATTTTCTTTACCGATCTGATTACACGAGCCACGCCTTTATGGTGCAATGGGAAAAGTGTTAATTAACGTAATCTCCCTGTATTTCTGCTGGAGCAAGATCTCATGGTGCACTCGGCATCATCTGCTACACCCACCAAAAGCACGGCCAATAAAGAGGCGATCTATCTCGCGCTGCAACAAATCCCACGCGGCACAGTGGTGACCTATGGTCAATTGGCGCAACTCGCCGGATTACCCGGTGCGGCGCGTCTTGTCGGTAATCTGCTGAATAATTTACCTGAGGGTACTCGCTTGCCCTGGCATAGAGTCATCAACGCACAAGGCAAGCTCTCCCTGCCAGCAGATTCACCCGGTTATATTGAACAGATAAGGCGGCTAACCCTGGAAGATATTGAAGTTACCCGAGGAAAAATAAGTTTAAAGCGGTTTGGCTGGCACATCTGATTCAGTGGCAGGAGCTCCGCCAGCCAGTGCACGACGCTTGAAGGTCTGACTGATCCCTAACAGCAACAACAACCCCGGAATCACCATCAATGCTGTCAGGACAAAAAACAATGCCCAATTACCATCGAGCATGTCGACCATTTGACCACTAAACGACGACAAACTCGTGCGCCCCAAACTCCCCAGAGACGCCAGCAGCGCATATTGGGAGGCGGAAAAAGCCTGACCACTCAGCCAACTGATAAACGACACAAAGGCTACAGACGAAAACGCAGATGTGAAATTATCGACCAGAATCGTCGCTAAAAATAACGACTCACTCGGGCCCACCACCGCGATCCAGGCAAACATCAAATTGCTGGCGGCCATCGCAATACCGCCAACCAATAATCCACGAACGATGCCATAACGAATATTGATAGCGCTGCCAATCAAGGTGAACACAATGGTTGCGATCCACCCGACCATTTTTGAGTACTCTGCGATCTGCTCATTGCTAAAGCCTACCTCGCGATAGAACTGGATCGACATGCGCCCCAGAAAAGCTTCACCAATTTTAAACAGGAACACAAAGACCAGAATCGCACACGCAAGTTGCCAACCGTTACGACGAAAAAATTCGGCAAAGGGTTCAATGACAGTTACTGATACTCTCACCAAAATCTTTTTCCATAATCCGCTCGCCAGTGAAAGGTGCTGTTGATATTGCTGCTCCGCGCGTTTTTGCAGTGCTTCGCGCTCGGTTCGTGGCTCGCGTACGATAAGGGTAAAGATCATCATCACCCCCATCACTCCCGCCAACACCAGGTAAACCTGGCTCCAGCCAATAGCATCGGCGTAATGAAAAGCGATATAGCCGGGAAGTGAATAACCGGTCCACCAGCCAATGGTACCCATCGCTGCCGCAGGCGGCAGTCGCAGTTGATCGTTACCGATAATATCGATGCGGTAGGCATCAATGGCGATATCTTGAGTTGCAGAAAATGTGGTAATTGTCAGCGCGAGCAAAGAAGTCCACAAAATACTTTGCGCAGGATTGGTAAATGCAATTGCCGCGGTCGCGCACAACATTAATCCCTGCATCAAAAAAATCCAGCCACGTCGCTGGCCGAGTTTTTGACAAAATAAAGGAAGTTTTATCCGATCAAGTAAAGGCGCCCAGAGAAAGTTAACCGCGTAAACGATGGTAACCGAACCAAAAAAACCAATTGCCGCGCGCGACAAACCCGCATCACTGAGCCAACCGCTCATGCTTGAGCCGACGAGCACCCAGGGAAAGCCCGAGGAGCAACCCAGCAAAAAAATATAGAGCAGCCGGATATCGCGATAAGAGTGAAGCGCTTCGCCCCAGCTCTGGATTTTACCGTCCGAGCGATTAAACATAAAAAATCTCTGGGAAAACCTCAGGAAGGAAACACGAATCCATATGATCAGCTTCGTAGGTTGGGTTAGATGTGAGTTCCACGAACATCGCAACCCAACACATCACTAGTCACTAGTTGCTAGTTGCTAGTTGCTAGTCTCTGAAATTACTGTACTGCAGCGGCATTTCAATCTCTGCCGTGCGTAGCATGGCGATGCACTCTTGCAGGTCATCGCGTTTTTTTCCGGTAACGCGTACTTGATCGCCTTGAATTTGTGCCTGCACCTTGAGCTTTTTATCTTTAATCATTTTGACAATTTTTTTGCTCAACTCAGACTCCAACCCGGTGCGCACAATCAGATCTTGCTTGACTTGTTTGCCCGATGATTTCACGTCTTTTATTTCCAGGCACGAAATGTCGATGTTGTTTTTGTGCAGCGCACTTTTTAATACATCAAGCATTTGTTCCAATTGAAATTCGACATCGGCAGTCATCGTCACTTCGTAATCTTTACGCTCAAAACTTGCGTCCACGCCTTTAAAATCATAACGATTAGTGATTAGTCGAGTGGCTTGATCCACCGCATTGGTAAGCGTGTGTTTATCGACTTCAGAAACAATATCAAAAGATGGCATAACAACCTCAAACGTTTTTATGTTAACTATTCAACCAAAAATTTTGATCGAATAATGTTCAATCAAAAAATATTCAACGAATAAATCATGATGGCATTGATGCAAATAAGCCTTTACGACTAAACCAGCAACGTTACCAAAGCAATAAAACACACCCACAAAAGCAGGGAGCGCGAAAACAGGGGCACCGCTGCTTTTATCAAAGATAGTGAATAGCCTGGTTCATTCTGGCTGGCAGCAGGTTCGTGTTGTTTGGTTGCGGGATCAGAAAATTCGGCATCGGCACCGATCTGATCATCCACACCTAAAGCGCCGCGCAAACTGCTATCCAAAAACGCCATTGATGATCGCTTGATATCCAGCAAACGATTCTGCCAACAGCGATAACAGCTTTCAAAATTTCCGACCATAGCCCAGGTCAATCCCATCAATCGAACCACCGGCCACTCCAACAACCACAGCCATTTGATGCCCAGCTTTTGATCAGTTTCCACCGAGGCGCGCTCACGATAGATAACACTCAACCGATACATTAAAGCACCAACCGCACCCAATATAAAAAACCAGAACAACACCGCAAACATCCGCTCAAAGCCACGATAGCTGATGATGCGTAAGGTTTGTTCGTGCAGTTCAGTCCAGGATTCCAGTTGCTGTTCCTCAGCTGCCAGTTCTGCGCCGCCGCGCATATTATCGCTCAACCTGGTGGCCATGACATTGTCGCCGCGCTCGCTGGCGCTTATGTAAGCGTTCACTTCTGCGGAAAAATCACCTCGACCCAAGCTGTATAAAAGCACCGGCACGTAAACAAAAAATAACCAGTTGGGTGATAAAAAGTCAGCCACGAATGCAACGAGTAACGCCAGTACAGCGCAGGGCAACAGGATTCCGAGCAGCAGATGGGCACCAGAAATAGCCCGAACAAAGCGGCGCGATTGGAGCCAGTCGAGCCAATTTAAAAACCAACGATCATGCTGCAGTGGCGCGCCTGATCCCCACCATTGAACCAGCATCAGCACCACGAGCAAGCTTATAAAAATCATGAGCGATTCATCTCTTTTGCCAATAAACGACGGTAGTTTGCCCAATCAAATGCGGCACCGGGATCGGTTTTGCGTCCCGGCGCTATGGCCTGATGCCCCACAATGCGCTCCGGTGTTATCGCCGGATATTGTCGCAGCAAAGACCGCGTCACCGCCGCCAGCGTCACATATTGGTGATCAGTGTAGGCAACATCATCACAGCCTTCCAACTCAATACCAATACTGTAGTCGTTGCAATTTGACTCACCATTGAAGCAAGACGCACCCGCATGCCATGCACGCTCATTGAAGGACACAAATTGGGTTAGCTCTCCATAGCGATCAATTAACAAGTGCGATGACACCTGCAAATCAGCAATGGTCGCAAAATAGGGATGCGCCGCTGAATCTAATTGATTGCAAAAGAAAGACTCAATGGCGCCGGTAGCGAATTGTCCGGGCGGCAAGCTGATATTGTGGATGACCAGCAAACTGATTTCTGCCGTTAACGGCCGCTGGTTAAAATTTGGCGAGGGGCAATGCCTGACACCGGCCAGCCAGCCGTTAGATATATCCTCGTTCACGCGCCTCTCCAGTCAATATCATGCAGTAAGCCGTCAAAACCTGCGCTACTCCAGCTAAACCGCCCAAAAGAGGCGTAATCATACATGCGCAAGTCACCAGGCGGCTAGCCGCAAGGCGCGCAGAATTAGAGTATGGATAAAGACCGGGGTATGGTAGGTCGGATTAGATATGAGCTTAGCGAATATCGTAATCCGACGATGATCGTGGAGATGGGGAATATTCCGAAGAGGAAACAGCACTGTCGGATTACGCGGCTCGTTCCTCGCGGCTAATCCGACCTACACGTAAAAATGGTGGATGCGCTGCGCTTATGCCACCCTACGCGCCCGTAGGTCGGATTAGATATGAGCCTAGGCGAATATCGTAATCCGACGATGATCGAGGAGTTGGGGAATATATTCCGAGGAACAAACAGCGCTGTCGGATTACGCTGCTCGTTCCTCGCGGCTAATCCGACCTACATATAAGCTAATCCGACCTACAAATGAACGGTGGATTTGCTGCATTTATTTGGACGCGGCACGTCCCTCACGCAGATTACCAATGACCGCTTCTAATGCGCGATCGAACAACATGCCGTCATCCAGGACACGTAAACGCCCTGACTTCATCGCCAATGCCAGGCTACGGCGGGTTTCTTCAGCGACTTTCATACCGGAGCGATTTACAAAAATATATTTGCCGGTGGGACGAATAATTGCAGCCAAACGACAACGAAATTTTTGGCCTCCGTCACCCACCATTTCAAACCAGCTTCCCTGAGTGATATTTGCGACCAGCGATAAGTGTTGGTCATCGTCAGCCAGTTCGGTTTCTTTGTCCTCGGCCGCTGGGGACATCACCACAAACGGCTGAGCGGCATTAACCTCTTCGGCTACACTGGGGCTTACGCTCGCAGCACTTGTCTCGCCAGCAGTATCTGAATCTACTTCTTCGGACTTGGCGGGCTGTTGCGCCGCTTGTGGTGACGATAACGCGGTTTCCACGGCGCTACTCACAGCAGTTTTTTCAACCTGCGCCACATCAGCGGCTGGCTTAGCGGCAGCTATTTGAGGCTGCTCGGCTACCGGCTGATTTGTGGTTTCGGATGCAGCCTCAGGCTTGTTATCAACAACCGCACCATCACCGCGCAACCGAGCCAGATGTAAGCTTTCCAACTGCTTGAACAATTGAGTCGCATCGAAAGGATTGAACGAAATACTTTCGAACCCTCCACGTAATTTCTGTAGCAGTTCTGGCACGACTTTTAACAAGCGTTGGCGGTTATCTTTGTCCATCGGGACGGTCAAACTCCACACCAGCAACTGGGCAGTATTGACGGTGGATAACCATTCGTCGCTGGTAGTGCCATGTTTGAGGCAGGTAATAAACATGACATTGGCCCAGGCTTCGCGCAACAATTTGGTCGCGCTCGCGGGCAGAATCTGGTCATTAATGACCGAGGCCAATGCTGCATCAACATCTGCACGGGCACGCTCTGATTTAGCCTTACCGTCTTCTGCATCAATGGTGCGCTGTTCGAGAATTTGAGCACGGCGCTTTTCTTTATCAAGGTATGCACGGAAGTCAGTCAACAGCTGACCAAAGATAGAGATATCTGCCTCGAACTCCGACAGAATAGTTTGCACCATCATTTCCATCTTATTAAAGAGACTGTCTTTACGCTGATTTTCTTCGCTGCTTTCCTGCCATCCCAAAGCTGCCATTGCCATTTCATTGAGCAGGCGACGCGCCGGGTGACCACCTTTACTAAAGAAAGATTTATCCGCAATAGCGACCTTCACCATAGGGATTTGTAACCGCCCGAGTAAGGCTTTCATCGGTGCGGCCAGGTTGCGATCATCAAGGATAAAATCAAACATCATGCTAACCAGGTTGATAACGTCATCATCCACCTGATTAATGGTTTGCGGTTTTTGCTTGCCGCTGCCCAGCATGTTGCCAAGCAGCTCACGCAGGTTCGGGACGGCTCCATCACCGCGTGTGGCCGCGCTGTTAAAACTCATATTGCGCTGCTGCGCTTGCGAGAGAATATTGATGAGATCCTGGCTGGCAATCTCTTCACCGCTCATTGACGGTGAAGTCGATGGGTTGCGCGAACCCAGTAGCTCCCGCAACGTCTGCAGCACTTCATTGGTTTGTGTATCCTGCCCTGGAGTGCCATAGGAGGAAGTCTGATCAGAACCCTGACTGGTGCCTTGGGGAACCGCGCCATCACCAGCGAAAGAATGAGAAGGAGGCGTTGATGTGGATTTACGCGCACGCTCCGGTTTAAGCGAAGGCATTATGTTCGAATCAATCAGCAACTGGTTCAGGGACTGAAAGAGGCCACCTAATTTTGCCATGACCAAATTATCAAACAGTTTTAATAAAACCAGCTTGGCCTTCATATCAATATTTATCAGCTGTGTCGCATCGACAAATGCGTGACAAATAACATCCACTCCAAGCGGATTATTTTTTTGATAGATCTTCACCGGCACCAGGTGATCAATGCGCAGAGTTAAATGCTGGACGGCTTCAGCAAACTGGTCATTTGCCTTGTTGATCATGCTATCGGTGGCGACTTGCTCTTCCAGTTCATCATTTTTTACCAGGGATAATTCGTCCACGGTAATTTCTTTTTGGGTCGTCTCACTATAAGCATTGGGATCGAGCAGTTTTGCAAAGCTCATATCGATATTGCGAAAAAAAACCGTTTCCATCGAGCGGCGACGGATACGAACTTCTCTCATGGAGTCGAAGTATAAATTCTGTTCCTGGTTATTAGTCGCCTTATCGGCCAGCTCAAATAATGCATCGTCAGCGCGATCGAACAGCTCACGCAACATCACCTGCAATTGCTGACGAGCTTTATCGCGCAAGGCGTGCATGGCGGCAGGCAAGCGTGCCAAAGCGACATGCGGTGCTGCATTACGTTCAGGTTTTTTCAACTGCACGACGTTTGTGGAGTCGGGCCGACTGGATTCAGACATGGTGGCATTACCATAAAGAAGAACTGCTGTGGACGAAGTATAACCAAGCCCCGCCTGGTCCTCATAAGCAAATTACGATATCGAGAGCCATATCACAATAAGTGCTAAGCCTTCACTCTCTTTAGACCCATATTCTAGAAGTTGGCCAAAAAATCCGCCAAGCGGTTATAAACATAGCTAATTTTTTAATTGTTACAGGCTTTTTTAGATCTTTTCGTAGTCTTCGGGTTAAGCTGAATCAATATTAAAAGCATTATTCGGCAAGAAATTAAAGTGGGCAGTGAAAAATTGTCGCCTAAAGCTTTACTTTTGAAAAACATCGTTTTTTTGATTTTTCATTGTGGTTCGCCGCAGGGGCAATAAAATAGCTCGTCGCACAATAGTAGAATCTTCGTTAAAGTCTTCAATCATTTGACGAGGGCGGTGATTTCTTTACGGTTTTACCCTTAAGCCCGTAAACAGCCGCCCCGCTCTTCTCACCTGGATCTATGATCATGTTCAATCATTTCATTGAGAAAATCCCTCACTTTCAGCAGGATATCGTTAACACCGTCGCCCATGCACTGGCCGAAGATGTCGGTTCAGGAGATATTACGGCGCAATTAATTCCTGCCGAACAAATTGCCAAAGCAACCGTTATTACCCGTGAAGACTGCGTATTTTGTGGCCAAGCTTGGGTAGAAGAAGTGTTTCGTCAGCTCGACCCCTTGGTGCGAATTTTTTGGATTGTGAAAGACGGCGACAGGGTAAAAGCCAACAGTCCTTTATTTTCCCTTGAGGGTCAGGCGCGCAGTCTGCTCACCGGAGAACGCACGGCGCTCAATTTTGTACAGACTCTGTCGGGAACCGCCACCATCAGCCAATACTATGCACAACAAGTGGCTCATACCCAGGTCAAGTTGCTTGATACCCGCAAAACCATTCCCGGCCTGCGCAGCGCTCAAAAATACGCGATTATCTGCGGCGGCAGCCATAACCACCGCATCGGTCTCTACGACGCATTTTTGATTAAAGAAAATCACATCGCCGCCTGCGGCGGTATCGCCAACGCCATCGCCACCGCCCATAAGATAGCACCGGGCAAACCGGTCGAAGTGGAAGTCGAAAATATGGAGGAATTCGATCAGGCATTAATTGCCGGCGCAGACACCATTATGCTCGACAACTTCTCTTTCGAAGATATGCGCAAAGCAGTAGAAATAAACAACGGTATAGCAAAACTCGAAGGCTCGGGAAATGTAACAGAAGAAACGCTGGTCACCATGGCAGAAACCGGTGTGGATTTTATTTCCATCGGCGCCTTGACCAAACATTGTCGCGCGGTGGATTTATCGATGCGATTTCAATAAATACTCTTGGAGGTAGGTCGGATTAGCCGCGAGGTTACGAGCGGCGTAATCCGACAGCGATGCCCATAAATCTTTTTCGTAATCACTCGCTACTGTCGGGTTACGATGTTCGCTAAGGCTCACATCTAACCCGACCTACGTGGATGCGCTTAGGCTTATCCACCCTACGGGAGCATTGATCGGGCTTTTGGTGGTTGTGGGAGATGGGCGTGTTGGGGTGCGGCGCTCGTTGGGCTCGCGCCTTACCCCAACCTACGCACGAGTCTGCTTTTGTAGGGTGGATAAGCTTGCGCATCCACCAAAACCGCTCCCATTCTATGGCTTCTTTGGCAGGCACCATTTTATATTTCAGGCGTAATTCCCGCATTTGTCAGAAACTTTCGCACAGAAACAACTGCACCTT
>Ga0209075_1002670_pt1 | contig 15527 bp, 28 predicted proteins | sample Stecom2011_FD_187523 | JGI IMG/M metagenome (GOLD analysis project Ga0209075, IMG submission 187523) | Agricultural soil microbial communities from Utah to study Nitrogen management - Steer compost 2011 (SPAdes) (version 2) | ecosystem: Environmental > Terrestrial > Soil > Agricultural land... | reverse complement strand
TGCCCGGAGACCGCGTGACGGTGACCGGTGAGTTGATTTACCCGATCGCCATGGACACCGGCCTGCGCTTCGCGATTCGCGAAGGTGGACGTACCGTCGGCGCCGGCGTGGTCACCAAGATCATCGAATAAGTCGACTTTCAGGGGCCTGCGGGCGCGTGAAAACCGCGCCTGGCAGGCCCCGAATAGTCGATTCAAGAGATTATTTAGATCACTCTTGATCTCGAGAATCCCTTGCTGTAGGGTCCGCGCTCCTACCGGGACACGGTTGGATTGTTGTAGACCGTCGCATGCTCCGTTTCGCCCCAGAATGTGGGCGTCGGGACGCAGTTTCGCTTCGAGTATATGTTCATATCTGCGCGGTTCGGCTGCCGCAGAATCAGGGTATTTCATGGCAAACGATAAAATTCGCATCAAGCTTAAGGCGTACGACCATACGCTTCTCGACGCATCGACCGCTGATATTGTCGATACCGCGAAGCGCACCGGTGCTCGGGTTTCCGGGCCGATCCCGCTGCCCACGCGCATCAAGCGTTGGACCGTCCTTCGCGGACCGTTCATCGATAAGAAGTCGCGCGAGCAGTTTGAAATGCGTACGCACAAACGTCTTCTTGATATTCACGACCCGACCCCGGCTACCCTGGAGGCGCTTGGGCGTCTGAACCTGGCTGCCGGTGTTGAGATTGAAATCAAGACCTGATCTGGCGCAGCGCAGTCGGCGGGCATTGGGCCTTCCGGATGCCGTCCAGATCAACTCACTTCACTCTTTCGCGCGGCCGCGCCTTAGTCAGGTCGGCGCAGGAGTTTCATGATGAAGATTAACGTTGTTGATCAGAAAAACGAAAAGGTCGGCGAGGTAACCCTCGACGACGCCATTTTCGCCGCCCCGGTGCGCAAGCATCTTTTCTGGGAAGTGGTGAACTGGCAGCGCGCTCGCCGTCGTGCGGGAACGCAGAAGGTCAAGACGCGCGCCGAGGTTAGCGGCGGCGGCAAGAAGCCCTGGCGCCAGAAGGGAACCGGTCGTGCCCGTGCGGGTACGACGCGCGCGCCTCACTGGGTCGGTGGTGGTATTGTCCACGGTCCGTCTCCGCGCGATTTCAGCTTCTCGATGCCCAAGAAAAAGCGCAAAGCCGCGCTGCGTTCGGTGCTCAGCCTCAAGGCGAGCGAAGGCAAGTTGATCGTCGTCGACGATCTGACATTTGCCGAGACGCGCACGAAGTACGCCGTCGGCGTTCTCAATGCGCTTCAGACCGACCGTGCGCTGCTGGTCGATGCGACCAAGCGCGACGAGGCGACCCAGCAGGTTGTGCATAACGAGTCGCTTCGCCTCTCGGTGCGCAACCTTAAGAACGCGAAGTATATCGCGTCCGACGGTCTTAACGTCGAAGACGTGCTGCGCTTCGAGACCCTCGTAATCAGCCAGACGGCGCTTGACCATATTCATGAGGTACTTAAGCGATGACTACTCCATACCAGATCATCCTTCGTCCTGTGATGACCGAAAAGAGCACCGAGCTCTCCGAGCTGGAGAACCAGGTGACCTTCCGGGTGAAGGAAAACGCTACGAAGCCTCAGATCAAGCAGGCCGTCGAGAAGCTCTTCGGGGTGAAGGTCGACCGCGTAAATACCATCAATGCCTCCGGCAAGCCCAAACGGGTTGGCTACTCCACGGGGCGACGATCCTTCTATAAGAAGGCCATCGTGCAACTCGCCAAGGGCGAGGCGATTGATTTTTACGCGCTTGAGCAGCCGAACGAAGACAACGGCGAAGTCTGAGCGACATCGAATTGACTTAGAACTCCTCGGGGCTTCCATCATGGAGCGCCTCGCGACGAGGGAGAAGCAAAATGGGTACAACACAATTTAATCCAACGGTGCCAGGACGTCGCTTTGCGCGACTGGCAGACTTTGATGAGGTGACCAAGGGCACCCCAGAGAAGTCGTTGACATCCGCGAGCAAGCGCAGTGGCGGACGCAACAATAAGGGACGCATCACGATGCGTCACCGCGGTGGTGGACATAAGCAGCGCTATCGTCAGATCGACTTCAAGCGCAATAAGCTGGGTGTTCCGGCCAAGGTTGCGGGCATCGAGTACGATCCCAATCGCACGGCTTATATCGCGCTTCTGCATTATGCAGACGGTGAGAAACGCTATATCCTCGCCCCGCAGAAGCTCAATGTGGGCGACGTGGTGGTGTCGAGCAAGACGGCTGATATTACGCCGGGCAACTCGCTCAAGATTCAGAATATGCCGGTCGGTACCGTCATTCATAATATTGAGTTGAAGCCGGGCAAAGGCGGCCAGATTGCACGCTCCGCGGGCACCTGGGCGCAGTTGATGGCCAAAGAGGGCAAGTACGCACTTCTTCGGCTTCCTTCCGGTGAGATTCGTCGGGTGCTTCAGAGCTGCCGGGCGACCGTCGGTTCGGTCAGCAACCGCGAGCACGAAGGTGTGTCGCTGGGCAAGGCCGGGCGCAGCCGCTGGATGGGACGCCGTCCCAGTGTTCGTGGTACCGCCATGAACCCGGTGGATCACCCCCATGGTGGTGGTGAAGGGCGCAAGGCGACCGGTCGTCATCCGGTTACGCCGTGGGGACAGCAGACCAAAGGTCTCAAGACCCGCAAGAATAAGCGCACCGAACAGTTCATTCAGTCTCGCCGTAAATCCAAGAAAAAGCGTTGAGTCTGAGCCGGCCCCGCGGGGCCGACTTAGCCACCGAAGGAGAGTATAGTGCCACGTTCAATTAAAAAGGGTCCATTCGTCGACGCCAGCCTTCGCAAGCAGGTTACCCGGGCTAAAGATGCCGGGGACCGTCGCGCTTTGAAGACCTGGAGCCGCCGCTCGATGGTCGTGCCGGAGTTTATCGGGATGACCTTCGCGGTGCATAACGGGAAAGATTTTGTTCCGGTATTCGTTACCGAGAATATGATCGGACATAAGCTCGGGGAGTTCGCGCCGACACGGACATATTATGGTCATGTCGTCGAGACGAAAGGAAAGCTGCGCGGTCGTTGATTTCGACCGTTCAGGCTCTCAGATGCAGGTCGGGCGCGCCGGATAATGGGTTTCGCCAGTCACGATATTGATTTTAGAGTTTTGAGATAGAGCCATGGGTAAAAATTCATTAGGTAGCCGGGCCAACAGAGCCTCGGCCCGCAACGTGCGCATCTCGGCGAAAAAAGCGCGCCCGGTGGTCGACCTGGTTCGCGCCAAGCCGATCCTGGAGGCGCTTGATATTCTGCAGTTTACGCCGCGCAAGGCCGCGCCAATCATCGCCAAGGCGATCGAGTCGGCGATGCATAATGTTGAGCAGAGTGAGGAGCTGGACTGGGACGTCGATGACCTCATCGTCGCCCAGGCCTTCGTCGACGAAGGCCCGACGCTGCGCCGCTTCAAGCCGCGCGCGCAGGGTCGCGCCACGCGCATCAATAAACGTAGTAGTCATATCACCGTGGTGCTCGAGCCGCGCTAAATCTTCTAGGAGAACGTTTTGGGTCAGAAAGTTAATCCAGTAGGATTTCGCCTCGGCATTATTCGGCCGTGGGCGTCGAAATGGTACGCCGAAAAGAATTACGCGGAATGGTTGCACGAGGATATCCGGATTCGGAAATATCTCGAGGACCGCTTCAAGCACACGGGTATCAGCAAGATTGATATCGAACGCATGGCCACGACCGTATTGGTCACGATCCACACCGCCAAGCCCGGCATTCTGATCGGCAAGCGCGGCAGCGGTATCGACGGGCTGCGCGACGAGATCAAGGCGCTGACCAAGTCGGACGTGCGCGTCAATATTCAGGAAGTTCGCAAGGCCGAGCTCGACGCGAAGTTGGTCGCCGAGGGGATCGCCACGCAGCTTGAGCGGCGGGTTTCGTTCCGCCGCGCGATGAAGAAAGCGGTGCAGACGTCGATGAAGTTCGGCGCTCAGGGCATCCGCATCAACTGCGCAGGACGCCTGGGCGGCGCGGATATGGGTCGGCGCGAATGGTACCTGGAAGGGCGCGTTCCGCTGCATACCCTGCGTGCCGACATCGACTACGGCGTGGCGGAAGCCGCGACGACCTACGGCATCATCGGTATCAAGGTCTGGATCTTCAAAGGCGAAGTCCTTGACGCTGAGTCCCGGTTTTAATTGATCAGGTGCCCGCCTTGCGGGCGCCGTGAATAGGAGTATATAAATGCTGAGTCCCAAAAGAGTAAAATGGCGTAAAAGCCAGAAGGGGCGGATGCGCGGAAAGGCTCAACGCGGCAGCGATATTGCCTTTGGTAAATTCGCGCTGGTCGCGATGGATCCTCACCGGATCACCGCGCGCCAGATTGAGGCCGCTCGTATCGCCATGAACCGTTATATTCGGCGTCAGGGAAAGATTTGGATTCGAATCTTCCCCCACAAGCCCATCACCCGCAAACCCGCCGAGACCCGAATGGGTAAAGGTAAGGGGTCGGTTGAGCAGTGGGTTGCCGTGGTTCGTCCGGGGCGCATTCTGTTCGAGATGGACGGAATTCCGGAGGATGTTGCGCGTGAAGCCCTGCGCCTGGCCTCGCATAAGTTGCCGGTCAAAACCAAGTTTATGGTTCGAGGAGCCACGCTATGAAAGCTGCTGAGCTTAGAGAGAAGTCGCAGGATGAATTGCGCGCCCTGGAGAATGAGGTTCGCGATGAGTTGTTTCGTCTTCGGATGAAGCATTTCACCGGGCAGCTGCAGAACGTCGCACATATTCGGGCCTGCAAGCGAAATGTCGCACGCATCAAGACGGTCCGCAAAGAATTGTCGCAGGCTCAGGGCTGAGCGTAATGCGCTCAGGTCTTCGGACATGCCCCCGCGCGTGCCCACAAGAATGAAGTCCGCTTTAAACGATGCTTTTAATATACGCATGAATTCAGGGCCCCAGGGCGCCCCGCGGGTTGGATCGTTTTCAACCCCGGGGTGCCCGGCGCCCGCCCAGGAGAGGAGCAATGGCCGAAGAAAACCAAGAGCTGCAGGCAGCTGCGTCGCAGCGGGGCCGTCAAAAGACCCGCGTCGGCGAAGTCGTCAGCGACAAGATGGAGAAAACCGTCGTCGTGGCGGTGACCCGTCAGTTTATTCATCCGAAGTACCGCAAGTACGTCCGCCGCCAGAAGCGCTATCAGGTGCATGACCCGGAGAACGAGTGTCGTGCCGGCGATCGTGTGCTTATCGAGGAGACGCGTCCGCTCTCCAAGAATAAGCGCTGGAAGCTTAAAGAAATTATAGAGAAGGCTCCCGTGATCTGACGGGACCGCGAGGTCTATCATGATTCAAATGCAAACCAGATTGTCGGTGGCCGACAACTCGGGCGCCAAGAAGGTCCAGTGCATCAAGGTGCTGGGCGGATCCAAGCGGCGCTACGCCTCGATCGGGGACGTGATCATCGTCTCGGTCAAAGAGTCGCTGCCGAACTCGAAGGTCCGCAAGGGCGATGTCCAGCGCGCGGTTGTCGTGCGCACCAGAAAGGAGATCACCCGTGAGGACGGTACCTATATTCGCTTCGATGAGAACGCTGCCGTGCTGATCGACAAGATCGGCCAGCCGCTGGGAACCCGTATTTTCGGGCCCGTCGCGCGTGAGCTTCGAGGCCGTAACTACATGAAGATCGTCAGCCTGGCCCCGGAAGTTCTTTAATTCCGCCAGGCCGCGCGATTCAGATTGAGCAATTCACCTCGGGAGCACTTAAGATGCACGTTAAGAAAAAAGATAATGTTATCCTCATTTGCGGCAAAGATCGCGGGCTGCGCGGCGAAGTGCTGCAGGTCGATCCCGTCAAGGGACGGGTGAAGGTTGCGCGGCGCCAGATGATGAAGAAGCACCGCAAACCCAACCCCCTCACGGGTGAGTCGGGCTCGCGCGTCGAGGTCGAGAGCTGGATCGACGCGTCGAATGTCGCCCTGTACAGCGAGAAGCGCCAGGGGCCGGTTCGCACGGGCAAAAAATTCGTCGGCCAGGGAAATAACCTGTTCGACACCCAGGCGGAGGCCGTCGCAAGTTTCGGCGAGAAGGTCCCTGCGCGCATCCAGAAAGTGCGCGTCGCCAAGCAGACCGGCGAAGTTTTCGACGAGATTAAATAAGACGCAATTTTTGTGTTTCGTCAGCCGCACCGCGTTGCTTGACTCTTGGTATCCGGTCGGCTAGTTAGGCGCACCCTTGGGCGATGGCGCCCGGGGTGTACGCTTTTTTGGGAGCGGCGCTGATTAATTGATATTGGACCGCGCACCGGTGGCATAGAAACCTACCGGCTAGGGAGAGGACCAGATGACGTTTTTGCAGGAAAAGTACACCAAAGAAGTCGTTCCATCGCTGATGGAAACGTTCGGATATACCAACCCGATGACGGTCCCGCGCCTGGAGAAGGTGATCGTGAATATGGGGCTGGGTGCGTCGGCGGTTGAGAACCCCAAAGTGGTCGAATCGGCAATCGCCGAGATGACCATGATTACGGGGCAAAAGCCGGTCGTCACGCGCGCGCGTCGCGCCATCGCCGGGTTCAAGCTTCGCGAAGGCATGCCCATCGGTGTGAAAGCGACGATGCGTGGCATTCGGATGCAGGAGTTTTTGGAGCGCCTCATTTATGTCGCGCTGCCGCGCGTTCGTGACTTCAAGGGCATCAGCTCGAAGTCCTTCGACGGGCACGGAAACTATACCGTCGGCGTGACCGAGCAGATCATCTTTCCGGAGATCAGCTACGATAAGATCGACAAGGTTCGCGGCATGAGCATCACGATTGTGACCTCGGCTGTTAACGATGATGAGGCCCGCGAATTGCTGTCGAAGCTCGGCATGCCGTTCGAGAAGCCCGAATCTAATCAATAAGGAGACGCTTTGGCACGTAAAGCGCTAGTAGAAAAATCGCAGAAGAAGAATAAATACAAGGTTCGCCAGTACAATCGCTGCCCGATCTGCGGGCGAAGCCGAGCGTTCTTGCGTAAATTTGAGATGTGCCGGATTTGCTTCCGCATGCGCGCGCTCAACGGTGAGATCCCGGGCGTGGTGAAGGCAAGCTGGTAATTGATCGCTAACCGTGTACCGCCTGGCGCGTACACGTAAAAATCGGGACAGGCTCTAGGAGCGCGCGGTATAGGCCGTGAGATTCGAGAACCACCCCGAAGGAGACTTGGCAATGGCCAATACTAATGATCCGATTTCGGATTTTTTGACCCGAATTCGCAACGCACAGATAGCTCATCACTCCTCGGTCGTCATGCCCGGCAGCAAGATGCGTCTGGGACTTGCCCAGATTCTTCAGCGCGCCGGTTATGTCGCAACGGCGGAATTTCGCAATGAAGGTCCCCAGGGCCTGCTTGAGATTCAGCTTCGCTATGACGATGCCGACGCCCCGATGATCACCTCGCTGAAGCGAGTGAGTCGGCCGTCTCGGCGTGTCTATGTCGGTGTTAGCGAAATTCCTGAGGTCCTCAACGGCCTCGGGCTTGCTGTTATATCGACATCCAAAGGTTTGCTCACCGACAAAGAGGCCCGTGCGGCTCAGGTCGGCGGCGAGCTTCTTTGCGAAATCTATTAATTTTCGCTCCAGGGAGGTTTTAAAATGAGTCGTATTGGAAAGCGTCCAATCGAAATCCCAGGCGGCGTCGATATTAAGATCGACGGGCACCGGGTGAGTGTGAAGGGCCCCAAGGGTGAGTTGACCCGCGAGGTTTCGTCGTTCGTCAATATTGAGTTGGAAGGTTCCGAGGTGCTGATTACGCGCCCCGAAGAGACGCGCGACGCGCGCAGCCACCAGGGACTTGTTCGCAGCCTGGTTGCGAATATGGTCGAGGGTGTCTCGGCCGGCTTCGTGCGTGAGCTCGAGATTCACGGCGTCGGTTATCGTGTGGATCAGCACGGCAACTTCCTGCGCTTTGACCTGGGCTTTAGCCATCCGATTTTGTTCGAGGTCCCGGCGGGGGTCGAGGTTGTGATTGACCGCCAGACCAAGATCAAGTTGAGCGGGTTCGACAAAGAGCTATTGGGCGAAGTTGCGGCGAAAATCCGCAGTCTGCGCCCGCCGGAGCCCTATAAGGGCAAGGGCATTCGCTATAAGGATGAGCGCATTATTCGCAAAGTCGGTAAAGCCGGCGCAGCATAAAGATGATGGGTTTGGGGCGCGCGCGCACTCGCACTCGCCCCGGCCTGGATATCGCGGAGACATAAAATGCTTAAAAAGACAGTTCTTAAAAGCCGGCGCCAACGGCGCAAGCGTACCATTCGGAACACCATCCTCGGTACGCCCACGCGCCCGCGGCTTTCGGTCTTTCGCTCCAGCAAGCATATCTACGCTCAGGTTATTGACGACATGAGTGGACATACCCTGGTGAGCGCCTCTTCGGTTGAGAAGGAGTTTCGCGAGGGCGATGAGCACGTGGAGAAGATCGAGCAGGCCCGCCAGATCGGAAAAGTCTTGGCCCAACGGGTTCAAGAGAAAGGGATCGATAAAATCGTATTCGACCGGAACGGTTTCATCTATCACGGGCGCGTTGCGGCCGTGGCGGATGGCGCGCGTGAAGGCGGGTTGAAATTCTAAAAAGGTGTCATTGTGGCTTACGGTAGAAAGAAAAGCGACCCAAATTTGGTCGACAACGTCATCAATATTAATCGTGTCTCGAAGGTCGTCAAAGGCGGTCGTCGATTCAGCTTCGGCGCGCTCGTCGTGGTCGGCGATGCCAACGGAAAGGTCGGTGTCGGTCACGGCAAGGCCAACGAAGTTCCCGCGGCGATCACCAAGGGCCAGCAGACGGCGACCAAAGCCATGGTCAAGATTCCGCTTGTCGAGGGTGGAACGATCCCGTTCGCGGTGATCGGCGAGCATGGCGCCGGACGCGTCCTGCTCAAGCCGGCCAGCCCGGGTACCGGGGTTATCGCAGGTGGCGCGGTTCGCGCGATCCTGGAGGCCGTGGGCGTCGAGAATATCCTGACCAAGAGCCTCGGCTCGAATAATCCGCATAACGTGGTGGGTGCGACGATGGATGCGCTCTCACAGCTGCGGGACCCGAACGCGTATCGTGCGCGCCTTGGCCAGGACCCGGTCGAAGACCAGGACTCCTGAAAACGCCCGAATCGCCGCTGCTCGAACAGCGGCGCGTCGAGCGGATCTTAAATTTTTGTGAATACGAGAGATCATAGCGATGGCACAGTTAAAAGTAGAGCTTGTGCGCGGATTGATGAATCTGACCGCCGCCCAGTTGGGCTCGGTCAAGGGACTCGGGCTGCGCAAACGACATCAAGTAATAATCATTGAAGACACGCCTTCGGTTCGCGGGATGATCAATAAGGTCTCGCATCTGGTGCGTGTTGAAGAGTTGGAGGGTTAACCCATGGATCTCAGCGATCTCAAGCCGCCCAAAGGGGCGAATAAGAAGCGAAAGCGAGTTGGACGTGGACCCGGTAGTGGATGGGGAAAGACCAGTGGCAAAGGCCATAAGGGTCAGAACGCACGAAGCGGCGGGCGTGTGAACCCGCGATTTGAGGGTGGTCAAACCCCGCTTGCGCGTCGTCTGCCGAAATTCGGCTTCACCAATATCCACGCCAAGAGCGTGGTTTCGGTGAACGTGCGCGACCTGGAGCGTGTCTTTGAGTCCGGCGATACCGTTGATTCGGAGTCGCTGCGCAGCAAAGGACTCGTCAAGGGCGCATTCGATTATATCAAGATTCTGGGCGAGGGCGAATTGACCAAATCGCTGACCGTAAGCGTGGATCGATTTAGTTCGTCGGCTCGAGAGAAGATCGAGTCCGCCGGGGGCACCGCAAAGGACGTCTAACGTGGCTACAAAGTTCACCGACATCGCTAAGATTCCGGAGCTTCGGCGCCGGATACTCTTCACTCTGGGCGTCTTTGCCCTGTATCGCCTCGGTGTGTTCATCACGGTCCCGGATGTTAACGGGGCCGCGATGTCGCAGATTGTCGGTGGTGCGGGCGGCGGCCTGATGGGGCTGGTAAATATGTTTACCGGCGGTGCTCTCGAAATGATGAGCATCTTCGCCCTGGGCATCATGCCCTATATCTCTGCATCCATTATTCTCCAGTTGATGACGGTGGTCGTTCCGGCGATCGAGCGGCTCAATAAGGAAGGCGAGCAGGGGCGCCAGAAGATCACCCAGTATACGCGCTATGGCACCGTGATTCTCGGCGTCATCCAGGGATTTGGTATCTCCTTTTATCTGGAGAACCTGCACGAGACCAACCCGAACCTGCATCTGCTTTCCGACCACTCGTCGGGCTGGGATATTTGGGGGTTTCGCCTGCTGACCATGCTCACGCTGACCGCGGGCACGGTATTTTTGATGTGGCTGGGCGAGCAGATCACCGAGCGTGGAATCGGTAACGGTATTTCCCTGCTGATTATGGGAAGTATTCTGGCCGGTTTCCCCAGCACGGTGATTCAGCTTTTCACCCAGTTTCAGGCCGGATCGCTTTCGACCTTTACGCTCATCGCGCTGGCCGTTTTGGGCCTGGGCGTGACGACGTTTATCGTATTCATGGAGACCGCCGAGCGGCGTATCCCTCTGCAGTACGCCAAGCGCATGGTGGGCCGGCGTATTTACGGTGGCCAGAGCCATCATCTGCCGCTGAAGGTGAATATGGCCGGTGTTATTCCGCCCATTTTTGCCTCCTCGATGTTGATTTTACCCACGACGGTCGCAAGTTATCTGGGTGATCATCCGCTGGGACAGTGGATTCAGACCGTCATGGTGCCGGGGGATTGGCGCTATAACCTGATCTACGCCATCATGCTGATATTCTTCACGTTCTTCTATACCGCGGTGCAGGTGAATCCGGTGGATATCGCCGATAACCTGAAGAAGTCCGGAGCGTTTGTTCCGGGGATTCGGCCCGGGCAAAAGACTGCTGATTATATCGACAATGTCCTGAGCCGGTTGACGATGGCCGGGTCCATTTATCTGACCGCCGTTTGTATCATGCCGTTCTTTTTGCAGGATACCATGGGAGTTAGCTTCTTCTTTGGTGGAACCAGCCTGCTGATTGCGGTGGCCGTTGCGCTGGATACGGTGGCTCAGGTTGAGAACCATCTCATCACACGTCATTACGACGAGTTTGGCTCGGCGTCGCGCGGCGATACCGGCAACGCGAAGGCCACGGCTCGCATCAAAGGGCGTGACTCCGACGAAAGTTGAGAGGGCGCGCGCAGAACTCGTTTTCTTTACTTGATTTTCACGGGTAACACGCCCCCGGACGGTTTCGGGGCGTGTTATCCATTCGGTTTGGAGTTGTGTCATGGCCAAGACAAGATTGATGATGTTGGGGCCGCCGGGTGCCGGAAAGGGAACTCAGGCGCAACGACTGGCCGCAGAGCTTGGCGTGCCGCAAATCTCGACGGGCGTAATGCTGCGCGACGCCCGACGAAACGGCAGTGAATTAGGCCGAAAGGCCGGTGAGTATATGGACGCCGGTGGCCTGGTTCCCGATGAAGTAGTTATCGGCCTGGTTGCCGAAAGACTCCAGGATTCGGATGCGGTCAAGGGGTTTATCCTCGACGGCTTTCCACGCACCGTGGAACAAGCTGAGGCGCTTGAAAGCATGGGCGTAAAGCTTGAGGCGGTCGTCAATATTGTGGTGTCCGAGGACGAGCTGGTGCGCCGACTTGGTGGAAGATTGAGTTGCCCGAATTGTGGCGCTTCTTTTCACGCCGAGTTTCAGCCACCCAAGGTCGACGGGGTTTGTGACGAGTGCCAGGGGGAGCTGGTGCGTCGCGAAGATGACAAACCCGAGGCGATCCTCGGTCGCATGGCAGCCTATCATGCGAAGACCCAGCCGCTGGTCGAGTATTATCGTCAGGCTGGGATATTGGTCGAGGTCGACGGGATCGGCTCACCTGAGGACGTTTATCAGCGTGTGACGAAGGCGATCGGTAAATGATCGCCCACTGGGCGGCTTTGGCCGCCTGGCGATCGCTCCGGGGCGTAGGTTTCGCCGGTTTGGTGCCTATTCCAGGGGCGCAAATATTATTTTAGCTCGCTTTCGCAGGTCAACTTGACACTATATAGGTGGCTGTGTATGTAACGCCCCCTTGCCTTGGCCTTGCTCCACGCTTAACGGTGTGGCCGGGCAGTCAAGTTTTTCTGAAATTAATCGCATCGCATAAGCATCCGGGTAGCCGATACTATGGCAAAAGAAGAAGCAATTGAAGTCGAAGGTACCGTGGTTGAACCGTTGCCCAACGCCATGTTCCGAGTGGAACTGGAAAACGGACACAACGTGTTGGCCCATATTTCTGGGAAGATGAGGATGCATTATATCAAGATCCTCCCTGGAGATACCGTCACGGTGGAATTGTCGCCGTATGATTTGACGCGCGGCAGGATCGTTTACCGCCAGAAATAAGATCGGCACGCTTCGTGTCCTTATGAAAATTTACGCTCCGCATCGATCGAATGCAGGAGCCATCAGGTGAAACCATGAAAGTTCGTCCGTCTGTTAAAAAAATCTGCGACAAGTGCAAAATCATCCGCCGTAAGGGTGTGGTTCGGGTCATTTGCGTGAACCCGCGCCATAAACAGCGCCAGGGTTGATTTAGGGTGGTTGTATAGGGACTATGCAGCCTTTTTTGTTTGTCGATTTATCAAATTACTGAAAGATAAGGAGTCATCCCGTGGCACGTATCGCAGGTGTTGACTTGCCGCGCCGAAAGCGGCTTGAAGTTGCATTGACCTATATTTATGGCGTTGGAGATACCCTGGCACAAGAGATTGTGCTCAAGACGGGTATCGACGCCGGGACCAAGGTGCAGGACTTGACCGAAGAGGAAGTGCGCTTGATTCGCAACTTGCTCGAGGCCGAGTATGTCGTCGAAGGCGATCTTCGCCGTGAGATTCAGGGCAATATCAAACGCCTCAAGGATCTCAATTGCTACCGCGGAATTCGCCACCGCAAGGGCTTGCCCGTTCGCGGTCAGCGCACCCGTACCAATGCGCGCAGCCGACGCGGTCCGCGTCGCGCCATGGTGCGCAAGCGCAAGTAATCAGGCAGCTGCCGGCGTGGCTGTGTGACAGCGCGTCGGGCGGTTGCGTCGGCTTAAAAATCAATTGTGGTTTCCCGAGGATCCGCGTGCCAGCTCAGACTGGAACACGGGTGGACGCGGGCGAACGGAGAGAGAATGGTCAAGGGTAAAACGAAAAAGCGTACGAAGGCGAAAGCGCGTACAAGTGTACAAGTGGGTATCGCGCATATCCACGCGACCTTTAATAACACGCTCGTGACGATCACGGACACCAACGGAAATGCGTTGGCCTGGTCGAGCGCGGGATCGCGTGGGTTCAAGGGTTCGCGTAAGTCAACGCCCTACGCCGCGGGCGTGGCGGCCGAAGACGCAGCCAAGAAGGCCCAGGAGCTCTACGGCCTCAAGAAGATCTCGGTATACCTTAAGGGTCCGGGGACCGGACGGGAGTCGGCGATGCGCTCGCTGCAGTCGGCGGGACTTAAGATCACCAAGATCCGCGACGTGACCCCGTTGCCTCATAACGGATGTCGCTCGCCGAAACGCCGCCGCGTATAATTTGCTCGGTGTCTGGTATATTGGATATATAATTTCGAATAACTGATTTGGTGCCGTCCCGTAGCCGGGTTCCGCGAGAACCTGGCCGGGAATGGGCCAAACCTAGAATACGTGGTGCGGAGGCAAATTCCATGTTTCACCAAAACTGGCGAGACCTGATCAAGCCTCGTGAGGTGTCTATTGACCAGCGCTCGAAGTCGGAGACGTATACAAAATTTGTATGCGAACCCCTCGAGAGTGGCTACGGAATCACGGTCGGTAACGCGCTTCGACGAATTTTATTGGGTAGCATCGTGGGCTCAGCGGTTACAAAGCTGCGGCTCGAAGGTGCACTGCATGAATTCACGAGTCTGCCGGAGATCAAAGAAGATGTCTCCGACATCGTTTTGAATCTGAAAGAGTTGCGTCTTAATTTGCTCAGCGATGAGCGACAGGTCGTCGATATTGATGTCGAAGGCCCCAAGGTTGTCACCGGCGCCGATGTGGCCGTGCCCGGCAACGTCGAGGTCCTGAATCCGGACCACGTCATCGCGACGGTGAGCGAGGGTGGACGTCTTCAGATGCAACTGACGGTAGATCATGGGCGGGGCTATGTGCCTGCCACCCAGAATAAGGATGAAGAGGATCCGATTGGCACCATCGCCATCGATAGCCTTTTTAGCCCGATTCGAAAGGTTAACTATAAGATCACCAACGCGCGTGTCGGTCGGCGTACCGACTACGACAAACTCACGCTCGAAGTCTGGACGGACGGTTCCGTTCTTCCCGAGGATGCGGTCGCTTATGCGGCAAAAATCCTCAAAGAGCAGTTGACGATCTTCATTAATTTCGACGAGACCGCGGAGCCGCAGCTGGCGACGCTTGAGGAAGCGCCGGAGTTTAATGAGAGTCTGCTGAAGCCGATTTCGGAGCTTGACCTGTCCGTGCGAAGCTTCAACTGCCTGCAAAGCGCAGGACTTCTGTATGTCGGTGACCTGGTTCAAAAGACCGAGGCCGAGATGTTGAAGACCAAGAATTTTGGGCGCAAGTCGCTCAAAGAAATTAAAGAGTTGCTCGCCGAAATGGACCTCGAGTTGGGTATGGTTGTCGAAAATTGGCCACCCAAAGACCTTGAGAAGCTGTCCGCTGAGGCTTAATCAGGGTTGAGCCCGTTACGCTTGGAAGGAATTTAAAATGCGACATCGCAAAACAGGACGTAAACTTAATATGGAGGCCGCGCATCGCAAGGCCACCATGCATAATATGGCGCGCAGCCTGGTCCAATATGAATTGGTCCAGACCACCGACGCCAAGGCCAAAGAACTGCGTCGTATCGCGGATCGGCTGATCACCCTCGGGAAGCGAGATACCGTTCATGCGCGTCGTCAGGCCCGCTCGGTGCTTCTGGACCCCAGCCTGGTCACGAAGCTCTTTAATGACCTTGCCAAGCGCGATGAGCTGAGCTCGCGTGCCGGTGGTTACTCGCGCATCGTCAAGGTGGGCAACCGCAAGGGAGATAACGCGCCGATTTCGCGTATTTCCTGGGTCGGATCAAATCTTGAGAATACCGAGGCGCTTCGATACCCCGCGCATATCCGGGATCTGATCGAGTCCGAGGACGTCGAAGAAGCGGCGGCCGAAGAAGCCTGATCGTGTGAGTTGACGCACGCGAAAGATCAAAGATCAAAGCCCCGGCGCGTAATGCGCCGGGGCTTTGTCGTGTGTGGCGTATTTTATTGGGGTTATGAGGCGCGCTGCTCAAACGCGCGCGCCTCAAAAAAATCTATTTTCCGAGGCGCGCTAAACCAATAGGCCGGTCGCGGCGCCTAGATGGTGCCGAGCGGTCGCGCAATCACGTCTTCGATGATCGTGCAGGCCTCGTCGATATCGGCCTTGGTGAGCTGGGAGGATACCGAGATTCGAAAGCGGCGCGCGTGCGCCTCGACCGCCGGGAAGTCGACCGGCTGCAGGAAAAGCCCGCGGCGCTGGCATTCCACGGCCATCGAGTAAAGCTGGCGGCCGTCCG
>Ga0209075_1002669_pt1 | contig 15534 bp, 14 predicted proteins | sample Stecom2011_FD_187523 | JGI IMG/M metagenome (GOLD analysis project Ga0209075, IMG submission 187523) | Agricultural soil microbial communities from Utah to study Nitrogen management - Steer compost 2011 (SPAdes) (version 2) | ecosystem: Environmental > Terrestrial > Soil > Agricultural land... | reverse complement strand
TGTACAGTCTCACTGCTAATTACGGTTGACCATTGAGAAAACCGCCTAATACGAGAGACGTACGTTGGGTGGTGTGAGAGGACAGCAAAGTCGGAAGTAATTACCCGCCTTTGCTTCCTACTCGATTATTCCAACGAATTAATGGTTTTACGTATGGCAACCAGATCGGTTAAAAGTTTTTCCAACAACTGCAAATCCAACATATTGGCGCCATCGCTTTTAGCGTTTGCTGGATCAAAATGCGTTTCTATAAAAATACCATCGGCACCCGTAGCAATTCCTGCTCTTGCAATGGTACTGATCATATCGGGGCGGCCTCCTGTTACACCCACACTTTGGTTGGGTTGCTGCAAGCTGTGCGTAACGTCTAATACAACCGGAGCATATTGTTTCATCGTCGGAATTCCCCGAAAATCTACAATCATATCTTGATAGCCAAACATGGTTCCACGATCAGTAATCATGACTTGCTTGTTGTTGCTTTCTGTAACTTTCGTCACAGCGTGTTTCATACTCTCCGGACTCATAAATTGCCCTTTCTTAAGGTTTACTGCTTTTCCGGTTTTAGCGGCGGCAACGACCAAATCTGTCTGACGCACCAAAAATGCAGGAATTTGAAGTACATCCACATATTCGGCAGCCATGGCAGCATCGCTGGCTTCGTGAATATCGGTAACGGTAGGAATATCAAATGTTTCGGATATTTTCCTGAGAATCTTTAACGCTTTTTCGTCACCGATTCCTGTAAAACTATCAATCCGACTTCGATTCGCTTTTTTGAAACTACCTTTAAAAATATAGGGAATTTCCAATTGGTTTGTAATCGCAACTACTTTCTCAGCAATTCGTAAAGCCATTTCCTCGCCCTCAATAGCACAAGGCCCCGCGAGGAGAAAAAAATTATTAGAATTGGCATGTTTTATTTTTGGGATTTTGTTCAAGTTCATGGTAAAGCTTATTTTAAAACAAAGGTAGTGAAAAGCATTGTTGCGCAACCTTGATTAAGCAAGAACCTCCTGCATCGAGGATTTATTTTTTTACAACCTTATATTTCTCAAAGTTACCTGAGGCATTCTCAATCGTTATAAAATAAATGCCTGCTGCTGCTGTAGAAAGGTCTACTTGGTTATTGTATAAGGAAAAATTGACCTGTTGACCTAAAGTATTGAAAATCGAAATTTTAGAAATTTCTTCTGTAGATTTTATTGTAAGTAAACCATCTGTAGGGTTTGGAAATAGTATGAAGTTATCAGCCTTATTTTCAGTAATGTTTAAGAGCTCGCCTTTGTACCAAGCGATTTTGTTGTCACTGACAGAAGCGGTTATCAAGTCGGCAAAACCATCTCCGTTTAAATCTGCGATTCTCACATCTCTTGGGAAGTCAACTTCCGTAGTGATGGTTCTGGGCCCACCAAAGGTGCCTTGCCCGTCTTGATTTTCTTTCCACCTAACCCTGTTGAAGTTTCTGTGCCAAAGAAGCAAATCTAAATCGCCATCATTATCTAAATCGTGTAAAGCAAAATTGTCTTGCTCCTGATGAATCAATCGCAAGTTGGCGTAATGTCCTAGGTTGTTTATGTTTTCAAGCCAATAAATACGATAGTCGTTTGGCTCATCCAAAGTGCTAAAAACAAAGTCATCTTTCCCATCGTTATTTATATCAGCCATTTTAATAGCTAAAATTTCCGTTTTGTGCGTGAGGAAATAGTCGAATTGGAAGATGGTTTCAGGTGGACCAAAATTGTGATTGCCGAGGTTTTTATGCCAGAATATCGAAGCAGGGGCATAATCATCATCCACTACAACAAGATCTTTTTTGCCGTCGTTGTCAATATCGACAACCATCAATTTCAACAGATAAGTATCGTAATCCCAAATGGTCTGTCCGGCACCGAAATTGGCATTTCCAAGATTTCGATACCAAACAATCGAACTTTCGAAATTGTGTTGTAAGATAACCACCAAATCTAAATGTCCATCTTCATCGACATCGAAAAGCTCCATGTCCATAATAGATCCGGCAGATAGAAGTACTTCTTCGGTTGCGTAATTCCCTTGATTATCGATGTTTTTTAACCAAGCCACTTGTCTGGGATTGTTCCCTAAGTAAAAAATGTCTGGATAACCATCATTATCCAAATCGATAAATTCAACTGATAAATAATATGTAGGGATTTCATTCAGAATAATTTCTGAACCAAAATTTCCCATTCCGTCAAGATTTGGATACCAACTCAATAGATGTGTTTCCAATGAAGCTGTTATTACGTCGATAAATCCGTCGTTGTTTACATCAAAAGGAATGGATAGATAAGGTCTTTCTGTATCGGTGGAAATTACTTGTTGCGGTCCGAACTGTCCAAAACCCATAATTCCCCAAAGAAATAAAATTGCGAAGAGTAGTTTTGTTTTCATATTTAAGATGGTTATGTTACAAACATACGATTTTTTAACATAAACATCTGAAATTTTGGGAAAATAAAATCCTGTCTTTCGTTCTTAATCCGTTAGGAAGCAGTATTTTTGCACCCTCCAAAAAATTAGGAGAAAAAGAAGATGAATATTAGAAATATAGCAATTATCGCCCACGTTGATCACGGGAAAACAACACTAGTAGATAAGATTATGCAGCACTGCCTGCAATTTAAAGAACACGGCAGTGATCCGGATCCTGTTCTAGACAGTGACGATTTGGAGCGAGAACGAGGCATTACGATTACTTCTAAGAATGTATCGGTGACCTATAAAGACACAAAAATTAATTTAATAGATACCCCCGGTCACGCCGATTTTGGTGGGGAAGTTGAACGCGTACTCAATATGGCCGACGGTGTTTTATTGTTGGTTGATGCGTTTGAAGGACCAATGCCGCAAACACGCTTTGTACTTCAAAAAGCAATTGCGTTAGGACTTAAACCGTGTTTGGTGGTCAATAAAGTAGACAAGCCCAACTGTACGCCAGATGAGGTTCATGAATCTGTTTTCGATTTGATGTTCGAATTGGGCGCTCAGGAATGGCAATTGGACTTTCCGACCGTTTACGGCTCGGCAAAAGAAGGCTGGATGAGTGAGGATTGGAATAATCCAACCGACAACCTCGACCCCTTACTCAATATGGTTTTAGAACATGTTCCTGCGCCAGTAGTTTCTGAAGGTACGGTGCAAATGCTCATTACTTCATTGGATTTCTCTTCCTACACGGGGCGTATTGCCATTGGAAGATTACAGCGAGGCACCCTGAAAGAAGGGATGAAGATTGCCCTTGTAAAACGAGACGGAACTATAGAGCGCGCCCGCATTAAGGAGCTCGATGTCTTTGTTGGCATGGGCCGTAAAAAAGTTTCCGAAGTGCACGCAGGCGATATTTGTGCGTTAGTAGGCCTAGAGGGATTTGATATCGGTGATACGATTGCCGATGCCGAAAATCCAGAAGCATTACAAACCATTGCGATCGATGAACCCACGATGAGTATGCTGTTCACGATTAACGATTCGCCATTTTTTGGGAAAGAAGGGAAGTATGTAACTTCTAGACACATCAAAGAACGCCTTGAAAAAGAATTGGAGAAGAACTTGGCGTTGCGAATGCAAGAAACCAACAGTGCCGATAAGTTTATGGTCTTTGGCCGTGGAATATTACACCTTTCGGTTTTAATCGAAACGATGCGCCGCGAAGGTTACGAGCTTCAAATTGGCCAACCGCAAGTTATCATCAAGGAAATCGATGGCGTGAAGTGCGAACCTGTGGAAGAATTGACTATCGACTTGCCGGAGACGATGAGCGGAACAGCAATCAACATGGTGACCATGCGAAAGGGAGAGCTCACAAGTATGGAAACGAAAAATGAGCGTTCCGTGTGTAAGTTTATCATTCCATCGCGAGGAATCATCGGATTGACCAATCACATGATGACCGCCACCGCAGGAGAAGCGATTATGACGCACAGGTTTTTAGAATATCAACCGTTTAAAGATGGGATGCCTTCGCGCCAAAACGGAAGTTTGGTTTCTATGGAAACCGGAACAGCCATTCCATATTCGATTGATAAACTTCAAGATCGCGGCCGCTTTTTTGTCGATCCAGGCGAAGCAATCTACGAAGGACAAGTAGTTGGAGAGAATAGCCGACACGAAGATATGGTGGTGAATATCACAAAATCTAAAAAACACAGCAACGTGCGTGCTTCCGGTTCGGATGATAAAATACAGATTGTACCCGCAGTGAAATTTTCGTTGGAAGAAGCTTTAGAATACATCCAAAAAGATGAATATGTTGAGGTGACGCCAGAAAACATTCGTTTGCGAAAAATCTTATTAAAAGAATTCGAAAGAAAACGAAGTAAATAATTTGTTGCATTGAAAATATGGCCCGTTAGAAATACACTCACATCTTATTGTGTATCTTTGGCGGGCATGACCAAAATAAATTAAAACTTACGTATGAACTTTCTTTATTTCGATCCAGGACTAGGGGCAATGATAGTGCAAGCAGTGGTTGCAGCAGCAGCTGGTGTTTTGCTGTTTTCAAAAGGAGTGATGTATAAGGTGAAATCTTTTTTTGGATTGATAAAAGAAGATGACGATGCATACGACTCCATAGATATTGAAGACAAGGACACCGAAATCGATGATAAAAAAGACTGACACCACCCACGAAGCGTCGTTTAGAGACCCTTCTGGCTACATGTTTTTTGATGGTGAAGTACTTCGCCGAGCCATCAATCCCATTTATTTCAAACAGTACAACAAACTTAAGGAAAGTGGTTTTTTTAAAACCTTGTTTTCTAATGAGATGTTGATTCCGCACGAAGAAACCTCCGTGTCGTCGGATCAAATTATTATCACGCCCGAAGTAATTCCATTTATCACCAACCCGTACGAATGGAGTTTCGAACAGTACAAACACGCAGCTCTTCACACGCTAAAGATTCACAAATATGCGCTATCGAAAGGGTTTATCCTAAAAGATGCTTCTGCCTATAACATCACTTTCCACAAAGGAAAACCTATATTTATTGACACGCTTTCGTTCGATTTTTATGAAGAAGGAACGCCTTGGCGCGCTTACAAACAGTTCATAACACATTTTTTAGGGCCTTTGGTGTTGGCAAAATATCATGGAACGGAAATGTTGAAAATGATGCAAACGCACATCGACGGAATTCCTGTTCAATTGATTTCCTCGCTATTGCCTACGCGAACGAAATTTAGCTCTGTGCTCTATACCAATATCCACCTCCTTGCTAAAATGGAGAGCAAGCACAGTGAAGATTATAAAGCCGAGACTAAGATTGCTACACTTTCGAAGAAAGCCCACGAAAACATCATTGAAAGTTTATTCGATTTTATTCGAAAACTAAGTCTCAATGAAAAAAGCGAGTGGGGCGATTATTACGACAAAACCAATTACGATAAAGCAGCTTTCGAAACCAAAAAGCAGTTGGTGAAAGCTTGGGTAGAACCATTGGCGCCCAATAAATTAATCGATATGGGAGGAAACGACGGAACTTTCGCACGTACCGTTATCGACAGCGTTCCGCACATTATCGTAACCGATATCGACAGCAATGCCGTGGAACACAACTACCGTCAAGTACAAAAGAACAAGGAAACAAATATGCTTCCGTTTGTCTGTGACGTGCTTCAACCTGCACCAGGAATTGGCTTCAACAATACCGAACGCAGCTCGTTGTTGGAGCGGTTAAAAGACTATGCACCCGATGTTACTTTAGGATTGGCACTTATCCATCACATCACACTTTCGGGCAATGTGCCTTTTGAAAAATCGGCTGAGTTTTTCGCTTCCTATTCCGAAAATCTCATTATCGAATTTCCTATGCGCGAAGATTCGTGGGTAGCGTCGTTGTTGGTCCGTAAACGCGAGTTTATCAACCACTTCGATTTTTACAACGAAACGGAATTCGAAAAAGCCTATCAGAAATACTTCACTTTAGAGAAAAAACAAGCGTTGGAAGGAACTAAGCGTATTCTATATCATTTTAGAAAAGGAACTTCGTAAGCTTTTTTCGTCGCTGCTGAGCCGAAACAAAAACCAACGCTGAGCATGTGAACCTAAAAACTGTTATCTTGCACTTTAAACCAAGAAGGACCTCCTTCAAAAAAAGTGATTGGAATCCGTTATGGAAAACAAACGCAGCAAAACAACCAACCTGAAATTTAATCCGCTACTCACAGGATTAATATGTGGGCTCTATCCGTTAATATTTTATTTCTCCAACAATTTTCCCGAAATCAATACGTGGGAACATTTCGGATATTTTTCTTTGATATTCATCGGGATTCCTCTGGTGATTTTTTTACTGCTTTCTGTGGCAATCAAATTCATCAAACCCATCGAAAAATACAAATGGCAAATCCTATTTGTCACGATCATTATGACGGTGGCAACGCTGATGTCGTTTGCGATGTATCACACCCTGAAAAAGAAAATCCTCTTGGGAATATTAATCCTCGCAGCCATTGCCGCGTGGAAATGGAAAGCGCATTATCCAAAACTGTTGGTCCTTATTTTATTGATGACCGCACTGCCAATAATTAAAGTCGGGATGCACCTCATAGACCATCAACACAAGCTGACGTGGTTGGAATTGCCCGATAATGTCCAGGAGGCGAAATTCGTTGAAACACCGAATGTTTACCTCATTCAACCCGATGGCTACGTCGGAAAAGACGTTATGGAAGAAGCGCCCTACAGTTTCGACAATCCTTTATACGATTGGTTGGAACAGGAAGGATTCAAACGATACGATAATTTCCGAAGCAACTATCCGGCAAGTCTTACTTCAAATTCTTCGCTGTTAGCGATGAAACAGCATCAGTTTGGAAAGACTTTTACGCCTAAATTCGAAATGCCTCACGCGCGTGAGGTAATAGCAGGGAATAACAGTGCAATCGAGGTCTTTAAAAACAACGGGTATAAAAACTTTTTCATCGTTCAAGACGAATATTTCCAGCAAAGCTTTCCCGATTTACACTACGATTACTACAACATCCGCCCAGATGAAATTCCTTATTTCAGCAATGGGAGTATGGTTAAAAAAGTGGTTTTGGACGATTTAAAAGCTGCTATCGACACGGTTTCTTTCTCGGGGCCACGATTTTATTTTGTGGAAAAATTGTTGCCACATCACGTGCATTTTGCAGCGAGCAAAGAAGAGGAGCGCGACTCGTATATTGAAAAGATTAAAGATGTAAACCAGTGGTTGGAAGAAGCTGTTGGATATATTTCAGAAAAAGATCCCGAGGCAATTATTATCATATTGGCCGATCACGGCGGATGGGTGGGGCTGAACAGCTATCCAGAAATGTTTTCAACCAACGATCCGCAACAAATAAAATCCATTTACTCCAGTTTGGCTGCCATTAAATGGAATGGCCATTTGGTTGAAGGAATGGATTCGGAGTTGACCAGTAGCGTCAATTTGTTTCGGCTGCTCTTTTCCGTATTGAGTAAAAATCCTGAGTATTTAAACTATCTCGAAGACAATTCAAGTTATAACTTACAACAAGGGACGTTTTCTAAATCCGTTCGCGCGGTCATCGACGATGGCGGGAACGTAATTGCCGAATAAAAATTAACCAAGATTTGAAAGACTACGAAGTCATAAAATATGAAACTTCCCATAAAAATAGGTGGGACGAATTTATAAAAAACGCCAAGAATGCGACGTTTTTGTTCGAGCGCGATTTTATGGACTATCACGCCGATCGATTTACAGATTATTCGCTGATGGTATTTAAAAAAGAAAAACTCGTCGCCGTATTGCCCGCGAACCTTCAAGGAAATACATTACACTCGCATCAAGGACTGACTTACGGTGGATTGGTGTTGGGGAAAAGAACCAATTTTGAAGAGACGGTGATAATCTTCACACAGCTTTTAAAATATCTTGAAAGTGAAGCCGTAGCGACATTGAATTTGAAACTTTTACCACATATCTATTACTTGATGCCCAGTGATGAAATAGCGCATTTATTGTTTGTGCTAAATGCAAAATTAACACGCCGCGATATCAGCAGTTCTATTTTTTATGAGGAACGACTTGCGATAACATCATCGAATCGAAAACGAGGTATTAAGAGGGGAATTAAAAATGAATTGGAAGTAAGGGAAGATTCCGATTTTCGAAAGTTTTGGAAGGAAGTACTGGTGCCGAATTTAAACGAAACCCACGGAAAAGACCCTGTCCACAGTATTGCTGAAATAGAACGATTGCACGCCCGTTTTCCGAAGAACATCAAACAATTTAATGTCTATCAGGATGACAGAATTTTGGGAGGCGTCACCGTGTTCGAAACTCCTATAGTGGCTCACTGTCAGTACATTTCTTCGAATACAGACGGACGAAGTTTGGGCGCACTTGATTATCTGTTCGATTTTCTGATCAATCATTTCTCCGACAAACGCTATTTCGATTTTGGAATTTCGAATGAAACTCAAGGCAGAAAAGTCAATAAAGGATTGATTCACTGGAAAGAAGCTTTTGGCGGACGAAGCATTGCCCACGATTTTTATGAAGTAGATACCGCCCAACATCATCTTTTAAACGATATATACTTATGATTCCGTTTTTGGATTTAAAAGCAATCAATGCCCGTTTTGAAACTGATTTTCAAAATCGATTCGATCGATTTTTGGATTCTGGACATTACATTTTAGGAAATGAGCTCAAGTTGTTTGAAGCCAACTTCGCACGGTATTGCGGCACGACCCATTGTGTGGGCACCGGAAACGGATTGGATGCGCTGCGATTGATTTTAGAAGGTTATAAAGTCCTCGGAAAATTAAGCGCTGGCGATGAGGTTCTGGTGGCTTCAAACACCTATATCGCTACTATTTTGGCGATTGAGCAAGCGGGATTAACACCTGTTCTTGTCGAAGCGGAAGCCGATACCTATAATTTCGATTTGGATGCGTTGAAAAACGCCATCACGGAAAAATCAAAAGCCATTATGCCCGTGCATTTATACGGAGCGATATCACCTATGGATTTTATTTGGGAGCTATCCGAAACACACAATTTGCTCGTAATTGAAGACGCAGCCCAAGCGCATGGGGCCGAATACAAAAACGGAAAACGAGCAGGAAATCTTGGTGATGCGGCAGGGTTTAGTTTTTATCCAACAAAAAATTTAGGTGCTTTAGGCGATGGTGGTGCTGTGACAACGAATGATAAAGCCCTGGCAGAAACCGTTGCGAAACTGAGAAACTACGGCACTTCCAGTAAGTACGTCAATGAACTGATCGGATTCAACTCGAGATTGGATGAGCTGCAAGCGGCTTTCTTAAACTGTAAATTGTCACGCTTAGATGCCGACAACGAAAGACGTCAAGAAATAGCCAAGCGCTATGTTTCTGAAATTAAAAACGACAAGATGGTGCTTCCGATTTACGACGGAGGAAAAGACCACGTTTTCCATCTTTTTGTGCTTCGCGTGGCAAATCGTTATGAGTTTATCGATTATTTAGATCGCAACAATATCGGACATCTGATTCATTATCCCATTGCCCCGCATAAACAACAAGCGTTGAAACACTATGCTCACTTGAGTTTTCCAAAAACTGAAGAAATTCACGAGCAGGTAATAAGTCTTCCGATGAGTCCTGTTTTAAAAGATGAGGAAGTAGCGTGCGTGGTGGAAGTATTGAACACGTATTGAGTACATTTGCTTACGCTTGTTTCATTAACAAGGGGGCTAATCAAAAATTACCATCAACTGAATTGAGAATTCCAGCTTTCATACGAAACAACCTCTTGCTGAAAATGACGTCGCTCAATGCGGGCGTGATTGCAGTTCGTTTGGTGATTTCTGTATTTATCCAACGACTGCTGTCGCAAATGGTGGGCGAGGCGGGGATCGCAAAAATCGGTTCGCTTCGAAACTTAACCGATATGTTGCAGTCGTTTTCGTCGGTCGGGTTTTTTAGTGGGGTTGTAAAATACGTCGCAGAATATCAAGAAGACAAAGAACAACTTCAAAAGCTATTTTCTACTGTAAGTGTCTTTGTTCTCTTTTCGTCGATTACCATATTTTTCGTGCTTTTTTTCGGCGCGGGATATTTGAGCGAAACCATTTTCGAAACGCAGGAATATCTTTACTTAATACGACTTCTCGCCGTCATGGTGCCGTTGGTCGCAATGAATCGAATTTACACTGCCGTAGTTAACGGGCTTTCGCGCTATAAAAAACTGGCAGGAATCGACTTGGTGAGCTACTTGATAAGTTCGGTTTTAACGGTAGTATTACTTCTCACGCACAACCTGGATGGAGCCTTGGTGGCCATCGCTATCACGCCAGCAATACAGTTTTCGGTACTGATGTTTCTCTTTATTAAGGTGCTTCGCGAATATGTGCAGTTCGCCCAATTATCGCTTAAAATTCCAATGGCGAAGGAATTGCTCGCCTTCTCATTGATGTCGTTTTTTTCTACGGTACTGCTGAACTACGTAGAAATCGATATCCGAGTGATGATTCAAAACCGTATCAATATTGAAGATGCCGGAATTTGGACTGCAATGACCAATATTTCAAAGAATTATATGGTTTTCTCCAATGCGATTTTCTCGTTGTATGTGCTTCCTAAATTCGCTGGAATCTACACGAAGAATGCCTTTAAAGGAGAATTATTCAATATTTATAAAACCTTGTTACCGCTTTTTGGCGTCGGGATGCTGTTGATTTACTTTTTAAGAGAATACGTCATCTTGATTGTCTATCCGGATTTCGTAGAAATGTCGCCGCTCTTTAAATGGCAATTGTTAGGAGATTTTGTCCGGCTGGGGGCGATGGTAATGGGCTATCAGTTTTTGGCAAAACGCATGGTGAGAAACTTCATTTTCACCGAACTTCTCTCTTTGGGATTGTTCTATGGATTTGCCTATTACCTAACCGGAATCTATGGCGTTTCGGGAGTTGTTATGGCGCACTTCTTCCGCTACATCATCTATTTCTTCGTCGTGTTCTACTTGGTGTTTAGGTATTTCAGAAAACGCGGTGGAAAGCCAGAAGTCGTCGAAAACGAATAGTGATAAGACCCATGGGGTATTAGGTTTTTGTTCGAAGAACATCTACATCGTACGAGCTGTTTAAACAGCTTAAAAACACTATCTTTGCATCTGAAAATTTTAAGAACAAATCCCCTTCGAATCCTATGATCGATTCTTTATACAATCCCTTTGAAGACCTAATTTTCGATGAACATTTCTGCTTTCTTTCCGGGGCATTGACCAATGAAACCATTTCCGTTTTTCCAGAATGGATATTGTCGCATTTTGATTTCGCAGACGAGCGAATAGAAATGATGGACAAGATGAAAACCTATAAATTTGGCGATTTGAAAATGCCGTGTTCTTCTGAAGTGAAAACCGCTTTTGATGCATTGGATACGCAATTCAGAGCGGCTTTCGAAAAAGGTTATGAAGGAATGGCGGAACTCGATGAAGAAGTTATTTTCCAGTGGACTGGGAGAATTGTTTACGGATTGCTTTATCAAGAGCTGGTGTATGAAAAAAATCGATTGGCGCGACAAGGAAAAGAACTCGGCCTGTCGCCATTTTTGAAAGATCGTTTTTCGCATTTTCACCTGATGCTACAATCGCTTATTGCTCCTGTAACTTTTGGGGAGCGGAAGCCTTGGAGCATCACCGTATTTCCACTGAAATACTCTGCCGATATCTTTAGTTATCGCGACGACACAGTAAATTTGTTGTTTTCTATGGGCGTCAACGGATTTGGTATGGTGGTCTGCTTTCAAGGCAACGGCGCCATTGGTGAGCGTCTGAACGACATCCTAGAAAAGATTGATGGACAGACGTTACACCCAATTCAGTTTGAGGAATTGTATGCGCATTTTCATTATTCCGATTACATCCTACAAGCAAAACCGGAATACAACATACAATCTTCGGAAGATGGTGTTCGGATTGAGTCACTACCGATGAATGCCGCAAACGGAAAAGATCTTTTTGGTTTCTGGGACGACGATATGTTTGCCCAATTATTAGCGAATTATTGGTCGGTTTACGGCATCCCACGCGAAGAAATCCTACAATTCCAAAAACCGCGATTGAGTTATTTGGAAGCACCGTATTCTGGCGATTTCATTCCTTTTGAAGCCATTGATTTGCCGTATTAAGAAGTTTTACTGATTTCTTTTTGCGCCTTCTTCCCACGCGTTGAGATACTTTTTGGCAACCGAGACATAATCGTGTTCCCGCTCAATAAACGCCCGGGCATTTCTTGAGATTTCGAAAATCTTTTCGGGATTTAAGATGAGATTTTCCAACTTTTCAAAAATGTATTCCACGTCGGGTAGGGCATTGATGCAGACCTCGTCTTCTTTGAGATTGTAGTATTCCAAAAACTCTTTTTCGGCTCCGGTAAACACTACTTTTCCTTTCGCCATAGCTTCAAGGGCATTATACCCCTGGTCGTAAGAAAGCGCTTGGTCTAAGAGAATATGGGCGGAATTGTACTTTTCGATATACTCTGCATACGGCAAGTTTTCAACCGTAATCACGGCTACCTTGTCGGGATATTTTTCGACGATCAAGTCCAAAGCTGCTTCAAAATAATCGTTGCCCTTTTTAAAGAAATTCGCCCGATTGATGCCGTGGAAAATGTTGATTTTACCGTCAATTTCAATGGGAATATACGCCAGTTTCGAGATGTTGATCGGATTGGGCATCAACCCCAAATACTTCTCGTGTCCCAACAACGGAATATGATAGTCCATATCCGAAGCCATCACCCCGCTCATCTTTTCAAAAATATAGTCGTGAATTGCGGTAAAATTTGGTTTCAAATACTTTAGCGCATACTCATATTCTTGTTCTGGCACTTTATTTTTGAATAAAGGCGTTAAAATGGAATAGCGAAACTTTTTAGCATACGCAAAACTGATACTGCTGTGGTCGGCACCACAAGAAAGTAAATAAAGACTTTTGTTGTTCTGATGTAGAAATGAAATAATATCCTTTTCAACCGAAGCATCAATTCCGAACGGACTTTCATTAATCAGCTGAACAATGTCATATCCTTTTAGTTTTTCGGAATGATTGAAAAGCTGATTTTTTATAGAAAGCGACGTGATGTCTATTCCAAAAAGCTTGTAGAGACCAACTTTTACTTTCTTCGCAAATCCCGATACGTATTTTGGTTTCAGAAGAATATCCGAAGGGAATTTCTTGAAATAATCTCCTGTGGAAACCAAAGTAACCTCGTGGCCAAGTGCTAAGAGTCCTTCTTTCAGGGAGTTGTGTAATCGGCTGTATTCACCTATTAATAGGATTTTTAATTTTTTTGATGGCATGGAGTTACAATATAGGATTCCAAACGGATTGCGCCTTTGTTTTCGGTTATAGGCTTAGAAATAACTTATATTTGTCTGTAATTTCTTCAAAAATACTATAAATACACCGATGCCTTCCAAATATAATATGAAAGTATGCCTAGTTGCTATTTCGCTTGGAAAAGGCGGGGCCGAACGCTCTACGGCGCTGCTGTCTCAGATACTCGAAAAGAAAGGCTACGAGGTGCACGTCGTCATTTTAAACGACTTGGTTGTCTATGAATATTCGGGGAAATTATTTAACCTCGGCAAATTCAAAGACAATCAGGATACGTTGCTGAAACGTCTCGCGCGTTTTCGAAAGTTTCGAAATTATCTCAAGGAAGAAAACTTCGATTTCATCATCGACAATCGCACGCGGTCTTCTTCAGCAAAGGAATTGTATTATTTGAAATATATTTACAAAGGTTTTAAGCAGATCTATGTGATTCGCAGTGCCAATTTAGCGCACTATTTACCAAGGAATAAGCGAGTGGCTAAGAAATTGATCGATTCGATTTATCGCGTGATAACGGTTTCGAAGCACATCGCCAAAGAAGTCAATAAAATTTATAAAACCGACAAGGCGATTGCAATTTATAATCCTGTAATTTCGTTTGAAACCAAAGTTATAGAAAGGTCCGATGAAGATTATATCCTCTTTATGGGCAGGTTGGAAGAAAAGGTGAAAAATCTCAGTTTGTTGATGAAAGGATATAAAGACTCCAAATTACCTGAAAATAATTTCCGATTGAAAATTTTGGGAAGCGGAGAAGACGAAGATTTTTTGAAACAACATACTGAGGAAATAGGGATTTCAAATATGGTGGATTTCATTCCGTTTACAGCCGATGTGTATCCTTATTTGAAACAAGCCCACTTTACCGTTTTGACGAGCAGGTACGAAGGGTTTCCAAGAGCCTTAGTCGAATCGTTATCGGTGGGAACGCCGGTGGTTTCGGTAGATTGTGTTAGCGGTCCGAATGAAATTATAGTCGATGGTGAAAACGGCTTGTTGATAGAAAATAACAATCCAAGCCAATTGGCAGCAGCTATGAATCGGATGGTTTCGGATGCGGAATTATATGAAACATTGAAACAGAATAGCATTCCAAGTGTCGCACATCTTTCCATAGAAAATATTGCTGAGGAATGGGATAAAATATTAAGAAATGAAGCAAATTGATTTAGATAAAATAGAACTGATCGAAATTCGAAAAATTAGCGATCCCGATGGTCGTGGGAATCTTTCCGTCATCGAAAAAGATGTGTTGCCCTTTGTAATTAAACGCGTGTATTATCTGTACGACGTACCGAGTTCATCGAGTCGTGGCGGACATGCGCATAAGAAACTTCAGCAATTCCTGATTGCTTTAAGTGGTAGTTTTGATGTGGTGCTCGACAATGGTACGCAGCGAAGAAACATGACTTTAAATCGACCTGATAGAGGCTTGCTGATTCCGAATGGAATTTGGCGGGAATTAGAACATTTTTCTTCGGGTGCGGTGTGCCTCTCTTTGGTAAGCGCCGAATATGACGAATCGGATTATATCAGAGATTACGACGCTTATTTAGAGCGCGTTAAAAAGTAGGTTTTGCATCTTATTTAAACGCTGTTGTTCGTTTTCCCAACGTCTCTAAAAGGTATTTTAGATTTTTCATTCCGATTAACGCTTTGCGAGGCTGTTTCAGAAGAAAACGCTGTTTTGAAGTGAGGTTTTTCAAATCAATTTTACGCACGTAATCTTCAAACGACGCGTCGTCTTTTGCCAGCTTGTGTTGTATGGCGAAAGAAAATCGATTCACGTCCAAATACTGTTTCAAGTACGGATTGTTTTCCGCGATAGCTTCGTATTTGTCCAAACTCATAAACACTCGGTCTTTAGTAGGCGTGTGCGATATTCGGTTGCTGCTGTCTAGGTTGTGACGCGCAGAAATCCGTGTAGAAAAAACCAATGGAGATTCCAAAGCGGCTCTTAGCCACAAGTCGGTATCTTCACCTGCACCGTTGGTAATCGTCGCGTCGAAACCGTTCAGTTTTTGAAAGAAATCTTTCTTCATACACACAGCTGAAGTCCACGCCAAGGCATCGATCAAACTGTTTTTAAAATAATCATCAACAATGCCCGTCCAGTTTTTTTGTTCCATAATGGGCGAAATCATCGCAGTAGTGAGTTTTTGAT
>Ga0209075_1002668_pt1 | contig 15542 bp, 12 predicted proteins | sample Stecom2011_FD_187523 | JGI IMG/M metagenome (GOLD analysis project Ga0209075, IMG submission 187523) | Agricultural soil microbial communities from Utah to study Nitrogen management - Steer compost 2011 (SPAdes) (version 2) | ecosystem: Environmental > Terrestrial > Soil > Agricultural land... | reverse complement strand
GGAATTAGCGAAGGAAACATGCACCAGCAGTAGGTGAAGCATCAACCAGATAATCCGATGAGATGCCGGTCTGTCTCACTCTCATGCAAAGGTAAGATCAACCATTTAATCCGCTTACCCGAAAAATTGAGCTACGCTTCATAGTAAATAGGCGCAGAACTTTTATTGGGCACGATTCGAGCCAAGAAAACGATCAACAACGAGAACCGTAGCAACCGTAAGAGCTGACTTTATAACGCCCCCAAGCAAGAATGGCAGAACACCTTTCAGGAATGCTTTTTCTGGCCCAATGGTAAATGACAACCATGCCCCGCCAAACCCAAGGCAAACGGTATGGCCCAATAGCATCGCCAGGAAGGCCAGAACAATATTTTTCGTGTTCCAGCCACGCTCAAAAAGCAAACCAACCACGGCAACGGCCAGTGGGAATGCAAACAGATAACCTGCGGTTGGTCCGGCAAAATAATCCAACCCGCTGGAGCCCCCGGCCAGAACCGGAAGCCCCATAGCGCCAAGGCTCAGCCACAGGATTGTTGAGGCGGCACCGAGCTTCCAACCGAGAAGCCCTGCAACAGTGAGAAGTACATAGGTTTGCGCGGTGATAGGTACCGGCACCATGGGTATCTCGATGTAGGATGCTACGGATAAGCACAGAGCTGTGATTACGATGGCAATCAGTTTCCAGCTTACCGAACGCCCATTTGGATCGAGAGGGCTGAAACTTTGGCTTGGTACAGGTGTCATCATTTTCCCTTGTTTGGAACGATGTTTCTCAATGAGTCATGCATCTCACCGACGCACCACAGCCTCTGGTTGATTCAGCATCGCAATTAGTGGGTTCTTTCTTAGCACATAATCTTTGAGCAAATAGCCTAGCAACAATCCAAGGCCAAACCCGCCCAAATGTGCGACCCAAGCGACACCGCCTTGGCCGGAGACCATACCCGCAATATTGATCAGGCTCCAAATCAGGAAGTACCAATGGGGTGCGAGCTTCTTCTGGTAAATAACAATCATGAAGGTCAGGCTGGCATGGCGGAACCACACAAGATAGAGACCGAACAGCGCTGCAATAGCACCACTGGCGCCAACCAATAACAAAGGACCTTGGCTGGTATTGAACAGTAGCAATTCAGCCAAGGCTGCCATTATGCCGGCAAACAAGTAGATCACCAGAAACGCGCCGTGTCCCAACGCGTCTTCAAGGTTGTCGCCAATAATCCAAAGGAAATACATGTTGCCAACCAGATGCATCAGCCCGCCGTGCACAAACTGGTAGGCCAGAAGTTGCAGCACAAAGTGTGCGGGGTTATGGGTATCCGAGTTCAGAGCCAGGTTGGTAAAGATCCACTCGCTGGCCTCTGGAGACAATACGCCAACACCAAAGATCAGGCTGCACAGAACCACCAGTGTGCGGGTGACCCAGGGCGTGCGCTGTGGCGTTACGTTGTATTCCGCTGGCATGGCTGTCAGAAATTGGAATAGCCAGGATTTCCAGGACACTTTTTGATTCAGATCTGTAAGCGCCTGCTTTAGCTTTGGGGAATGCATTACTTGATCTATTTCATGCTTGTCGAGCCAAACGCCATCGCAAGCCGGACAGCAATCGATCTCGGTGGTGTAATGCACCAACAGCTGATAATTGGTCATGGAAACGCGGCAGCTAATGCATAGGCGTTCGCTGACACGAAGAGCAGGGCCCAGATGAAGCTCGTGATCGTATTGGTCTATGCAATCGTGTTCCTGGGCAATGGCGTGGTTTAGTGAGCCATCTTCAAACCACAATCCTTGGCATTGCTTACAGCCTAGTATGTTCGGATTGCTGGTGGGCCTCAGGCCTTGAGTGTTACATGAGGGGCAGTATTTAGTCCGTGCCTTGTGCATGAAATCCGTTTCCTGATTCAACAGTGTCTGTCACTGAGTTTGTTGGGATGAGTTATTGCTCGTTTGAATCCGTTTGCTTCGAAGCTCCCGCTCCTCGAATCGGTCAATGCCTTTGAGAGCGCTGGTAATTGCTTTGACACCAATAAAAGGAAGCAGGTTGCCAGGTGGCACCGAAATGGCCTTCCTGTTTACAATCCAGAACCGGCTCAGTTCGCTGTCCACTCCGGAAATGAGGTCTGCAATCAGCCGGCCGTTCAGCTGTGTAAGCGATACGCCGTGTCCGATACAGCCAGTTGAATAGATAATATTATGATCCCCGATAAATCCTATTTCAGGAACCATGTCGAAATTGGCCGACACCGCACCGCCCCATTTGTAATAGATTTTTTTATGTTTAAGCGATGGGAACAGCCAGCGAAAGTGCGCTTCCAAATCTTGCCAGACGCCGGGATCATGCCATTTATCCATGGCATCTCCATATTCAAAGCCAATACTTCCACCGCCCATCGTGATGCGACCACATTTGGTGATTCGTAAATAATGAACCAGCTGGCGATTGTCTTCGATCGACATGCGGTCGCGCCAGCCCAATGTTTCCCATTCATCTTTTGTTAGGGGCTCAGATACAATCTGGTAAGTCCAAACTGCCCGCTGCCGGCTTCGTAGCTTGCGAGGCCCAGGCAGTGTGTGGGTCCATGCATTTGTCGCCAGAACCAGCTTCTTCGCATGAATTGTCGCATTCGACGTTTTGACCACTATGCCGTCATCTGATCTGCGAATATCGGCTACAGCCGAATTTTCATAGATCTTTGCTCCAGCCTCTTCGGCCAGAGTCTTTAATGCTCGAACGTGTTTGCACGGGTCCAGAATTCCGGTTTCGGGTTCGTAAATCGCGGCGCGAATATGAGGCGAATTCAGCTTCGATTTCACCTCATCCTGCTGATAAAAAAAGTAACTTCCGTCCTTTGCCAGATCACATAGCAGACGATAGGTGCTTTTCAGCCGCTTCTCCTGCCGCTCTGTGTAGGCAACTCGCCACATGCCGGTATGTTCATAGTCGGAATCCAGGCCTTCGTTTTCGATCAGTTCGTGAACGTAGGCTACCGCTTTCTGCATGTATTCCTGAGCTTCTCGCGCCTTCTTCTTGCCCCACCTAAAAACGGTAGTCTCCGGCTCCATCCCGAATAAGGACATGCTAAAGCCGCCATTTCGACCCGAAGCGCCAAAGCCGACTTCATTCGCATCCAGCACCATAACGTTTAGCTCGGGCTGATCGCGTTTCACCTCTCTGGCAGCGGTTAAACCAGTGTAGCCGGCCCCGACTATGAGAACGTCGGTGGCATAGCTGCCTGCAGGTAAAGGATCATTCGGGTGATAGGCCCCGTATTTGTGCTGCCAAAATGAATAATTTTTGGCCATGTCGTCCAGGGCGCTGGTTGTCATACAGACTCCGTTTTTTGCCTGAAAATATACACGTCATGCGCCTTTACTCAAGCATTATCCGGATTCGCTTTTAGCAGCCAAGTAAGTTCTCAAAACCAGTGTTAACATGTGTACGTATCATCCGCAGGGAGAGCAAAACTCATGAAGGGACTCATAGCCACACTTACACTGTTAGCAACGTCAATCGCCCAAGCGGGCGCCTACCGCTGGGTTGATGAGAATGGTCAGACTCACTTCGGTGATCGGCCACCTGCTAATGCAGTCACCAAAGAAGTGCGCCTGGAAAAGGCCCAGCCATCTATTGATGCAACAGCTCGTGAGCGTAAGCAGCGGGTAGATGAGTTCCTTCGGCAAAGTGAGAAGGAGCGAGCGGCCCGGAAAGAAGCTGAAGCTCAACAGGAGGCAAAAGCTGAGAAGCTTCGAGTTCATTGTGAGCGCATGGAGGCACGGCTGAAGCATCTGAATACTGTTTCGGGGATTTATCAGTTGAATAAGGACGGCGAACGGGTTTTTGTAAATGATGAGGAGAATGAGCGCATTCGTGAGGAGTTTCGAGCCCGTGTGCACAGAGAATGTAATATTTGAATCTGCCTGGTCGCAGCTTTATTGTGACTTCTGACTGATAGGCTACGGGTATTTTATGGAAAACGAAAAGAAAACGGCTGAGCAGGGCAACACAAAACCTGAAAAGAACTTGGCCGATCTTTCTACCCCTATCTACGGGCTGTTTATCCTGGGTGTGCTTTACACCTTGTACCTCGCCCACCAGATTATCCTTCCAATTGTTTTGGCACTTCTAACAAGTTTGCTGTTGTCTCCACTGGCCACTCGCATGTGTTCAGGCCTGCGTATTCCGCGGGTGGTCAGTTCGCTGATTCTGGTGCTGCTGATGCTTGCGGGTATTGCTGGTGTTTCGATGGCCGTTGCCACGCCGGCTTTGGAGTGGGCGGGCAAAGCTCCGGAGGGTATTTCACGGTTGTTGGTGGGTGAAAGCGAACTCAAGCGGCAGATCAGCAAGGTCACTGAGTCGGCACAGAAGGTAGAGGACTCCGTAAACGAACTCTCGGACAGTGGCGGTAAAAAGACAACGGCAGAACCAACCACGGTCGTTCTGCAAACGGACTCCTGGCGCGCCCAGCTTATGAATAAAGCCCGTGATGGCATTGCGGGCCTTGCGCTTGCCATGGCGCTTACTTATTTCCTGTTGGTTAGCGGTGACAGGTTAGTGCTTAATTTCGTGCGCCAGTTGCCGAGACACCACCGCAGAACCGTGCTGCGCATTAGCAGGGACTCCCAGCACCAGATTGCACAGTACCTGGCGGTATTGGGCATAAGCAATACATCGGTTGGCGTGGCGACGGGTCTTATGGCCTGGGCTGTTGGCCTGCCAGACCCGGCAGTGTGGGGGCTGGTGGCAGGCCTTGCGCGTTTTATTCCTTATCTGGGTGTTATTCTAACCATCCTGCTGCTGGCAGTTGTTTCCGCGGTGAGCCTGGATACTTTGTGGATGATGGCGATTGCACCCTTGGGATATCTTGCCCTGACCACCATGGTGGGTTTCTTCATCGAGCCGTGGATACACGGTTTTCGCATGGCGATTAACCCCGTTATTATTTTTGTTTCGATCTTCTTCTGGGGCTGGCTCTGGGGGCCTGTAGGCGTATTGCTTGCAGTGCCACTGATGACCGTAATTCAGGTGGTTCTGAAGCAGATTCCCAAGTTGCGGCCTATCTATAAGGTGATTGCCCGTTAGTGTGGCACCAGCTTCTGGTGGGCGCTCTCGTCTCTCCCTGACACATGAGTGAATGTCTCCTATCCTGAAGAGACGGCATACATTCCTCAGGCAGGGACGATCATTCACTTATGATCCCGAATACCATGAAAGCCATGGTTCTTACCGGTCATGGCGATATCGAGAAGCTTGAATATAAAAACGTGCCCATGCCTTCTCCCGCTCGGGGAGAGGTGCTGGTTCAGGTAACTGCGACTGCCAAAAACAATACCGACCGCAAAGCCCGGGAAGGGCTGTATCCCACCAAAAAGGGTGAAACCACCTCGTTTCAGATGGGCGGTAAGCCCACGTTAATTTTCCCCCGTATTCAGGGTGCTGATATTGCTGGCCATGTTGTTGCCGTAGGCGAGGGTGTTGATCCCGGCCGCATTGGCGAGCGAGGTTTGTTGGATTTCAATATCTACGCAAATAGCCGCCCAGACATAAATCTTGCCCCTGACTATTACGGCCATGGTGCAGATGGCGGATACGCAGAGTACGTCGCTGTTCCTTCAGGCCAGTTCCACTGCGTTCCAAATGAAGGCCTGGCAGATGCACAACTCGCCGCAATGGGAATGTGTTCGTATCAGACAGCCATGCATATGCTTACCTCTGCTCGCGTGGCCGCCGGAGAGCGAGTTCTGGTCACGGGCGCAAGTGGCGGTGTTGGCACCGCGCTGATACAGCTGTGCCGGATTATGGGAGCCCTGCCTTATGCGCTGAGCACGCCAGATAAAGCTGCAGCGCTTCTGGAACTGGGTGCAGAATCCGTATTCGACCGCTCCGATATGGACAGCTTTGTAGAGCGGGTAAAGGCCCAAACCGGCGGCAAACCCCTTGATGCGGTTATGGATCTCGTGGGTGGCGACATGACCGACCGCTTTATCGACGCCATGATCTTCGATATGAATGCCCGCGAAACCTATCCTCGCCTAAGCATTGCCGGAGCCAGTGGCGGAAACATCAGTGAAATCCTCTGGACGCGAATTTACCTCTATCAGGTGCAGATTTTTGGTGTTTCCCACGGCACCCGGGAGGAAGCAGAGCAGTTAATCGAGTGGATTCGGGGAGGCCAGCTCAAGCCCGTTCTCCACGGCGCTTTCCGGCTTTCTGAACTGCACCAGGCGGAGCGTTACTTTATGAACCGTGGCAGCAATTATCTCGGCAAGATTGTCATAGTTCCAGATTCACAGTGGGAAGCGCACGGCAAACCCTGGTCTCTGGAGGGCGGTGTATGAAACAGGAACTCACTATTCAGCTTATGGACACCCATGCCGGTGGCGATGTCAGCCGCATTGTGACCGGTGGTATTGATACTTTGCCGGGTGACAGTGTGCGGGCCCAAATGGAGTATCTTCGTGACCACGCCGATGGCTTGAGAAAACTGTTGCTGGAAGAGCCCTATGGCATACCCGAAATGTCTGTGGATTTGTTGGTTCCTCCTTCCGACCCACAAGCAGCGGCCGGTTACATCATCATGGAGGTGATGGGCTACCCGATTTACTCCGGTTCCAACACGATCTGCACCGCAACAGCCGTGCTCGAGGCTGGAATCGTGCCAAAGAAGGAAGGCAAACAGAGCTTTATCCTGGAGTCGCCTGCTGGCTTGGTGCGCATCGATGCACTGGTTGAAAACGGCGTGGTTGAAGCGATTACCTGCGAAGGCCTGCCAAGTTACATAGACACCTATCGCGCGACTATTGAAGTGCCATCACTCGGCACGGTCACCTATAGCGTGGCATACAGCGGCGGGTTCTACGCACTGGTTGATGCTGAAGCCCTGGGATTCGATCTCATTCTGAATGAAGAGCGCAAGCTTGCAGACGCTGCTTACGCGATTGTTGAAGCGATACGGGCAGAACGAGTGTTTTTTCATTATACCCTGGGCGATGTGGGCCCTTTGCCATTTCTGCATTTTATGGGGCCGGTACATCAGGTTGCAGATGGCCATTACCACTCCCGCTCAGCGACCTACGTGCATCCAGGCGTTATCTGCCGAAGTACAACCGGCACAGGCACCTCGGCCCGGCTAGCTCTGATGAACCATGAAGGGCTTATCCGCCCAGGCAACAAGCTTGAAACTGTATCTTTGCGGGGGACAAGCTTTGTTGGTGACTTCTCTGCTGCAGAGCAAGTAGGTGATTATCAGGTTGTGAAAAACAATATAACCGGGAAGGGGTACGTGATAGCGCATTCAGATATTGTGGTGAATTGCGAGGACTCACTGGTGCAATGCGATGGGCTCCGCCACATTCTCAGCAGCCGTTCTTGTGATTGATCCATACGTACGTAAATGCCTGTTTTAGTGGATTTATCTATTCACTTAGTAAGTTAGCATGCTGATAATATATCAATTCTTTAAACTACCGTGCCATGGGCGCCCGTATCATCTAATCTTAAAAGCCCAGCACGCTTATTAACCAGGGAATATAAATGCTCAGCGTCTCATCACGATTTTCATTAAAGCAAGCCCAGTGGACGTTACTGGCTGCTTTTGCATCTGTAATTTTAGTTGGTTGTTCTGAGCCCGCTGCGCCTGTTAAGGCACCTCCACCCTCGGTCTCTGTTGTTGCGTTGAAAAGCACAGAGGTGCGGCCTTCACGTGATTTTGTGGCGCGCACGGCAGCGTCTGCAAAGGCAGGTCTTACCCCACGTATTGAAGCTGAAATCAAAGAGATACTCTTTCGCGAAGGTTCCCGGGTCAGTAAAGGGGATATCCTGGTTCGATTGGAAGCTACTCGTGCTAATGCGGATATCCAGCAGACCAAAGCTGAATTAACGGCGGCCAGAGCGGAGCTTGAGTCCGCCCGGAGAAACCTCCAGCGAGGAGAAGAAGTCGCGAGCAAGGGATACCTTTCTGATGCCGACCTGGACAAACTCAAAGACCGTTTTAATGCTGCAGAGAGCCGTTTGGAAGCAGCCGGTGCTGCCGTTCAAAGAGCCGAGCTCACTTTGGAATATACAGAAATCAGAGCCCCGTTTGACGGCTGGATAGGCAGGCTGAATTACGACGTGGGTGCCGTTGTCAGTCCCGCGACAGGGCCGATTGCCGATATTCTGGTAACTGACCCGATCTATGTGGAGTTTCAGCTTGATGAATCTGATTATGTCGCGTTTCGTCGCGCAGGCAGCGCCTCAGATGAAGATGTTGCCAGCTCACTATCCCTGCGGTTGACTCTGCCAGATGGCGGGATCTACAACCAGGAAGGCGTAGTGAGCTTTGCAGACGTGCAGACCAATGAAAGTACGGGCACAGTGAATATGCGGGCAGTGTTCCCCAATCCTGATGCAGTTCTGCTTCCCGGATTGTACGTAACGCTTCGCATTGAAGGTCGGGCGGGTGAAGCACAGGTCCTTGTACCGCAGGTAGCGATTCAGGAAACCATAGAGGGCAAGTTTGTATTGGTTGTAGATGAAGAGCAAATGGTTTCCCAGCGCTTCATCCAAACCGGGCCGCGTATTGGAGCCATGCTGACCGCGGAGAGTGGCCTTGAAGTGGGCGAGAGAGTGATTGTTGAAGGGCTCCAGAAAGTTCGCTCAGGGGTAACTGTCAGCCCCGTCCCGAGCCAGATAGACACGGAAACCGGTGTACTGACCAGTGCTGAAGAGCCCGCTAAAGAAGGTGAGGCTGCACAATGATCAGCAGTACTTTTATTCATCGCCCTAAATTTGCCTTTGTTATCTCCATCCTCATAACGATGGCCGGACTTTTGGCGCTGCAGGTGCTGCCCGTCAACATGTATCCGGACATGGCGCCGCCTCAAATTCAGGTAACGGCGGTACTTCCGGGGGGCAGCGCGCAAATTGTAGAGGAGGCGGTTGTTCGCCCGATTGAGCAGCAGCTCAATGGTGTCGAGGGCATGATTTATATAGAGTCGACATCGTCCGACGATGGCACTGCAAGTATTAAACTGACCTTCGAGAGTGGCACAGATACCGATATTGCGCAGGTAAACGTGCAGAACCGGGTGGCACTGGCCGAGCCCTTTTTGCCCCAAGAGGTCCGGCGGCAAGGGGTGACTGTCAGCAAACAGAGCGGCAACATGCTGATGGGCGTTAACCTCGTATCGGATCGCCCCGACCTGGACGCTGTGTTCTTGAGCAACTACGCCTCAAGCAACCTGATTGAAGAGCTGGGGCGAGTGCCGGGTGTTGCCTCTGCAGAAGTTATGGGCGCGAAAGACTACAGCATGCGCATATGGCTTGATCCCCGGCGCATGAAATCCTTGCGGGTTACAGTGGCTGAGGTGGTTGCCGCGCTGCAGGAGCAGAACCAGATTGTTGCTGCCGGCAAGCTGGGGCAGGCCCCGGTTCCTGAAGGCCAGCAATTTGTGTACAGCATTCAGAGCAAGGAGCGGTTATCCGACCCTGATGAGTTTGCCCAGATGATTATCCGGGCAAAGCAGGATGGTGGCTTTCTGCGCCTTAACGATGTCGCGCGTATCGAACTGGGCACGCGGTCATACACATCTACGGCCAAGCTGAACAATCAGGATACCGCGTTTATCGTGATCTACCAGCTACCGGACGCCAACGCGCTCGAAGTCGCTGATAAGGTGAAAGCGACCGTAGAAGGCTTCGCTCAGACCTTTCCGGATGGTGTCACCCACAGCGTATTGTTTGATTCTACCAAGTTCATTAGCGCGTCAATCAGAGAAGTTGTGATCACGCTGATTCAGGCTATCGGGCTGGTTATCCTTGTGGTGTTTCTGTTTCTGCAGAACTGGCGCGCTACCTTGGTGCCCGCCATTGCCATACCCGTCTCCCTGATTGGTACCTTTGCGGTCATGGCGGTGATGGGCTACTCGATAAACATCATTACCTTGTTCGGTTTGGTACTTGCCATCGGCATTGTGGTAGATGATGCCATTGTGGTGGTGGAGAACGTCGAGCGCATACTGCAGGAAGAAAAATTGCCCATCAAAGAGGCAGTCTCCAAGGCGATGGAGCAGGTAACCGGGCCTATTATTGCCACGACACTGGTTCTACTTGCCGTGTTCGTTCCTGTCGCTTTCATGCCTGGAATTACCGGTAAGCTGTATCAACAATTCTCCGTAACCATCTCTGTGGCAGTCATCATTTCGTCTATCAACGCGCTGACTCTCAGCCCGGCGCTGTGTGCAACCTTGCTGGGTGGTGGCACTAAAGCGGTCAAGTGGCTGCAGCCTGTTGAACAGTTGATTTCAGTCAGTACCAAAGGCTATTCGAGCCTGGTGTCAAGCCTGCTACGCAAAGGGATTGTCGCTGCGATTGTGCTCGCTGCCTTGTTGGTAGGTACTGCGGGCTTGTTCAAGTCTGTGCCGATGGCATTCGTGCCTCCGGAAGACCAGGGCTTCCTGTTTGTAGACGTGCAACTGCCGGTTGCTGCGTCTCTGGAACGCACTGACACAGTGCTCAGTAAAGTAACAGACATGGTTTTGGACGATCCGGCTGCTGTCGACTTCATTTCGGTTTCGGGCTTCTCTTTGTTGGGGGGCGCAGGCTCTCATAATGGCTTGGGCATTGTGGTGCTCTCCGATTGGGCCGAACGAGAGACTCCCGAGCTCGGGCTTGGTCAAACGATACCGCGTTTGTATTCACGGCTGGCCACTATTCCCGAAGCCCAGGTGATGGTGTTCAATGCCCCGCCCATTCCCGGGATTGGTGTTTCAGCCGGTTTTGATTATCGCTTGCAGGACAACCTGGGCCGAGACGTTTCAGAGTTGGCTCAGGTAATGAACGGGTTGATTTATGAGGCTAACCAGCAGGAAGGGTTGTCGCGGGTATACAGTACCTATCGGGCCAACATTCCTCAGTATCTGCTTGAGGTGGATCGAAACAAGGCAAAGGCGCTGGGTATTCAGCTGTCTGATATATTCTCTACCTTGCAGGCTCAGTTAGGCTCGTTGTATGTGAATGATTTTACCCGCTTCGGGAAAAACTACCGGGTACAACTACAAGCTGAGGGTGAATTCCGCAAAGGCCCGGAGGATTTGTCCTATTACTCTGTTCGGAACCGGGACGGCGATATGGTGCCGCTATCCACCTTGGCCACGTTGAAGCCGGTTCTTGGGCCTTCCAGCATTGCACATTTCAACCTGAAGCGGTCGGTGACCATTTCCGGGGAGGCCGCACCCGGCTTTGCCAGCGGTGATGCAATTGCAACCATGACTGAACTTTCAAAGCGCCTGCCCCAAGGCTACGAGTTCAGCTGGTCTGGCCAGAGCTTGCAGGAAATACAGGCGGGCAACCTGGCTATCGTGATCTTCATGTTGGCGATTGTGTTTGTGTATTTGTTTCTGGTTGCACAGTACGAAAGCTGGGCGCTGCCATTTGCAGTTATTGGTGCAGTACCCATCGCCATTTTTGGTGCCATGGCCGGCTTGTGGCTAACCGGGCTTGCCAACAACATATATGCTCAGGTGGGGTTGGTTCTGTTAATCGGTCTGTCAGCGAAAACAGCCATTCTGATTGTTGAGTTTGCCATGCAGTTGCGAAAGTCGGGCATGACCGCCACAGAAGCTGCCAACAAGGCTGCGGTGCTGCGGTTCAGAGCGGTACTGATGACCGCTCTGTCCTTCGTGCTTGGCGTGCTGCCACTTGTGTTAGCCACAGGCGCCGGGGCAGGCAGCCGCGTCAGCCTCGGTGTAACCGTGCTGAGCGGCATGATTGCAGCAACCGTGCTGGGAACGCTTCTGGTGCCCATTTTCTACAAATGGGTTCAGACGGTTCGGGACCGCAAGGAGGCCTGATTTTCCCGATCAGGAAAGGCGCCCACTGCGGCGCCTTTTTTCGTTTCTGCGCATCACGTACCAGGCGATAAACGCCACTAGCGATACGGTGAGAATAATCAGCGTGGCCAGCGCGTTGATCTTTGGGGACACGCCCATGCGTACCGATGAGAACACTACCATCGGCAAGGTGGTGGAGCCGGGGCCGGATACAAAGCTGGCAATCACCAGGTCGTCCAGCGACAGGGTGAACGCCAGCAACCATCCGGACACCAAGGCCGGTGCAATCACCGGCAAAGTGACCACAAAGAAGGTCTTCAAGGGTGTGCAGCCTAGATCCATGGCGGCTTCTTCAATGGAACGATCCACTTCTTGTAGCCGCGCGCTCACCACCACCGCCACATAGGCGCTGCAGAAAGTGGTGTGAGCAATCCAGATGGTCACCATTCCACGATCTGCCGGCCAACCGGTCAGCTCTGCCAGTTGAACAAACAGCAGCAACAGAGACAAACCGGTGATGACTTCCGGCATAACCAGAGGGGCGGTAATCATGCCAGACAGCAGTGTTCGCCCCCGCATGCGTTTGAATCGGGTGATCACAAACGCACACAGGGTGCCCAGGCACATGGCCATACTGGCGGAGTAGAAGGCGATTTTAAGACTCATCCACACGGCCGACAGTATCTGCTGGTCTTCAAACAGGGCGCTGTACCAGTGGGTGGAAAAGCCGGCCCACACGGATACTAGCCGGGATGCGTTGAACGAATACACGATCAGCACAAACATCGGCAGGTACAAAAACAGCAGGCCCAGAATCAGCATGACCTTTGAGAAGCTGATACCACGAGCGTTAACCATTCTTCGACATCTCCCGACTCTGGAAGCGGTGGAACAATACAATCGGCACCAACAGCAGTGCCAGCATCACAATGGCCAACGCAGAAGCCACAGGCCAGTCGCGGTTGTTGAAGAACTCTTCCCACAGCACCTTGCCGATCATCAGCGTATCCGGGCCACCCAGCAGTTCAGGAATCACAAACTCACCGACAGCGGGAATGAATACCAGCATGCAGCCCGCCAAAATGCCGGCCTTAGATAAAGGCAGGGTAATGGCCCAGAAGGTCGTAATGCTGCGGCAGCCCAGGTCTGATGCTGCTTCCAGCAGGCGCAGATCCAGCTTCACCAGGTTGGTAAAAATGGGCAGCACCATAAACGGCAGGTAGGCATAGGTAATGCCCAAAATCACCGCAAAGTTGGTGTTCAGCATTTTCAGCGGTTCGTCGATCAGCCCCAGCCAGAGCAGCAGGCTATTCAGCAGTCCCTGATTACCGAGAATGCCCATCCAGGCGTAAACCCGAATCAGGAACGAGGTCCATGACGGCAGCATCACCAGCAACAGCAACACCAATTGCCAGTGTTTGGGCGCGCGGGCCATAGCGTAAGCCATTGGGTAGCCGATCAGCAGGCAGGCGATGGTGGAGATGAGTGCGGTTTTCACCGAGCCCCAATAAGCTGCAACGTACAGGCTGTCGGACAGCAGGAATAAATAGTTTCCGAAATTCACCACCACCGACAGGGTGTTTTCTGCCAGTCGGAATACCGGCTCGTAAGGCGGTATGGCCATCACGGCCGACGTCAGGCTGATTTTCAGGATCAGCGCGAACGGCAGCAGGAAAAACAGCAACAGCCACGCGAACGGAATGCCAAACAGCACCCGACGGTGGAACAGCAATGTACGCACCCGCGCCGTTAAGGGCGCGGGAATCGGATTCCTGTTCATGGCATTAATTCCAAAGCAGGATGGGGCTGGAGGCTTCCCAGGAAACGAACACCGTGTCGCCCCAGGTTGGCCGTTCACCGCGGCGTTCCACGTTCGCCATGGTGGCCTGCACACGCTTGCCGCTGGCCAGCTTCACGTAATAGGAGGTGATGTCGCCCAGGTACGCGATGTTCTCCACCGTGCCCTTGCTCCAGTTGAATTCACCTTCGGGCTTGTCTGGCGTCAGGTAAATTTTCTCCGGGCGCAGGGCAATCAGCGTGTTGGTGTTTTCTGCCGATGTGGTCACACCCCGGTCAATGTATACCTGTGCGTCCAGCAAGCCGCTGGACAGCAGAATACTGTCGGAGTTGTCTTCATCGATGCTGGCCTCAAAGATATTCACCGAGCCAATAAACTCCGCCGTCATGCGGCTGTTCGGGCTTTCGTAAATATCGATAGGTGAGCCGACCTGCGCAATCTGTCCAAAGGACATAATGGCAATGCGGCTGGCCATGGTCATGGCTTCTTCCTGATCGTGGGTCACCATCAGGCAAGTGGCGCCCACTTTTTCCAGAATATCCACAAGTTCAAGCTGCATTTCTGTGCGCAGCTTTTTATCGAGCGCACCCATAGGCTCATCCAGAAGCAACAGCTTCGGGCGTTTTGCCAGTGAGCGAGCCAGCGCAACCCGCTGCTGTTGGCCACCGGAAAGCTGTTGGGGCCGACGCTTGGCATAGGGCTCCATTTTTACCAGCTTGAGCATGGCCGCCACGCGATCGCGAATCTCGTCCTTCGGCAGCTTGTCCTGTTTCAGGCCCATGGCAATGTTCTGCTCCACGGTCATGTGCGGGAACAGTGCGTAGGACTGAAACATCATGTTCGTTGGGCGCAGGTAGGGAGGCAGAGCAGTTATGTCCTGACCATCCAGCACAATACGACCGCTATCTGGTGTCTCAAAGCCAGCCAGCATGCGTAGCAGTGTGGATTTACCAGAGCCGGAACCGCCCAGAAGCGCGAATATCTCGCCCTTGTGGATGTCCAGGCTTACGTCGTCCACCGCCAGTGTGCTGTCAAAGCTTTTTGATACGCCACGAATGCTGAGTAACACCTCCGCTTTCGCGGAGGTGTTGATTCCGTTAACCACGCCCTTAACGCCCGGACTTAACGCTGGTCCAGGTGCGGGTCATCAGGCGCTGTGTGTCCTGAGGCCGACCTTCCATGATGTAGAGCTTTTTCATCACATCATCCGTAGGGTAAATGCTGGTGTCGTTAAGGATTTCTGCATCAACAAATTCATCGGATGCCTTGTTGGGGTTGGCGTACCACACATAGTTGGTCACCTCAGCGATGATCTCTGGCTTCATCAAAAAGTTGACCAGCTTGTGGGCATTTTCAACGTTCGGTGCGCCAGCCGGGATGGTCATCATATCGAACCACAACACCGCGCCCTCTTTGGGAATGGTGTAGCGGATTTCGTTGCCGTTTTTGGCTTCCTCGGCACGAGCAGCTGCCTGCAGGATGTCGCCGGAATAGCCGGCAGCCACGCACAGGTCGCCATTAGCCAGGTCGCCAATGTAGCGGGATGAGTGGAAGTAGGTGATGTTCGGCCGCACGGCCTTGATCACGTCGCCACCCTTTTTGATGTCTTCGGCGTTGTTGCTGTTCGGGTTCAAGCCGGCGTAGGCCATAGCAGCTCTCACCATTTCTTCACCGGAATCCAGCATGGCAATGCCGCAGCCGCCTTTGGCCAGCTTGGCCGTTATGTCCGGGTCAAACACCAGCGCCCAGGAATCGGTAGGTGCAGTATCGCCCAGGATTTTCTGGATGCGGCCAGCGTTGTAGCCATAGCCGTTGGTTCCCCAAAGATAGGGAATGGAGAACTGGCTGCCCGGGTCCACTTTTTCCAGTTGAGCCATCAGATCCGGATTCAGATTGGCCATGTTCGGCAGTTTGTCGTGATCCAGAGCCACAAAAG
>Ga0209075_1002667_pt1 | contig 15544 bp, 13 predicted proteins | sample Stecom2011_FD_187523 | JGI IMG/M metagenome (GOLD analysis project Ga0209075, IMG submission 187523) | Agricultural soil microbial communities from Utah to study Nitrogen management - Steer compost 2011 (SPAdes) (version 2) | ecosystem: Environmental > Terrestrial > Soil > Agricultural land... | reverse complement strand
GTGCAGCAGGCCGAGGCGGTGATACAAATCGCCGATCGTCCGGCAGCTATTCGCTACGCCATTGAGCAAGCGGCCGCAGAAGATGTGGTGCTTATTGCTGGCAAAGGCCATGAGCGCTGGCAGGAAATTGGCACAGAAAAGCTGCCGATGGATGATGTGCTGTTGGCGCGTGCCGCCTTACGCGCTCGCACTGAAAGCAATCAACCTGGAGGTAAGCCATGAAGCTATCTCAGGTTGCACAGTTTTGTCATGGTCAATTACGCGGCGCCGATGTGCCGTTTAGCCGCGTGTCTACCGATACCCGTGATATTCGTAGCGGCGACTTGTTTGTAGCGTTACGCGGCGAAAACTTTGATGGCCATGAGTTTGTTGCCGAGGCATTTAGTCGTGGTGCTGTCGCAGTATTAATCGAGCAGCCATTGGCTGCGCTGCTGGCGGAAACAGGCTCTGCCGTAGTCGTTGCTGATACTCGTCGGGCATTGGGTTTGTTAGCAGCAGGCTTGGCTAGCGCTTATCCAATCACGCGTATTGCAGTAACCGGTAATGCTGGTAAAACCACTGTCAAAGAAATGATTACCTGCATGTTGTCGGCATCAGCAGCAGACCCTGCCGTACATGCTACGAAGGGTAATTTAAATAACGATATTGGCGTGCCACTCACCCTATTAGGTGTCAATAGTGCGCACCGTTATGGCGTGTTTGAGTTGGGCGCGAACGCACCGGCAGAAATCGCTTGGACGACGTCGTTAGTGCAGCCGCACATCGTCATGGTGACTAACGTCACTGGTGCTCACCTGCAAGGCTTCGGCTCCATGCAAGGCATCGCCGACGCCAAGGCAGAAATTTTCTCAACGACCGCCGCTAATGCGGTGGCCATTATTAATGCAGACGATCAATTTTTTGGCTTCTTCGCCAGTCAAGCGCTGCAGGCCGGTTTGCGAGTGGTCACGACGGGGCAGTACAGCGGCGCCGATTGGCGTGCCGAGGATATTGAGCCGCAGCGTAGCTCGGTGAGCTTTACCTTGTTGCACGGCGCGCAGCGCTACGCTGTATCAGTGCCACTGTCTGGTGCGCACCAAGTGAATAATTTATTGATGGCCTTGGCGGCGGTGTTTGAGGCCGGTGTCACCATTGAACAAGCGTTGCCACGTCTATCGCGACTGGGTCCAATGATGGGTCGGATGCAGGTGCAGGACTGCCTCGGTGGCACCTTGGTGGATGACAGTTATAACGCCAATCCAGGTTCAGTACGGGCGGCCATTGATTGGCTGGCAGCACAGCCTGCGCCACGCATGCTGGTGCTGGGCAATCTCGGTGAGCTAGGTCCGCAGGAGCAACAAATCCACCAGCAGCTCGGCGAGTATGCGCGTGCGGCTGGGCTGGATCAGCTTATTACCTTGGGTGCCTTAGCCGCCCATGCAGCAAATTCTTTTGGCAATGGCGCGCAGCAGGTAGTGGATCATGTTTCTGCTGCACAGCTAGCACAGTCAGTTCTTTCACAGGCTGGCACGGTGCTGGTTAAAGGTTCCCGCAGTGCCAGTATGGATACGGTCATCACTGCTCTACACGTTATCGAGGAGGGGCTCTGATGTTGCTCTGGCTGGCTGAATATCTTGCCCAATATCATTCTGGTTTTCTGGTGCTGCAGTACATCACGCTGCGGGCTATTTTTAGTGTGCTGACCGCATTGTTTGTTGCCTTTTTGCTGGGCCCGCTGATGATTCGCAAGCTCAAGCAGTATCAGGTTGGTCAGGCGATTCGTGATGATGGTCCGAAGAGTCATTTTTCTAAAGCGGGCACGCCGACCATGGGCGGCGTGTTAATTTTGCTGGCGATTGCTTTCTCCACCCTGCTGTGGGCCGACCTTGATAACCGTTATGTTTGGATCACGCTGGCGGTGCTGGTGGTGTTTGGCGCGGTCGGCTGGGTAGATGATTGGCGCAAAGTGATTCAGAAAAACTCGCGCGGCTTGCCAGCCAAATGGAAGTATCTGTGGCAGTCCGTGGGTGCATTGGGCGCTGCCTGCGCGCTGTACTTCACTGCTGAAAGTGCTGCCGAAACACAACTGATCGTGCCGTTCTTTAAAGATGTGGCGATCAACATGGGCGTGTTCTACATCGTCCTCACTTACTTCGTTATTAATGGCACCAGCAACGCCGTTAACCTCACCGACGGTCTTGATGGTTTGGCTATCATGCCGACCGTTTTGGTGGCAGCAGCTCTGGGTGTGTTTGCCTACGCCTCCGGCCATGTTCAGTTCGCCACCTACCTGCACATTCCTTATATCGCCGGAGCTGGTGAGCTGGTGGTGATGGTGGCGGCACTGTGTGGCGCTGGCCTTGGTTTTCTCTGGTTTAACACCTACCCCGCCCAAGTTTTTATGGGCGACGTTGGTGCTTTGGCACTGGGCGCCATGCTTGGCGTGATGGCGGTGATCGTTCGCCAAGAAATTGTGCTGTTCATCATGGGCGGCGTGTTCGTGATGGAGACTGTGTCAGTGATGATGCAAGTGGCCTCTTTCAAGCTCACCGGTCGACGCATTTTCCGCATGGCACCGATTCACCATCACTTCGAACTGAAGGGCTGGCCGGAACCCAAAATTATTGTTCGCTTCTGGATCATCACCTTGATTTTGGTGCTGGTCGGATTGGCGACACTGAAGATTCGTTAAAGGAGCGTAGCGTGAGCGCAGCGTTTGATCTGGTCATTGGGCTTGGCGTAACAGGGCAGTCTTGCCTGCGTTACCTGCTGAGTCAGAAAGAGCCAGTACGGGTGTTAGATACCCGTGCTGAGCCGCCGGGTATCGCCGCCATTCGCGCAGAGTCCAGTGGTGTGCTGATGCATACCGGTAGCTTCCGCGAAGATTGGCTGAACGAAGCACGACGTCTAATTGTGAGCCCGGGTGTGGCGGTGTCGACATTAGATATTGCTCGGCAAGCCGCTGCGGGCAAAGAAGTGATTGGTGATATCGAATTATTTGCCCGCGCTGCGAGCGAGCCGATTGCGGCAATCACGGGCTCAAACGCAAAGAGCACTGTCACCGCACTGCTTGGCGAGGTGGCGCGGGCAGCAGGCCGTCGCGCCTTAGCCGGTGGCAACTTAGGTACACCAGCACTGGATCTTCTCGGCCAAGGTGCAGAAATGTACATGCTCGAGCTGTCCAGTTTTCAGTTAGAAACGACCTTTAGTTTGGGCGCGCAAGTGGCCTGTATTTTGAATTTGTCGCAGGACCATATGGATCGCTATAGCAGCTTTGGCGATTACGTTGCCGCTAAGCAGCGTATTTACGATGGCTGTGAAATAGCGGTGTGGAATCAGGACGACGAAGTCACGCGTCCGCAAAGTCCGGTGCCGGCACAGATGACGTTTGGTGTGCATCCGCAGTCGGATTATCGCCTTGATGTCGAGCGCGGCATGTTGATGCGTCGTGGTGAAGATTTATTGCCAGTGTCGGCGTTAAAAGTGCGTGGCAATCACAATGCGTTGAATGTGCTGGCAGTGCTGGCCATGGCCGAAGCGCTGGGCCTTGATCAGCAAGCTTGTCTAGGTGCCGTGCAAGAGTTTGTCGGTTTGCCCCATCGCTGTGTGCTAGTGGCTGAGCAAGGCGGCGTGCAGTGGTTTAACGATTCTAAGGGCACCAACGTTGGCGCTACCTTGGCCGCGTTAGCCGGTATCGGCCCCGCTATTACCGGCAAAGTGGTGTTGATCGCCGGCGGTCAAGGTAAGCAGCAGGATTTCTCACCGCTCAGCCCCGTCGCTAAAGAATATGTGCGCGCCGCCATCTTGATTGGTGAAGATGCTAAGCAGGTAGCGGCTGCGTTAACCGATGTGGCCTGCCACTTTGCCAGCGATATGGCAGCCGCAGTGCGTAAGGCGGCAGAGCTGGCTCAAGCTGGTGATGCGGTGTTGTTATCACCGGCCTGCGCCAGCCTCGATATGTTCCGTGGTTATGCTGATCGTGGAGACACCTTTATCCGCTGCGTGACGGAGGTGCTGCATGAAGTTTGAGCAGTTGCTTAGTCATCGTCGTCCGCAGGACCTGTGGTTGCTAGGTGGCGTCATGCTATTGGCACTCATTGGCTTGGTGATGGTGATGTCAGCGTCGCTGCAAATTGGCGAGAGCAACCTTAGCTCACCGTTTTACTACTTTACTCGTCACTCAATTTATCTGCTGCTGGCTATTACTTTGGGTGCTGGAACTTATTTCTTAGCACCACTGGTGATGTCGGAAAAAATACGTGTGTTGGCTCTGGTGGCTGCAATTGTCGTGCTGGTGTTGGTGTTGCTTCCTGGCATTGGTAAATCAGTGAATGGCTCACAGCGTTGGATTGCTTTCCCTGGCTTTAATATTCAAGCCTCAGAGCTGGCCAAGCTTGGCTATCTGATTTGGTTGGCCGGTTATATCAGCAGTCATAAGCAAGCTTTGTTAGAGCAGTGGTCCGCCTTTCTAAAGCCACTGGGTGTATTGGGTTTGCTAGCAGTGCTGCTGCTCGCAGAGCCAGATTTTGGTGCGGTGGTGGTGTTAGGCATTGCCACTTTGGGCATGTTGTTTATTGCCGGTGTGCCGCTGCTACGCTTTTTAACAATAGCCTTGCTGGTGACAGCGTTAGGCGCAGGAGTAGCGCTGCTGCAGCCTTATCGCATGGCACGCTTGATGAACTTTTTAGACCCTTGGGCGGACCAGTTTGGTAGTGGCTATCAGCTGACCCAAAGCTTGATCGCTTTTGGTCGTGGTCATCTTGACGGTGTTGGCTTAGGTAATAGCGTGCAAAAACTTTTCTACCTGCCCGAAGCGCACACTGATTTTGTTTTTGCGGTGACGGCGGAAGAGTTTGGCTTGCTCGGCACAACCTTACTGATCGCACTGTTTGTGTTGGTGTGCGCGCGAATTTTTCGCTTGGCGTTCAGTTTGCTGCAACAGCAACAGCTGTTCAGTGGCCAGCTGGTGCTGGGTATTGCACTGATTTTTTCCTCCCAAGCGTTTGTCAACATTGGCGTGAATATGGGCTTGTTGCCAACCAAAGGGCTGACCCTGCCCTTGGTCAGTTATGGCGGCAGCTCACTGTTAGTGATGGCAATAATGATTGCGCTGGTATTACGGATTGGCACCGATGCTACCCCAGTGGCACCAGTGCGGCGGAGGGAGCGTCGATGAAGCCGCTAGTGCTAGTTATGGCCGGTGGTACCGGCGGACATGTGTTCCCAGCTTTGGCGGTGGCGGATGTGTTGCGTCAGCGTCAGGTGGATATTGCTTGGTTGGGTTCTGAGCACGGCATTGAAAATCGTCTTGTTCCCGCGGCCGGTTATCCACTCTATCAACTGGCCGTACGCGGCGTGCGTGGCGGTGGTTGGCGCCGGCGTTTAGTTGCTCCGTTTATGTTGCTCGGCAGTGTGCTGGCAGCGTGGCGCATTATTCGTCAGCTGCGTCCGGTTGTCGCGATTGGCTTTGGTGGTTACGCCAGCGGGCCTGGTGGTATCGCCGCAAGATTGGCCGGTGTGCCGCTAATTATCCATGAACAAAATGCCCGTCCTGGTATGACCAATCGGGTATTAGCACCACTGGCAGCACAAGTGCTGCAGGGCTTTCCTGGTGCCTTTAGCAAAGCCATCACCAGCGGTAATCCAGTGCGCAGTGTTATTACCGAACTGGCTGCACCCGCAGAGCGTTACGGTAGCCGCACGGGTGCGTTAAGAATCTTGATTACCGGTGGCAGCCAAGGTGCTTTGGCACTCAATACGTTATTGCCTGCTGCGCTGTCGGAAGCGCTGCAAGACGTTGATTTTGAAGTGCGCCACCAAACGGGCAAGGGCCGTACTGATGAAGCCGCTCAAGCATGGCAACAGCTGCCCGCCACGGCTCAGGGCCGAGTAGAGCTGAGTGAGTTTATTGATGATATGGCGGCGGCGTTTGGCTGGGCTGATTTAGTTATTTGCCGCAGCGGTGCCTCCACGGTCAGTGAAATTGCTGCCGCCGGTGTTGCTGCACTGCTTATTCCGCTGCCGAGCGCGGTAGACGATCACCAATCCTATAACGCCCGCTGGTTGGCGGATGAAGATGCGGCGTTGTTGTTGCCGCAAAATAATTTAACGGCTGACAGCTTGCGTAGCCGTCTAGCGGTACTGGCTGATCGTACTGCCTTGATGCAGATGGCGGAATGTGCCCGAGCGATGGCATTGCCGAATAGTGCGGTAGTCGTTGCTGATATTTGTCAGGAGGTGGCCAATGGTTAATCCGGTTGTTCATGTTGTACCGGAAATGCGCCGCATCCGTCGCATTCATTTTGTTGGCATTGGTGGTGTCGGTATGTGTGGCATCGCTGAGGTGTTGTGCAACCAAGGTTATGACATCAGTGGTTCTGATTTGCGCGAATCGCCAGTGATTGAGCGCCTGCGTAGTCTTGGTGTGCGTGTTGAAATTGGCCATCACGGTGACAACGTTGGTGATGCCAATGTGGTGGTGACTTCGTCGGCAGTGGATGACAGCAACCTTGAAGTACAGGAAGCTAAGCGTCGACGAATCCCATTGGTGCCACGGGCACAAATGTTGGCGGAGCTGATGCGCTTCCGCCATGGCATTGCTGTCGCCGGCACCCACGGCAAGACCACAACCACTTCCATGATTGCGGCGATTCTTGGTGAGGCAAAATTAGACCCTACGTTTGTTATCGGTGGCCGACTAACTAGCGCGGGTGTGAATGCACGCTTAGGGCAAAGCCAGTACTTGGTAGCGGAAGCAGATGAGTCAGATGCTTCTTTCTTGCACCTGCAGCCGATGGTTGCGGTGGTGACCAACATTGGCGCCGATCATATGCATACCTATGGTGGCGACTTCGCTCAGTTAGAAAATACCTTCATCAAGTTCTTACAAAACTTACCGTTTTACGGTTTGGCAGTGATGTGTATTGATGACCCCGTGGTGCGCAAGTTGTTACCACGAGTGAACCGTCAGTTTATTAGCTATGGCTTTAGCGAAGATGCCGACGTCAGAGCAGAAAACATTACCAAACAGGGTATGACCACTCGTTTTGAAGTAATCCGTGAAGGTCTGCCACGGCTGCAAATTAGCCTGAACATGCCAGGCGAGCACAACGTCTTGAATGCGTTGGCAGCGATTGCGGTGAGCACAGATGAAAATGTACCAGACGACGCTATCGTTGCCGGCCTGAATGGCTTTACTGGTGTCGGCCGTCGCTTTGATGTGTTGGGTGAGTACCGCGCCGCAAGTGGCAGTGTCACCTTAGTTGATGACTATGGTCATCATCCACGTGAAGTAGAGGTCACCATCAAGGCCGTTCGTGATGGCTGGCCTAAGCGGCGTTTAGTGATGCTGTTTCAGCCGCACCGCTACACCCGTACACGCGATCTTTATGAAGATTTTGTCGACGTGCTTTCTACTGTCGATGTGTTGTTGATGCTGGAAGTCTATAGCGCCGGCGAAGCACCGATTCCGGCAGCAGATTCTAAGTCGTTATGCCATAGCCTGCGGCAACGCGGTACTGTGGAACCCATCTACGTCGATGACGTGGCCAAGCTGCCAGCCTTGCTGAGCAAAGTGCTACGTGATGGCGATCTATTTATTACCCAGGGCGCAGGCAATGTGTCTGCTATCGCCCGTCAGCTGATGAAGGAGGGTGGTCATGACTGAGGCCCTGCTTAGTTTGAAAGAAAAGCTCTCTGCTATTGGTCCGGTAGCCGTGTTGTGTGGCGGCAGCTCGGCGGAACGAGAAGTGTCGTTGAACAGTGGCGCTGAAGTGCATGCGGCGTTGTTATCTTTGGGTGTGCAGGCTGACCTGGTTGATCCAGCAGAAACACCGTTCGATTCGCTGCGTGGTTATGCCATCTGCTTTATCGCTTTACACGGCCGTGGCGGTGAAGACGGTGTTATTCAGGGCGCGCTGGATCATATCGGCATGCCTTACACCGGCAGTGGTGTGATGGCTTCTGCCATCGGCATGAGCAAAGTGGCGACCAAATTAATCTGGGCTGGCGCAGGTTTGCCGACCCCAGCATTTTACTTAGCTGGCGCGGAGCAGCAGGACCTTGGCTTTCCATTGATGGTGAAGCCGGCTCACGAAGGCTCCTCTATCGGTATGCGCAAGGTGCATAACGCGGCTGAGCTAGAGGAAGCAGTAGTGGCTGCAGCCCACTATGACGCTGAGGTTATGGTTGAGCGTTGGGTGCAAGGGGCGGAGTTCACTGTGGCCATTCTTGCAGACGAAGCGTTGCCACCGATTCGCTTGGAAACGCCGCACAGCTTTTATGATTACGAGGCTAAATATAAAGCCAATAGCACACGCTATATCTGCCCTTGTGGCTTAGATAAAGAGAAAGAAGAAGAACTTAAGCAGTTGGCTAAAAAAGCATTCCAAGTGGTCGGCTGTAACGGCTGGGGACGCGTGGATGTAATGCAGGATGAAGCTGGTAAGTTTTTTCTGATTGAAGTGAACACAGTGCCGGGCATGACGGATCACTCACTGGTGCCGATGGCAGCACGTGCCAGCGGCCGTAGCTTTGCTCAGTTGGTTGGAGAGATTTTGTTGCAGGCTTGGGAGCGTCGAGCATGATTCGCAAAACGGTAAAACTGCGTGGCGCAAAAGCGTTGCCGGTGAAGCCGCAGCGCAAGCCATTGGCTGAGCGAGTATCGGCGGCTATGCCGATGCTGCTTGGTGGCGCCGCTTTACTAGTGCTGATCAGCATGATGATTTACTTGCCTGGCAAGCTGGATCAATACCCGATCAATAGCGTCAGCGTGGAAGGGGTGAAAGACGATCGTCGCCAAGCAGAAGTACGCATGGCGTTATCTGGTTTAGTTGCTGATGAAAGTTTTTTTAGTGTGCCTTTGACAGAAGTTTTTCGCACCGCTCGGGCGTTGGAGTGGGTTGCCGATGTGCAAGTGCGCCGTAGCTGGCCGGATCGTTTGGTACTGCTGATTGAAGAGCGTGTGCCAGTCGCGGTGTGGAACGGCGGCATGTTGGTGTCAACATCCGGCGAGCCGTTTCGCGCCTTACAGCAGTACAGCGTCGAAGGGCTACCACGTTTATATGGGCCAACCGAACGGCTGTCCGCAGTGATGGATTATTACCACAGCATGAGCAAGGTGCTGGCACCGGTTGGGCTGCAAATTAAACAGCTTGATGTGGACGCCAGACTAACCGCCAAGCTGCAATTGGATAATGGCGTGACACTGCTGGTGGATCGTCATCAATACGCAAGAAAGCTGCGCCGCTTTGTGCGCATGTATGACGGCGTGCTGTCTGCTGATAAACGCGGATTGGCACGAGTGGATTTACGCTATGCAGATGGCATGGCAGTGCAGTGGCAGCAAACGTCACCTTCGACAGATAAGAGAGTGTGATTCCATGGCTACCGCGGACAGCGAAAGAATGTATGTAGCTCTTGATGTGGGTACGTCCAAAGTGGTGGCGGTCGTTGGCCGCTCCGGTTTGGATGGTTCGATGGAAATCATCGGTATTGGCACGCATCCATCGCGCGGTATGCGCAAGGGTGTGGTGGTGGATATCGAGGCGACCGTGCGCTCCATTCAGCGTGCCATCGAAGAAGCAGAGTTGATGGCGGGCTGCCAAGCGTTATCGGTGTATGCCGGCATTGCTGGCTCCCATGTGCGCAGCTTGAACTCCCACGGCATGGTTGCCATTCGCGAACGAGAAGTAGCGCAAGCAGACATTGATCGCGTTCTTGATGCCGCTCAGGCGGTAGTGATTCCAGCGGATCAAAGAGTGCTGCATGTGTTGCCGCAGGAATACATCGTTGATACCCAAGAAGGGGTGCGCGAGCCGATCGGCATGAGTGGCGTAAGACTGGAAGCGCGAGTGCACTTAGTCTCTTGTGCAGTTAACGCCGCACAAAATATTGAAAAGTGTATTCGTCGCTGTGGTCTGGGCGTGGAAGACATGATCTTGGAGCAAGTGGCATCCAGCTATGCAGTGCTCACCGATGACGAGCGCGAGCTTGGCGTGTGCATGGTCGATATCGGCGGCGGCACCACCGACATTGCCATCTTTATTGATGGTGCTATCCGGCATACCGCCAACATTCCCATTGCTGGTGATCAGGTTACCAATGACATTGCCATGGCTTTGCGTACGCCCAAGCAACATGCCGATGAGCTAAAAATTCGTTACGCCTGCGCGCTGACACAGCTCGCCGGTGTCGACGAAACCATCAAGGTACCCAGTGTTGGTGATCGTCCACCACGCACGCTGTCACGCCAGAATCTTGCCGAAGTGGTCGAGCCCCGTTACGACGAGCTGTTCACTTTGGTGCAAGCAGAAATACGGCGCTCTGGATTAGAGGAAATGATTCCTGGTGGCATCGTGCTGACTGGCGGCGCCTCAAAAATTGAAGGTGCAGTGGATTTGGCCGAAGAAATTTTCCATATGCCAGTGCGCTTGGGCGTGCCCCAAGGCATCACCGGATTAACCGACGTAGTACGTAATCCAATTTATTCCACCGCGGTCGGGCTGCTGCTGTATGCCCACCAAAATGAGCAAGATCATCGTAGTGCTCGCCATAACAGTGGCGGCCCTACGGACTGGGTTGAGCGCTTGAAACGCTTTTTCCAGGGTAACTTCTGAGCAGCATGCATAAGCAGCTGCACAGACAAGAGCAAGGGTCGAAAAACAGGGAAATAACCGGGAGATAGTCATGACTATGCATTTTAAATTAGAAGACGGCGTACCACATGGTGCAGTAATTAAAGTGGTCGGTGTTGGCGGCGGTGGCGGTAACGCTGTCGAGCATATGGTTCGCTCCAATGTCGAAGGGGTCGAGTTCATTTGCGCCAACACAGATGCACAGGCACTGCGTAACGCGGCAACAAAAAATGTGCTGCAGCTGGGTAACCTAGTGACCAAAGGCTTGGGCGCCGGTGCTAACCCAGAAGTGGGTCGTCAGGCTGCCATTGAAGATCGCGAGCATATTGCTGAGCTGCTGCAAGGTGCGGACATGGTCTTCGTCACCGCGGGCATGGGTGGTGGTACTGGTACAGGTGCTGCGCCGATTGTGGCTGAAGTGGCAAAAGAGATGGGTATTTTGACGGTGGCCGTAGTCACCCGACCCTTCCCATTCGAAGGCCGCAAGCGTATGCAAATTGCCGACGCAGGCATTGCCGAGTTACGTGAGCATGTTGATTCGTTGATCACCATTCCTAACGAAAAACTGCTGGCTGTCTTAGGCAAAGGCACGACACTGCTGGACGCATTTAAGGCGGCCAACGATGTGTTGCTGGGTGCAGTAAAAGGTATCTCCGACCTAATCACCAAAGGTGGCGTGATCAACGTCGACTTTGCTGACGTACGCACCGTTATGGGCGAGATGGGTATGGCCATGATGGGTTCAGGCATCGCCTCTGGCGAAGGTCGTGCTGAAGCGGCTGCGCGTCAAGCCATCAGCAGCCCGCTGCTGGAAGATGTGGATCTGCACGGTGCACGTGGCTTGCTGATCAATATCAGTGGCAACACCGACATCGAGCTTGAGGAATACACGCTGGTCAACGAAATCATCGCTGAAATGGCGCATCCGGATGCCACCATTATTATTGGTACCGCGATTGATCCAGAAATGGGTGATTCGTTGTCGGTAACCGTGGTTGCCACCGGTTTGGGCCAGCCGCAGGAACTGACCGTGGTACGCGGTGGTCGCAGTCCCCGTCACGCTGACGGTGCACCGAACTACCGTGAGCTGGATAAGCCAGCCATTGACCGCCGTCATCCCCGTGAGTCGGCGCCAGCGCGCAGTGCGCCGGCAGTCAATACAGCGGAAGATCTTAGCTTTATTGATATTCCGACCTTTTTGCGCCGACAGGCGGACTAAGCAACAAGGGGGCGGGACGGCCAATGGTGCGTGGAACGTGATTTTGTTACCATGCAAACCTTGACTTTTACGCCTATTAGGCAAGTGCCAGAGTGGCTAGATCATGATCAAACAGCGAACACTAAAAAACGTCATCCGGGCAACCGGGATTGGACTACACACGGGTGAGAAGGTGTACCTCACCGTGCGTCCAGCCCCGATTGATACTGGTATTATTTTTCGTCGCGTTGACCTCGACCCGGTTGTGGAAATCCCTGCCGCGGCGGAAAACGTTGGAGAAACGACCCTCTCCTCAACACTGGTAAAGGGTGACGTTAAAGTTGGCACTGTTGAGCATTTTCTTTCCGCCATGGCCGGGCTTGGCATCGACAACGCCTATGTGGAGTTGTCAGCGCCGGAAGTGCCGATCATGGATGGCAGCGCCGGCCCCTTTGTTTTCTTGCTGCAGTCAGCAGGCATTAAGGAACAGGATGCGCTAAAAAAATTCATCCGTATCAAGAAGAAGGTAAAGGTAGAAGATGGCGATAAATCCGCTACTTTCCTGCCTTTTAACGGTTTCAAAGTGAGCTTTGAAATTGAGTTTGACCACCCTGTTTTCCGTGGTCGTACGCAGACCGCGAGTATCGACTTCTCCTCTACCTCGTTCGTGAAAGAAGTAGCCCGTGCCCGTACCTTTGGCTTTATGCGTGATATTGAATACCTGCGCTCACAAAACCTTGCTCTAGGTGGCAGTGTTAATAACGCTATCGTCGTGGATGAGTTCCGTATTCTTAATGAAGACGGGCTGCGCTACGAAGATGAGTTTGTGAAGCACAAAATGCTAGATGCCATCGGCGACCTGTACCTGCTTGGCTTTAGCTTGATTGGCGAGTTTGTTGGCCATAAGTCTGGCCACGCCCTCAACAACCAGCTGCTGCGAGAACTGATGGCGGATGAGGATGCTTGGGAAATCGTCACCTTCGAAGATGCAGGTACGGCCCCTATCTCTTATATGAAGCCGGTGTTGGCGAGCGAGTAATGCTCAATAACGGCTCATAGCCCTGTTTTGATTAAAATGTAAAAGGCCCTGCGGGGCCTTTTACATTTATTGGGCTGTGAACTGCGGCAAAGAATTTTCTCAGACTTTAGAGTCAGATGGCGGCTGGCTATTTGTGCCCAGCTTGGCCAGCCGCTCTAGTGCCTCAGCCAAGGGTGCGTGATCACAGTGCTGGGCCAGATCACGGAGTACATCGACGGCACTAGGGTCCAGTACCGGGGCTTTTAATCGCGACACTGTTTGCAAGGGTTCGCGGGCAGCCTGAACTCTGACAGTAAAACCGTTTAGCCCTGCTTCCTTGGCCAGACGCGGCCCATGGAAGCGTAGCATCTGCGCCACGGCGTTGGTGTCAGCGAGCAGCAACAACTCGCCATTGACCGCCTCGGCTTGGGTTTTACTGGCCAGGGCAGCAGGCAAAGAGGGTAGGGCCAGTCCGCGGATAGGCGCTTCACCACCGGCGCGAAGCTTTTTGCCGAGGGCAGAATTAGCCTTTAGCAGGCTATCCAATGATGGCGGTAAGGTTGCATTGCTCATGATGTTTTCTTAGGATTGTCGAAAACGATTATAAAGTAATCTAAATGACCATCCCAACTGCTTGTTAGCAAAGGGAAAAATGGCGAAGTCCACATGAATATAATTATCCTCAATCCACGTCGTGGGGGCTCTCGAACCCTACATTTGCCCCGCTGGCTGGGTTGGGCAGGCATGTTTTTATTGTTTATCACGCCAATCGCCATGGGCGTGGGTGCCTACTATATCAGCCATTACTTGGATCAGCCGCTGTTCAGTGCTGAAGTGGCGGGGCGTTGGCAAAAAGATGTGCGCAGTCAGCGTGAAGATTTGAAAATGCTGCAACGGCAAGCCGATGAAGATGTGCGCGCCCTGACCCTACGAATGGCAGATATGCAGGCGAGTTTGCTGCGTTTGGACGCTCTGGGTGAACGTTTATTAGAGGTTGCCGGCATTCGCGCCGACGAGTTTGATTTTTCTTCCGCCCCTGCTGTGGGTGGCCCAGAAGTCTATGGTGAGTCGCTCGACTTGGCCTACCGACCACCGGCTTTTGTTGATGCTTTGGGTGAGCTGGCGATGACTTTAAAGCGTCGCGAAGAGCAACTGAGTATTCTCGAGGGGCTGATGAACAACCGCCGCCAAGAGCGTGAAGCGTCACTTTCTGGTCGGCCAGTTAAGCGTGGCTGGCTGTCTTCGCGCTTTGGCCGTCGCACCGATCCTTTTTCTGGCCGTTTAGCAGTACATAAAGGCGTCGATTTTGCTGGCAAGGAAGGCTCAGAGGTTATTGCTACCGGTGCTGGCGTGGTGACTTACTCCGGCGATCGCTGGGGTTACGGCAACATGGTCGAGATTAACCACGGTAATGGTTTAACCACCCGCTACGCCCACGCTAAGGACTTATTAGTGGTTGCCGGCGACATCGTCCGTGCCGGCGATCCAGTGGCAACACTAGGCTCCACCGGCCGTTCTACCGGCCCACATGTCCACTATGAAGTGCTGCGCAGTGGCCAGCATGTCAATCCCGAGCCTTTCCTGAACCGTCTGCGCTAATTAGCTGCAGCAATAAGGCCCGCATAGGCGGGCCTTCTCTTATATCGTTGCACCTGAACAGGTAGAATGTCGCCTTTCTCAAGGCGTGCTCTTGGGTGATGTCTGAGGAATGCCTCAAGGCAACCTCAAGATAAGCTCAGGAAGACGCCCCACAATCACCAGATAAGAAAGCGGATATTTCATGCTGGCTAATGTATTCAAGAAAGTTTTTGGCTCGAAGAATGATCGTGAACTGCGCCGAATGGGCAAGCTAGTCACAGAGATCAACGCTCTTGGCGAATCACTAAAAGACCTTTCTGATGATCAGCTGCGTGCACAAACTACGCAGATGCAGCAGGCCTGTCAGGATGGCAAAACAGTTGATGACTTATTGCCGCAGGCGTTTGCAGTAGCTCGCGAAGCGGCCACACGAGTGATGGGCATGCGTCACTTTGATGTGCAGCTGTTAGGCGGTATCGCGCTGCATGAAGGCCACATTGCTGAGATGCGTACCGGTGAAGGTAAAACCCTGACCGCGACTCTGCCGGTGTATTTGAATGCCTTAACCGGGCAGGGCGTCCACGTGGTTACCGTCAACGACTATCTGGCTGAGCGTGACGCCAACTGGATGCGGCCACTGTATGAGTTTTTGGGCCTATCGGTCGGCATCATTCTGTCGCAGCAGCCGCAGGAAGAAAAACGCCAAGCCTACGCCGCAGACATTACTTACGGCACCAACAATGAGTTTGGTTTCGACTACTTGCGCGACAACATGGTTTTCCGTTTAGAAGATAAAGTGCAGCGTGGTCTTAATTATGCCGTGGTCGATGAGGTCGATTCGATCCTCATTGATGAGGCTCGTACTCCGCTGATTATTTCTGGCCCAGCGGCAGACTCTTCGCAGATGTATCTAGAGGTCAACAAGCTGATCCCTCGGCTGCTGCGACAAGCGGACGAAGAAGGCGCTGAAGGCGATTACTTTATTGATGAGAAACAGCGTCAGGTAGAGCTGACCGAAGATGGCCATCAAAAAGTTGAAGCACTGTTAATCGAAAGTGGTTTGCTGAAAGAGGGTGAGTCGTTATACGCACCACATAATCTTGGCACCCTCCATCATATTCATGCTGGCCTAAAAGC
>Ga0209075_1002666_pt1 | contig 15544 bp, 14 predicted proteins | sample Stecom2011_FD_187523 | JGI IMG/M metagenome (GOLD analysis project Ga0209075, IMG submission 187523) | Agricultural soil microbial communities from Utah to study Nitrogen management - Steer compost 2011 (SPAdes) (version 2) | ecosystem: Environmental > Terrestrial > Soil > Agricultural land... | reverse complement strand
ACTTGTTTTAGAGCAGCGGCTTGAAACACATAATCCACTCCACGCATCGCACTATAGATACTATTGTAATTACGTACATCGCCTATGTAAAACTTTACCTTAGGATTGTTTAAACGCACACGCATGTCGTGTTGTTTTTTTTCATCCCGTGAAAAAATACGTATTTCTTTAATATCGGTGTCTAAAAACCGATTTAGTACGGCATTCCCGAAAGAGCCTGTACCTCCGGTAATTAATAAGGTTTTATTTTTGAACATAAGTTGTAATTTTTTTATAATAATTTTCCCAAATATGAATATTTGTTTTTATATCAAATTTCGATTTGCATAATTCATATGCATTATCACGCATTTGCGTATAAGCGGTTTTATCAAGACTCAAAAGTTCTTGCAGTCTTTTTGCCAACGGGACTACTTCACCCTCTATCCAAGCTCCAGCTTTATGTTTCTCTAAAAGTTGCCATGGTGTATTTTTAGAAGCAATTACCGGTGTACCCTGCGCCAAGGCCTCCAAAACAACATTGCCAAAATTTTCTGATTTAGAAGGCAATATTAAAGCTTTACTAGCTGCTATTGCTTGGTGTTTAGCCTCACCATCTAAATGTCCTTTAAAGGTTACGACTTTTTCTAATGCTAATTCCTTTATTTGTTCCTTTAATGTTTGCATATAAGCGACCTCGTACTCTAATCTAGCTGATCCAATTATATCTAATTTTGCACTTGGATATAACTTATTAACTTCGGCTATGGCGGAAATTAAGATATGGATGTTTTTAATAGGGTTTATTCTGCCTACAAAAACAAAGTTATCATTTATATCTGCATTATATTTTTCAGGCATTTCAATATAGTTTGGAATCACTATAGTGCTTTTAGCCCTTGGAAATGTTTTGTTAATAATGTCTAGCTCAAAATTATTAGTCGCATGAAAATTAATTTTGCTTTGAAAATGTTTAATTACTGCTAACCATATTTTTTTTTTAAATGCTTTTTGACTCACCGCTGCTTGATACAATTCCCCCCGTGGCGACATTACAATAGCCTTATTTCTACGTATTGCCATTAATAGAATTGGCAATGTTGGCGGAAAAAACATACTAGAAAACTGGACAACTTCAGCTGTTTTAAGTACTTGCAAACATTGCTTGATATACTGTCTCCCCTTTCCATTAAAAAAAAACACTTTATGCCCTTTGCCATATTCTTTAGTATTTATTGGCGCAGCAACACCAAAGTTTGTGGCTACTATAGTGCTAGAAAACTCATTTGGATTTAAAGCGCTATTTAACCAATACAAGGTGTTGGCTGGCCCACCCGCTTGAGATGGAAAGTAACATAATATAGGGTGAAAAATTTTCATAAAAATTCTCTAATAATTTTTGCTGGATTTCCTGCAACTATTACATTTTCAGGTACATCTTTAGTTACAACAGAACCTGATGCAACAATTGAATTATTTCCTATATGTTTTGCTTGTGATAAAATAATTGCTCTTGCTCCAATCCAGACATTTTCACCAATTGACTTTTTGACTTTAATGGGTTTTGATTTAGGGTTTAAACCATGATCATGAGACATTATTGTCGCATTCTCGGAAATAACTACATTATCCCCTATCGTCAAACCACCGCTATAATCTAATTCAACATTTTTATTAACTTGGGTATTATTTCCAATAATTAAAGTACTATCACTAAATTCTGTAAAAATATTAACCTTTCTTCCAATTGATACATTTTTTCCTAATGAAACATTTTTAGGATATCGAATTACAGCTCCCTTTTGTATTAAAACGTTCTTTTCTAGATTCTTCAAATTAAATTTCCAAAAGAAACTTGATATTTTCTCATATAAAGCCACATAAATAACTTTACTAAGTATAGCAGTAGTCATTAACAAACCAAAAGGTTTGAAATTCCAAAAACGTATTAGTTTATTTTTCATTATCCAGTGTTTTTAAAAGTAAATCTTCATGATCTAAAAGTGAACCATCAATGATTTTTGCCATAGTTTGTAACCCATTTAATCCTACTTTTTCAAGAGTAGCATTTTCCTTTAAATACTTAGTTATTATAATAGCCGAATTATCAGCGTCTTTTACAGGAATTTCTATACAATTATCTAAATGCTTCATTCTTCCTGGAATACCACCAACAAAGGTTGTGAAAATGGGCAGTGCACCTGCCATAGCTTCATAGAGCACCCTTGGAAAGCCTTCATGATATGAAGGAAACACAAATACGTTTGCTTGGTTATAAAATGCTTGTAACTGTGTTGCATCAGCTATTTGACCATGTAAAGTTACATTAGAAGCTAATCCTTTTTCTTTAATTACTTCAGAAATATCTTCATACAAATCGCCACCACCTATAATGTCTAATTTAAAATTAAACTTATTATTTTTTAAATGATGTGCTATTTCAATTAACTCATTAATCCCCTTTGCTTTTTCTACTCTACCTACAAACAATAAATTGATAACCTTATAATTGTAATAATCACGGTCTTGTTTTAAGTCTTGAGGTTTAATAGAAATCATAGGTTTTATAACCTCAACATTATTACAAAACTTATTTAATTTTGGCACAAAGGCCGGTGATATAGTTAGCATAAACCGACTATTTTTCAGTACCATTTTATCAAACCTATTATTATTAAAATACTCGCCTCTTACATACAAGCCATAAGGTTTATTTAATAGTATCGCTAGTACTCCAACTAATGTCCCTAAAGACCCAGGATAGAATATGTAGATAACATCGTATTTTAAAAGTATGCCTATTAATTTAAATAAAAATAAAGGGTGCTTTTTACTAGGTAGATTATGATTAGCGATGCTGGTAGCTGTAATATCATAATTTTGTAAATTAGAATTGTGGTTATACACGGTTGTAAATTGTGAAAAACCTACTTGAAAATTCTCATTAACCTTACTTAAGAAATAGCCTGTGTGGTTATTAATATATGATATTTTGGTTACTGCATCAACACCTGTTGAGCCGTTACCTATGACTAGTAGTTTCATTTTATTCCTTTAAAAAATAAATACATTATAAGTAGAATCAAGAAGGTTAATACGTATAGCCCCACAAACCTATACCACTTTTTTTTATAGGTTTTAATAGACTTAATTGCTGTTAAATTAACTGCCATTATGGGCAATAGCAGTGAGTAGAACGGCACCGCATATCTTGGAATAGCACCACCAAAAATAAATGCGGGCAATATATATAAAACAATTCCGAAATAAGTAATTTTAACCAATAGTGGGTTTAAATCTTTACTTCTTTTAAAAAGATTCAATATTGAAAATAAAGCTAATGGACCAATAAAAAGTAACCATAATAGATTATAATTTTTTGATATAAAATAATAAGGGTACTCTATGGATTGTTGAAAATCATAGACATTAAAAGGAGTTATATACTGTATCCCAATTGTAATTGGCAAATATAAAGTTTTTTTAACTATACCCCAATTATCATATCCTGATATTAAGGCAGAAATAAAACTAGTCGAGCCACTATCTAATCTTTGCGAAATCACCTGATTTGAAAAAGCGAACTCTATATCTTGCTCAATTGATGTATCTTCTTTTAAAGAAAGTTTACTCCCTACATTAATGCCAAGTATTAGTAATGTTATTACAACTGGTAAAAGTTTAATTAAGTTTCGTTTATTGAATGTGATTAAAATAAATATAGCGACCGGCACCCATACAAAGGTCATGCGGAACAATGCCATAATCAGAACTGATATAATTAAAATTACATAGTTCTTTTTTGCTGCTGCGTTATTGAGTAGATTCAATGAAGCATATAAACTTAATGTTATAGATGTAATTATAAATACATCTTTCAATAACAGAAATCCAGTAGCCATAAAGCTCGCTGTGAGTAGAAGAAGAATAAAACTGCTTTGAAAATCCTTTAGATTTTTAGTGACCTTTAGTGTGCATTCTGATATTAAAAATATATTAAAAAAAAGCACTAGCATGTTGATTATCAAACCAAAAATTAGGTGAGTACCAAATAAAGTAAACACCCAAGAAAGAACTAAAGGATAACCTATATAATTTAACGAAACATCAGTTAAAGCTTTGTCGGTTAACGCTAATTCTGAACCAATTTGAAAGTAACTCAGTGCATCCCCTGGCATATTAGGCATAATTGAAGAACCTAATTGAATACTTGTTATATTAATCCAAAGAATGAATAAAAATGAGATTATGAAACTAAAAGAATAAATTACAGGTAGCCTTGAATTTTTCCATGCCCTTTTAACGGACCATTTATAAAAAACATTAAATGCAAATACTATTAAGGTAACAACACATAATAATTCGTCAAAATCATTTGAACTAACTAGTAAAAAGGAACTTACTATTAATAAAAAAGAAAATACTAAACGATTTTGTAAATGCATTTAATCTATTTATATAATTTAATAAATTTCTTGGATATTAATTAAAAGTAATTTAAACTGAATTATCTCTAAAATATAATTAATACCCCTAAGTTACTTACAATCACTTTTCGCATAGAGATGTTTTAGACTACTTCCGAAACCTTCTCTTTCAACAAACATTAGATTTACGCTTACCTCAAAATCCAAATGTTTTTCTATTTCATTAATAACATTATTTAGGGCAGAAAGTGTAAATTTGTCATACTTAGTGTTTTTCATAATTTTCAAATCAATCTTGTCTAATTCAGTTTGATGGAACTGAAAAAGTTCAACACCATCAAATCCATCTTGATAAAGCCTTAATATAAAATACAAACTAGGAACTACTTTTCCGCTTTTAAATTTAAAGGTATCAGAAACTCTTGCAATTGAAAGGCCCATAATTTTCGATTCTCTTTCACATTTGCAATTTGCTTCGCTAATATTAATTGAATCCCCATTCATATATCTTAAAAATGGCATAGTTCTATTTTGAAAACCTGTTAAAATAACTGGTGCACTTTTATTGTCTATAGACTCACCAACTTCTACAACGTTTAGAGTTTCGTTAATATGTATTTTTTGTTTTGAGCATGAACATCCGATCGCCAAGACTTCTCCACAACCATATAGGTCATATACATTACAACCAAAAGCTAACTGAATTTCTTCTCTTTGTTTATCAAGTAAAATTTCACTAGTTGTATATACCCCCTTTAATAATGGAGTTTTCTTATTGTTTTCTATCATCCATTTAGCAAACCGAGCACCAACTGATGAATAGCAAACTAGTAATTTTGTAGAAGTTCTAATTAATTGCCTATGCCATATTTCAAAATTTTCTTCGTTCGACTCCCATGCATTAAAATATGAGACACCCATAAAGAAGTTCTTGATTTTAATCAAAAAACCATTCTGTTTATGTTTTTGCCCCCAAATTGTAGCTATCCTTTCACCAGGAACCCAACCACACCTACTATAAAAAGTCCACAAATTAGCCGTTAAAACTTCATTGCGTTCTTTACGAATATCATAAATAGTAAAAGGAGTTCCTGTCGAGCCACTAGTCCTAATTTTTGCCTTTTTTTTATTCAAGCTATTGACGTCTATTAGTTTATCGCTATTTTCTCTCGCTATTTGCTTGGTTAAGACAGGTATTTTTTTTAAGTCTTCAATTGACTTTATATCTTCTGGTTTTAAATTAATCGAATTAAATAATTCTGTATAATATGGTACATTTCTGTAACAATGTTCTACAAACTCTTTAAGCCGACTTAATTGAAGTTCCTCTATTTTATTCCGAGGCAGCAGCTCTTCTTTTTTTAATTGTTTAAATTTTTTATAACTCTGTTCCCCTTTACAAAACCAAATAAATCTAATAAAATAAGACCTCCAATGCATATTAAAATTTTATATATTGTATAATAAATCTGTCCACTTTTTTGTAATTCTTTCTAAAGTATAATCTTTAGCCCTTAACTCTGCTTTATAAGCAAAATCATTTCTAATGGTTTTGTTATCCATTAATAATTTGAGCTTATCGCAAAAATCATTTACATCCCCATTTTTTGCTAAAAGTCCAATCTCTCCATTTTTTAATATTTCTGATGGACCAAATTCACAATCAAAAGCTATACTTGGCATTCCAAATGACAATGCTTCTAAAAGCACATTTGGCATACCTTCACTTCTAGATGATAATGTAAAAATAGAAGATGTTGAATAATAATATGAGATATTAGTTACTTTACCAGGCAAAATAATATTATCTTGATAACCACTCTTACTAATTTTTTGTTCTAAATTTTGCCTTTCAGGACCTTCCCCCAAAATTACTAGCTTCCAATCCTTATCTTTTGAGATTTTAATAGCCATTATAAAAGCATCTATTAATAAATCAAATCCTTTTATATAAATTAAACTACCTACACCTAAAATGACTTTTTTTTGGGGTTTTATCTCTAAATTAGAAACTATAACAGGATTATGAATAACACTTTTGTTTTTTACCCACGTATAATATGATTTACTAGCTTCTGTTTGGCACACTAAATGATTTGCAAGAGGAAAAGTTATTCTTCTTAATAGTTTCCAATACATATTTGGAGCAGATGTTTTAGGATTTGCTCTTTCAGAAATTATTATAGGTGTATTAACATATCTGGCAGCTATTATTGCTTCACAACTTGTCGTTGTGTTAAAACTAATTATAATAGTTGGTTTAATGGTTTTTAATGCTATTATTAATTGTTTAATACGAGTCTTTGTATTTAAAACAGGGTTTTTGTTATTTTGATTATCAAGACTTATTAATTGAATATTATCTACAAGTTCATAGAATGGATTGGCTTCATTTATCGTAACAATTGAAACATCAAAAGAACCTTTAGCTTCAAAACTATTTGCTAAAGTAGAAACCACCCTTTCAGCACCGCCAGCTCTTAAACTAGAAATGACAAAACAAATTTTAGTTATTTTCCTATTCATTGATTTCCTTTAGTACATTTTCAATCATCCAGCCACAAGCATTAAATTTACCTTTAACAAATTTCAAATCGTTGGTCCAATATCCTTCACAATTGTCATAAGGTTTTACAGAAAATCCATAACTAGATTCTATAACAAGTGGCTCATCCATATCGTTGTAAACAAAGTCTAATGCAATACATTGAGCTTCCATTTTATTTGAAATTTCGAATGCCATCTTAATTAAGTTTAAGTCTATTTTAGAACAATCAAAATCAATTTTCCCACTCCCTGATGCTCTAAAATCATTATCTCTTACAAATCTCCGGATAGCAAATGCCTTATTACCTATAACTATTACCCTCGTATCAAATTTATTGTTCGGTATAAATTCTTGAAAATAGGCATATCCACTTTCTCTTCCATCATTTTTAAAAATATTAAACAGAAAATCTTTAATAAAGGATTTTATGAAAGTTTTGAGATTTTTTTGCTTATTAATTAATTTCTTAAAATCATCGATTATAATATTTAACCGATTAACATTTTTAAACCCCTTACCAAAAGCTTTAGAAACTATTTTTTTTGCATCTTGTTTAGATTTAACTAATCTCACATTTATTGCTCCCGCACCAGATGACAACTTAAATACTTTAGGAAACTTTGCTGATTCAATCCAATTTAGACTATCCTCCTTTTTATAAAAAACATAAGTTTTTATACTTGGAATTTCTAGACTTTCAAACAAATATTTTTGTCCTATTTTGTCATCAAAATGCCAATTTGTATTATAATTTGGGAAAACCACTTTCCCACTTTGCTGCACAGCAAATAATAATTGTTTTGCAAACAACCCCTCTCCTCTTATACCGTGATTATAATGCCATAATAATGCGCTACAGTTTTTAACTTGTTCAATAATATTAGATTCATAACAATTAACTAAAATATAATCAATATTATTTTTCTTGCAATATTCAATCCACCTTTCGGTGAAGCCTCCATCTCTTTTATGTATTGCTATTCTCATTACTAATATTTAGTTTTATATTGAAAGAATTTGAAATATAAGCCACTTCCTAGTAAAGATCTAGAAATCAATAAACTTAATGAAGCACCAATAATATTAAAAAAATAAATTAATGGAATTGTTATCAATAATCCAGTTATGGACATCATTATAGTGTTTCTCATAACTAAATTATCTTCATTACGCACTATGAAATAATTTAAACCAAATACATCATAAGCAGTATTTCCGAATATACTTAGCGCTAGTAGGATGAGTACCCAAATTGCTAATGAATTGTTAATATCTAGATACCAAAATATTAATTGATTACTAATAATCAATAAGATTACGCCTATTGTTGTTAAGGTAAACATTAACTTTCTATAGAGATTAAAAGCAGATTTTTTTTTATTCAAATATGGGAAAAATACTCGGGATACTATATTCAGTAAAGTAACTGCTAAATCAATAATTTTACGTATTGCAGTATATACACCAAGTAAAGCTGGTGTGCCAAATATCCCTAGTAAAAAGCCTCCAGTGTTATTATATAAATTAGGCACAAATTGATTAATAAAAATGGGGGTATTTTCTGATATGGTGCTTTTTATTCTTTTTATAGATAATTTATAATACTTTATTTTATGTTTTTTAATTAAAATATATTGACCAGCAATTCCTGAGAACAACAAACCTAAACTAGTCATCAAAGGATATATCTTGTAATCACTATCTTCTTTTATGAAAATAAAAACACTTAATGCAAATGCTATTTTTACAGTTAAATTTATAATGGTTATATACTTCATTTTTTCAATTCCTTGAAAAAACCACTCTGGAAATAACATATATCCCACTAAAGACAATGCCGCTGAGAAAAAAATAAATTTTTCTTCATAAAATGGTGGATAAACCATAATAATAATAGTAAGTATAAATAGAGATACAGCTAAAAATATAGTTTTAACTGTAAGTACTTTGCTATAGATTAAATTAAGCTTTTTAGGACTATCTCTAAAGACAGCCACATCTCTAGTAGCTGTAATACGAAAGCTGTAATCTACAATCGAATTGAAGTATGCTACTAAAGATAATGCCAAAGCTATTAATCCATATTTCTCAAAGCCAATAACCCTTAAAACATAAGGTAATGTAATTAGAGGTAAAAGCATCCCTACAAGCTGTAATGCCGATAGTGAGAAGAAATTTCCTAATAGAACTTTTCCTTGTTGTGATTTTAAACTATTTTTAATCTTATTCAGCATTTTTACTTCCCAAAAAAATCATTATAAATCTTGTTTTTCTTTTGACATATTATTAAATTTTAAAATCTATTAGTTCCTATAGTTCCTATATAAGAATCATAAATCTACCCCAAATTCCCCCAATACCACGCCACAGCTTCTTCAATGCCTTTATCGATGGTGTGTGTTGGGTTATAATCCAATAAACGTTTTGCTTTTTCTACAGATGCCAACGAATGCGGGATATCTCCTTTACGATTAGGACCATGCACGATATTAATATCTGTAATCTTCGCATCGTATTTAGAGAGGTGCTTTTTTAGCAGGTCGGTTAATTGGACTAGAGTGGTACGATCTCCAACCGCTGTATTATACACTTGGTTTAAGGCTGCTTTGTTTTCTGTGGTAATGGCACGTAAGTTCATTTGCACCACATTATCGATATAGGTAAAGTCACGTGAATAAGTTCCATCCCCATTAATCACAGGGCTTTCGTGATTCATAAATTGCTTTACGAATAATGGAATCACTGCGGCATAAGCCCCATTAGGATCTTGACGTCTTCCAAAGACATTGAAATAACGTAACCCTATGGTGTTTAATCCGTAGGTGGTAAAAAAGTTATCCGCGTATAATTCGTTGACATATTTGGTAATGGCATAAGGAGATAAAGGTTTCCCTATGGTTTCTTCTACTTTTGGTAGTGCTTCATGGTCGCCGTAGGTGGATGAACTTGCTGCATATACAAAACGAGTTACCCCAGCATCACGAGCGGCAACCAGCATATTTAAAAAACCACCAACGTTTACATCGTTAGACGTAATAGGGTCTGCAATAGAACGTGGTACAGAACCTAATGCTGCTTGATGCAAGATAAAATCTTGGTTGGCGCAGGCTTTATGACAGGTATCTAAATCACGGATATCGCCTTCTATTAGGGTAAAGTTTTCGTTATTTAGAAATGGTTCTATGTTGTGTCTGTGCCCTGTAGCGAAATTGTCGAGGCAGGTTACTTTGGCGTTTAGTTTAAGTAAGGTTTCGCAGAGGTTACTTCCTATGAAACCCGCGCCACCGGTAACCAGAACATTCTTATTTTCTAACTTTTTAAATTCTTCTAAATTCATTCTTTTTAAATTAATGCTAATTATTGCGAATACTCGCGAATTAAAGCGAAGCCTTCGGATTTAAAATTCGTTTATAGTCGAGAGAGTGCTTTCCGAAATTGACCATGATACCTAATCTTGAATTTGTAGCTACCAGGTAATTTTTCAACTGTGCTTGCATTCCTGTATTTAAAAACTTAGCCACTTTTAATTCAACTATAATTTTATCGAAGCAGAGAAAATCTGCTATATAATATTTTTTAAGTTTTTCCTCTTTATAATATATTGATAGCTTCTTCTGTCGTTCAAATGGAATATTACTGCTTCTAAACTCATTTTCTAATGCTTCTTGATAGACCGCTTCAAGAAAACCATCACCTAACTCGGTATGTACTCGCATACAAGCACCAATTATACTATAGCTTTCTTCTTTGAAGATAATATCTGACATAAGAGTTTCGCGTTAATTCGCTTTAAACTCGCATCTATTTTTAATCTTATTATATACTTTGGGAATCAATAGAAATCAAATCAATATTTGTACTACTAGCTACTAAAACTAACTTTTAAAGTCTTCCTTCCGATTCCGCTAAAACCCCTTTCACATCATACACCACAGCGTTTTCTGCTTTTAAGCTATTAAAATCGGCACATAAAAATTCCTTATGAGCTACGGCAAGGACGACGGCTTCAAACTTATCCTCTGGTTGGGTTTGAACGGTTTTTAGTTGATACTCGTGCGCTACTTGTTCTGGGGATGCTAATGGATCGTAAATGGTTACCTGCATGCCATAGGCTTCCAACTCATGAACCACATCTACCACTTTGGTATTACGAACATCGGGGCAATTTTCTTTAAAGGTTACTCCTAACATTAATACCTTAGCGCCTTTAACTTTCACGTCCTTAGCAAGCATGAGTTTTACCACTTGTGAGGCCACATATTCTCCCATGGAGTCATTCATACGGCGACCCGCTAAGATGATTTCTGGGTGGTATCCCACCTCTTGGGCTTTTTGTGCTAAATAATAAGGGTCTACACCGATACAGTGTCCGCCGACTAAGCCTGGCTTAAATGGCAAGAAATTCCATTTGGTAGCGGCTGCTTCTAAAACATCCTTGGTATTAATCTCTAAGCGATTGAAAATTTTAGCCAATTCGTTTACGAAAGCAATATTAATATCACGCTGGGCATTTTCTATCACTTTGGCTGCTTCGGCCACCTTAATACTTGGTGCTAGATGAGTTCCTGCTGTAATGACACTTTTATAAAGGGCATCTATCTCTTTTCCGGCTTCAGGTGTGGATCCGGAGGTTACTTTTAAAATCTTTTCTACGGTATGCTCCTTATCCCCTGGATTGATACGCTCTGGAGAATAGCCTGCAAAAAAATCGGTATTAAACTTTAAACCCGATTCCTTCTCTAAAATTGGGATACATTCCTCTTCAGTGGCACCTGGATAAACGGTCGATTCGTACACGACCACATCTCCTTGCTTCAACACCTTCCCTACCGTAGTACTCGCCTTGTGCAAAGGAGTTAAATCAGGTCGGTTGTTTTTATCTACCGGGGTTGGGACGGTAATGATATAATGGGTACAGCTTGAGATAAGTTCTAAATCTGTGGTACAATACAAGCCGTTTTCGCCTTTTTGTAATAGCAAATCTGGATGGGATACTGATACTGCTTGCAGGATAGCATCTTCAACTTCTAAGGTAGAATCCGTCCCTTGTTGTAGTTCTTGTACTCGTGAAGCGTTAATATCGAATCCTATAACAGGATATTTTGTAGCAAAAAGTCTGGCTAGTGGTAATCCCACATAGCCTAATCCAATAATGGCTATTTTCATAGTGTGTGTTTCGTTGTTTTTAATTTATATTTTAAGAAAGCCTAAGGCTTATTTCGTTGTGTATATGTTTGAATGTGTGATGAGTCCTCCTACTTCAACTTCGGACGTCCCAGGCGCAGTTTTCCATTCTCTAACCTGACCACAAATGGCAGTGATAACAAACTTAAAACAACCAGCACCAAAATGCCAAAGGCCAAGTTGATAGGTAAATTGTTTATTAAAATAGCCAACAAGCTAACAAGCATGGTATAAATTCCAATGAGCAAGGTGGAGAACTTATGCGATAAGCCCAAGTCTAAAAGTCGGTGGTGTATGTGATTTCTGTCGGCCGAAAAAGGACTTCGTTTTTCTGAAATTCTTACAATCATCACCCGCAAGGTGTCGAATAAAGGATAGGATAATAAGGCCAATACAAACACAGGCGCGATTTTAAAGACGCCCAAGCCCGGACTCATAGCACTTAAGCTTAAATAGAGCACCACTTGATAGGCCAAAACAAAACCAACGACCATAGAGCCCGTATCGCCCAAAAATATTTTATGATGGTTTGAAAAATTGTAAAACAAGAAGCCCAGTAAGGCTCCCACTAAAGATAAGGAGGTGAGACAGTAAAACAGATGGTCGCTAAAAAAGAAAACCAAGGCCATAAACCCGGATATAATCATGCCTAGTACGCCTGCCAAACCATCAATCCCATCAATTAAATTATAGGCATTAATAATCAGTACAATCACGAAGGCTGAGAACGCGGCAGCCAGTACCAGCGGGATTTCACCGATGCCAAAAAGCCCAGAAAACGAGTCGATATGAATGTTGGTTCCAAAAACAAAAACCAAGGCAATACCCAGTTGATAATAGAATTTACGTCTCGGTGCGGTGTTCATCAGGTCGTCTGACACCCCCACAAGCAAGAGCAATAAAATTAGGATATTGAAAATGGATAGGTTGAGCAGCTGGTTAAAATTAGCGAATAAAATAGCTGCGACATTCACGGTTAACATCAAACCGGTAAATACCCCAATACCACCCAAGGTAGGCACCAAGCCTTTATGAGAAGTACGCTCGTTGGTATGAGCAACAAGTCGTTTCTTTTTACTGATTAAAATAACCCGAGGCATGACAATAAGCGTCGCAACCAAAGAAAATGCCAAAGTTAATAGGGCTGTAAGCAACTTGTAATCGTTAAGAAACGTGGCAAGCTGTGCGTGATTAACCGGTATCGTGTCCAAAATTATTATTTTTATAAATTATTAATATTACCTATCCTTTATAGGAAGCATAAGTATATTCTAGAATGTTTTTCAAACCTTTTGGGGCAAGGTGTCTGACTTGAAAAACCTTCCTTTTTTAAAAATGTAGCTATTGGATCTATTCTTTTTAAGTCTCTGTTTTCAACCATGTTACACAAGCGTTCTGCTACATGTATTCACGGCTTCGCCCTTACCTGTTACATAACAGGTTTGACTTATTTTGGGGAAATTGGGTTTATTGTTTACTATAAAACCAGCCTAGCCAAACAATAAAAAAACTAGTGCCTACCTCGAAAAAAAACTTTTAAATCACTTCGTATTATCAGACTAACTGGGCTACTTTTAATAGAAAGCTCGCAAGCTTAGTCCACCTACGCAGTCTCTTACAAACCGCTTGACTCCTAGCAACCTACTCCTGGTTTACTTGAAGTTTCACCACATAGCCTAAAGACTTCAAAACCACCCAAATGTTGTTTTTGGTTGTTTTTTGGATGACTCCAGCCTCGTTTTCAAAACCAAAGCGATCTAACGCAATTTGATTGCCTGGCGTAAATGCCTCCACTTCGTGACTAATCACATTCGGGTTTTCGGAAATCTGCTTCAAATGTTCGATTTCAGCATCCTGGACAATCCCAGGAGCTCCTTGATCGTACAAATAGCTGACCGTTCCAGGAATATGAAACACTTTGGCCCGATCTACCTCTTTCGCCCTGACAAAAACAATCCGTTTTAAAAGCGGAACACGAAGCTTTTTCTTCCTATCACTCCACTCACGAATTTCCGTTCGGGCAGGACAAAAGGCAGCTAAACCTTCATCGCTCCAATTATTGATGTGCTTTTCTACTTTCATTTCATGGTTCGGTTTTACATATAAAACGTACCACTTCAGTTCTTGTATTGTCGCCACGACCATGCTTTTTTTCGATTTGCAAAGGTACTAACAAATGATCGAAATGACTAATTAAAAAGATCTTATTTTTAACAAAAGCAAAAGAGTGTATCTTCTGACTTTTAGCAAGATAGGATTTAAAAATCTCTCATAGAATTCTGGTTTAAAATTTGAGAATCTACCTAGAAAATTCTATGAAAAGGTAATTAATTTCTTACTTACTTACAAGACATACTCCTTTTAAATTTTGAAACTGCTTTCGTCGGCCTCGGCTTTTTTAGAACTGCTTTATAATGGAAATTTGTTTACATTTACGGCATGTTTTCAAGCAAAAAACGATTAGATAGAGCTTATAAAAACGCTAAAGTTATCCCCTTTGATGATTCTAGCAAGTTTGTCCTGTTTAGCGATTGCCATCGGGGTGACAATAGTTTTGCCGACGATTTTGCTAACAACCGAAACATTTATTTCCACGCCCTCAAGCATTATTATACCGAAGGCTTTGCCTATTGTGAACTAGGTGATGGCGATGAACTTTGGGAAAACCTATCTTTTAAGCCCATTTTTGAAGCGCATAAGAATGTGTATTTGCTTATGAAGCTGTTTCATGAGCAAGGCAGACTGCATTTAATTTGGGGAAACCACGATATGGTGTACCAAAATCCAGCTTATGTGGAAAAACACCTGGCTACCTATTTCGACCCCAAATTGGGAAAGGACGTAGAGCTGTTCTGCAATGCCAACTACCATGAGGGACTTATTTTAAAGCACAGCGACACCCAACAAGAGCTGTTTTTAACGCATGGCCATCAAGCCGATTGGTGGAACTACAGCTTTTGGAAACTGAGCCGCTTTATGGTTCGCGCCTTATGGAAACCCCTAAATGTTATGGGCATTGCCGACCCGACCAGTCCGGCCAAAAACTACACAGAACTGATTAAAATTGAACGCCGAATAAAAAAATGGATTATCGATAACAACAACATCGTCACCATCACCGGGCATACCCACCGACCGCGCTTCCCGAATCCTGGAGAGATTTCATTTTTTAACGACGGTAGCTGTGTTCACCCAAGAAGCATCACTGGTTTAGAAATAGAACACGGTGAAATTTCTTTAATTAAATGGTATATAGATACCACCGAAAGCGGCACCCTGCAAATTGTTAGGGTTTTGCTAGAAGGCCCACGGAAATTAACTGATTATAAAACGGAATAAACCTCTAACCCATGGCGATGTTATTATTAGAGCGCACTTTCAACTAATTTTTACGGCAAAACCACTA
>Ga0209075_1002665_pt1 | contig 15545 bp, 13 predicted proteins | sample Stecom2011_FD_187523 | JGI IMG/M metagenome (GOLD analysis project Ga0209075, IMG submission 187523) | Agricultural soil microbial communities from Utah to study Nitrogen management - Steer compost 2011 (SPAdes) (version 2) | ecosystem: Environmental > Terrestrial > Soil > Agricultural land... | reverse complement strand
TCGCCAATTTCTGTAATAAACTTATTCACACCATCGTAGTTACAGGTAATGGTGCCTGCACCTATGTTTGCGTTTTTACCGATAATGGCATCGCCTATGTAGGTTAAATGATTAACCTTAGCGCCCTCTCCCACTACTGCTTTTTTCACTTCACAGAAGTTACCAACTTTGGCTTTTTTGTGTAGGTCTGCGCCTGGGCGTAAGCGTGCATAAGGCCCAACTTGGCAGTTTTCTGCGGTGTTGGCTTGGTCTAGGTGTGAATAGGCTTGTAGCTCTGTGCCAACACCAATATGGCTATTTTTAATAACGCAATAGGGGCCAACATGAACACCGTCTGCAAGCGTAACCTCACCTTCAAACACGCAACCGACATCAATAACGACATCGTTACCTACTTTTAAATTCCCGCGAATATCGATACGATTTGGGTCGGCTAAAGATACCCCTGCACGCAGTAAGTCGTCGGCCAGTTGGCGTTGGTAAACTCGCTCTAGCTCAGCCAGCTGCAGACGGTCATTAACGCCCTGCACTTCGTATTCGTCTTGCGGGTGAATGGCACTAACGGCAACGCCTTGGCTCACAGCCATGGCAATAATATCGGTTAGGTAGTATTCGCCCTGAGCGTTATTAGAAGAAAGTTTAGGCAACCATTCATTTAGATACTTAGCAGACACCGCTAAAATACCGGTGTTTACTTCGTTAATTTCTAACTGTTCTGGGCTGGCGTCTTTTTGCTCGACAATGGCTTGAATTTCACCCGCAGCGTTACGCACAATACGACCATAACCCATTGGGTTATCTAGCTTTACGGTTAACAAGGTTAAACCTTGCTGGGCTTGAGTTTGATCTAAAAGCTGTTGCAAAGTGCTACTACGTATCAGTGGTACATCGCCATAAAGCACTATAACAGTGGCTTCTGGGTCTACATTGGGCATGGCCTGAGCTACGGCATGACCGGTACCGTTTTGTTCGATTTGAAATGCCCAGCTAATATCAAAGTCGGTAATTTGCTGTTGTACTAGCTCTGCACCGTGACCAATAACGACGTGCTGCTTAGCGTTGTTTAATTGCGCTGAACTGCTTAACACGTGGGCTAACATTGGCTTGCCTGCCAGTTTATGCAGTACTTTAGGAAGATCAGATTTCATGCGCGAGCCTTTGCCCGCCGCAAGAGTTATAATAGCAAGAGACATAGTTATTCCATTATTTAGTTTTTAATTTCTTATTCTGTTAAGCAGCTTATAAAGCGCTGGGTAAGATCGTTTATAAATAACACATAGCCATCCGCCTGTAGCGGAATGTTATAGGCCATAGGGTCAAGTTCACCACGTTTAATATCAATACCGCGGGTAACGGTTTCTACTATGTTGGGAGAAAACTCAGGCTCACTAAACACACAGACAACATCACCATTACCAAGCTGCTTACGCATGCGCTGGATGGTTTTGGCACCCGGTTTTAACTCGGGCGAAATAGTAAAAGCACCAATTTGATTTAACTGCATGCTTTCAACCCAATGGTCGTAAGCTTGATGAAAAACCAAAAAGCCCCTGTGACGTAAGGGCTCTAGTTGCTCCTGAGCTTGTTTAACTGCTTGATCTACCTGTTGTTCAAAGTCATTACTTGGTAACCTAAGCATCAGAGCCAGTTGTTGCTGAGCTTTAATCATCAATTCGGTCGAAAACCACCAGTGTGGGTCTTTAATGTCTGTAGAGGACGTTGCCAAGCTTACATCTAACCATTGTTTTTCTGGCCAACGACCGACAAAACCCGCTAGATAGGGCTCGGCTACGGCACCGGCCCAAATAATCACATCGGCACTTTGGATGCGATCAATATCAGACGGGCGTAAGCTGAAGTCATGAGGTGTCATTCCTTCTGGCAGCAAGACTTCTAGATTCTCTAGTTCAACTACAGATGCAGCAACCAATGCCAAAGGATGAACACTGGCCAGTACTCTTGGTTTATTATTCTGAGCAACGGCTGAGCTCATTATTCCAAGGCACAATAAAGCTGAAAGTAAAAGTTTCATTGTGTTTATAGGCTCTTCACGTAAAATTCCGCCATTATAGAGAGATATCCTCCTTACCGATACCGCCTAAATGAATGCAACTAAATTAATACAAGCCAACCAATTGCTGTTAAAGCGACAACATAAGACTGTTTTGCACGATGTCAGCTTATCAATTCATCAGGGCGAAATCATAACCATTATCGGCCCTAACGGCTGCGGCAAATCAACACTGATACGAGTTTTACTTGGCTTAGAAAAACTTGATGCCGGCAGCGTAGAACGCAAACCCAACTTACGTATTGGCTATATGCCACAAAAACTTAGCCTAGATGAACGTATGCCGCTTAGCGTTTGGAGCTTTTTAAAGCTGACGCGTAACGTGCGTTCAAAAGACATTCGTTACTGGCTAGAACGCTTGAACATTGAGGTGCTGACTTCGCATTCAGTACACACTCTATCCGGCGGCGAATGGCAGCGCGTACTACTGGCTAAAGCCTTGCTAATGAAACCAGACTTATTGGTACTAGACGAACCAGTACAAGGCGTTGACATTCAAGGCCAGCTCGAACTGTACAGCCTTATTCCACAATTACGCGACGAACTCGGCTGCGCTATTTTAATGGTGTCGCACGACTTACACTTGGTTATGGCAGCCACTGACGAAGTGATTTGCTTAAACGGCCATATTTGCTGCTCTGGCACGCCCGATAAAGTCTCTATAGACCCTGCGTACTTAAAGCTCTTTGGCAAAGAAGAAGTGACTGCGCCTTTAGTTACATACACCCATCATCATGACCATGAACACGACCACCAATGCGGAGAGCAACATGATTAACCCTTGGTGGATAACGCCCTTATTAGCGGGCTTGTTGCTGGCCTTAATAGCTGGCCCATTAGGTAGTTTTGTCGTCTGGCGACGCATGGCATTCTTTGGTGATACTTTAGCGCACGGGGCATTACTCGGAATTACCCTAGGCGTACTAACAGACATTAACCTGACGCTGGCACTGATCATCGGCTCTGTCTGTTTAGCCTTAGTTTTACTACCTTTAGAAAAATATGCACGTCTGTCGGCAGATACCTTACTGGGCATAGTCTCACACAGCACACTGGCTATTGGCTTGGTGACTTTAAGCTTGGCTCAGGGCATTCGTGTCGACTTAATGGGTTACCTGTTTGGTGATTTGCTAGCAGTAGAGCTGATTGATGTAATCTGGATTGCTGTCGCAGGTTTTATCATGCTAGGCATAGTGATTTGGCAATGGCGTCCGTTACTGGCAATTACGGTCAGTGCAGAACTTGCTTTAATTGAAGGCTATCCAGTACAAAGATTAAAACTGTTATTACTACTAATGCTGGCTTTGGTAGTCGCTTTGTCTATGAAAGTAGTAGGTATCTTATTGGTCAGTGCCTTGCTGATTATTCCACCGGCAGCGGCGCGGGGGTTATCACAAACACCTAAACAAATGGCTTTACTAGCCAGTGCTATTGGCATGCTGTCTGTGGCACTAGGGATGCTGGCTTCGTTTAAATGGGACACCCCAGCAGGGCCGAGCATAGTGGTGGCCGCTACCGGTATTTTTGTATTACTGGTGGTTTTACAGCCTTTGCTAAAACGCAAATAAAAAGGCCCAGCCGCTATTGGGGGGCAGTCGGCTGGGCCTAAGCCGAAGCGGTTGGGGGCTTCAGCACTCTGCCTGGTGGTGGAGACGGAAATAACCAGCCACCAGACATGTTTTAACTATAGCCAGTAAAACTTAGACTGCTGTCTAAATTAAATTCCAGTAACTGACTTTCTGTTATTCTCAATCTGCTACTTCTGATCCTGCAGGCAGGTACCAGCTTTGTAGCTTTTTCTTTAACTCGTCAAGGCCTTCACCACTTAACGAAGAAAATGTCTGCACTGTTGCTGGCGTCACCCTGTTACTTAATAGCTTACGTACTTTTAGTAATTCTGACTGAGCTGGGCCACGCTTTAGTTTGTCGGCCTTAGTTAGCAATATATGCACAGGCATGCGTGCTTTTTCTGTCCATGTGAGCATAGATACGTCAAAGTCTTTTAATGGATGCCTAATATCCATCAAAAGTACGATGCCAACCAACGCTTCTCTTTTAGTTAAATAGGTATCAAGCTCGCGCTGCCATGCCTCTTTAATTGCAAGAGGTACTTTAGCGAACCCATAACCGGGTAGGTCAACTAATGCGAATGGGGTATCGCCTATTTGGAAATAGTTTATAAGCTGTGTACGCCCGGGAGTCTTACTGGTTCGTGCGAGCTTTTTGTTATCCGTTAACCGGTTTAACGCACTCGACTTACCTGCATTAGAACGCCCAGCGAATGCTACCTCACGCTCTATATCAGAGGGGCACTGGCTCAATTTTGCGGCACTTTTGAGAAAGTGACTGTTGCTATATGTCAATGATTTTTGTGATGTCATGGGTAAACGTAATGACCGCTGTGTAGATAATAGTATATAATGCCGTGCCTTTAAGTGATGTGCCATTCTATCACAATAAATAGTGGGCGGAGTCATAAGAATACTCAGCCTGATTGGTAACTGAATTCATATAAAACTTGGATCTGACGATGAGAATATTATTAATTAGCCTGATGATTTCTGCTGGATTAATTTCCACCGCTTCCGCTGCTGATGCCGACGCCGGTAAAGACAAAGCTGTGATGTGTGCTGCTTGTCACGGTGCTGATGGCAACAGCATGATTTCTATGTTTCCTAAAATCGCCGGTCAAGGCGCACCTTATTTAGTGAAGCAATTAATTGATATCCGTGACGGCGCACGTAGCGTTCCTGAAATGGTTCCTTTCGTCATGGGTGTAAGCGACGAAGATTTTGAAGACATGGCTGCCTACTACGCTTCGCAAACTGTTACGGCAGGTGCTGCTGATGAAAAACTAGTTGCTTTAGGCGAGCGTATTTACCGTGGTGGTGTTGAAGAGAAAGGCATTCCTGCTTGTATAGGTTGTCATGGCCCTCAAGGTACCGGTATTTCTTTAGCTAAGTACCCTGCATTAGCCGGTCAGTTCTCTGATTACACTAAAGCCCAGTTAACTAAATTTAGTATGGGTGAGCGCACCAACGATGGCGACGCACGTTTAATGCGTGATATCGCAGAACGTATGCACACCAAAGAAATCGAAGCCGTAGCTTCATACATTCAAGGCCTGCGTTAATCGGTCTTGCAAAGGAAGCGGCTTAGGCCGCTTTTTTTATGCCTATTCAGTAGTGGGCATTTTCGAACCTTTATGTAAAAATACTTTCCAAACCAATTATTATTATAAATGGAGTCACCTATGCTCACTAACCTGAAATCCTTATTCTTCATCTTAGCAGTCGTTTTTTCTTTCAACGCTGCTGTAGCAGACGAATACAGCCCAGGTAACGGTTACACCCTACTAAACAAACCTGTTGCTGTCGTTGCTGATGGTAAGGTCCACGTTGAAGAAGCTTTCTGGTACGGCTGCCCACATTGTTACGAGCTTGAAGGTAGTGTTTCCCAGTGGAGCAAAACTCTAGCTAACGATGTCCAGCTAACAGGTGTACCTGCACAGTTTGGTCGCCCTTGGGTGTCACATGCGCAGTTGTATTACACCGCCGATATCCTCGGTGTTTTAGACCAAGTTCATGCGCCTATTTTTAATGCCATTCACCGTGGTAATCAGCGCTTAGTTACCAAAGATGAGCAACGTAAATTTATCGTGCAAAATACTAAAGTGACTGCTGAAGATTTTGATAAAGCCTACGACTCATTCACGGTTAGAAGCCGCATGAAACAAGCCAACCAACGTATTCAGGCCTTTGGCATTAATGGCGTTCCAGCCATGATTGTCCAAGGCAAATATGTAGTTGATGCAAGCTCGGCTAACGGCCAAAGAAACATTCTTAAGGTTGTCGACTTCTTAATTGAAAAAGAGCGCCAAGCGCTAGGTAAATAGCTGTTAACAATTTATAACAATTCGGCAACAAAGCTTGTTGCCTGAACTTTTACTGCTAAGCTAAAACAAGGACGTTTACAAGAATAGTATCTTAATGACTTCAGAAATACGCAGCAGTAATGAAATTTACTGGCAAGAAAAATATCTAAGCGCATTGGCTGAACTTGAAGAACAAGAAGAAGCCAATAAGCTTAAACACGAGCAACTTCGCCGTGGTTTGGTTATGGCTGCGTTATTGGCGGAAGGCCAAACTGTGTCACTCGATAGTCAGCTAAAAGCGCTGCGTCATGCTATTAAGGCTGACAACTTCGATCTGACAGATTCTCTGGATTCATTAAAAAAGACCTTCGATCATTTCGAACAAAGCAGCATTGTTCAACTGGAGGTTTTGTTAGACCAAATTAATGATACTGCGCAGAAACTAAGCCTCTGCCCTCTGCCTAAAGATATCCTCAAGCAAGTGAAGGGTACGCGTAGAACAGCTAAAAAAGAACTTCAGCTTTGGTCCGGTTATAACTCACAGCTACAAAAATGGCTGAAAATCATTGCTGATGTTGCCGATACCAGCGATGGCCAGCAGCAGTCTCAAAAAAAGTGGTTAAGCTGGTTAAAGCCCTCACAAAGCACAGGCTCTGAAGTACCTCAATCGTCTGCTTCGGATATAGAAGAGCAAGTCTCTGACTTAATACGTAACGTAAGCTTTACCGTAGAAAACTTACTCGACAAGCTTATTATTCCTGACCATCTTCTGTCGTTAAAAAGAAGCATCCAAGAACGTTTAGACCAGCCTCTAGACTGGGGAGAACTGGTTCCTATTTTAGATGAAACCGCTAACTTTTTAATGCAGTGCATTGAAACCAGTCAAGTAAAAATTGAAAAATTTTTACAAAACTTGGATACCCGCTTACAGGCTATACGTGCTTTAGTGTCTCAAGCCAGTAATGATAATGGCGAACGCTCTAAAGCGCGTGAAGCACTTGAGGCTTTGGTTCGCGAGCAACTCTCCGACGTGCACTCTGTAGTCACAGGCAGTACCGATTTAAACACCATAGGCGATAGTGTTTCCAAGCATTTAGAGCTTATTTTACGGGCAATGGAACACTACCGTAACGAAGAAGAACAAAGAGAAAAGCGCCTTACTGAACATATTGCTTTGTTACAAGAACGTCTAACTGAAATGGAAGACGAACTCGAACAGAGCAAAAAGAGCTTTAAAGAGCAAAAGCACAAAGCGACCATAGATTCGCTCACAGGGTTGCCTAACCGTGAAGCCTACCAACAACGTATTAACGATGAGCTCACTCGCTTTCAGCGCTATGGTAGCCCGTTGTCACTGGTTATCTGCGATATAGATCACTTCAAAAAGATTAATGACTCATACGGCCACCTTGCTGGCGATAAGGTTCTACAGCTTATTGCTCGCTTACTGCAAAAGAACATCAGAGATACAGACTTCATCGCCCGTTTTGGTGGTGAAGAATTTATCATTCTTATGCCTGAAACCACTGCTGACCAAGCATTGGTAGCGGCTGAAAAAATTAGAAAGCTGATAGAGTCTAGTCCCTTTAATTTCCGTAAAGAGCGCGTATCTGTCACTATTTCTATCGGTATTGCCGAATTTCAAGAAAACGAAACACCTAACAGCGCCTTTGAACGTGCTGATATAGCTTTATATGAAGTGAAGAGGTCTGGGCGTAACGGCTCTCAACTTGCCTCTACTTCCGACGAAGATAGTTAACAAGCGACTTAACATTCCTAAATACCCCGCCCCTCACAAGCTCCCCTAATAAGCTGATCTGCTTAGATTATTGGCTAGTTTTGCCCAAACACGCCTCCTATGTTTGGTGTTAAGCTGATTTCAATTGGAGGTATCTATTTATGTCCGAGAACGATTTATCACCCAGTGAGAATTATTGGCACGACAGGTATTTCAAACTATTAAGCGAGTTTGAAACCCTAGCACAAGACAACAAGGACAAATACGAACAACTTCGCCAAGGCCTGGTGATGACGTCTTTGCTAGCAGAAGGGCAAACCTTATCTTTAGATCGTCCGCTACGGGAGTTACGTAACGCCCTTAAGCCAGGCAGCGATCAATTACCTACTGCTTTAGTGACCTTAAGACAGTCTATCGATCAATTTGACGAAGAAAGCGCAGTTCATTTTGAGGTCCTAATAGGTCTAATCGCCGACAGTGCTCACAAGCTTAGCCTCTGCCCTTTACCCAAACCACTACTACTGCAGATTAAAACCATTCGCCAAAATGCTAGCAACGAACTTGAGCGCTGGGATGGTTACCGTCAACAACTGCAAGCATGGTTAGAGGTGATTGGTGAAATAGCCAGTACCACCGATGAAACAACTCAAACAAGCTCTTGGTGGCAAAGTTGGTTTTCTCCCTTAAAAGCACAAGTTGACTCTACTCAAGACGAATTGCCAGAAAGCATTCACACAAATAATGAAGCGGATGTGCTTGAGCTAGTACAGAACGTCAGTGCAACAGTTCATAGTTTATTAGATAAGCTAATCATCCCTGATCATCTGGCTGCATCTAAACTGAACATACTTGAACGCCTAGAGTTGCCCTTAGCATGGCACGAGCTTGCACCTGTGCTAGACGATACCGCCAACTTCCTATTTCAATGCATAGAAGCCAGCCAACTCAGAATTGAACAGTTCTTACAAAGTCTCGATACACGCTTACAAGACATTCGTAGCTTAGTCACTAAAGCCGATGCCAGCAGCAACGAACATTCGAACGTAGGTAGCGAGCTTGATATTCTTATTCGCAAACAATTAGCCAATGTACACTCTGTTATTACAGATGATTCAGATTTACGCAGTTTAACCGCCAAAGTGCCAGAGCACTTAGAGCTCATTCGGCAGGCTTTAGAGCGTAAACGTGTACAAGAAGACGAAAGACAGCGTCAACTTAAAGCCCATACCCTAAAGCTACAAAAACGGCTCAATGAAATGGAAGCTGAGCTTGATAGAAGCAAACAAACGCTCGAAGCAAAAAACAGGATGGTAACGCTAGACCCTCTTACTGGCTTACCTAAGCGGGAAGCATTTCATCGGCGTATTAGTGAAGAAATAGCACGAGCCAAACGTCTTAATAGCCCACTGTCATTGGTATGCTGCGACGTCGATTCCTTTAAACGTATCAATGATGAGTTTGGCTATCTTTCTGGTAATAAAGCACTGCAACTGATCGCTCGTATATTAAGAACGAACATCAGGGAAACGGATTTTATCGTGCGTTTTGCTGGTGAAAAATTCATTATCCTTATGCCCGATACCACAGCTGAAAAAGCTAAAGAGGTTGCTGAACAGCTCTGCCATTTAATAGAGAAAAGTCCATTCAGTTATCTCAAGAAACGAGTATTAATTACTATGTCGACGGGCATTTCAGAGTTTAGCGGCACTGAAACAGCAACCAGCACTTTTGAACGGGCTCAAGCAGCGCTTAAACAAGCCAAGCAAATGGGCGGTAACACAACGGTATTAGCCGCCCTTTAAAAAGGGAAGTATCTTTTGTTTCCAAACATTCTGTTGCCACTCTAATAACTTGGGCTTTTGCAGTATACGCTGCTCGCGAGCGGTTAAGTTTTCTTCTGTTTTAAGCTTAAATTTAATCGCATGCCTTAAGTCATGGTGCATTAACCAACGTGATACTTTCCCCATAAAACTAGGCAAAGAACCAGCACTGGTAAAGTCGATAAGCACTACTGTGTTATCTGCTTTAACAATAACATTGCTGGCACGCACATCATTATGAATAATGCCTTTCTGATGCAGCTGGCGTAAGACTTTACGAACAGTATGTACAACTCCGGGTTCTAGCTTTTTAAATTCACTAATAGTTTTGCCGGGGACGTACTCCTGCAGCAATACCAATGAATCTTCGCTGTTAAATACCTTGGGTGAGTACAGCCAATCCTGCAGCTGCGCCAAAACATTGTATTCTCGTTGTACAAGATGTCGTGCAACAAATGCGGCTATGGGGTTGGTGCGAAAACGCGAATAGTCTTTACATACCACTTGCGTTCCATCGCTTAGTCGACTGACATAGACCTCAGCCTTAAAAAATCCTTCTATACCTTGTAAGTAATAACGATCGACGTTAGGTTTCAGAGTAACTGGTAACATAACGAGTAAATCTTAATCCTTTGTTAATTCCTGACTCGTACTATGTTAGTAAATCTAAAAAAGTTACTGAAGACGCCTTATTGGAACTATATGTTGCACAATAAAACAGTTTTGCCACTCATTAGGCTATTTTAAGAGATAATAAACCAGCATTAGTAGTTTTTTGGCCACTGAATTTCATATGACTTTTATACACTTTTCTTTTTAATTAACCTTATTAACTATAATGAGTTAAGACAAAGGAGAGTGACTTATGACCAGCCTATCGAAGGAACTAAACAATCTGATCGAGCGCTTGTTAGGAGAAGATGCGGAGTCTGGAGTGTTTGATATTTTAAACTCACCAGAGCATTGGAACTATGACTATTTCTTAAGCTTACTGCCGCTCTTATCTAACAATACTGAGCAATTGATTGTATTAGCGCCGGAGTTTGTTGCTAAAGGCAGTCGCCAGCTTAAAGAAGATAAGCCTCCGCGCCACACACTGATTGCAAAAAACATCTTAGATGCCGTCATCACCTTACCAGTGCAAATGGCCCAGCATAAAAACCTACCCGTCTGCCTAATGCTATTTAATACTACTAAAGAAGACAGCACCGTACTCTTTATAAATGCAGTACAAAAATTTCAGACGAAACAGGGTAAGGAAATGGTGCAAGAAGCCCAAGTTGGTAAAATAGTTGCCACATATAATAGAGTGCGAAACCCGATCAACGCCACCAACCCAGAACCTATAGAACTGAGCTCACCGGCCTGCTATGCAGACCAGTTTGATCAAGTTAAGCCAGGAGTCATAATTGATCATTACGCATACCTAGCCACCCTGGCAGAAATAGCTCGCCGACGCTGTAGTGTTAGCCCAGTAGACTATGTGGTTTAAAGAGTGATCGGCAGCTGTGAATAACCACTCATAGGGTACTTAGCTAGTTGTGCAGGCTGATCTGCCGGCAGGCTTAAATTATGGCTGTACTGCAGCAAGCAGCGGATAACGACCACCAGCTCCATGCGAGCCAAGGCTTCACCGGGGCAAACGTGCAAACCGGCGCCGTATAATAAGTTTTCAGATTGATCTCGGTTTAAAATAAACTGATCTGCTTTTTCAAATACTTCAGGGTCACGGTTGGCGGCAATCCAATTAATAGTTATGCGCTGCTGCGGTGCAATTTCTTGGTCACCTAGCTGTACAGGGCAAGTAGTGCGGCGGCGATTATCAACCAAAGGGTTATGCAGGCGTAAGATTTCATCATTAGCCTGCCACAATAACTCTGGTTTTACTCTTAGCTGTTGCTGTATATCTTGATTAGTCGCCAGAAAATGCACAATGATACCTATGGAGGCGGCGATGGTACCTACTTCACCGACGGTCCAGTTTCTTAAAATACTGGCGATTTCTTGATTGGTTAAGTAGCGCCCGTCTACCACTTCGTTTAAAAGCTCTGTGGTTACATCCTTTATTTGTGGGTTATTACGACGTTCTAATAACTGTACATTAATTAACTGCTCAAACTCTTCTGCTAAGTGAGCTAATTCCGGACGGTCAGCGGCCAATACCGCTTTGTTATTACGCTTTATCCAATGTAATAGCTGCGGCGCCAACTCTTCATTCCAGCCCATAAAGGCACACTGCAAGCGTGCTGCAAAGGGTTCGGCGTAATCTGTCATTAAATCAATAGATTCATTCGGCGCTAACTGTGAAGCAAGATCGTCGGCTATGGCTTGGCACTTTGGTTTAAATGCGGCAACGCGCTGCTCACTAAAGTAAGGCTCTATTAATGCTCGATAAATACTGTGGTCAGGCAGGTCCATACCATTAGGTACAGACACATGATGCGATACTTTACTGCTAAAGCGTTGGTGGTCTAGCAATATCTTTTTGACGTCCTGGTGGCGAAAAACACTCCATTGTAAAAAGTCACTATAAGCCACTGGGCAACGTTCACGCATGCCATCATAGGCTGCACGTTGATCGGCTTGAACGCTATCGGCTTGAGGTTGCCAGTCTGGAGTTTTAGAAGGTTTTTCAAACATAATGGATACCATCTTTTCGCTGCACTTAATAATCTAAGTGCGCTGTAAGTTGTGATATCCCACTGTACGCCAGTTACCATGCGTTTTCTTGGGTTTTTTGGCCTACCTCTTTTGGCGTACTTTTTAATTGTTTAGAAGTCTTCGAGCATTTTATCTAAGGCGTCTAAAGCGTCCATGGCGTGCTGATGGTTTTGCTCGGGCGTTACTTCCGTTTTACCTTCCCATTCAATGTCTTCAGGCGGTAGCTCGTCTAAGAAACGAGAATGAGTGGTATTAGAAACCTCACCAAACTGACGGCGCTTGCCCGCGTAGGTCAGAGTTAAGGTACGCTTTGCCCGCGTAATTCCTACGTACATTAAGCGCCGCTCTTCTTCGATGGTGTCGGCTTCAATGCTGTTTCTATGCGGCATTAACTCTTCTTCTAAGCCAAGAATATACACATGCGGAAACTCTAACCCTTTAGAGGCGTGCAGCGTCATTAACTGCACTTGGTCGGTTTCATCTTCTTGGTCTTGTTGTTCAAGCATATCGCGCAGAATTAAGCGTGAGACTGCATCTTCAATGGTACATTCGTCACCCAACTCATCGGCCTTTTCCATCATTTTGCTGATGGAGTCTACTAAAAACCAAACGTTCTTCATTCGTCGCTCAGCTTGATGCGGTGTGCCAGAGTTTTGAGCTAACCAACCCTCATAGTCGATATCGTCAATCATTTCTTTAATAGCAGCGACTGAGTCTTCTGTATAAGCGTTGCGAGTAATGGCATCTAGCCAATGGCGAAAACGACGAAGACGGTCTAACGATTTAGGCGTTAGCTGTTGTTCTAAGCCCATTTCATCAATGGCAGACAACATAGAAACACCACGCATTAAGGCGTACTCACCCAGCTTTTCAATGGTAGATGGGCCTATTTCACGCCTTGGCGTGTTTATGATACGCAAGAAAGCCGCATCGTCTGACGGGTTAATTAACAAGCGTAAATAACCCATGATGTCTTTGATTTCGTTACGGCCAAAGAAAGACTGACCGCCACTGATTTTGTAAGGCACTTGGTTGGCTTGTAACTTCATTTCTAAGTTACGCGACTGATGGTTACCACGGTATAGCACGGCAAAGTCGCTGTACTTGCTGCCATAACGCAGGCGACGCTCGACAATCTCATTGGCGACACGCTCTGACTCTACTTCGTCGTTACGACATTTTAAAATACGAATAGGGTCGCCATAGCCTTTATCAGACCACAGCTGTTTCTCAAATTCATGCGGGTTATTTTCAATGACTTTGTTGGCGGCGTTTAGAATAAGACCGGTCGAGCGGTAGTTCTGCTCTAACTTAATAATCTTTAACGACGGATAGTCTTTTTTAAGTAGAGTTAGGTTTTCAGGACGAGCGCCACGCCAAGCGTAAATGGATTGGTCATCATCACCAACCACGGTTAAACCCATGCGGTCACCAACTAATAGTTTTACTAATTCGTACTGGCTAGTGTTGGTGTCTTGATATTCGTCTACTAGTAAGTAGCGAATTTTCTTTTGCCAGCGGCCAAGCACTTCAGAGTTATCACGAAACATCACCGTCGGCACCATAATTAGGTCATCGAAATCGACGGCGTTATAAGCCTTGAGCATACGCTGATAAACAACATAGACTTGGGCAATCATGCTTTCTTGCGCACTTTGGGCTTGATTAACCGCTTGTTCAGGCGTGATTAAGTCATTCTTTAAGTTGGAAATAGTGCTTTGTACTATTTGCAGAATATCGGAGTCATCACCACCGTGGTCGCGCAGCATCACGTCGCGTAAAATGCCACGGCAGTCGTCTTGGTCTAAAATCGAAAAGCCACTTTTATAGCCAGCCGCACTAAGCTCTTGGCGAATAATATTTAAGCCAAGGTTATGGAAGGTAGAAACAATTAAACCTTTAGCACCGCCCTTGCCGACCAAAGACATTACCCGCTCTTTCATTTCACGCGAGGCTTTGTTGGTAAAGGTCACGGCAGCAATATGATGAGCCTTAATGCCGCAAACATCGACTAAATAAGCGATTTTACGAGTGATTACCGATGTTTTACCCGAGCCAGCACCAGCCAACACCAACAATGGTGTGTCTATGTGTTTGGCGGCTTCTTTTTGGCGGGGGTTGAGCTGACTTAAATCGACCATAAGAAATAGAAAAATGATGGTAGTGAAACGGGAACGCAGTGTAGCCGTTTCTAAGGTATTTTTATAGCTTAGAGTGGTGGCGCTGGCTAACGCAGCTCAACACCCAACTCAGCTAAAGTGCCGGCAATGTCTTGCGCTGATGTGGCCGAGTTTACATTCTTATCTATTTTTAACACACGGCCATCAACGCCGATGTAAATGGTGTGTCGCTTGGCAAAACCAAATAAATGCAGCACACCATAGGCCTTAGCAACCGATTTATCTTCATCGCTGAGCAGTGGAAAATCAGCGCCTGTCTCGACAGCAAAGCCTTCGTTTTTTTCGAGTGAATCGACACTGGCCATAAAATAAGTCACGTTATATTTTCGAATCAAATGACCATTTTGTGCTATTGATTTGCACTCGATGGTGCAGCTGGAGGTATAAGCTTTAGGAAACCAAGCCAGCACTACCGCCTGCTTACCACGGAAGTCTGCTAGCTGATGAACTTCGCCATCCGAGCCGGGCAGCTGGAAGTCTGGTGCCATATCGCCTACCTCCAACGCATTGGCCGATAGCACAACAAAAGCTAAGCCAACTGCAGCAAGAAACCCTTTAAGAAGTTTGAACATGATTATTGCTCCTGATTGTTTTACGCCAGTGTAGACTGATGTGGCAACCAGTGATAGTTAGAAAAAACCGGTTAGCTCGCTTGGTAACGGTCTAAGGCGCGATAACTTAATGCTTCTAGCAAATGCCTACGTTCAATACTTTGTTTGCCGTCTAAGTCGGCAATGGTACGGCTTATTTTCAAAAGCCTATGAAAACCACGAGCAGACAAGTCTAAGCGCTCGATTGCGTTTAAAAACCAACGCTCATCGTCGTCACTTAAACTGCATACTTGCTCACGCAACTTAGGGCTTAGCTCGGCGTTAATACAGCCTTGTCGTTCTAATTGTCTATTACGCGCTTTAACTACCCGTGCTTGTACGGCAGCTGAATTTTCTGACTCTGGTGTTTTTTGTAAGGTACTGGGGCTAATAGGTGGCACATCAATATGCAAATCTATACGGTCTAGCAGCGGCCCAGAGGTTTGCCCTTGATAGCGCCTTATTTGATCTTGTGTGCAACGACAGCGCCCAGAAGCATCTCCAAAATAACCACAAGGGCACGGATTCATGGCAGCAATTAGTTGAAAACGGGCCGGGAAGGTTAAGGTGCGGTTAGCACGACTAATAACGATCTTACCGTTCTCTAAAGG
>Ga0209075_1002663_pt1 | contig 15553 bp, 11 predicted proteins | sample Stecom2011_FD_187523 | JGI IMG/M metagenome (GOLD analysis project Ga0209075, IMG submission 187523) | Agricultural soil microbial communities from Utah to study Nitrogen management - Steer compost 2011 (SPAdes) (version 2) | ecosystem: Environmental > Terrestrial > Soil > Agricultural land... | reverse complement strand
CGGCCGTGGCATCGTCCACGTTGATGGCAATGCTGGGGACCCCGATATCAAGGTCGTGCCGGACATCGACCGTGCCGTTGACGCCTCTTAGCGCCGCAAAGATCTGCTCGGTAGCCCGGGCCCGGGTGCGATCCTCGGGATGGTAAATGCGGATCTCCACCGGAGCGGTGCGTGGCGGCCCCTGGCCAAGGGTATCGGCCGAAATCTCCAGCTCGGGCAGCGTCGGTGCCAGCTCGTGCCGGACCCAGTCAATCAGTTCGACGGTATCCTCAAGGCTCGGCGTACGGACCACCAGCCTGGCGCGGTTAGGTGCCTGGGGAAACTTTTGCAGGTTGTAATAAAACGCAGGGCCGGCAAAACCCACAAACCGGTGTACCTGCTGCGTTTCGGCACGGGCACGCAATACACGCTCGAGGTCGGCCGCAGCCTCTGCCGTCCGGGCCTGATCCGTTCCCTCCGGCAAACGCACTTCCAGTACCACGACCGGGCGATCGGCATTGGGGAAGAACTGCTGCGCCATAAAGGGGACCAGCGCCAGGCTTGCGACCACCAGCAGGGCCCCCAGGGCAATTAACCGGGCGGGGTAACGCTGAACCAGGTTGCCAAGCCGCCGGGCCAGCCCGATCAGTCGGTCCTGATGGGCGTTTTTCTGACGCCTGAGCAAACGGGAGGCCAGTATCGGTACCACCGAAATCGCCAGCAGGTAGCTCACGGACAACGTCAGCATGATCATCACCGGTATACCCCGGGTGAAATCCGCCGAGCCACCCTTGGCCATCAGCATGGGCATAAAGGCCGCGAGGGTGGTGCCGGTGGCGGCACCCAGCGGGCCGGCCAGTTCCCGGATGGCGGTCGATAACGCCTCCGGCCTGGACAACCCGGCGTCCAGATGGCCCTGGAGGCTTTCGACGATGACGATCGCATTATCGATAAGGATACCCAGGGAGATCACCATGCCGATAACTGCGATCTGATGCAGAACGCCGCCGCCCAGATCGTAGAGTCCGATACTGATCACCGATACCAGCGGCAGGATGGAGGCCACCAGCAGGCCCATGCGTATGCCCATTCCGACAAACAGCACCGCAACAATAATCAGAACCGACAGAATCAGGCTCCATACCAGCTCGTCCAGTCGTTCCGCTACGTTATCGGGCTGGAAAAACATCTCCCGGATTTCGTAGGGTGCAAAATCGTCACTGATCAGTGCCAGACGCGCCCGGATGCGTTCACCAAACCGGAGCGCGTCTGTTGATCCCTCAGCCATGATGACGGACACCAGAACCACCCGTTCACCATCCATCCAGGTTTCCGGCTGGCGTGGTTCTGCCGGCCCCCGCCAGACCTCCGCTATCGCGGACAAAGGCACCTGGGAGCCGTCGGGCAGCTCAAGGGGTGTGGCACGAATGGCCTCAATGTCTGCAAACTCCGTATTTGGCAGTACCGAGAGACGCTTGCCCTCTACTACAACAAAGCCGCCCGGCGTGGTCTGGTTACGGCGCGCCAGCGTCGTCAGCACCTGCCTGGGAGCGACCCCCAACCGGTACAAGGCGGCGTCGTCCAGTGCCAGGGTAATCTGTTCATCGGCATCGCCTTCGAGTTCAATCCGGGAGACCCCGGGAATATCCAGCAGGTTCTGCTTGAGCCGTTCGGCGGCTCTGGAGAGGTCGGTGACGGAAGCCGAGCCCGCCACCGCCAGTACCACCGCCGGGATGTCGATCATGCGGTCATCCAGGGTCATCAGACCGACATCATCGGGGAAATCCTGTTGCGCCCGCGCCATGGCCTGGCGTACCCGGTCCCAGGCCGCATCGGTGTCGTATATGTCGTCGTTCAGCCTCAGCCTTGCCAGGGCCACGCCGGTGCGCGCCGTACCTTCGCTCCAGTCGAGCTCGTCTACCTGCCGCAACTCGTCGGTCAGGGGTCTCAACACCAACCGTTCAATGGCTTCGGCACTGGCACCGGGATACTGGACGGTGATCATCCCCACCCGGTACGGAAAGGTCGGGTCCTCTTGCCGGGGCATGGTGCTGTAGGCAGCGATGCCGGTCACACAGAGCATGACAACCACCATACCCAGCAATCGCTGGTAACCGAGCAGACGGCGAAGCATCAGTGGATCTCCACCTGGTCGCCGTCCACCAGCCGGGTCATGCCGGCGTAGACCACCTGGTCTCCCGGAGTCAGAGCCCCGGTCCGGAGCACCACCCGCTCCCCGATCACCCGGTCCACCACCACCGGGATCTTGCGGGCCCGGGCGTCTGCTATGCGGTACACGCTGGTGCCGCTGCTGTCACGAACCACTGACAGCAGCGGCACCGCGACGGCGGACTCACGCATTGGCGTAATACCCACCTCTACCGGCTCGCCGGCCGCGAGCGAATCCGAGGGTACGCTGACGAGCACCTGGTGCAGCTCTCCCCGGATCGAGCTACCCTGGGCAATCTCAACCACCGTACCGCTGGCCGGCTCCCGGAGGCGATCCTGAACCCGCCATACCGGCAGCGCCTGGCCGAGCCGCACGTGGCTCAGCAAATGTGCCGGCACCCGTACTTCCACTTCACGGCCCAGCGGCGAAGACAAACGGATCACCGGCTGACCGGCTGACACAAACTCGTCCTGCTCAATCAGCAGCGCCTCAATCTGGCCCGCAAAGGGCGCCTTGAGAACACTTTCATCCAGCAGGCGCGTGGCTTCAGCCAGCGCCGCCCGAGCCGTCGCCATGCTGGCGTTCAGGGCATCCCGCCGGGCGGCAATCTGTTCCAGATTCTGTTCCGAAACCACGCCCCGCTCATGCAGCCGGCTCGACCGTTCCCACTCCCGCTGGGCCTGCTCGTACTGGGTTTTCAGCTCGTCCAGGCGCGCGGCGGCCGAGTCCCGGGCGGGTTCCAGCGCCGGGTTATACACCCGCGCCAGCACATCGCCGGCTTCAACCGTCTGGCCAAGTTCCACAGGCCGGGATCTGAGCATTCCACTAACCTGAAAGGTGAGCGTCGCCCGCTGTGTCGCACGAACAATACCGGAGAACCTCAGCGGCGGTTCGACCGCCTGGCCACCGGTTACCTCCGCCACCCTGACCGGGACCCGCTGATCGGCCGGCTGTTCAGAGGCACCGCTGGAGCAACCGGAAATGGAGACCATGGCCAACAAGAGGCCGGAAAGCGCAAGAGACAAGGGCTGATTAAAGAATGACATGATTGGGCACCGCTATTATTTTCAGACATAATGTCACTCTTTGACAATTTGTCAACAGCCCGCTCTCACTCATTATCAGTTACTATTCCGGCCAGAACAGATGAATCAGGACCACCATGAACGAGCCATTGAAAACACGCCGTGAACGGGAAAAACAGGAAAGGTACGACACCATTCTCGACGCTGCTGAGTGCGTCTTTGCCGAAAAAGGCTATGAGCGCACGTCAATGGATGACATCGCACGCACCGCCAGCCTGAGCCGGGCTCTGCTGTATGTGTACTTCAGGGATAAAGCGGCCATTCAGCGCGGGATCATGCTGCGCGCAGGCCAGAGCCTGGTGGATCGGTTTCAGAACGCGCTGGCTCAGTCCGATACCGGGCTGGCGCAGATCCGGGCGATGGGAGAGGCGTATTACCGGTTTTACCAGGAAGAGCCCGACTATTTCTCAGCCCTGACCAAAGCCTCGACCGCCATGGCCGAGGCTGAGGATGAGCAGGTCTCCGAAATGCTCTGCTCAAGAAATGAATTGATGCAGTTGATGGAGGCGGCCATCCACAAAGGGCTACAGGACGGTACCATGAGCCGGGCCCGGATCACCTCACCCGCCCAGACGGCCCTGTATTTACGTGGTGCCCTGCATGGAGTGATTCTCCTGTGCCAGGCCGAAGCCGCAGCGCTGCCGGCGTCCCAGGCCGACCTTCTGATTCAGCATTCCATGGACATGCTCACTCATTCCCTTGCCAGTGAGTAAGGCTTAAAGCTGGAAGTCGTAGATAGACCCCAGCCCCAGAATGCCGGTCAGCTCGTCCAGCGCTTTACGGGTCTCTTCCAGCAGCATGGGATCGGCCAGGTCGTGTTGCGTCAGCTCCTCCCGATAGTGCGCATTTACCCATGAGGTCAGGCGCTCATACAAGGCATCAGTGAGAATCACCCCCTGGTTGGCCGCCCGCCGCTCCTCGTCATTCAGGGCCACCCGCAGCCGGAGGCACGCCGGTCCACCCCCATTTTGCATGGACTGTTTTACATCAAAGACTTCCACCCGGGTGATCGGTCCGTCCTGCTCCAGCAGCCGATCCAGATAACGGCTCACCGACGCCACTTCCCGGCACTCGCCGGGGACCGCCAACAGCATGCCATCGTGGGAATTCAGTAACTGGCTGTTGAACAGATAGGAAGCGACGGCGTCCTCAACCGGAACATCGGCCGAGCTGACCCGAACCGGTACCAGCTCCGTCCCCTCCAGCCGTTCCCGGAGGTCGGACAATACCCGGGCCTCATCCAGAAACGCCAGCTCATGATAGAAAAGACAGTTGCCATTACCCACCGCGATCACATCGTTGTGGAACACACCGGCATCAATGGCAGCGGGATTCTGCTGCGCAAACACACAACTGCGATCCCGCAGCCGGTGCAACCGGGCAATCGCCCGGGATGCTTCCAGAGTCTGCCGGGCCGGATAGCGTTTTGGCGCCGGAGCGCGTTCGTTGAACGCCTCCCGGCCGTAGACAAAGAGCTCAACCCCCGGCTGCCCGTAGCCGGCACAGAAGCGGGTGTGATTGGCCGCCCCTTCGTCGCCGAACTGGCTCACTGATGGCAACGCCGGATGGTGGGCAAAGTAACTCTCGTCACTGAAGATCGCTTTCAGTACCCGTCCGGTCACCCGGTGTTCGATGGACCGGTGGAACTTGGCGCTCAGGTTAGCCGGGGTGAAGTGTACCCGGTGGTCTTCCGTATCTGCGCTCGGAGAGACAGTTGCTGCGTTGGCGGTCCACATCGCAGCTGCGGAGCTGACGGCAGCCAGGAGGGTCGGGTCGGACCGGGCCGCCTTCTCCAGTATCTGCGCCTCGGTGCCGGTAAAGCCCAGTTCTTTCAGGGTCGGGAGGTGGGGCCGCTCATGCGGTGGCAATACGCCCTGCAGATACCCCCGGTTCGCCAGTTCCTTCATCTTGGCCAGCCCCTGCAAGGCTGCCTGGCGGGGGTTTGCCACGGCCCGGGCGTTGGCCCGGGAGGCGACATTACCCCAGGATAATCCGGCATAATTGTGGGTGGGCCCCACCAGGCCATCAAAATTGGCTTCAACTGCGTGAATGGTCATGGCATCGGCTCCGGATCAGTCAAAGCTCAGGCCCGGTGCCAGCGACTCCGGCAACTCCGATCTGGCAGACTCCAGCGAGGCCATTGGCCAGGCGCAGTAATCCGCGGCATAGAAAGCACTCGGGCGATGGTTGCCACTGGCCCCCACACCGCCGAAAGGCGCTGCACTGCTGGCACCGGTGAGCGGCCGGTTCCAGTTCACGATCCCGGCCCGGGCCTCTGCCAGCAGACGCTCATAGAGCTTGCGGTCATCGCTCAGAACCCCCGCTGCCAGGCCAAAGCGGGTGCTGTTGGCCAGCTCGAGCGCATCGTCAAAACTCTTGTACCGGTAGACGGTGAGCAACGGCCCGAAGTGCTCCTCGTCCTCAAGCCCGACTCCGGTGGCGTCCAGAATCCCCGGCGACAGCAAACCAGTGCCTTTCCTGAGGCGCTTCATTTCCAGCAGCACCGTGGCGCCCTGCGACAGCATGTTCTGCTGAGCCTCAAGGAGCTGGTCGGCGGCCTGCGGCGAGATCACCGACCCCATGAACGGCTGAGGTTCGGCATCAAACTCCGCCACGGTGAGCCTGGCGGCCACGGTCACCAGCCGGGCAATGAAGTCATCCCCTTTTTTCCCTTTTGGCACCAGCAACCGGCGGGCACAGGTACAGCGCTGGCCGGCCGAGAGAAAAGCCGACTGAATGGTATGGTGCACGGCGCCATACACATCGCTTACGCCCTGAACAATCAGCGGGTTGTTCCCGCCCATCTCCAGAGCGAGAATTTTTTCTGGCTGGCCACCAAACTGTTCGTGCAGAGCGTGGCCTACGCGGGAGCTGCCAGTAAAGAAGAGCCCGTCCACCATCGGGTGCCGTGCCAGGCACTCCCCCGCGGCGGCACCGCCCTGTACCAGATTGAGTACGCCATCTGGCAGACCGGCTTTTTCCCACAGCCGGACGGTCATCTCGGCCACTCCGGGCGTATGCTCGCTGGGCTTGAAGACCACGGCATTACCCGCCAGCAGCGCCGGTACAATATGGCCGTTAGGCAAGTGCCCGGGAAAGTTATAGGGGCCAAACACCGCCACCACGCCGTGGGGGCGATGCCGCAACACGGCCCGCCCGCCGGCAACCTCAGACTCCGACTGGCCGGTACGAACATTACAGGCTTTAAGCGAAACCGGAATCTTGCCAATCATGGCCGCCACTTCAGTACGGGCTTCCCAGAGGGGTTTGCCGGTCTCCAGTCCGATCTGCCGGGCCAGCTCTTCGCTGTTTTTTTCCACAAGATCAGCGAACGCCTCAACCACAGACTGGCGCTCCGCCAGACTTTTGCTGCGCCAACCCAGAAAGGCCGCACGGGCTTCTCGCAACGCGGCATCGATGTCTTCGATACTGGCGGCGTTACCATCCCACACGGTGTCGCCGGAGACTGGCTGTAATGATTCAAAGGGTCCGCCGTGGCCCTGCATCCACAGCCCGCCGATAAAGAGATGTCCTGACAGTGCCGTCATTTTTACCTCCGATGAGAAAGGCGTATCTGATCTTTCAGGGGCGCAAGCCGGACCGGGTCCCCGGACGCCACCTGCAAGGCCTCTGCCACCTGCGGCGGAAGCCTGACCGTTTCCGGCCCAACGCACTCAGCGGGAATGGTGGTTACCCGGAAGTGGCGGAAGGAGCGGTTAGAAATCATGACCCGCTGTTCTGCGGGTACCTGAAGGTTGACCGGTGTACTTACCACCTTAGCATGCCGGCTCACAGATTCACGGATCGTCCGGATGCTGTGCACAAAGGCTTCCACCACCGGCCCACCGTCAAAAATATCGATCATGCCGTTAAAATTGAAACCTTCCGCCTCGAGCATTTTCAGTGCCGGGCGGGTGTTGTCGTGGACCCGGCCAATGGCGGCCCGGGCCGAATCCGGCAGCATGGGCAGGTAGATCGGGTACTTGGGCATCAGCTCCGCGATAAACGACTTGTTCCCCAGCCCTGACAGGCGATCTGCTTCGCTGAACTCCATGTCAAAGAACTTGCTGCCGAGGGCATCCCAGAGCGGGCTGCGGCCGTGCTGATCCGAAATACCGCGCATTTCAGCAAAGACTTTTTCCGAGAAATGCCTGCGGAAATCATCCAGGAACATGAACCGGCACCGGGACAACAGCAGTCCGTTACCGCCGCCCTTGTACTCATCAGCGAGCAACAGGGAGCCAATCTCGGTGGTGTCGGTCATATCGTTGGACAGGTGAAGCGTGGGGGTACGGACATGGACGCCCAGCTCGCGGGAGGCGTTCACGGTCAGGCTCAGACGGTAGTTATAGAACACCTCCTCAAGCCCGACCCGGGCCTCAATACCGCTGATGCCCACGGCCCGCCCGGTCTCCGTATCTTCCAGGGCAAACAGGTACAGGCCGGCTTCCGGCGCGCAACGCTGGTTAAAACCCTCACCGGCGCGCTGGATCTTCCGGCGTAACAGCTCCCGGTCTGCGGGCAGGGAGGTCATGCCCTTGCCAGCCCCCTCCGCCATGGCATACAGGTCATCCAGATCATCGGGCTGCACGGCGCGGATCACCAACATGTCAGTTCCTCCCGGGTGGTTCGGTTACAGTGGAGAGATCCTCACCGGGTCACCGGCGCTCTTTTCCAGTCCATGCCAGGTGCTCACCGGGACTTTCACCTGATCGTCCAGGGTTTCCGCAACCTGCGTGAGCAGGCACCGGAACCCTGCGCCCTCACCGGCCGCAATCAGGCAGGTTTCTCCCTCGTTCTGGTGGCTTCCGTGCAAGGTTTTGAGACGGGCGGTAACCAGCGTCCGCAAGCCATCGGTACGCGCTTCCAGAACCGGTCCGCCGTCAAAAATATCCAGATAGCTGCCCTCCTGGAACCCCTCCCGGTGCAACAGCTGATAGTTGGCCCGGGTGTCCGGGTGGGGCTGGCCAAGAGACGCCTGGGCCGGCTTGCTGAGGAGGGTTACGTAGATGGGGTTTGACGGCATCAGTTCGGCAATAAAGGTCTTGCTGAGCTGGCCGGAGTGCTGATCCGCGGTCTGGAAATCCATATTAAAAAAATGCCGGCCCAGGCTGTCCCAGAAAGGTACGCCGTCGTCGTCGTCCTGAACACCCTGTATCTCCACCGCGATCTGCCGGGTAAACCAGCTGCGATGGCTGGCAATAAACAACATCCGGGCCCGCGAAAGCAGCTCGAAAGCCTGACTGTCCCGGAGATCGGCACGCAGACTGAAGGCACACAGCAGGGTACGGTCGGTCAGGGCGTGGCTGGGGTACAGCATCTCCACACGACGGGCGATGCCCAGTTCGTGGGAGGCATGGATCAGGTGGTCACGGCGATAGTTGTAGAAGGGCTCGCCATTCCCGGCCCGGGCATCAATACCGGCGGTACCGGCGATCTCCCCGGTTTCGATGTTCTCCAGTACCAGCAGGATACGCCGGGGCATCTCCGGCGCAGGGCCAGCCAGGGAGGCGGCAGCCCGGGCAATCCGCTCGCCCAGGCCGCCTTCGGTTTTCGGTAAGGTAGACGACAGCCGCGGGCCTTGCCCCACAGCCAGATCCAGTATCTTTTGCTGGTCACCCCGTTGGGCCGGACGGACTCGCCACATACCCTGTGCTCCCCTGCCACAAGCTGACGGAGCGGGGGCCATTTTAACGGCGACATCTACCCCATTCCATTAAGCCGTCAGCTTTTTAACCGCTGCTTCAAAGCGCTCCAGCGCTTCGTCGATATCGACTTCCGGAATGATGAGGGAGGGTGCCAGGCGGACCACATTCGCTCCGGCCATCAGCACCATCACGCCCTCTTCCAGGCCGGCATCCAGGAAATCCCGGGCTCTGCCCTGCCATTGTTCTGTCAATACACAGCCTAGCAGTAAACCGGGGCCGCGTACCTGTGCGAACACCCCATAGCGTTCGCCAATGTCCATCATGCCTTTACGGAGCTTTTCCGAACGCGCATTTACGCCTTTGAGAATCTCTGGCTGGCTGACGGTATCAATCACCTTCTGGGCGACGGCACAGGCCAGGGCATTGCCGCCATAGGTGCTGCCGTGGGTGCCCACGCCCAGACTCGCGGCTACCCGGGCCGTGGTGAGCATCGCCGCCACCGGGAAGCCCCCGCCCAGGCCTTTGGCACTGCTCAGGATATCCGGTGTAACACCATACATCTGATAGGCATACAGGTGGCCTGTACGACCAACGCCGGTCTGAACCTCATCAAAAATCAGTAAAGCATTATTGTCGTCACAGAGCTGGCGCAGGCCCGCCAGGAAGGCCGGGTCGGCCGGAAGCACCCCGCTCTCACCCTGGATAGGTTCAACCACAACCGCGCAGGTTTTCTCTTTGGAGATGAGCGCCTTTACCGACTCCAGGTTATTGAATTCAGCGTGGTGTATACCGCCCGGGGCCGGCTCAAAGCCTTCCAGATATTTATGTTGTCCGCCCACACTGACCGTAAACAGTGTGCGGCCATGAAAAGCGTTTTCAAAAGAGATGATTTCATGCTTCTCCGGACCATAATGTTCCCAGGCATAACGGCGCGCCAGCTTGAAAGCGGCTTCGTTGGCCTCGGCGCCGGAGTTGGCAAAAAACACCCGCTCCGCAAAGGTAAGGTCGCACAGGGTTTTGGCGAGGCGCAGAGCCGGCTCGTTGGTCATCACATTCGACAAGTGCCAGATTTTTTCCGACTGCTCCTGCAATGCGCCCAGCAGGCCCGGATGGGCGTGGCCAAGGCTGGTCACCGCAATACCGCCCTGCAGATCCAGAAATTCCCGGCCATTCTGATCCCACACACGAGAGCCTTCGCCGCGCACCGGAATAATATCGCCGGGGGCATAGTTGGGTACCATAACGTCGTCAAAAAGTTCGCGTGATACAGGCTCTCTGTTCATGGGTATCTCTCAGTGACTTATTAATAAATGACAGGGTTAACTATCCCATAATACGCCACTCCCCACATAAGAAAAGCGACCAAATAAGACAGAAAAAGCGGGTCCGGACCGGTTTAGGGGTGCTGTTTGCAAACAGCGTCTATAGACGTTGGTCTAAAAATCATCAAATTCGATTTGAATTGTCACCTATCCGTAACTAAGTTGAAGATGGGTCCAACAACAATAAAGATGTGGAGACAACAAAGATGCAAAATAACAAACTGCGGATGGCCATTCGTGCGACGGCAGTTATCGCTGCGTTTGGCGCAGCCGGTCAGGCGAGCGCGGTTAACTTCAATGTCAACGATTACGAAGTCAGCGTTTATGGCTACGCGCGCCTTAACGCAAGCTACGACATTGATGAGGACGTATCAGCCTCAACCCGCTCCGGATCATTCAACGCCATAAATACCTCGGGCAGTGATGGTGCCGATGGCCACTTTGGCGCTGACGCAGTACAGAGCCGCCTTGGTTTCAAAACCGTGTCACCTGAAGGTGTAAGCGTTACCGTAGAAGGCGACTTCCGTGGTGGCAGCCTCCGCCTCCGCCACGCGTTTGGCGAGTACAACGGCGTTCTGATGGGCCAGACCTGGTCTAACTTCAACAGTTTTGTCGGCAGCACCACAACCCTGGACTTCGACTCGCTTCCGGGCCTCGCTGGCCTGCAGGGCCGTGTCGCCCAGGCTCGTTATACAACCGGCCCTCTGTCTTTCTCTCTGGAAGAGCCCAATAGCAGTATTCTGGGCAGCCCTGAAGACAAAACCAGCATGCCGGCAGTCACCGCACGGTTTGAGGAGTCGCAGGGCGGGCTCTCCTATAGCGCCGCCGTGCTGGCGCATCAGATCGGTTACGATGACGGCTCTGTTGATGACGATGCCTTTGGCTTTGCAACCTTTGTCGCCGCACGGATGGCCGTGAGCGACATGATCACCATCCAGGGTACGCTTAGCTATACCGATGGCGCCAGCAGCTATCTGTACCGCTCTGGCGATGACTACGGCGCGGACAGCGGTTATGTGGACGCCAGCGGTAATGTTGAGACCCTCGCCGGCTACGGCGGCTCTATCGGTGCCGGCATTAACCTGGGTGGCGGCCGCAGCATTAACATCGGCTACGGTTATGTAGAAGTAGACTGGGACGATGCGGTTGACGACGGCCTCGCTGTCGGAGACGAGAGTGAAAGCAACCAGGCCGTGATGGCCAACTACCAGTGGACACCGGTGAAAAACGTCATGATGGGCGTTGAGTACCAGTTCCTGAAACGGGAGAACGTAGACGGCTCGGATGGCGACGCCAACCGGATTCTGTTTGCTGCGCAGTACAACTTCTGATTCTTCCTGTCAGAAGTTAACTCAGGATTACCCCGGCTCCGGCCGGGGATTTTCGTTTTCGTCGGCCAGTCACAACTTTAGGATTCGAGACTCTCAGCCACAGAGGCTTTCAGAACCTCCCACCCGGATTCAATGTGTTTTCGCATTGCAAAAACCGCAGCAGAGGCATCCCGTGCACAGATTGCCTCGATAATCTCATTGTGCTCTTCAATAGCCCGGCTGCTTCTGCCACTGGCCATATTGATCAGATCAAACGGGTAACGGGCCCACAGTATCTGCACAAAGTGCAGGGTATGGGGCATCCCGGCGATATCGTACATCTTCCGGTGGAAGCGATAGTTCACGCCCCGGGCGATAGCGCGATCGCCACTGGCAAACGCCTCTTCAAACTCTTTTTCCAGAAGCCGCAACTCTTCAATATCCTTGGAAGTGGCCTTTTCCACAGCCGCCTGAACCAGCTTTGCCTCAAGAAGCAGCCTCAACTGATGAACTTCTTCTGACGTCGCCGCATCAAAGGGAACGATAGAAGCGCCTTTATAGGAATCGCGCTTTATGTATCCTTCGGCCTCAAGGAGCTTCAACGCCTCACGCACTGGCGTAATACTGAGGCCAAGCTCCTGTGCAATCTCAGCCTGCTTGAGCCTTGACCCCCTGGGGTAAACGCCGGAAATAATCCCTTCGCGCAAATAATCAGCGACTTTTTCCTCTTTGGTTCGGTAATCCATCATAGGGCTTCACGACTTTATAAATGTGGGACTGGGCAACTGCCAACAACTTGAGGATGGCCGTCATTCCGATCAAGCCATTCTCAAGCTTTCTATTTCTCTTATGGGGTTCATAAGGTCGTAGAATACGGCAGGCTGCTTTAGAGTTCTGAACTGTTCCGGGCTTCATTATAGAAGCAAATCTCCTGAGCCTGGTAATCTCTTCGGGCAACCCCGGTATAAAGCTGCCTGGGCCGTGCGATTTTCAACCCGTTGGCCACCATTTCCTGCCAGTGAGATATCCAGCCGACCGTTCGCGCCATCGCAAAAATAACCGTAAACATGTTGGTGGGAACCCCCATGGCCTGCAGAATGATCCCGGAATAGAAATCGACATTGGGATAAAGCTTCCGGCTGACAAAGTACTCGTCCTCAAGCGCAATCTGCTCAAGACGCCGGGCAATACGGAGCCTGGGATCATCGGCCTGGCCAAGCTCTGCCAGAACCTCGTCACAGGTCTGCTTCATTACCCGGGCCCGCGGGTCGAAACTGCGGTAAACCCGGTGGCCAAAGCCCATCAGACGGAAAGGATCACTCCTGTCTTTTGCCCGGTCGATAAACTTCAGGATATTTTCTTCTGAGTCATCGCCGATCTGGTCAAGCATCGCGAGGACTGCTTCGTTAGCCCCACCATGGGCAGGGCCCCAGAGCGCGGCAATACCGGCACCGATGCAGGCAAAGGGATTTGCCCCGGTGGAGCCGGCCAGCCTTACGGTTGAGGTCGACGCATTCTGCTCATGGTCCGCATGGAGCAGAAGTATCCTGTCCAGAGCCCGCGCAAACACCGGGTTGGGCCTGAACGGCTCATCCGGTTTGCCAAACAGCATATACAGGAAGTTTTCGGCGTAGCTCAAATCCTCTCTGGGACGACAATAGGGTTCGCCCAGGCCATGTTTGTAAACCATCGCAGCGATGGTCGGCATTTTAGCGATGAGGCGGATCGCATTCAGGGTGCGGTTTTCAGGATCGGAGTTATCGGTTTGGTCGTGGTAGTGGGCCGCCAGGCTGCCCATCACCCCTCCAAGCACCGCCATGGGATGCGCATCCCGTGCAAAACCGCCAAAAATGCCCTCGAGTTGTGGCGACACCCGGGCATGACGTTTCAGTTCTCTCTGGAATTCAGCCAGCTGACCCGGGCCTGGCAGCTCACCAAAAAGAAGAAGGTAGCAGAGTTCTACGTAGGAAGAACGGCTGGCCAGCTGTTCAATGGGGTAGCCGCGGTGCAGGAGAATGCCATCATCACCATTGATGTAAGTAATACCTGACTCGCAGGCAGCCGTAGAGACAAAGCCCGGGTCATAGGTCAGGAGTCCCTGACTGATCAGGGGCCGGACGTCCACTACATCGTGGCCAAGTGAGGCCATATAGATCGGCAGCTCTATGGTTTTTTCGGCTACCGGATCTCCAATTACCAATCTAACGGTCCTGGTCACGGGCCGGGCTCCTCTTTAACGCCTGGAAAGGCTTTGGGTTAGCGAACAAATCAACAACAGGCCGAAGCCGGGGGCGGTCTGCCCCCCTGCCTCCCGCCCCGTTATTTGCGGGGTGCCCATACAGGGCGTTGTTTATCCGGAACGGATACCGCGTTCTCCGCGACCAGGCTCGCTTTGGCCTCTTCGTCAAATCCCAGCTGCCCCAGAATTTCCAGGGTGTGCTCACCCAGTCCCGGAGGCGCAAGCCCGGCCTCAACAGCAAGCCCTCCCGGAAACTCCGGAACCTCAAACCTCAGACCGCCGAAATCCAGGGCCCTGAGTTTTCCCGGGTGCCGGGCTTGCGGGGCTTCCAGTACCCGCTCCAGGGGAAGGACCTCGGTAAACCCGACGCCGGCACGTTCGAGCCTGCTCACCGCATCGTCGTAGTCATAACCGGCAATTGCTCGCCGGACAGCCGCCTCCACCCGGTCCCGCTGCTTTTTCCTTTCCCGCAGGCCGGCCAGCTCCTGATCATCCGCTTCCGGCATCGAGAGCCCTTGTGACAGCTTCCGCCAGTGCGCATCTGTCAGCACCAGAAGATAAAGCCAGCGGCCATCCCGGGTCTGGTAGGCACCGTACCCGGGCATCGCAAACTCTCCACCCGCCTCCTTCTCCGGACGCCCCAACAGCTGGGTTTTAAGCTGGATACCGGCGAGGTCCCGGGCGGCGATATGCAGCCCGGTCTCGTAGAGCCCGATTTCGATGTATTTTTCGTCCGGCCCGGGCGAAGGGTTCATGAGCGCCGCAAGAACCCGGATAACCGCGTAGGCACCGGCAAACTGATCATGATACGAGGGCCCCAGGCGGCTGGGCCGGCCATCAATACGATGATCGTCCATAACACCGGTTGCCGCTTCCGCCACCGGGTTGGTCGCCAGTCCGTCGTGCATCGGGCCCGCCGCATACCCGCGAACATGGCAGTAGATGAGGTCCGGGTTGTCTTTTGCGAGATCTTCCGGGGTGATACCGAGCTTTGTGGTCGCGGCCGGAGACAGGTTGTGAATCACCACATCCGCGGTTTCGGCCAGCTTATGGAATACCGCCTGCCCCTCGGGAGTGGTCAGATCCACCACGAGGCTTTTCTTGCCATGGTTGTAGGCGATAAAAGTTCCACTCGGGCCACCACGAACCAGCGCTCTGGTGGTATCTCCCGTGGGCGGCTCAACCTTGATCACCTCTGCCCCGAGCTGAGAAAGTATGTGGGTCGCGAAGGGAGCGGCAATCATGGTGCCCATTTCAATAACCCTGCGGCCTGCAAGCGGTTTATGACTCATAACATTAGCCTCACTGCCAAGTTGTATAATTGTTCGTGCGTTCCTGCCTGAACACGGCAAGGTGCTCAGAAAATGATCTGACGGTCTTCCAGGCTCTGGCGCTGGGTGGAACTCAGGCCAAGCAGGTGGCCGAAGACATACTCCTCGTCCTGCCCTAGCGCCGGGGTTCCTCGCCGGATTCCGACATCCGGAGCCGCCCCGAACCGAGCGGGCATACCCACCGCAAACCTTTTTACCGATTTGGCGTCCGCCACCGGCACCAGAGCGCCTCTTTGGCGGAGGTGAGGGTCATCGGCAATTTCCTGCATGTTCCAGGAGGCATGAGCGCAGACACCACTTGCCTGCAACCGCTTGGCGGTCGTCTCAGCGCCACGCCCTCTGAGCCACTGGCTCACCAGCTCATTAACCAGGGCCCGGTTGGCCCGCCGGGCCTCGGCCCGGGCAAAGCGCGGGTCATCGGCGGCATCGGGGGTGCCGATCACCGCCACCAGAGCCCGCCACTCCCGGT